>Ga0209023_10004217_pt1 | contig 16522 bp, 6 predicted proteins | sample LakOneMetagenome_FD_187468 | JGI IMG/M metagenome (GOLD analysis project Ga0209023, IMG submission 187468) | Freshwater and sediment microbial communities from Lake Erie, Canada (SPAdes) (version 2) | ecosystem: Environmental > Aquatic > Freshwater > Lentic | place: Lake Erie, Canada | collected... | reverse complement strand
TGTGCGACCGGATTGAAGAAGTGAATGCCGACCAGACGCGACGGGTCTTTCAGTGCGGTGGCGATTTGTTCGAGCGGAATGCTGGACGTGTTGGTCGCGAGCACGGCACCAGATTTTGCCTTTGCTTCGAGTTCCGCGAACACCTTTTGCTTGACCGCGAGATTTTCGACGATGGCTTCAATGATCACGTCGGCGGTCTTCGCGCCGTCTCCCGTGATGTCCGGCTGCAGGCGATCCATCGCATCACGAATGCGGCGCTCGTCTCGCAAACGCTTCTTGTACATGTCGGCTGCGCGCTTTATCGCGGGCGCAATCTTCGATGCGTCGAGATCCTGCAACGTCACCGTGATGCCACGCAACGCGCACCAGGCCGCGATGTCGCCACCCATGACGCCCGCGCCCACGACGTGCACGTGCTTCGCCGTGAAATCGATGCCTTTGGCTTGCGCCTTGAGCTTTTCACGCAGGCTGAACACGCGGATGAGATTTTTTGCAGTTGAATGCGAAAGCAGCGCCTGCATCGAGCAGGACTCGGTTGCGCTCGGCTTGTGCACGTCACCGTTGTACTTTTGCCAGAGATCGATGATTGCGTACGGCGCCGGGTAATGTTCTGGCCGCGCGCGTTTCGCAACCTGCTTTCTCGCCTGTGACGCAACGTAGCCGCGCAGCAAACCGTTGGTCATGAGGTTCTGCACGAACGACAATTTGCGCGGCTCGGGCAGTGCTTTGAGTACCCCAATCGCGGTGTTCCACATGATGCGTGGCGGTACGGCTTCATCGACGAGACCGAGTTTTTTTGCCTTTCTCGCATCGACCGTTTTGCCCGAGAGCATCAGGTCAAACGCGGCCGGTGCGCCGAGCAGTTGCGGCAAACGCTTGACGCCACCCCACGCCGGCAGGATGCCGAGCATGACCTCGGGCAGGCCCATGCGCGTTGCCGGATCGTCCACGGCAACGCGATAGCGACAGGCCATCGCGAGCTCCAGCCCACCGCCCATGCAGAAGCCCTTGATCAACGCGAGCGTTGGATACTTCACTGCGGCGAGACGCTCGTAGAGATCGTAGCCCGTCTTGATGAGCTTTTCGGCAGCGGCAACGTCATCGGTCTTGCCGATGGCTTCGAATTCCTGAATGTTGGCACCGGCGATAAAGCCCGAGGACTTCAGCGAATGGAAGACGACGGCTTTCGGCAGTTCTTTGTCGAACTGATCGAGCAGCACAGCAAATTCGATCAGCACGGGTGTACCCATCGTGTTGACGTTGCTGCCAGCAACATCAATGCCGACCCAGGTGATGTCGTTTTCGTCAGTTTTTAACTTGAAGTTTTCGTATTTCATTACGCTGCCTCTACCAGCATTGCGCCGCCCTGCCCGCCACCGATGCAGATGGTCGCCAGCGCACGCTTGCCACCGGTGCGCTTGAGCACGTTCAGCGCGTGCAACACGATACGTGCACCCGATGCGCCAACCGGATGGCCGAGCGCAACCGCACCCCCGTCGACATTCAATTTGTTCATGTCAATCGAACCCATTGCGCCGTCGAGACCGAGCTCTTCCCTGCAGAATTTTTCGTCCTCCCACGCGCGCTTGCAGCCGAGCACCTGCGCAGCGAAGGCTTCGTTGATTTCGATGGTGTCGAGATCGTTGAGCGTGAGGCCGTTGCGTTTGAGGATCGGCGTCGATGCGTAGACCGGGCCGAGGCCCATCTGCGCGGGGTCGCACCCAGCCCATTGGGTGTCGACGATCTTGCCGAGCACCGGCAGATTGTGTTTGTCGACGGCGGCCTTGGTCGCGAGCATGAGCCACACACCACCGTCGGTAATCTGTGAACTGTTGCCCGCAGTCACGTTGCCGTATTTCTTGTCGAAGAAGGGCTTCAGTTTCGCGAGCTTGTCCGGCGTGGAATCGGCGCGGGCGCCGTCGTCATCGTTGTAGACCTTGCCTTTGCCGTCGATCAGCGGAATCACTTCATTCGTGTAGTTGCCTGCCGCCTGTGCCGCGAGCACACGCTTGTGGCTCTCGGCGGAAAACGCGTCCATCTCGGTGCGCGTGATGCCGAAGCGATAAGCGACGTTCTCTGCCGTCTGGCCCATGAGCAGCCCGACTTTCGGATCGGTGAGGCCTTTCATGAGTGCAATCACGGGTGAAAGCAACGCGGCGGGCGAAAGTTTCGCGAACACGCCAACGCGTTGGCCCATCGTCTTCGCACTCGCAAGTGCGGCGAACCACAGCACCATTTTTTCGCTGTAGAGCAGCGGCGCACGCGACAGCGCATCAACGCCACCGGCGAGCACGAGTTCAGAGCGTCCGGCGAGCATGTTGTTGATGGCGGAATCGAGTGCCTGCATGCCGCTTGCGCAGTTGCGCATCACTGTCCAGCCAGTGACCTTGTCGCCACAGCCAAGGCGCATCGCGACGTAGCGGCCGATGTTCACCTCATCCGGCGACGGATTGGCGCAACCGAGAATCACTTCATCAATCTGTGTTGGTTCAATCGGCAAACGCGACAGCAGCGCGCGGCCAGCAGCGACCGAGAGATCGGACGCCGAGAACGGACCCGGCGCGTTGCGCGCTTTCAGGAACGGCGTGCGTGCGCCGTCGACGACGTAGATGGGTTCACGGAGGGCAGACGCCATAGTGACTCCTTTGAAACATTGTTTAGGCGAACGCCAGCACGGCGCGGATCGCGCGCTGCTGCGATGATTGATTTACTTTGGCGCGCAGGCTACCCGCGAGGAAGGGGCCAAGATGCGCGAGCACGGCGGCGTCTTCTTCAACCGCGTCCTTGCTGGTCGCGGCGAGTGCAGACATGAGCTTCCTCGCGTCCTCGCTGGCGAGCGTTGACGAGATCGCGTCGAGCATGAAGTGCAGGCGCATTGACAAATCCTGCGGGGCAAGCTCCGGCAGCGCCTTGGCGAAGGCCTGTACGAATCGCGTGTCCTGCGCGGCGTAGCGGTCCGCGAGCAGTTCACGCACGAACGGCGATGGATCGGCGTAGGCGCGACCGAGAAATTTCAGGAAATCATCACCGCCGCGCTCTGGATTGCGCGCGAGTCGCAACGCCGGCAGGAACATCGTGGCGATCAGTTGTTCGACGGTGTGAGCCGCATCAAAACCCTGGGCTTCGAGCGCATCGAGCAGACGCACACGCTCGAGATTGAGCGTATCGAGGCGATTGGTTAGTACCAGCGCGAAGAGTTCTTCCTTGCTGCCGAAGTGATAGTTCACCGCAGCGAGGTTCACACCCGCCTCAGTCGTGATCGCGCGCAGGCTGGTGGCGTCAAAACCGTGGATCACAAAGAGCTTTTCAGTCGCGGCGAGAATGCGTGTCTTGGTGGCGGCGCGGCCTTCGTTGCGCGGCTCGCGCTCACGAATCTTCAGCGCCGGAAAACTGCTGCTGAGCTGCATGTCAAAACTCATAGTGCCCCCCTTTAAGCGAACGATTCAAACAATTGTTCGATTTTGCATGAAAGTACGGGCGCGCCTAGCGATTTCGCTAGAAAACTTGCTCTAGGAGCCAGCGGAGAAGACTATTTTGTGCGGCCCATGCTGTCCCGTTAGGGTTATGGCTTTTCTCTGTAATCACCATTCAATAAGGGCTCAAAACATATTTAGCCAAAAGTCGACTTTGGCCAATATCCGCCCTCGCCCCATATCAAATAAGGGTTCCATCGAATAGTTGTTATCTCCCATTAAGTTTCACTGCCGTGCAAATAACCTCGCTCGTGGAGCGCGAATGTGGCCCAATAGCAAAAAGGAGGTCCTCATGATTTCATTCACGTTGCGTGTCGCGGCGCTTGCCATACTGTCATCGGCGTTCGTCGCGCCAGTACCCGCGCAGGCGCAAACGCCCGCCGCCCAGCCTGCGGCAACCAGCGCTGCCGACGCGTGGAAACCGCCGCAGCGCCGCCGCATTTATCTGATGCGGCATGGCGACGTCGCGTACTTCGGTGTCGATGGCAAGCCGGTCGCCGATTCCGACCTTGTGGTGCTTAGCGACAAGGGGCGCGCGCAGGCCGATGCCGCCGGAAAGTATCTGGCCGCGCTGGGGGTGAAGAAATTTGACCGCGTGTATTCGAGCAATCTGCCGCGCACCAAAGAGACTGCGGCGCGGGTGCTGACGGCGGCGAACATCAACGCCGAGGCGGACGTTGTCGATCTCTGGCGGGAGATGAAGCCGGGCGCCTCCGCCAAATTTTCGGCAGGAGAGTTGCCGCGTGCGTTCCTCGACATCGCGGCGCCGAAGACCGGTGCTGACGCGCGCTTCATAGGTGGCGAAAGCGTCGGCGACTTGCAGGACCGTGTTCTGCCGATTTTGCAGAAGCTGCAGGCCGATCAGAACTGGGATTCGGCGCTGCTGGTGCTGCACGGCCTGGTCAACAACGCCATCCTGTCGCACGCGCTGTCCGGCGGCCGCGACTACTACGGTCGCATCGAACACGGCCCCGGCTGCATCAATGTGCTCGACATGGGCACGGGGCCGAACGACTGGATTGTGCGCGCAATCAACCTCTGTCCGGACGTCAGCAACTATGCCGACGGCGTGCCGGGCGCTCGGCTCAGCACGCTGGAAAAGCTGCTCGCCGGCACCTTACGGGCGCGCGCTGCGGCTGCGGAGAAGAAGTAGGCGCTATTTCTCCGGTCGTACCATGAGCGCATTGAAGCGGCGCTCTGGCCGATGTGTGACCTTGAGGCCCTTCTTCGCGGCGTAGTCGAAGATCGGATAGAAAACCGGGATGAAGGCCTGATCGTCCATCGCGACCTCAATGGCCTTTTCGAGCCAGGCGCCGCGCTTGGTTTCATCCATCTGCATCAGCGCTTCGCGCGCCAGCGCATCGACTTTGCTGTTGCTGTAGCGCGTGCGATTGGCCGTGCCCGCGCCGATGGACGGGTCCGGCGTCATGAGCAGCGCGCGGATGCCGGATCCCGCCTCTTCCGAGCCGTATTGCGCGGCGAACGCGCTGAAATCCTGCTTGCTGGCGCGACCGAAAAAAACGCTGCCCGGAATCGCCTCGACCTCGGCCTTGAGTCCCAGTTTCGTCCACATCTGCGCGACGGTCTGCGCGACGGCGGCGTCATTCGGATAGCGGTCATTGGTGGCAGACAGCACGATACGGAAGCCATCGCCCCAGCCTGCTTCTTTCAGCAACGCTTGCGCTTTCGCGAGATCGAATGTGTCGGCCTTGAGCTTCTGGCTGGTGCCGGGATAGGTTAGCGGCAGCAATTGCGACGCGGGCACTGCGCTGCCTTCCATCAGGCGCTCAGCGATGGCGTTGCGGTTGATCGCGAGTGACAGCGCCTTGCGAACGCGTGGATCTTTCAGCGGATTTTTCGCGAGTGGCTTGCCGTCTTTCGCGGTAACGTTCGGCGACACGTCACGCGCAGAATCGAGCGCAATGTAGTGCACGAGCCCCGCCGCGCCTTTGGTCAGCGTGAAGCGCTTGTCATTGCGCAGGCGCGGCAGGTCAGCGATGGCGGGCAGGTCAATCGCATCGACTTCGCCCGAGAGCAGTGCCGCCAGACGCGTCGGGTCCTTCGCGATGACTTTCTCGGTGACCTTCGCCCACGGCTCTTTTTTGCCCCAATACACATCGTTGCGCGCGAGCACGAGGCGATCGCCGTTGACCCATTCCGTGACCTTATACGGACCGGTGCCGATGGCGGCTTTGGTTGAATTGAAGTCGGCCGTGGTCGCACCCTTTGCGATCTTCGCGGGCACGATGAGCACACGCGCCAGCTCGAACGCGAGCTTCGGGTTCGGCGCCTTGGTCTTGATCACGAGCGTATCGTCGCCCTGCTTTGTGATGCTGGCAATGCCGCGCACGAATTGCGCGAAGGAGTTGGGGGAATTCGGCACGTTGGGCACGCGCTCGTAGGTGGCGATCACGTCATCGGCGCCGAAGTCGCTGCCGTCGTGAAACTTCACGCCCTTGCGCAGCTTGAATTCCCAGGTGGTGTCATTGACGATCTTCCAGCCCGTGGCCAGTGTAGGCTGCAGCTTCTGGTTTTCGTCGTTGAAGACCAGTGCTTCATAGATTGTCGAATGCGACGAGCCTGTCGGAAACGCATTGAAGAAGTGTGGATCAAGCGTATTGAGTTCGAGCTTGGTGCCGAGCGTCAACGTTTGCGCAGAAAGTATGCAGGATAGAAACGCGAGGACGACGGTAAGGGTTCGAGCCTTCATAATTTCTTTTCTGCGCATTGAAAAAACTGTTGGAGCGGCTCTGCCGCGACCAGCCATAACCAGACGCAGCGGGTCGCGGCAGAGCCGCTCCTACAAGAACGTTCGAAAGTTACACGATTCCTCATGAACACCACGCAAAAAATTCCACGTATCGCCATCGGCAGCTTCATGCTCGAATCCAACGCGCATTCACCGGTCTCGATGCGTGAGGAGTTTGCGCAGAACGTGTTGATCGAACCGGAGCAATTACTTGCCGATCTTGCGAGCGCGCATCCGAAGTCGCCCGGTTGCCTCGCGGGTTTTTACGACGACATGCAGCGGCTCGGCGCATGGACGCCGGTTCCCATGATCGCCGCCGCCGTCGGCGCGAGTGGCCCCATCGATCAGCCGTGGTTTGACGCCATCGTCGCATCAATGGTCGCCTCGCTCCGGCAGGCGCTTGCCGAAGGGCCGCTCGACGCCGTATTTCTGTCGCTGCACGGCGCGGCAATCGCCACGGTTGAGCCGGATCCGGATGGCGTACTTCTCGCAGCAGTCCGCGCCGTGGTCGGTGACACGGTGCCAATACTGGCCACGCTGGACCTGCACGGCAATGTGTCCAGCGCGATGGTCAAGCATGCGGACTATCTTTCCGCCTATCTCACCAACCCGCACGTGGACACACATGAGCGCGGCGCCGAATGCGCGCGGGCGCTGCACGATGCGCTCGCGAGCGGCACACGCTGGCACCGCGCATTCGTGAAGCTGCCGTTCATTCCGCCGTCGGTCACGCAGAACACCGAGCGCAAACCGGGCGCAAATACCCCGTACGGCGACATCATTCATTTCGGGCAAAGCCTCATCAATAACGACGTGAAAAACGTAAGCGTGCTTTCGGGCTTCACGCTTGGCGACACCCCGAAGGCGGGCATGAGCGTGATCGTGTCCGCTCGCACGCATGAGGGCGCCTGCGCCGCCGCAAAGACCGTCGCAACGCGGGCCTGGGCAGACCGTGCGCGCTATGTGCCGAAGCTCACAACGCTCGCAGACGCAACGCGCGTGGCGCTGGACGTAGCGCGAGACACTAGCAAGCCGTCGCTGCTGTTTGCCGACGTCGCTGACAATGCGGGCGGCGGCGGACGCGCGAACACGGTGTGGATTCTCAAGGCGTTTTGCGAAGCGGGCGTTACAGGTTGCACGCTGGCCATCTTCTATGATCCCGCGCTTGCCGCAGAGGCCCATCAGCTTGGCGTCGGCGCGAGATTCAAAGCAGAGTTCAACCGCAATGAGGCGCATCCGCTCTCTGGAAAATTCATCGCCGAAGCAACCGTCGCGCAACTGCACGACGGCGAATTCATCGGCCGACGTGGCATCGCGGCGGGCCACGCGGTGAGCCTCGGCCCCTGCGCACGCCTGATCGTTGGCGGCGTTCAGGTCATCGTAGTCAGCGTCCGCCAGCAGGCGAAAGACCCGGTGTTCATGGAAGCGCTCGGCGTCGACATCGCGGCGCAACGCTCGCTCATCATCAAGTCGCGCGGCCACTTCCGCGCGTGGGCCGACGAGTTCTTTCCCGATGAGCGCATCATCGAAATTGACGTGCCTGGTCTCACTACGCCGGTGCTCAAGAACGTGCCGTATCAACACATCCCGCGACCGCTGTATCCGCTTGATGACGACTGGGGCTGGCAGGTTGACGAACCGGAAGTGTTCCCAGCGCGGTAGCGTACTGCGGCGTGTGGTTACACACGTGGCGTGTTGAGAAGATTCGACGGGCTCAATCAGCTTTTACGTCAATGCACCATCGCACCGGGGCCAGCAGCGCAAATTGGCGATAATCGACTTTTCGCAAAATAGCGCTCTAGCCCGCACAAAGTGGTCGTTTTGCACAAAAGTTGATCTTCACCGACGAACCCTGACGATCCGTCGCGGCCCGCGATTCGCCGCTTCGGCGCCTACGACCGCGGCGTCGACTTCAACCCTTGGGCTTGACCCTGCGGCCGCTGGAGCATGGCGTTTGCCGAAAAACTCTAGTTGTTGGGCGGCTCAACTCGTCACGGCATCAGCGCCTCGATGGCCGTCTTCACATCGGCATCACTGCGGGCTGAATTTTTGGCGCCGTTGGTGATGGCCGCGGCATTGGTGATGCCGAGCACACGTCGCAGGATCATCACGCCGTCGGTCGTGGCCAGTGTCAGGCCGTCGCCGTCGACATCAAAAAGGGTCAGGTTGGCGGCGACGTACTGCTCGATCTGCGTGGCGTTGCGCTGCGCGGTTGCGCCGAGCGCGCCATGGGTCAACGCGGTGCCACGCAGGCCGAGCAGGTAGCGCAGCAACAGCACGCCGTCAGTCGCGGCGTCGTATTTGGTACTCGTCGAACTGCTGTCGATGTCCAGCGAGGGCGCCTGGCAGCTCACCAGCACCGTAGTCACGGCGCTAGTAATGTTTGTGCCACTGCCAGCCGTCACGTTGCAGAACTGGCCTGCTGGGTGCGTCGTCACGGTCACGCTCCAGTTCGACCCCGACAGCAGCGGCGTGGTGAAGCTGAAATTACCGTTGCCGAATGATTGCGACTGCGGGGTCGGTGCCAGCGAACTGGTCAGGCTCAGCCCCACTGGCGAAGCCGCTCCGCTGACGGTGCCGCCGACCGAGTAGGACGGCACGACTTCCACCGCACCAATATCGCAGGCCGAGCCATATGGGCGCGCAACGCCACGCTGATCCACCGCATTCGCGCCAGCGCAGCCCGCCGCTGCGTCGATGGCGGGACTCCCGGCCAGCGGCAACATCGTTTGCGTCGGCCCTCCGTTGTTGGCCAGTGCATCGAGCATCGGATCGCTGGCGTTCGTTGGCGCGCCGCTTTGCGTGGCGGTGGCACCGGCGCTGCTTGTGGCGTTCTGGCTGGCACCAACGATGTTATTGCCGACCCAGGTCAGCGTGGCGACGTTGCCGGGGTTGGACGGGTGCGTCCCGGCCACCACGTTGTTCACCACGTCGTTGTTGCCCGCGCCATTGCTGGCCACGGTGCCGCTGATGATGCTGTTGGCGATGGTGAGCGCGGCCGTGCTGGCCGAGCCGTTTTCGATCTTGTTGCCGTAGGCCACCGAATAGACCGTGGCATCGCCGGGGCCGCGGCTGCTGGCGAAGCCGGTGCTGTAGCTGACGGCGTTATTCGCCAGCGTGGAAAACTGAATGGTGACCGTGCCGTTGAGGTTGAAAATCGCCGCGCCGAGGCCGCTCCCATAGGGCGGATTACCAAACATCGTTCCTCCGCTGGCGCTGTTGCCGCTCATCGTGACATTGGTGAGGTTCACGCTGCCACGATGATTGAAGATCGCGCCGCCCATGCCTGCGCCTCCTCCCCCGTTGTTGGCACCGCCGAAGCCGCCAACGCCATTGGTGATGCCGCCGCCGCCGCCGAAGCCACCGTTGCCATAACCGCCACCGCCGAAGCCACCGCCGGCGCCGCCGCCGGAGCCACCGCCGGCGCCGCCGCCGACTCCGCCGCCACCGGCAGCACACGCAGTGCAGGGTCCGCCATAGCCGAAGTCGCCGCCCGCCGTATAGTTGCCAAGGCCACCTGCGCCACCATCGCCATAGCAGCCTGTGTTACCGGTGGCGCAGCCGCCGAGGCCCCCCAGTCCGCCGCCCGCGCCGGGCACTCCGGGCGTGGCATCGGAACCATCGCTGCCGGTAATGAAGCCGCCACCGCCACCCGCGGCACCCAAGCCACCTCTAGCACCCGCGCCACCTTGTCCGCCGTAAGCCGCACCCAAGACGTGAGGGTTACCGACGGCTCCAAAGGCGGCCTGTCCCATACCGCCCCCCCCTCTTTCCTGCGCGGCATCTCCCATGCCACCGGCAGCGTAAGGCGACTGAGTTGAATTGCCTCCGATGGCGGAATTCGAGGTCAGGGTGACGGCCGTCAGGTTCACGATGCCTTGGTTGAAAATGGCCCCGCCCATGCCAGCGCCGCCGCCACCACCGAACCCGCCCCGGGCTTGGCCGCCAGTCAGGGTCATGTTTTGCAGGCTCAGGCTGCCGGCGGGCAATTCGCCAGTGAGGCCGCCGGACACATAGAAAAACCGCAGCCGCGGAGAGTAGCCCAGGGCCGGCGGAAACGTGTCAAGGGTGATTTTCAGCGTGATCCCCGCGCTGCCGCCGTCGATGCTGATGGTGCTGGCGATCGGCGGCAGGGCGTTGAGGCCGTACCAGTAATTGTCGGCGAGGTTGTATGGGTCGTAGCCATGGCCGTAAGCCAACCCATCTTGGCCGACTGAGTCCGAATTCCACGGCGTCGTCTGGAAATCCAACGTCGTGTAGGTGAGCGTCGCGCCCGCCAGCGCCGGCCCGAAGACGATGCTGTTGGCGCCTGACGTGGCGCCGGTGCAGTTGCCGAGTTTGTTGGCTCCCGGGCTCAGCGGGCCTGTGAAGTTGAACCCCACGGCGGTGGTGGCCGAGCCGACGCTGTCGGGCGTGACGCCATTGGCGAGATTAGCCGTCGCAATCGCCTGCGACAGGGTGCAGGTCGTCCCGCTCATGTTCGCGTAGGTCAGATTGTCCGTCACCGTGATGGTGCCGGCTTGCGCGAGGCTGGCAGCAAGCCATCCGAACGCTGCTGCAACAACTGCAATTTTTGACTGCACGTTAGCCCCCTCTGGGCGCCGGTACGAACGCCCTTTCCACAGAATACGACACTTCGTCGCGCCTGTCAGCAAGCGGCGGCCGGTGGTCGACGCTCAGCGCTGCCATATCGGGGCCAGGTAGTGGCTGCGCTTCCTGGAATCGCCCACACCAGCGCCGGCCGCGGTTTCGCTCGCGGGCGAACCCGTTCGAGTCCCGGCGAAAACAGCAGCAGTGCTGTTTTCTTGAAGCATCAAATGAAAAACGCCGCTTTCGCGGCGTCTTGAATGTTGGTGGCGCTTCAGGGACTCGAACCCCGGACCTGTGGATTATGATTCCATCGCTCTAACCAGCTGAGCTAAAGCGCCGTTTCACTACTCCCGAATTCATCGTGTTTTCGTAGCGAAGCCCTCTATTGTTGCGGATCGGGCGCTTTTTGTCAAAACCGGAGCGCGGATTCTCCTGCTCCTGCCGCGAGTACAGCTTTTCGCTGAAATCGCCATTTCATTGGGGCTGGTGGGCGAAAGCAGCAATAGTTGACTTCAGGCGAAATCGGCCTGATGCCCCGATACAGACGTCTTTTCAACAGCAAGCTGCTAATCGTTCCGGGACTTGCGACGGGTTATGTCGTCGCGGCAGGGTGGCGACCGTGTCGCCGTACCCGCCGCGTTGACGCTATTTCTGGCGCGAGTCGGCTCCGACGCGACGCCGCATAGTGCTGGCGCCCCACGCCGCCAGCGCCAGCGCTAGCAGCAGCATCGCCAGATCCGACAGCGTCGGCACAACCAGTGCGCCGACCAGGAAAGCCGTCGGATTGTTGCTGCCGACTGCGCGCGGATCGTTGGTCAGCGCGGTGGACTCGTTGCTGCCATTGCCGTCCGCGTCGAATGCGGCCGTTGCCTGATTCAGGACCACGGTGCCCGCTGCCGACGCCTGGATCACTGCGGTGATGGTGATGGAGACCGAGCTACCGGCCGCGATGCTGCCGTTCCAGGTGACCGTGTTGGTGCCGGTGTTGGCCACTGCCGTGCCTGCTGTCGCCGTCGCCGAAACCAGCGTCAGCCCGGACGGGAGCACGTCGGTCAACTCGTTGCCGGGATTGTCAGCCTGTGGCCCCGCGCCGTTGTTGGTCAGCGTGATCATATAGGTCACCGTGTTGCCAACGATGTAAGTGCCGCTGACCGTCTTGGTGCCGGACACCCGTGCGCCGACAACGGTGTCAACATCGGTCGCCGAGTTGTTGCCCGACGCCGGGTCGGTCACGCCAGCGGGTGCCGTGATCGTTGCCGTGTTGCTGATGGTGCCGGTCGCCGACGCGGATACCGAGCAAGTGGCGACATAGGTCACGCTGCTGCCACCCGGCAAATTCACCGCGTTGTTGATGTTGCCGGAACCGGATGCCGCGCACGTACCGCCACCCGCGCCGGAGCACGTCCATGTGCAGGTCAGGCTGGCCGGGAAGTTGTCAGCAACGGTTGCTCCGGTCACGCTGCTCGGACCCGGATTGCTGGCCACGATGGTGTAGGTCAGCGATCCGCCCTGTACTGCGGTGGTGACGCCGTCAGTGAGAGTGATCGCCAGATCCGCCGTCGGCGTCAGCGTGTCGGTATCCGTCGCCGAGTTGTTGCCCGGTGTTGGATCGGTAACGCCAGCCGGGGCAGTCACCGTCGCGGTGTTGCTCAGCGTGCCCGTCGCCGACGGAGAAACTGCGCACGACGCGGTGTAGGTCACACTGCTGCCGCTCGGCAGATTTACCGAGTTGTTGATGTTGCCGGAACCGGACGCCGTACACGTGCCGCCGCTCGCGCCGGCGCAGGTCCACGTACAGGTCAGGCTGGCCGGGAAGGTGTCAGCAACCGTCGCTCCGATCACGCTGCTCGGGCCAGGATTGCTCGCAGTGATGACATAGGTCACCGAACCGCCGGGCGTGGCCGTCGTGACGCCGTCGGTGACGGTGATCGCAAGATCCGCCGTGGCGTTCAGCGTGTCGGTATCGGTCGCCGAGTTGTTGCCCGGTGTCGGGTCGGTAACACCCGCCGGGGCAGTCACGGTCGCTGTGTTGCTCAGCGTGCCGGTCGCTGACGGCGAGATCGCACAGCTCGCGACGTAGGTCACACTGCCGCCGCTCGGTAGATTCACGGTGTTGTTGATATTGCCTGAGCCCGATGCGGTGCAGGTGCCGCCACCAGCACCCGTGCAGGTCCACGTACAGGTCAGACTCGCCGGGAAGGTGTCCGCGACCGTCGCCCCGGTCGCGTTACTTGGTCCAGCGTTACTCGCCGTGATCGTGTACAGGACTGAGCCGCCGGGCGTAGCCGTGGTCACGCCGTCGGTGATAGTGATCGCAAGATCCGCGGACGCCACAATGGTGTCCGTATCGGTCGCCGAGTTGTTACCCGGCGTCGGATCAGTGACACCAGCAGGCGCGGTGACCGTGGCGGTGTTGCTTAGCGTGCCGGTCGCGGCCGCAGAAATCGCGCAGCTCGCCGTGTACGTCACACTGCCACCGCTCGGCAGATTCACCGTGTTGTTGATGTTGCCGGAACCCGAGGCTGTGCAGGTACCGCCGCCTGCACCGACGCAGGTCCATGTGCAGGTCAACGCAGCAGGGAACGTGTCCGCAACCGTTGCGCCCGTCGCATTGCTTGGGCCTGCATTGCTGGCCGCGATCGTGTACGTGACCGAACCACCAGGCGTAGCCGTAGTGACACCATCATTGACGGTGATACCGAGGTTCGCCTGCGGTGTGAGGGTATCGGTGTCGGTTGCACTGTTGTTGCCCGGCACCGGGTCAGTTACACCACCGGGCGCAGTGACGGTCGCGGTATTGCTCAACGTACCCGTCGCCGACGCAGAGATTGCGCAGCTCGCGGTGTAAGTAACGCTGCCGCCGCTGGGCAGATTCACGGTGTTGTTGATATTGCCCGAACCCGACGCGGTACAGGTGCCACCACCAGCCCCGGTACAGGTCCACGTACAGGTCAAGCTGGCCGGGAAGGTATCGGCAACGGTTGCGCCCGTTGCATTGCTCGGTCCGGCGTTGCTGGCCGTGATCGTGTACAGGACGGAGGCACCGGGTGTGGCCGTAGTGACGCCGTCGGTCACCGTAATCGCTAGGTCCGCAGACGCCACGATGGTATCTGTGTCAGTCGCCGAGTTATTTCCCGGTGTCGGATCAGTGACGCCCGCCGGTGCGGTCACCGTCGCCGTGTTGCTGAGCGTACCCGTCGCCGATGGAGAAACTGCGCACGACGCGGTGTAGCTCACGCTGCCGCCGCTCGGCAGATTCACGGTGTTGTTGATGTTGCCGGAGCCGGATGCCGTGCACGTGCCGCCACCTGCGCCCACACACGTCCATGTGCAGGTCAGGCTGGCCGGGAAGGTATCCGCGACGGTTGCGCCCGTCGCATTGCTTGGGCCTGCATTGCTGGCCGTGATCGTGTACGTGACCGAACCCCCGGGTGTGGCGGTGGTCACCCCGTCGTTCGCGGTAATCGCCAGGTCTGCACTTGCAGTCAGGGTATCGGTATCCGTTGCCGAGTTGTTACCTGGAGTCGGGTCGGAAATGCCGCCCGGTGCAGTCACCGTGGCGGTGTTGCTCAATGTGCCGGTCGCTGCGGCGGAGATCGCACAGCTCGCCGTGTAGGTCACGCTACCGCCACTCGGCAGATTTACCGCGTTGTTGATGTTGCCGGAGCCCGAGGCCGTACAGGTACCGCCGCCCGCTCCAACACAAGTCCAGGAGCACGTCAGGCTTGCAGGGAAAGTGTCCGCCACCGTTGCGCCATTTGCGGCACTCGGCCCGGCATTGCTGGCCGTAATGATGTAGGTGACAGAGCCGCCCGGCGTCGCGGTTGTTACACCATCGGTTGCGGTAATAGCCAGATCGGCCGTTGCATTGAGCGTGTCAGTGTCGGTCGCCGAGTTGTTGCCCGGAATCGGATCGGTAACGCCCGCAGGGGCAGTCACTGTCGCCGTGTTGCTCAGCGTGCCCGTCGCCGCCGCCGAAATCGTGCAGCTCGCGACATAGGTGACGCTGCCGCCACTCGGCAGATTCACAGTGTTATTGATATTGCCCGAGCCCGACGCGGTACAGGTGCCACCACCGGCTCCGCTACAGGTCCAGGTACAGGTCAGGCTGGCCGGGAAGGTATCGGCAACGGTTGCGCCCGTTGCATTGCTTGGCCCGGCGTTGCTCGCCGTGATGGTGTAAGTCACCGAACCGCCCGGTGTGGCCGTGGTGACGCCGTCGGTCTTGGTAATTGATAGATCGGCCGATGCGCTGAGCGTATCGCTATCGGTCGCCGAGTTGTTGCCCGGTGTCGGGTCGGAAACACCGGCAGGCGCGGTGACGGTAGCAGTGTTGCTCAGGGTTCCCGTCGCAGATGCCGAGATCGCGCAGCTCGCGGTATACGTGGTGCTGCCGCCTGCCGGAAGGTTGACGGTGTCGTTGATGTTGCCGGAGCCCGATGCCGTGCAGGTGCCGCCACCGAAGCCCGTGCATGTCCACGTACAGGTGAGACTGGCCGGGAACGTGTCGGCCACGGTTGAGCCCGGTGCGTTGCTCGGCCCCGCATTGCTCGCGTTGATGGTGTAAGTGACCGAGCCGCCGGGTGTGGCCGTGGTGACCCCGTCGGTCTTGGTGATGCCCAGATTGGCCTGTGGCGTCAGGGTATCGGTATCGGTGGCGCTGTTGTTTCCGGGATTCGGGTCGCCCGCAATGGCGACTGTTGCTGTGTTGCTCAAGGTACCGGTTGCCGATGCGGCGATGGCGCAAGTCGCCGTATAGATCGCGCTTGCAGCGACGGGCAGATTCACGGTGTCATTGATATTGCCAGACCCGGAAGCCGTGCAGGTGCCTCCGCCCGCGCCGACACAGGTCCAGGAGCACGTGAGACTGGCCGGGAAGGTATCGGCAACGGTGGCGCCGGTCGCTGGAATGGCGCTGGAATTGGACGCGGTGATTGTGTAGGTGACTGATCCACCCGGTACTGCGGTAGTAACCCCGTCTGTCGCAGTGATCGCAAGATCGGCTACCGCCGCACTGGCGGCATTGATGCAGCCATTGGCGGTAACGCTTTGCCCATCCGGATTGGTGATGGTGACATTCTGCGACCCGGTCGCCAGCGCTGTGATGTTGAGCGTGACTTGTGTCGGCGAGTTGTAGGTCACGCTGTTGACGGTGGCATTGGTCACCGAAGCGGTCAAATGATTGAACGGCAAAGCCGGGGGCGGCAAATTGGCGCCCGGATCAAAGAAGCCGGATCCGCCGCTCGAGGTGGCGCTGATGACTACGTTGCCGGTTGGACCGGCGAACGCGATCGGCGAACCGGAGCAGGTCGGCGTCGCAGGCGGCGGCGCTTTCAGGCAGGCAACGCGGATCGCGTAGCTGTTGAGCGCATGGTTGTATTGCTGCGCGGTGCATACCGACATGTCGTCCAGCGGATCGAGGCTGGTGAACGAATAGTCGCCCCAACGTCGGCCCGATGCACCGCCCGGATCGCTGGGTGGGTTGTAGTTAGCTGTAGTAGTGCCAAAGGTGGTTGCCGCCACTGTGGGTGGACCCGACATCGTACCCAGCGTGTCGCCAGAGAGACGACCGACATACGCGGGCGTCGCCCCTACCGGCGTGCCGGCCATCGTGAAGCCCATCACGGCGTGACCCTGGCCGGTGACGGCAATCGACGGAATAAAGTACTGCATGGCCGCCGCGCGAGTGGCGGCATTGTCGAACACGGTG
>Ga0209023_10004216_pt1 | contig 16524 bp, 17 predicted proteins | sample LakOneMetagenome_FD_187468 | JGI IMG/M metagenome (GOLD analysis project Ga0209023, IMG submission 187468) | Freshwater and sediment microbial communities from Lake Erie, Canada (SPAdes) (version 2) | ecosystem: Environmental > Aquatic > Freshwater > Lentic | place: Lake Erie, Canada... | reverse complement strand
TGTAGGTCACCGGCGTCGTGACCGTCACGCCCGCGGACGTGACCGACGTGGCGTTCTCGGTGACGACGGTCGGAGCCACGGTGAAGCTGCGCAGGACGGCGTTGCCGTTCTCCTTGCCACCCACCACAACCTGCGAGCCGTTCACGACAATGTCCGAGACGGAGTCGTTTTCGGCGGTGCCGAACTTCTGGGTGAACAGGGCCTTGGGACCTCCGTTCAGGTCCGTGGCGAAGGCCGTCAGATAGGAATCATACTCGCCACCGGCAGCCGCGGTCGAACCGGGGAGATCGGACTTTGAACGTCCGCCGACATAGAGGATGCCATCGGATCCGAACGCGACCGCCGTCGCCTCGTCTTCCAGCATGGCGCCCCGCCGCACCGTCCACTGCTCGTCGCCCTTGGCGTCATAGCGCGTGACGAAGCTGTCGGTCTTGCCCGAGGTCGCATCGGAATTGATCGGCCCATCGACCGCGCCCTGCAGCCGCCCCGTCACCGAGCCGGCGACCGCCACGCTGCCGTCGTCGGCGACCGCCAGGTTCAGGCCGCTCGCCGAGTCCGTGGCCCCCAGACTGCGGGCATACAGAAGATGGCCGGCCGAGTCGTACTTCAGAAGCGCGACATCCTGGTCGCCCTTGATCACCTGGCCGTTCACGTCCTTGGTCACGTCGGCCAGCATGTAGATCGAGCCGTCGGCTCCGGACACCGTCTTGCGAACGCTGGATATCGTACCCTGCAGGGTCTCGGAGAACACCTTGCCGCCAGGCTGGCCGCCTCCGGCGGCGCTGTACTTGGTCAGGGTGTTTTCGATGACCGCGTCGTCGGTCTTGGTGTCCTTGTCCGGATCGGGATTGCCGGCCGCTGTCGTGATGTAGACGGCGGGCGATGAGGCCGTCGCGGTGAAGGTCAGTTGCTCGGTCGAGTCGCCCTTCACCCGCAGCGCGAAGTCGTCGCCGGTCGCGGGCAGCGTCACCGGCTGACCATTGACCTGCACGGTTCGGGTCTCGCCGACCTTGCGCTCAACGGCGAAGCTGGTTTCGAAGCCTTCAGCCTTGAGCTTACTGTTCATGAAACTGACGACGTTGGACATCGTCCGGGGCGTCGTACCCATATCAACCAGGTTCATGGTCACGTTCGTCGTGACGCCGAACTTCTTGACGGCCAGGTCGAAGCTGACATTGCCCTGGAACTTGGGCACTTCGTCGTCGGACTCGCCGCTGTAGATCGTGTCGGTGATGTAGCTGTAAACGTTCTTGGGCACGCCAATGCTGGAGCGATCGGTCGTCATCACCGCGCCCGGCGTCAGGCGCCCCTGATCCAGGCTCATGTTCTGGGTATAGGCCGTGACCTCCGCCAGCCCCTTGGTCATGGCGGTCTGCAGCCGCTTGAGCTCGCCGTCGGTGACGCCCTTTTCGGCGGCCCGCGCCGCGATCGCGGAAAGGGTGTTGAGCGCCTGATAGGTCGCGAAAAGCTTCTTGTAGTCGCCGCTGACGCCCTTGAGGCTGGACGCGTTGCCGCCCTCATCGACGAACTTTCGGCCGCTCAAGGCCGCCTTGACCAGAGCGCTCGGCTCCGCGCTCCCGGACGTCCACGGCGCGGTCGGGACCACGGCCTTGGACTTCGACGGGGAGGTCGTTGTGCCCGACGCACCGTTCAGCTGACCCGTGCGAGCCTGATAGTAGCCGAGCAGTGCGCTGGTATCGAAGGTGATCACGGCGGGTCCTGTCGGGGCACGCGGAGCACCCCGCTTCTATTTGAACGCGTAAGGCTGAAGACTCGTTAAGACCTTTGGTTACGCGGCGATTAGGTGAGCTTCGGTCAGGCTGCGACGCGCCGCCTCGCTCAACTGACTCCACTCCGAGGCCAGGATCCCCAGCAGCACGACGTCGCGGGCCGTTCCGTTCTTGAGAACATGCCCCCGCAGATAGCCTTCGCGCCGGAACCCGGTTGCGACCTGAGCCTTCAGCGCGGCGTCATTATCGGCCATCACCTCGGCGAAAACCTTGTGCAGGCCAAGCTCACCGAAGGCGCGATCAAGCCCCAGGACCTGGGCGGCGCGGCCAACGCCGCGGCCTCTGGCCTCAGCCGAGCCCAGAAACCAGTTCCAGCTCGCACGGCGGTGATGACTCAGCAGACCAGACAGGGTCAGAAGGCCCGCCGGCGCTCCCGCCCGCGTGATCATCCAGCCGCGCATGTCAGGATCGTTGCGAAGACTGTCAAACCAGGCCGCATGGGCCTCCCGGCTGGGAAAGGCCGCGTCCGACATCCAGCGATCGACCTCAGGTTCGGAGCGCCACTGAAACAGCACGCCCTCATCCTGATCCTGTAAATCGCGAAGGTCGATCATCCCGGCCGTTTCCCCTTGGCGCCTTTGCAAAGCCTACCCCGCGCGCCTCCGACGGCCTAGAGCGCCGTTGCGAAGACCGCGCCCAGCGATTAGCCGTTGAAGAGCTTCAGAATGATCTGCGGCGCCGAGTTGGCGATGGACAGGGCCTGGGCACCCAGTTGCTGCTTGACCTGCAGGGCCTGCAGACGCGCGCTTTCCTTGGCTAGGTCAGCGTCGACCAGGTTGCCCACGCCAGTTTCCAGCACGTCCGACAATCGGGAAACGAAGGTGTGGTGAGCCTCGATCTGCTTGGCCTGGGTGCCGATGTTGCCGACAGCCTGGTTCACCGCGCCCATGGTGGCGTCCAGACGGGTCAGGACGTTGGTGGCGTTGGCGACATCCAGAATGTCGTCGGTGGCGGTCAGGGTGTTGATCGTCCCGCCGAGCGACAGGTTCTGCAGGTTCAGCGTGATCGCCGTTCCGGCGTCGGCATCCGCCAGGAAAGAGACGTCGGCCGTGAGACTGCCGTTCAGCAGGTTGGCGCCGTCGAAAGTGGCGCTGGACAGGACCTGGCTGAGATTCTTGACCAACCCCTGGAAGTCGGAGTTGAGAGCCTGGCGTGACTTGGTGGTCAGCGAGGTGTCCTTGGCCGCAACGACCTTTTCGCGCATCAGGCTGAGCAGATCCGAGATCGACTCGCCCGCGGCAAGGGCCACGTCCGCGACCGAGGTCGCACGATCGAGGCTCATCTTGACCGCCGAGAGCGCGTTCATGTCCGCGCGCTGTTCCTGGGCGATGGACCAGACTGCCGCATTATCCTTGGCGCTGGAGACCGTCAGACCCGTGTTGATGCGGGTTTGAACACCCTGCATGTCATCGTTGGTCTTGTTCAGATTCTGCAGAGCAATCAGCGCGGGCTGATTGGTGTTGACGCTGAGCGACATTCGCGGCCTCCGATCGGAAATTTTTTCCGGGTTTGGTTCGCACGCCCACCGGCGAACGAGCCCTCACGGAGCAAACCGTACGATCAGAAGGTAAGGTTATGGTTAACGGAAATAAACCATAACGAACGCACCCCGCGACGCGCCGCCGCAGGGTAAAAGCGCGCCTTCGGGGCGCTTCAGGTCAGGCCGTCGTAAACCGAGCCTGGGTCGTAAGTCGCGGCGTGCTTGAGTTTCAGCACGTCCTCGCGCGGCACGATCTGCAAGGTTTCACCGGTTCGGCGGTCCACCGTCTTGTAGATGAACACCCCGCTGTCCTCGTCCTGTTCGATGACCAGGCGAAGGTCGCCGGGCTGAGGCTCGACCGAATCAGCACGCGATTCGGAAACGACAACAGCGCCCGCGGATGGCTCCGGGGCGGTGACCTTCGAATATTGGCCTGTGAGGGCCGGATCGGCTGCGACGGCCGACAAAGTGGCTTTGGGTTCCATCTCTCCTTGCGCCAGCGCCTTCGCGACGGCGTCCTCTGGTGGTGCGGGTTCTCCTCGACCTCAAGCCTGAAAAGAGGTGGAGGCGGATCCGAGATGGACCCGCCTCCTCCGTTCCTTAACGGAACAGGCTCAGGATCGATGACGTGGATTGGTTGGCGATCGACAGCGCCTGCACACCCAGCTGTTGCTTGGTTTGCAGCGACTGCAGCTTGGCGCTTTCCTTGGCGAGGTCAGCGTCAACCAGGTTGCCCACGCCGGCGTCGAGGCTGTCTTGCAGCTTGCCGACGAAGGTCAGGTGGGTGTCCAGGCCGGTCGAGCTGGTGCCCAGCGAGGCCAGCTTGTTGGTCGCAGTGCCCAGAGCCGTGGTCACCGTGGCGATCATGGTCTTGGCGGTGGCGGCGTCGGTGAAGCTCGACGTGGTCGTCAGACCGATGCCCGTGAGGGTCAGGGCCTGAGCGGTGACCGTGAAGCCCGAACCGTCCGCGTTGGCGAGGAAGGTCAGCTTGGTGGTCGTGCCATCAGCGATGCTGACGCCGTTGAACTTGGCGTTCGTGGCAGCCTTCGTGATCTGGTCGCGCAGGGAGTTGAAGTCGGCGACAAGAGCGTTGAAGCTGGCGGTGTTCAGCGAGGTGTCGGAAGCGGCCAGAGCCTTTTCCTTCATCTTGCCGAGCAGGTCGGTGATCGTATCGCCGGCGGCCAGGGCCACGTCGATGGTCGATTGGCCGCGCTGCAGCGAGTCCTTCACGGCGTTCAACGAGGAAGCTGTGGCGGACTGGTTTTTTGCGGTCGCCCAGATGGCGCCATTGTCCTTGGAGCTGCCCACCTTTTTACCGGTGTTGATGCGCTGCTGGACGGTCGAGAGCTCCGAATTGGTGGAGTTCAGGTTTTGCAGCGCGATGAGCGCGCCCGCGTTCGTGTTGATGCTGTTCAGCGCCATTACGAATGTTCCTTTTCAAGGTGTTCCGACGTCATTTTGACTGCCGGGAGCTTTTTGCTCGAAAAGGTAGGAAGCAATGACCGGGCCAAAGCTGCCCACCCGGCAAAACCTATCAAGCCCTTGAAAAGATTGCGTTATAGATCTGTTTACGACAAAAGCTCCCGGCAATTTCTGCCGGGAGCTTTTGGTCATGGGTAATTATTGCCGAGCACTTGGCGCCCAGCGGAAAGGAGGCGCCGGGCGACCCAAAGGTCGCCCGGCGTGTCGGATCACTTGAACAGCGACAGGATCGACTGCGGGGTTTGGTTCGCAATCGACAGTGCCTGAACACCCAGTTGCTGCTTGGTCTGCAGCGACTGGAGCTTGGCGCTTTCCTTCGCCAGATCCGCATCCACCAAGTTGCCCACGCCGGTGTCCAGGCTGTCTTGGAGCTTACCAATGAAGGTCAGGTGCGTATCCAGACCGACAGAACTGGTGCCCAAAGCCGACAGCTTATTGGTCGCCGTAGTGAGTGCCGTGGTGAGAGTCGCGATCATCGCCTTGGCCGTGGCAGCGTCAGCAAACGTCGAAGTCGTGGTCAGACCGATCCCCGTGAGGGTCAGGGCCTGGGCGGTGACCGTGAAGCCATCGCCATCCGAGTTCGACAAGAAAGTCAGCGCGTTGGTCGTGGCGTCAGCGAGGCTGACACCGTTGAACTTGGCGTTCGTAGCCGCCTTCGTAATCTGGTCACGAAGGGACACGAAGTCAGCGACAAGGGCGTTGAAGCTGGCGGTGTTCAGCGAGGTGTCGGAAGCGGCCAAGGCCTTTTCCTTCATCTTGCTGAGCAGATCGGTGATCGTATCGCCCGCCGCGAGCGCCACATCGATCGTTGATTGACCGCGCTGGAGGGAATCCTTCACGGCGTTCAACGAACTGGAGGCAGTGCTCTGCAGTTTGGCCATCGACCAGATCGCGCCGTTATCCTTGGCGGTGGCGACTTTCTTACCGGTGTTGATGCGGCCTTGAGTGGTTGCAAGCTCCGAGTTGGTCGAGTTGAGGTTTTGCAGCGCGATAAGGGCGCCAGCGTTCGTGTTGATTGAGTTCATCATGGGTCACCTACCGTTTTGGTCGGATTTGCCCGGCGGAGCCGGCTGGGCGTTTTGCCCTGCCATGGCCATCGCAAGCGGCGGGCCAACCGCAACCAAGCGGAGCCAAGATTTAATCTATTGATTTTGTTGAATTTATTCTGGATTCGAACCAGAAACAAAACCGCCCGGCGAATGCATTATTCGCCGGGCGGCAGGAACTTCCTAAACGGGCTGGGCAAGTTTGGCGCGATCGATCCGCGACAACTTCAGGCGGCCTCGACGCGACCGGCGAGCCCTTGCATGATCGTACGGTTGATATCGATAAGAGGCTCGAAATCCTCCTCCTTGCGCATGACCGCGCTGGAGTGACGACCGACCCAGAGGCTGAGCGAAATGATGCTGGCGCGCAGCTCCGGCGCCAGGGAATTTTCCGGCAACGAGCAATCGGTCGCCATCGCCGACCAGACGCGACGATTCCAATCGAGAGCGTCGATCCGCGTCGCGAAATCGTCCTCCGGGGCCTGCGACGCTTCCATGAGCGCGCGCGTCACCTGGCCGAAGAGACGATATTCCAGCTCACGCGGATTCTCAGCTCGCGTCGCCGCCTGCTGATAAGCCCGAAGAGACATGCCCCAACCTCTCGTCTTCGTATTCAATCAATTTTCGGCTCAACATGAGCGCTTTGTAGTACTCGCGCGCCATCACGTGCTTTGAGATAGCAATGCAATCAGCAAGCACCGTCGGATTGCGCACCGCGCTCATAAACTCGTTCAAGCGCGTGGCGAAGTCTTCGTAGAACCGTTCCGCGACGCCCTCTTCGAGGTACATCATCATCACAGGAAAATAGATCCGGCGCGAAGGCGTCGTGACCTGGTCCGGCTGCATGATGTCCTTCTCACGAAGGACCGAGGCCTTGTTCTGGAGCACGAGAACGCCGCGACGGTCGCCATTCTGGACCACCGCGCCGTTCAAAACGAACTTCTCGCCGGGCTTCAGCGAAAGCTTCAAAGGCACGTTGTGCTGCTCCCTTTCTGCATCGCCACAAAACCCGGCCCGCCACGATCGGCGGGTGTCGGGCGCAAGCTAGATCAACGCGGGTTAACGCCGTCTTGCTGGCCGTGCGACCGTGAGCCGCAGCTTAGGACTCAGTTAAGCATACTGCCTCACAGAATGGTTAACTCCAAACCGGCAAGGCCTTGAATCATGTCCCGCAAACGCGCTCTCGAGAGCTCCGGCAGCACGCTTGCCCAGCAGGAGATCGTTCCGGCGGCGATCATCCAGCGCGGCATCGCGGGAATTACGATGGGCGACTCCGCGTCAGCCGAAGCCCTGGCGCGACTGAGTAAGGCCGCGGCGGAACTGAAAAATCAGAAGACCGCACGCTTACTTAGCCAGGCGATCGCCGCCATCCATGCGTGCGACTACAAGAAGGCCGACGCACTGGCGCTTGAGGTGTTGGAGAAAGACGAGCGCCACGGCGTCGCCTGGCACGCCCTGGCCATCGCCCGTGAAAAGACCGGCGACTTTGTTTCCTCCATGCGGGCGTACGAGGCGGCTCTGCAGATTCTGCCCGATCATGGCCCCGTTGCCGGCGATCTGGGTCGACTGGCATTCCGCATGAACATGCCGGAGATCGCGGCGAAGTTCTTCGCGCACTACCGAATCGCCCGGCCCGATTGCGTGGAAGCCGTGAACAACCTGGCCTGCGCCCTGCGCGACCTCAATCAATGCGCCGACGCCATTGAGGTCCTCAAGCCCACCCTCATCGAGGATCCGGCTCAGCCTTTGCTTTGGAATACCTTGGGCACGGTGATGTGCAGCATGGGCGACGGAAGGCAGGCCCTCACCTTCTTCGACGAGGCGCTTCGCCTGGCCCCGACTCTCGCCAACGGCTATCATAATCGCGCCTATGCGCGTCTTGATCTGGGCGACGTTCCCGGCGCGCTGGAGGATTGCGATGCCGCGATCGCGAACAGCAACGCCCCCGAAGACCTGGCGATGATGAAGTTCGCCCGCGCGACAGTCTTGCTCGCCCTCGGTCGGGTAAGCGAGGGGTGGCTCGGCTACGAAACCCGCTTCTCGCCCGACCTTTCCGACGCCCCCCTCTTCCTGATCAACGCGCCTCGTTGGACGCCGGGCCAGCCCTTCGCGGGCCAGCGGATGCTGATTTGCACCGAACAGGGCCTCGGAGATGAGGTCATGTTCGCCAACATGTTGCCTGACCTGATCGAGGCGATCGGCCCAGACGGCGCACTGTCGATCGCCGTCGAACACCGCCTGATCCCGCTCTTCCAGCGCTCGTTCCCAACCGCGGAAGTCACCGCGCACCGGACAGTCGCGTTCGAGGGCCGCGTACACCGGACGACGCCAAACGTTTCCGACTGGGACAAGATCGATCTCTGGGCGCCGATCGGCTCCCTGCTGCCAGTGCTGCGCCCTTCGGTCGAAGCCTTCCCGAACCGCCCCAACTTCCTGGTCGCCGATCCGGAGCGGGTCGCCTACTGGCGCGAGCAACTCGAAGCGGCGCCGAAGGGACCCAAGGTCGGTCTCCTGTGGAAGAGCTTGAAATTGAATGGCGAACGCGCCCGGCAGTTCTCGCCCTTCGACCTTTGGCGTCCCATCCTGGAGACGCCGGGGATCACGTTCGTCAATCTCCAGTACGGCGATTGCGCCGAGGAGATCGACCACGCCCGGTCGGAGTTCGGGGTCGATATCTGGCAGCCTGAAGGCATCGACCTGAAGCAGGATCTCGACGACGTCGCCGCGCTTTGCTGCGCGATGGACCTGACCATCGGCTTCTCGAACGCCACGATGAACCTTGGCGCGGCTTGCGGCGCCCCGATCTGGCAGATCAGCGGCGCGGCCTCCTGGACTCGCCTGGGGACGGAGCGTCTGCCTTGGTACCCGCAAGTTCGCGGCTTCGCATCGTCCGACTACTTCGACTGGCGGTCGACCATGACAGAGGTGTCTGAAGCCCTTGCGGCGCGGTTCGCCTGATCCACCGGGTTTTTAATCCGCACTCTATGCGCCCACGCTCTTGCCAAGCGCGCCCCGCCCGGTAGTTTGAACCCTGATTTGAACACTTGTTCGAGACCGGATCGATCCGGCAAAGGGTGGGTATGAGCCAGCGCTTCGAAGGCACTTCCGACTATGTGGCGACCGAGGACCTGAAGGTCGCGGTCAACGCCGCCGTGGCGCTTGAGCGTCCGCTTCTGATCAAGGGCGAACCCGGCACCGGCAAGACCGTGCTGGCCTACGAGGTCGCCAAGGCCATGGGCGCGCCACTGCTGACCTGGCACATCAAGTCCACGACAAAAGCCCATCAGGGCCTCTACGAATATGACGCCGTCACCCGCCTGCGCGATAGCCAGCTGGGCGAGGAGCGGGTCAAGGATGTCCGCAACTACATCAAGAAGGGCAAGCTCTGGGAGGCGTTCGAAAGCCCCGTGCGCCCCGTGCTGCTGATCGACGAGATCGACAAGGCCGACATCGAGTTCCCCAACGATCTGCTGCAAGAGCTCGATCGGATGGAGTTCTATGTCTACGAAACCGGCGAGACGATTTCGGCCAAGGTTCGCCCGATCATCATCATCACCTCCAATAACGAGAAGGAACTGCCGGACGCCTTCCTGCGCCGCTGCTTCTTCCACTATATCCGCTTCCCCGAGGAGGCGACGATGCAGGCGATCGTCGACGTCCACTATCCGGGCATCAAGCAGAAGCTCGTCTCCGAGGCCCTGCGGATCTTCTACGACATGCGCAAGGTGCCGGGCCTGAAGAAGAAGCCTTCCACCTCCGAGCTCCTGGACTGGCTGAAGCTGCTGATGGTCGAGGACATCGACGTGAGCCTGCTGCGCGAGAAGGATCCCACCAAGCTGATCCCCCCGCTGCATGGCGCCCTGCTGAAGAACGAGCAGGATGTCCACCTGTTCGAGCGCCTGGCCTTCCTGGCGAGGCGCGAAGGCGCAGGCCGCCCAGGGCAATAACGGCTTACCTGGAATTCACTGGACGGGTGACGCGACCGCCCTCACCTTCCCGCCGAAATCAGAGGGATGGTCATGCGTCATTCGACTTGGATCGCCGTGTTCGCCGCCACCAGCGCGCTTGCGCTGGCGGGTTGTCATCGCAGCGAAACGGTGAAGGCTGAAAAGCACGAGCGGCATCTCCGTCGCGAGCCCGTCAGGGCGATCTCCAAGCTCGATTGTCCCGAAACGCAGGGCGACCTGAAGCGCGTCAGCGTCGCGGCCGATGGTCTGTCCTGCGCCTATGCCGGCGACCAGGCCGAAGTGCTGTTGCGGCTGGTGTCGCTGAACACCGGCGACGCCGAGGTCGCTTTGGCCCCGATCGAGGCCGAACTGAAGGCGCTGATGCCCACGCTGAAGCCCGCCACGGTCCAGAAGCCAGGCGAAAAGCACGACCGCAACAAGACCAGCATCCATCTGCCCGGCCTGCGGATCGACGCCAGCGACGACGGCGCCGACATCAAGATCGGCCACATCACGATCAACAGCAACGAGGGCGGCGCCTCCGAGGTCAAGATCGACAAGAACGTCACCGTCAAGGGCGACGACCGCAAGGAGACGGTCAGCATCACCGCGGACGACGATGAGACCGGAGACGGCGCCGTCAATATCCGCGCCAGTGACGACGGGGCAGAGATCCGTCACAGCAAGGGCGGCGACTCGATCCGCTCGACCCTGATCCTGGCCAGCGACAAGGCGCCCAGCGGCTATCGCGTGGTCGGCTACGAGGCGCGCGGCCCCAAGGGGGGGCCGCTCGCCGTCGCCACCATCAAGGCCAAGAACCGCGATTCCGGCGACCATGACGTCTTCAAGGACATGAAGGCCCTGGTTCGCCACAACGTCGGCGGCTGACCTCAGGCCGGGACCGGAACGACCTCCATCACCTTGTAGGTCAGGGGCCGGCCATCCTCGTCGGTCACGGTGACATATTCGCCCAGGGCGAACCTGTGCTCGCCCAGCCGGTGGACCGGCTCGTCATCGGCGCTGTCGGAATTGTCGTAGTCGAAGAACCAGCGCGCTCCCTTGCGCGCCAGCAGGCCGTCAACGGCCTCCTCGTCGGGCGCGAAACGGCGGACGCTGCAGGCCGCCTTGCTCTTGGCGTAGGCGGCCTCATCAAGATGGCCATCGGCGGTCAGGGGCGCGGTCAGGGCGTAGCCGCGATGATCATCGCCGCCGGCGAACTCGGTGCCAGGATTGCGGGCAAGACGCATCACGATGCGAGACAGGGACATTTAAGCCTCCCTTGAAGGAATGACGGACAGTTAGTGCGACAGGAACAGCGAAGGACCATCGCTGTTCAGGAGGCTGCGGGTCGTGCCGCCGAAGATGAACTCCTGCAGACGCGGGTGCCCGAAGGCCCCGGCGACCAGGAAATCGGCGCCGGCCTCGCGAGCCGTCCCCAGCAACAGCCCGGCGGCGTCGCCGGTTCCCTGCAGGGTCTGGCTTGTCGCGGTCACGCCGCGAGCGCTCAGAAACTCGACCAGCCGCGCAAGATCGAAATTGCGCGACGATGCGGCCGGAGCGCCGGCGACGATCACCGACGAAGCCTTCTGCAGCAGCGGCAGTGCGGTGCGCATCGCCCGGCTGGCTTCCTTGCCGCCGTCCCAGGCGACCACGGCCACGCCGCCGACCTTCAGGCCGGGACGGGCGACGATGATCGGGCGCTGCTCGTCAGCGACCAATTGCTGGAAGGCTTCGGCCAGGGGGCCCTTGCCGCGCGCCGAGGCGCTGTCGAAAACGATGACGTCCGAGAGGCGGCCTTCCATGGCCAGGCCCGCCCAGACAGGCGATTCCAGGCTGATGACACGGGTTCGCGAGTAGCCGATCTCGGCGGCCAAAGCCCCGACGGCGCGGGCCCCTTCCACGGCGGCCTCCTTCAGGCTTTCCAGCGCTGTGACCTGCACCCCGCCCATGAAGCCTTCGCCCATCCAGGGCATCAGGTCGGCTATGTCCGCCGGCGCGTGGACACAGGCCAGCTCCGCCTCGAAAGCCTTCGCCAGGGTGGCCGCCGACGCCAGGAGATCCCGGTCGGCCTGTGCCCCCGCAAGGGGAGCCATAATTCTTGCCCAACTCATGATCGAACTCCTTTGGAGCGCATTTCCACAGGTGAGGCCGTACCCATCATTGATCTTTGTCAACCGATGGGTCAGTCAGTCCACCTTCACCGTAAGGAACGATCTCGTGGCCAAAGGGCTGCATAGGGGCGCGGCGCCCCGCGCTTGGCAGAGAATGCTCTCCGGCCGGAGGCTGGATCTGCTCGACCCGTCGCCCATGGACATCGAGATCGAGGACATCGCCCACGGTCTGGCCCGGGTGGCCCGCTGGAATGGCCAGACCATTGGCGAGCATGGCTTTTCGGTCGCCCAGCACAGCCTGGTGGTCGAGGAGATCGCCGCCCATATCAAGCCCGATCTGGAGCCCAAGTGGCGCCTGGCCGCCCTGCTGCACGACGCCTCCGAATATGTGATCGGCGACATGATCAGCCCGTTCAAGGCGGCCCTGGGCGTCAGCTACAAGGATTTCGAGGTCCGGCTGGAGGATGCGATCCACATCCGTTTCGGACTGCCGGTGAAGACTCCGCCGGCCATCAAGAAGCTGATCAAGCAGGCCGACCGGGCCTGCGCCTTCTTCGAGGCCACCCAGCTGGCCGGGTTCGAGCATGCCGAGTCGCTGGCCATCTTCGGCGCGCCGCCGGCCGGCTATGACCTGCACATCAAGCCGCAGCCGCCGTTCGAGGCCCAGGCCCACTACGTTCAGCGCTTCCATGTGCTGTCCAGGGCCGCGGGCTTCGAGTCCGCGCCCAACGAAGCGTTCGAGACCGAATGAGCGCATCCGTCGTCATCGGGCTTTCGGCCGTGGTCGTCGCCATCCGCGATGGCGAAGCCGTGGTGCTGACCGTTCGACCGCATGACGCCGTCACCGATATCGCCTCTCCCCTGCCCGGCCTGCCGTTCGGACCGTTTGACCCCGAGGGCCACCGCACCTTCGAGCTGGGTCTGCGGGCCTTCGTCACCGAGCAGACCCGGTTCCAGCTGGGCTATGTCGAGCAGCTTTACACCTTCGGCGACAAGGGCCGCGACGCGCCCCGGGCCGAGGTCGGGGCTGGCGCGGCGCGGGTCGTCTCCGTCGGCTATCTGGGCCTGACTCCAGACGCCATCGACACCGATGCGCCCGACACCGTCTGGGCGCCCTGGTCGCGGTTCTTTCCCTGGGAGGACTGGCGCCAGGGCCGCCCCGCCCTGCTGGACGCCGTCCTGGCCCCGGCCCTGCGGCGCTGGGCCGAGGGCGACGCCGGCAAGTGGTCTCGCGCCCGCCTGGCCTTCGCCCTCGAGGGCGCGCCGTGGAACGAGGAACGGGTCCTGGAGCGCTACGAGCTGCTCTACGAAGCCGGCCTGGCCCCCGAGGCCGCCCGCGACCAGGCCCGGGCCGACGGCGATGACCCGGCCGAACCCGCCGCCCTGTCAGCGGCCCTGGGCGAGCCGATGATCTCCGATCACCGCCGCATCCTGGCCACCGGCCTGTCGCGGCTGCGGGGCAAGATCAAGTATCGGCCCGTGGTGTTCGAACTGACCCCAGACGAGTTCACCCTCTCGACCCTGCAGCGCACCGTCGAGGCCATCGCCGGGGTGCCGCTGCACAAGCAGAACTTCCGCCGCGTGGTCGAACGCGAGGAGCTCGTGGAAGGCCTGGGCCGCCTGGACGCCGAGACCGGCGGCCGGCCGGCCGAGCTGTTCCGCTTCCGCCGCGAGATGCTGACGGCGCGCCCCGCCAGCGGGCTCAGCCTGCCGCTGCTGCGGGACTGAGGCGCTACTCCGCCGCGTCGCGGATTTCGGCCGGGGCCTCCGCCGCCGCCTGTCGCGCCCGCCATCTGGCCTTCAGGGTATGCGAAGTGTCCCGCGAGCCATCCGGGCTCCAGCCCGGAGGACCGAATACATAGCCCAGCGCCTCGCGCGGCGACTTCGAACCGGCCAGATCCTTGCCGATGCCGATCCACTCGTGAAACACGTTGTGGAACAGGTTGAAATTCCCCAGGTTCTTCACCGTGCCATAGCGGCAGGGCTCTTCGTCGACCTCGGGAATGAAGGTGCCGAACATCCGGTCCCAGATGATCAGGATGCCGGCATAGTTGGCGTCCAGATAGCGGGCGTTGCGGGCGTGGTGCACCCGGTGATGCGAGGGCGTGTTGAACACGGCCTCGAACCAGCGCGGCATGCGCCGAACCGCCTCTGTGTGGATCCAGAACTGGTAGACGAGGCTGATCCCCTTCTGGATCGCCACCATGGCGGGCGGGAAGCCCAGAAACACGAGCGGAAGCCACAGCAGCCAGGTCCCGGCCACCCCGCCCGTCCAGGTCTGCCGCAGGGCGGTCGACAGGTTGTAGTGGGTCGAGGTGTGGTGATTGACGTGGCTGGCCCACCAGACCCTTCGCTCATGGGAGATGCGGTGGAACCAGTAATAGGTCAGATCCTCGGCGAAGAAGAGCACCACCCAGGCCCAGACCGCCGTCATCGGGATCGTGAAGAGGCGGTGGTGATACACCCAGACCGTGGCGGCGAAGACCAGTCCGGCGGTCAGCACGCCGGCGATCGTGCTGCCCAGCCCCATCGACAGCGACATGGCGGTGTCGCGGGTTTCGTAGTTGGCCTTGGCCTTGCCCATCCGGGCCAGGACGATCTCGAGGATGACCGCCAGGACGAAAAACGGGATCGCCATCTGGACGGGATCGAACTGCGCCTTCATGCGACAGGCTCCTTCTGGGCGATCAGGGCCTGGGGCGGCCAGACATCATCGGCAACCGCGAACACCGGCGCGGCGTCGCCGGTCTTCAGGACCCGCCGGCCATTCTTCGACTGCGCCGCGGCCACGACAGGCCAGGCAAGGTCGCGGGCGACATAGCCGTCGCCGCGCTTCCACAGGACCAGCACCGTGTCGCCATCCCGCGCCAGGGCGCCAAGGCCGTCGGCCGAGATCCAGGTCGCGGTGGGGTGATGGTCGGGAAACTCCTCAGCCAGCAACGCGGCGAGGCCCGCCGAGTCGAGCGGCGGCGTCGGTCGGGCGATGCCCGCCCAGGCCGCTATGCCGACGAGCACGCTGATCGCGATCGCCGAACCGATAAGCTGAATCAGCATCGCCTTTTCCAAGCTGACGCCGCCCTCCCCGTATTTTTCAGACAGCGTCGGGCCGTAGGTGATCGCCGTCAAGGGATCTGGTCGTTCTGAAGCCCGGACACGGTGTCGCGACCTCGCGCGGAAACCGCCGAGTTGATGGAAAGGGTTGCGGAGCGTCCGGACCACGTCCGGATGAGGTTGAAAAAATACCGTTTCGACGAAGCCGAGCGCTCCGCGTGACCGGTTCACAAGAGCCTGCGCTTGGGCGGTATTGTGACGCCTCGTACGCTCCCAGCCCCAGACGGGCGGCGTGAATAGCGTTCACGCCGGGCCGCGAGCCATTACGCCCGCCTGTCCCCGCTCGGTCACACCCCGCCGCCGCAATGGTCGCTGGCCTTGCGCCCTTTCCTCGCGACGAGGTGGGGACAGAATACGGGAGATTTTTGGGGGGCTGCGTCGATTGTCTGGACGCCCGTGCCGACGCCCGGGAGCGTGACGCTCCCAAAAGCCCGTCATCCCGGGGCTCGCCCCCGGGACCCATGGGTCGGCCGCACAGTCGGCGGATCATAAACCCCTTAAGGCGCAACGGAACAATGGGTCCCGGGGACGAGCCCCGGGATGACGGGGATTGTATGGGGAGGCTAGTGATGCGCCCCCCTCAGGGGGAGGATTTTCGGCGTCTATCCCCATGCCCATGAGAGGACAGAGGCCGTCCCGGGCCCACGGGCCCGGGACAAAACGCCCTAGAACTTGCGGACGTAGGACACCGCCAGGGTGTCGGCGTCCGCCTTGGAATTGGTGAACTCCGACTTGGTCCAGTCGGCGCGAAGGCCGTTCTTGTCGTCGAGCTTGTATTGCGCACCGACGCCATAGTTCCAGCTGTCCTGCGACTCGCTGGACGACACGCCGGCGAGCGAGCTCTTGAACTTGGTCGTGCCGTAGCCGGCCCTGGCCAGAAGGTCGATCTGCGGCGTCACCGGCAGATAGCCCACGGCGTAGGCCGCCGCCTGATGCTTCAGTTCGACGTTCACGGGCGCGCCGGCTACATAGGTCTTGTCGTCAGTCACGCCGACGCCGACCTCACCTTCAACGCCGAAGTGGGGGGTGAGCTTGGCGCCCAGGCGACCCTGGATGGCGCCGACATCGGCGCCGTCGGCGCGGGTCGAGCCATAGCCGACCGAGCCGTAGTATTCAGGCGAGACCTGTGCGTGGGAAAGGGCGGGGATAGCGGCGACCGAAGCGGCGACAACCGTCGCGGCGATGAGAGTTTTCATTATTGTGACTCCAGGTACTGATGCCCCTCAGCGCCCTCTGACTAGGCCGGCCATGCGGCCCCGATAGGGCCCGGGCCGGGCCGGTTTGCGGCCATTGCGTGTCGCAGCCGACATGTCCAAGGCGATTGTGGCGGCGCGGGATCGTTCCCCTGCGGAAGCGAAAACGCCGCGCCTGTGACCCCAAAGCCGCGCGTCCCGGGGAGGTGACGAGGCCGGCAGGCGTGCTATTGATCCAGCAGAACAACAATTGAGACGCGCGCTTCAGGTCGCGCGCCAGCGTCATCGGGACCAGTCGCTTGCATCAAGCCGTCATCGCCGCCACGGGGCTCTACACCCCGCCCCACAGCATTTAACACCGAGC
>Ga0209023_10004213_pt1 | contig 16536 bp, 15 predicted proteins | sample LakOneMetagenome_FD_187468 | JGI IMG/M metagenome (GOLD analysis project Ga0209023, IMG submission 187468) | Freshwater and sediment microbial communities from Lake Erie, Canada (SPAdes) (version 2) | ecosystem: Environmental > Aquatic > Freshwater > Lentic | place: Lake Erie, Canada... | reverse complement strand
GTGGCCGTGGTCGATGCAGTGAAGGCGCTGCTGCCCACCTTCAGGCAGCAGCTGCCAGCAGCGGTCACGCTCGATGTGCGCAGCGACCGTTCGGGGCCCATCCGCGAGTCGGTGCGAGACGTGAAGCTCACGCTGCTCTCGACCGTCGCCCTCGTCGTGCTGGTGATCTTTCTGTTCCTGCGCAATCTCTCGGCGACCATCATTCCATCGCTCGCACTGCCCGGCTCCATCGTCGCCACGTTCATGGTGATGTACCTGTTCGGGTACAGCCTCGACAACCTGTCGCTGATGGCCCTGACGCTCTCGGTGGGCTTCGTCGTCGACGATGCGATCGTGATGCTGGAGAACATCGTGCGGCATCTCGAGATGGGCAAGAGTCCGCATGACGCCGCGATGGACGGCTCGAAGGAGATCGCGTTCACGATTGTGGCGATGACGGCGTCGCTCACGGCGGTCTTCATCCCTGTGCTCTTCATGGGCGGCATCGTCGGACGCCTGCTCCATGAATTTGCGGTCACCATTGGCGTCGCCATTCTCGTCTCGGGCTTCGTCTCGGTCAGCCTGACGCCCATGTTGTGCAGCCGTTTTCTGAAGTCGTCGCACGAGGTGAAGCACGGCGCTCTCTACAACGCCGTCGAGCGGATGTTCGACCGCGCGCTGGCCTTCTACGACGTGACGCTCGGCACCGCCATCAGATTCCGCGCCGTCACACTCCTGGTTTCCGTCGCCCTTCTGGTCGGCACCGCGTATCTCTACACGAAGGTCCCCAAGGGGTTCCTGCCGAGTGAAGATCAGGGCCGCTTCGGCATCAGCACCGAGGCGATTCAGGGCATCGGTTTCGAAGACATGGTGCGGCACCAACTCGAGGCCGCGGAGATCGTTCGGCAGGATCCAGCCGTCTCAGGCTTCACCAGCAACATCGGCCAGGGACCCGGCGGAGGCGGCTTGAATACGGGCCGCATCAACGTCGACCTCAAGCCACGTGACCAGCGCACTGTCACGGTCGATCAGGTGATTGCCCGGCTGCGGCCCAAGCTCGCCCAGGTTCCCGGCATGCGGAGCTATCTCACCAATCCGCCACCCATCAACCTCGGTGGTCAGGGCGGAACACGCAGCCTGTATCAGTTCACGCTGCAGGACACGGCTACTGACGAACTCTACGAGTCAGCGGGCGCACTCGAAACGCGCCTGCGCGATTTGCCCGAACTCGAAGACGTCAGCAGCGATCTGCAGTTGAAGAATCCACAGGTCAGAGTGGCCATCGATCGTGACAAGCTCGGACCACTCGGTCTCTCGGCGAACCAGGTGGAAACCGCCCTCTACAACGCCTACGGCAGCCGGCAGGTCACGCAGATCTACGCTCCGAACAACCAGTATCAGGTCATCCTGCAGGTGGCGCCGGAATTCCAGAAGGACCCGGCGGCGCTGCGCGAGCTCTACGTGCGGTCGAGCAGCGGCCGACTCGTGCCGCTCGACACCGTGGCGACCGTCACCACCGACACCGGTCCACTCGCCGTCAGCCATACCGGCCAACTGCCGTCCGTGACGATCTCGTTCAACCTGAAACCGGGGGTGGCGCTTGGCGACGCCGTGAACGCTGTGCAGACGACCGCGGCCAGCATGCTTCCCTCAACGGTGTCGACGCGCTTCCAGGGCACAGCCCAGGCCTTCCAGGACTCGCTGCAGGGGCTCGGCATCATCCTGGTCATGGCCGTCGTGGTCATCTACATCGTGCTGGGGATTCTGTACGAGAGCTTCACGCATCCGCTGACGATTCTCTCCGGGTTGCCAGCGGCCGGCTTCGGCGCACTGCTGACACTCTTTCTCTTCAAGACCGACCTCAGTCTCTACGCGTTTGTCGGCGTCATCATGCTGGTGGGACTCGTGAAGAAGAACGGCATCATGATGGTCGACTTCGCGGTGGAGACGCAGCGAATCCGGCACCTCTCGCCTGCGGCTGCCATTCACGAAGCGTGTCTGGTCCGCTTCCGTCCCATCATGATGACGACGATGGCGGCACTGGTGGGCACGTTGCCGATTGCGCTCGGCCTTGGCGCTGGCGCGGAATCTCGCCAGCCGCTTGGACTCGCGGTTGTCGGCGGCCTGGTCGTCTCGCAGCTGCTGACGCTCTACATCACGCCGGTGTACTACGTGTACATCGAAGGTCTGCGCCAGCGACTGATGTCCAGGCACGCGTCCGCTGACGTTGGCGTCCTGCCGCACAGCCAGCAGGCGTAGTCGACCTCGTTACTGGCAGCTATCGCGCCTGAATCAGGAGCGCAGATTGCATTCGACGGCGAGTGCAATCTGTCGAGCCCTCGGGCTCCTGTCGATAACCCGGGCGTAGATTGCTGAGGGCGAGATGGACACATCCAATCTGACGTGGCGAGACAAGCTGGCCATCATCGACACCACTGCGCGCATTGCTGTCGGGATGTTTCTGACAATGGTGGTGTTCTGCGAGTTGCTCATCGTGGCGAACGGCTGACCGCTCGCCACGACGGCACCCGCGCTGACTCAGAACGTCTTCTTGCCTTCCAGGTGCGCTTCCACGTCCTTCCGGTCGCGCCAGATGGGACGCATTTCCTTGCGTGACAGCAGGCGCATCTGATCTTCGACGTGCGGCGACCCCTTCTTTGACCAGTTGCCATAGCTGAGAAGCGCCTCGGCGTGGACTGGCGTCGAGAACTCGATGACGGCGAAGTAGGTGTCGCCCGCCACTCCCTCCACCTTCCCGTTCACGAACGGGCTGGCGTTCACCGTGCGGATGGCGCCAAGCGCCGACGGTGCGCCGTTGCCGGCTGCGTCCAGCGTGCCGCGGCGGAAGCGCATGACCTCGCCCCACGGCACGTTCAACTTCCCGTACTCCTGCTCCACCTCTCCTGCCACTTTGTCGAGCGCTGCGACAGCCTTCGCCGGATCGGCAAAGCCGCGCGGTGTGGTGAGCGGCTTGCGGTCATCGGTTGGCACGGCGAAGCCGCCGATGGCGCCGAAATCCGAGTGCGCCTCCAGCATGAACTTGTAGAACAGCAGCATGCCGTCGCTCGCGTTGTCGGCGTTGCGGTCCCACTTCGCCAGAACGTCAGCAGCGCGCTTCGCCCGCTCGGTGCCGCGCGTCCGCGCCAGCGCGACGAGGTCGTCGACGAACTGGTCGGCCGTTTCGAGATGTGTCGACAGCTTGCCGGCCTTCACGTCTGCAAAGGTCATCTTCTTGCCGGTGAATCCGCTCAGGATGCGGATACCGCGCTGGGCGCGCTGCGTGATGCCCTGCGGCGCAGCGAAGCCGGGCGCGAACGTCGTCGAGTCGAGCATCATCGGGTACACCGACGTCCACGGCATGTCGTTGGAGTTCTGCACCCAGCCGGTCGGCGGGTCGATCACCTTCGGAATGCGGTCGTAGGGCACGATGCTCGACGAGATGAGATCTGAACGATCTCCAGGCACCACACCCTGCCAGAAGCTGTAGTCGCCAGTCGCATGGACCGGCAGCGTGGAGTTGTAGACGTAGGCAATGTGCCCGTCGCGGTCGGCGTAGGCCGTGTTGAAGAGCGGAAGTTGCTGCATGCGCATCGCGGCCTGCCACTCATCCAGGTTGTGCGACAGCCCCATGCGCCAGAACTGCTCGAAGAGTCGCGGCCGATCGATGGCTGCCACACGCATGGCCACGGTCATGCCGTTGCGCTCGGCTACCACGGGACCGTGCACGGTGCGGCGGATCGTCAGCGGCAACTCCTTCAGCGAGCCGTTCGCCTGCTTCACCTTGATGACGTCCTGCGTCACCTCGAACGGCTTCACGACGCCGTCGAGCACGTAGCCACCGTCCTTGAGCGTCAGGCGATACAGATCCGACTCCGACGGGTTGTTCGTCGTCTGCGTCCATCCCAGGAAGTCGTTGAAGCACTGGCGCAGCACCGGGAAGCCGACCCACACGGCGCCGTAGGAGGTGACGCCTGGAGCCGTGAGCTGCACCTCGAAGTAGGTGTGCATGTCACCCCACTGGAGGTGCGAGTTGCTCAGCAGCATGGCCTTGCCCGACGCTGAATAGGACGGTGCGATCGCCCACTCGTTCGAGCCGTGCACGTCTGTGTCCGCGCGACGCAGCCGGCTTTCGAGCTTCGACGGATTGATGATCCAGTCGTAGTGAATGACGCGCAGGCAGTGCGCGTACACGTCTTCAACCGATACCGGCAGAATGGCCTTCGCCTCGGGACTCAGATCGGCCTGATGCTCCGTGCCCCACGCGTTCAGTCCGTCGACGAACGCGGCGATGAGGGGTGCGAACTCCGGGCTCTGTCCTTTCGCCCATTCCCTGGCACGTGCCGGCACGCCGTTGACGCGCATCCAGCGATCGGCCTCGACGTATTGCTCGCCGTAGAACTCGGCGCCGCGGCCGCGGGCCTGCGCGTAGAGCCGCAACAGCAGTTCAGAGTGCGCCTCCATCTGCGCGTAGCCGTACGCGTAGAACAGGCTCGGATGATCGGGAGCGCTGATGTGGGGAATGCCCCACGTGTCCCACAGGATCTCGGTGCCTTTCGTGGGCGCGGCCTGGGCAGGCGCGATGGCCCCCAGGGACAGCACCAGACTCAGGGCAAGCAGGCTCGTTCGAAGGCGACCCGTCATGTTCGTCATGTCAGCGACTCTCCTAGTTGGCGGCGCCAGACTAGCAGTCGCACGTGTGGAGAACAAGAGACGAAGGTGTCGCTCATTTCCAGACATTCGTGTCCGTGATGTGCGGCGCCGAACGACACAGCACGAGGGCTCGTCAGAGGCGAGGGATCGCGCCCGGAGGGTGCAATTCCACGCAGTCGAGACGGCCTCGAAGACAGGTATTACCAAACTCTTACAGTCGGTTGAGCCGGCCTTCGATAACGTGAGGGTGTCTCGCTTCTTACTGTGATTACTTCCATCTGAGGCCCGAATCCGTGTCCAATCCGTATCTCGAGAAAGCCGAGCAGCAATATAAGCAGGGTGTCAGCCCGGTTACCACTGGCGTCCTCATCGTCTTTCATCTCGCGTCGTTGCTCGCCGTCTTCACCTTCAGCTGGCGCAACCTGATTGTCGCGCTCGTCCTCCACTGGATGGCCGTCGGCCTCGGCATCAGCATGGGGTACCACCGACTCCACACGCATCGCGGCTTCAAGACCTACAAGTGGTTCGACTACTTCCTGGCGATCTGCGGCACGCTGACGCTCGAGGGCGGGCCGATCTTCTGGGTGGCCACACATCGCCTGCATCATCAGTACTCGGACAAGCCGGAAGACCCGCACACGCCGCGCGTCAGCGGTTTCTGGGCTCACGCCGGCTGGATCATCTTCGGTGAGGCGCAGCACGACGACACGGCGCGCCTGGCCCGCTACGCTCCGGATCTCAACAAGGACGCGTTCTACCGCTGGCTCTCAGCCTGGCACTGGGTGCCGCTGACAACCCTCGGCCTCGCCCTGCTCGCCTGGGGCGGCTGGGGCCTGGTCATCTGGGCCATCTTCCTGCGCGTCACCGTGGGTCTGCACGCCACGTGGCTGATCAACTCGGCGACGCACATCTTCGGCCAGCGGCGCTTCGAGATCGACGACGACTCGAAGAACGTGTGGTGGGTAGCGCTCCTCACCTTCGGCGAAGGCTGGCACAACAACCACCACGCGCATCCGGTGTCGGCCAAGCATGGTCTGGCCTGGTACGAGTTCGACTGGACGTGGGTATCGCTGAACATCCTGAAGGTGTTCGGCCTGGTGTGGGATCTCAAGGTGGCAAAGCTCAAGCCGTCGTTGGAAGAAGCCGCCGCCTAGCCGTATGCTGGCTCCATGCGAGCCACGCTCACCCGCCGCAAGTCGATCATCTTCATCGCCCTCGGTTGCGTGGGCGTTGGAGGGGCGGTCGCTCTCAACATCGGGTGGGTCATCTTCAACTGGAAAGAGGCCGGCTATCTCATTGCCGGCCTCATTCTTTTTCCGCTCATCATTGCCGGCGTCGTCCTCAACACCATCTTCCTGGTCCGCGAAATCCGCCGTAACGAACAGCACGAGAACTTCATCAACGCGGTTACCCACGAACTGAAGACGCCGATTGCCTCCGTCAAGCTGCACCTGCAGACGCTGCAGCAACGGCCGGTGGACGATGGGAAGCGGCAGGAGTTCTACCAGGTGATGGTGGAAGACTGCGATCGCCTGCTCGGCACCGTCGAACAGGTGCTTCGTGCGGGACGGTTGCGCGCCCCGCAGGCGAAGGGCGGGTATCGTCCGATCGACCTCGGTCGTGTGATGGACGAATGCCTGGCCCTCGCGCAGACCCGCTACCGGCTTACGCCGGGCGAGCTCACCTACCGGGCCGCGTTCCGCAACGATCGGCCGCCACACGTGATGGGTGATGAAGAAGATCTGAAAGCCGTCATCCTCAATCTCGTCGACAACGCCATCAAGTACTCCGGCGACAAGGTGTCGGTCTCCGTCGAACTGGCGCAGAGCGATTCGCGGGCCGCCACCATCAAGGTGAGCGACAAGGGCGTGGGCGTGCCCATCTCGGAACTGAGCCAGATCTTCAAGCGGTTCTACCGTATTCCCGGCGCCATGACCTCACGCATCAAAGGCGCGGGCCTCGGCCTGTTCATCGTGCGTGCGGTCGTCGCGCGGCACGGTGGAACGGTGTTCGCCGAAAGCGACGGTGCCGGACAAGGCACCACCTTCACTGTGCAACTGCCCGTTACCGCCTCTCCTGTATGAGCCGCATCCTCATCGTCGAAGACGAACGTCATCTCGCGGACGGACTGCGCTTCAACCTCGAGGCCGAGGAGCATGAGGTGGCGCTCGTCGAGACGGGTGAAGAGGCGCTGCGCGTCCTCGCCGAACAACCGCGATCATTCGATTTGGTGGTAATGGACGTCATGCTGCCGGGCATCGACGGGTTCAGTGTGACCGCTGAACTGCGGCGGCTGGGGCAGTACGTGCCCGTGCTCATTCTGACGGCGCGCGGGCGCTCGGAAGATGTGCTGAGCGGCTTCGGCGCCGGCGCGGACGATTACCTCACGAAGCCATTCGAACTGCCGATCTTCATCTCGCGCGTCCGCGGGCTGCTCCGCCGCACCGAGTGGTTCAGGCTGGAAGCCGCCACCAAGGCCACGGCGCCGCTCACGCAGTACGCGTTCAGGGACAAGGTCATCGACTTCGAGCAGCTCGAGGTGCGGTCAGGCACGAAGCGTTTGCCGCTGACGATGATGGAAGCGTCGCTGCTTCGCTACTTCGTCGAGAACGAAGGCAAGCCCGTCTCGCGCAAGACCATCCTCGATCGCGTCTGGAACGTGCGTGAGGACACCGACACGCGGGCCATCGACAACTTCATCGTCCGCCTTCGCCGCTACGTGGAGGACGAACCAGCCAAGCCGAAGCACCTGCAGACGGTGCGCGGCGTCGGCTATCGCTTCGTCGCGTCTCCGGAGGAGAGCGAGGAGGCCTGATTACCGCGGCCGGCCTTGATGGGCGAAAGACTCCTGCTTGGTCGCCAATCAATTGCAGGTGCGATGCCCGGGCGAGCGCGCACGACACGAGACATCCCGCGAAGGCAACGCACACGTCGCAGCGGTGGAGCGCGACCTACTGGTGGGGATCGAGGTGCGGCAGGCGCTCGAGCAGCGCGTGCACGGTCAGACCCGTGACCGGGTCGACGAGGGAGGGACCGATTTCGGCGAGCGGCGCCAGCACGAAGGCGCGCTGTCGGAACCGGGGATGCGGCACCGTCAGGTGCCCATCGTCGATGATCTGGTCACCGTACAGAATCAGATCGAGATCCAGCGTGCGCGGTGCGTTCGTGTACGGACGAAGACGCCCCTGCTGCGCCTCGATGCCCTGCATCGCGCGCAGAAGCTCGCGCGGCGAGAGCGCCGTGCGGCCCGTGATGGCGGCATTCAAATAGCGCGGTTGGTCGTCGTCGACGTCCACCGGCGCCGTGTCGTGACGCGTGGACGCACGGAGATCGGTGAGGAGTTCCGACAGGCGGGACACGGCAAACGCGAGATGCGCGTCGCGATCGCCCAGGTTCGAGCCCAGCGCGATCGCCACGAGGTGCGTGTTACTCAACCCACCGGGTCGGGAGCACTGCGCCTTCGAGCTTGCCGACACCTGGCGTCCGGCGACCGAGCAGATCGGTGCGACCGGCGAGCGCCTGCTCGAAGAAGCGCTTCTGTTCGATGGTCTCGCCGAGAATGACGCGCAGCATGTTGCGGTGGCGCGCGTTGGTCAGAGCCTCGACCTTCGGCGTCCACTTCGTCACGAATGCCGCGGCGTCGCGAGCGTCTTCTTCGAAGAGCGTGTTCGCCGCAGACATGCCCTTGCCCGACGGCTTGCGCTCGGGCTCAGAACCATCAGCGGGAACTTCGCCGCCCAGGTCGACTATCGACCGCGCAACCCACGACAGCTGGGTATCTTCGCGATTGATGACGTATTGATACGCGTTGTTCGCGTCGTACTGAGCGACGTGGTGCGCCGCCGCCTGGTGCCTGAGCACGGCAGCGATCTTGTCTCGGTAGAATTCTTCGAGGACGGGCAGCACATCGGTCACGACTTCTGCTTCTCCTTGCAGACGATGCAGACGCGCGTCCACGGAATCGCATTCAACCGGGCCGGGGCAATCATTTCGCCGCAGTCACGGCAGACCCCATAAGTGCCCTTGTCGATGCGCTTCAGTGCTTCCTCGATCGCCTGCAGAATCTTCGCGTCGGTTTGTTTGAGCTTGAGGGCGATGTGCACTTCGTTGTTGCCACTGGCCTGGTCGGCCATGTCGCCCTGACGAGTATTGTTCTCCATCGAAGCCTGCAGAGGCTTGATGCCGCCAGTGCCGAGAATTTCGGTGCGCTTGCGGATGAGTGAGTCCTTGTATGTCTCTACGTCCATCGCCATGCGACTCCTGGGTACGCTCGCCGACCGAGGTTAAACCCCGATCATAGCACTCTGCACTTCGGGCGAAAACCGTGGTCCAGCTCAGATCCAAAGCAGCGACGCCGTTGTCAAGGTGTGCAGTCTGCGAGTACGCGAACGCTGCCCGTCGCTACTCCGACCGCAGCGTCAGCAGCGGCTTATTGCGCAGCACGTCGAGACTTGACAGCACGCCGATGGCGGCCACGAGGATGGCGGTTGCCGCGACACCGCCGAGATGCTCCGCCCAGTAGACTCGCCACGGAATGTCGAGCGCGTAGCGGCTGACGCCCCACGTCAAGGCAATGGCACCAAGCGAGCCGACGCTGCCAGCAAGCAGGCCGAGCACGCCGTACTCGAACAGCAGCATCCGGCCAATCATCCTGTTCGTCGCCCCGAGTGTCTTGAAGACGGCTGCTTCATACACCCGCTGGAACTTGGTCATGGCCACGGCGCCGACCAGAATCAGCGCACCGCTGAAGAGCACGAGTCCGCCCACCACCGAGATGGCGAGGGTGACCTTGCTCATCACATCCTGAATCGTGGCGAGGATCTCGCGGAAATCGATGACCGACACATTGGGATACTGCGTCACCAGATCGTGCTGGAACTTCGCGCGCTCGTCAGTTCCGACAGGTCCCTTGAGCGGTGCGATGAAGGTTTGCGGCGCATCATCGAGTACGCCCGGCCGGAACACGAACATGAAGCCGCCGCTGCGCGAGTCTTTCCAGTCGACGCGGCGGATGCTCGACACCCGCGCCTCGACCTTGCGCCCGAGGATGTCGAAGGTCACCGTGTCGCCCACGTCGATGGCGAAGCGCTCGTGAATCCCCTGCTCGACCGACACTTCGGCGGTGTTCGACGCGCCCTGCCAGAACGCGCCGGCCGTCACCGTTTCGTTCGGTTCGAGCCCGTCTCGATACGTCACCGTGTATTCGCGAGCGAGCGACCCGCGGGCCCGGACATCCTCGAAGCTTTCGAGTTGCGTGTCGCGGCCGGCCACGCCTGTCACCCTGGCGCGAAGCACGGGAATCAGCTTGAACGCACCCACGCCGCGCGCCGGATCTCCGAGAAACGCCCGTACGCCGGCGCCCTGCGTACGCTGCACGTCCATCAGGAACATGTCAGGCGCATTGGCCGACATCTCCGTCGAGAACTCCTCGAGCAGGCTGGCTTGCATCGCGCGCACGCCGACGATGAAGAAGGCGCCGAGGCCGACAGCCAGCAGGATGACGCGTGTCTGGTTGCCGGGTCGCGAGAGATGGAGCACGGCGTGCCGCAGCGGGAACGACGGGGTGCTGGCAAGCGGCGCAATCACCTGCACCAGCAGACGACCAGCCAGCATGAGCACAACGGCAAGCACGCTGAAGCCAGCGCACACAATGAGGCCGACTTTGAGAGACGCGGCCTGCCACGCGGTCACGCCCACCAGACCGGCCGAGACGAACACGAAGGCCGCGATACGCACCCAGTCGGTGCCGGCGCTCGTCGCCGACTCGTCACGCAACAGCAAGGACGGCTTCACGCCCCGCACCCGCAGCAAGGGGAGCACCGAGAACAGGAGCGACACCAGTACGCCGATGCCGATGCCCTGCAGCGCGGCGCTCCACGTGATGCCGTAGTGCACATCGCCAAGCAGGCTCGTGGCGCTGCTCGTGTCCACCGCGTACGGAATCGCCGACACCGCCAGACGCGCCAGGCCAACGCCGAGCACGCTTCCGGCGAAGCCGAGCGCCATCACCTGCAGCATGTAGATGCCGATGACCTGGGCGCTGGTCGCCCCCGTGCACTTGAGCACGGCGATGCTGTGCATCTTCTGCAGGACGAAGACGCGCGTCACGCTCGACACCGCGATGCCGCCCAGAATGACGATGATGAGACCGACCATGCTCAGGTAGTTCTCGGCGCGATCGAAATCGCGACCGATCTCATCGTCCGAGGCGCGGAACGACCGCGTGTTGACGAAGTCGTCCTTGAAGTCGAGATGGAGCGCCTCGACCAGCGGTTCGATCTGCGGCTCGGGCACACGCACCAGCAGCACGTGGCGCGCCCGGCTGCCGAAGGCCAGCAAGCCCGTGGCGGGCAGATCGGCCGCATCGATGAGCACACGCGGGCCAAGCCTGAAGCTGCCCATCTGACTGCCGGGCTCGTTGGTGATGACACCGCGAATCACGAACGGCACCTTGCCGATCGTGATGGCGTCGCCGACATTCACGGCAAGCGCCGTCAGCAGTTCCGGACGCACGAGCACGCCGCGGTCCTTGAGCATCGCGTGTGTATACGGCTGCCCGCTCTGCAGGGTCAGCGTGCCGTACAGCGGGAAGCCGTCTCCGACGGCGCGCAGTTCGGCCATGCGCGCCACGGTCCGCGTCTGATCCGCCGGCGTGATCATCGTCGGCGTTTCGATGGTTTCGGTCTGCCCTGTCGCGCCGAACTCGGTCAACCTGCGGTCGATGACGGCTTTCGCTTCAGGCGTCCAGTCGCGCGTGGTCGAAATGAGCACGTCAGCGGCAATGAGCGAACGCGCCTCGGTCCCGAAGACGGCGCGCACGCTCTGGATGACCGAGCGCAACGCGACGATGGCTGCGACGCCGACGGCAATGCAGATGAAGAAGAACAGCAGACGACGCCACGACGAGCGTGTCTCGCGCAGCGCCATCAGCAGCACGAATCTCATACGACCCTGCCGTCGCGCAGCGAGATGCGCGTGTTGGCCATGGCCGCCAGTTCCTGATCGTGGGTCACCAGGATCAGCGTGGTCTTGCGCGACTCGTGGATGCGCCGCAGCAGGTCCATGATGTGCCGCCCGTTGTTCGAGTCGAGGTTACCGGTCGGTTCATCGGCGAGCAGAATCGGCGGGTCGTTGGCCAGCGCACGTGCCAGCGCCACGCGCTGCTGTTCTCCCCCAGACAGCTGCGACGGGTAGTGATGCGAGCGTCCGGTCAGGCCCACTTCATCGAGGAGCGTCCGGGCCCTGGCCCCGGCGTTCGGCGTCCCGCGGATTTCCATGGGCACGGCCACGTTCTCGTAGGCGGTCAGCGACGGAATCAGGTGGAAGAACTGGAAGACGAATCCGATCTTCTCGCCGCGCAGCTTCGCCAGCGCATCTTCGCCGAGGCTCGTGATGTCGATGCCGTCGATGACCACCGAGCCAGACGAGGGCGAGTCGAGACCGGCGAGCAGTCCGAGCAGTGTGGACTTGCCGCTGCCTGACGGACCGACGATGGCCACGAAGTCGCCGCGGGCGATGGTCGTTGAGAGTGGATAGAGGATGGTGAGCGGTTCCGATCCGCTCATCACAGTCTTCGAGACGCCGCGCAGTTCGATCATGACCCCTTCAGCATCGGGCGCAGCACCGACCACACGTTGTCCGCCACGATGCGCGCGCCTTCGGCCGTGGGGTGAATACCATCACGCTGATTCAAGCGTTCAATGCCTGCCACGCCCTGCAGCAGGAACGGGATGACCTGCACGTGATACTGCGTCGCCAGATCGGGATACACCTGATGGAACGCGGCGGTGTAGTTCTCACCAAAGTTCGGCGGCGCCTCCATGCCGGCAAGCACCACCGGAATCTTCCGGGCCTGGGCGCGCTCGATAATCGCGGCGAGGTTCTTCCGCAACTCGGCCACCGGGAGTCCGCGCAGCGCGTCGTTGCCGCCAAGCGCCACCACCAGCACGCGCACATCCCCGTTGAGGGCGTCATCCAGGCGGCTGAGGCCACCGGCGGAGGTGTCGCCAGACACGCCGGCGTTCACGACGTGAAACGCCAGGCCGGCGGCATCGATCTTCTGCTGCAGCAGTGACGGGTAGGCTTCCTCAGCGGCAACGCCGAGGCCGGCCGTGAGGCTGTCGCCGAGAAAGACGACCGCTGGTCGCGCGTCTGGCGTCGCACGCGACGTCGGAACGTTGTCGGGCGTGCGCGTGACCTCGGGAGCTGGAGCAACCGCGGAGGTCCGGTCGGGTGGCGGCGTCGACCCGCTCTTGCCGCAGGCAACCAGCGTCACGAGAGACAGGAGGCCAGCCGCCAGGCAGACCGAGCGAGACACGGTACGAAGGCTCCGCATGGTCATTCTGACGCTAGGTGAGAGACGCCAGTTCCGCTTCGATGGTCGCGATCGCCTCGTCGAGCATCGTGCGATGCGCAGCCGCGCGGGCGGCCTCGCGCTCACCACGCAGCCGAGCCAACGATAGCCGCAGCGTCTGACGCCGACTCTCAGCCGTGCCTTCCGGCGCCGGCGTCTGCTGAGTGTTGCGCAGACGCTCTCGCTCGGCTTGCTGGTACTCGACGTCCTTACTCTCGAAGCCGCGGGCCATGCAGTATTCTAGCGTCATGCCTCACGCCTTCGGATCCGGGTTCCGCCTCTCGTCAGGTCCCCTCTCAGACGCCGTTGCGGCGCACGCCTCTGGAGCGACGCGCGCGGCGCATGGGCTGTGGGCGAAGGACCCGTCGACGTGGAGTCTCGATGCCGGCGTGCAGCAGAAGATTGCCAATCGCCTCGGCTGGCTGGCGTCTCCAGCATTGATGGCGGCGTCTGTCGAGCGCGTCCGTCACTTCGCGGACAGCATTCGCACCGCGGGCTTCACGGACGTCGTCCTCCTCGGCATGGGCGGTTCGAGCCTCGCCCCTGAGGTGCTGCGGCTCGTGCTTGGCGTGCAGCCTGGCTGGCCGAACCTGCACGTGCTCGATTCGACGGATCCGGCAGCCGTGCTCGCGGTGTCCACGCCTCCAGCAACCACGCTCTACCTGCTCGCCAGCAAGTCGGGCACCACGATCGAACCGAACTCACTCGCCGCGCACTTTCAGCGCGTGCTCGAGAACGCCGGCATTGTCCGGTGGGCCGATCACTTCGTGGCCATCACCGACGCGGGCACCGAGCTCGCGAAGCGGGCGGCGTCGCTCGGATTCCGCGAGACGTTCATCAACCCCACCGATATCGGCGGTCGCTTCTCGGCGCTGTCGTTCTTCGGCATGGTGCCGTCGGCGTTGATGGGACAGGACATCGAGGCCATCGTCCGGTCCGGTATCGCGATGCTGGATGAGTCGCAGGAGACGACGGACTCCCCTGCCGACAATCCTTCGGTTGGCCTGGGCCTGCTCATGGCGGCGGGCGCCGTGTCCGGACGCGACAAGCTCACGCTGGTCGTGCCGTCGGTGCTCGAGCCCTTCGGCCTCTGGGTCGAACAGCTCGTGGCCGAGAGCACCGGGAAGCGCGGCGTCGGCGTCGTGCCGATTGCCGGAGAAAGCCTGGGCAACGCGTCGGCGTACGGGAACGACCGGGTGTTCGTGCGACTGCGCGTCGCCGGCGACAGCAGCGAGACGGCGCGCGACCAGCAGATGCAGCAGCTCGCGACTTCGCCCGTGCTGACGCTGGACCTTGCGCAACTCACCGACATCGGCGCCGAGTTCGCGCGTTGGGAAGTCGCGACAGCCGTGGCCGGCGCACTGCTGGACGTCAATCCGTTCGACGAGCCGAACGTGTCGCAGGCGAAGGAAGCCACCAACGTGCTCCTCGCACAGCACGCAGCCGAAGGGGCACTGTCGGTCGCAAAGGTCGACAGCACGACCGCCGCGGGCGTGTCGTTGACGCTGACGGCTGCCGCGCGAACTGCGCTTGGCACGCGTGCGGCCGAAGACGTGTTGAGTACGGTCACCGCTGGCGACTACGTCGGCATCCTCGCCTATCTCGGTCCAGACCCGGCCCTCGCCAAAGCACTGACGACGTTCCGCGAGACCGTTCGCGCCCGTACCGGAGCGGCCACGATGGTTGGCTTCGGCCCGCGCTACCTGCACTCGACGGGCCAGCTGCACAAGGGCGGCGCCAACAACGGCGTCTTCGTGCTTGTCAGCACCACTCCCGCCACCGACCTCGACATTCCTGGGCAGCCGTACACCTTCGGCACCCTGGAATTTGCGCAAGCGCTGGGCGACTTCAATTCGCTCGACGCTACGAGCCGACGCGCGATTCACGTGCACCTGCCCGCACCAGACGCGGCCGCTCTGGCATCAGCGCTCACGCTGCTGCTCGACCACGCCCGCCCACGCTGACACCTGCGGCCGACGCACCTCGGCCGCTCGACCTGACGCGTGCCTTTGAGGAGTACACATGCAGCTCGGATTTGTCGGCCTCGGCAAGATGGGCCTCAACATGGTCACGCGGCTCATTCGAGGTGGGCACGAGATCGTCGCTTTCGACCGCAGCACGGACGCCACCGCACGCGCCGCTGACGCGGGCGCCACGCCCGCAACCGATCTGGCGTCGCTCATCGCGCAGCTTCAGTCGCCTCGCACTGTCTGGGTGATGGTGCCGGCCGGCGCACCCACGGAGTCCACGGTCACGGCCCTGGCCGCACTGCTCTCCGCTGGCGACGTCATCATCGACGGTGGCAATACGAACTACCACGACGATGTGCGACGAGCCGAGACGCTGGCCACACGCGGCATCCACTACATCGACGCGGGCACGAGCGGCGGCATCTGGGGTCTGCAGGAGGGGTACTGCCTCATGGTCGGCGGGCCCGAGGCCGAGTGTGCGCGGCTGGAACCAATTTTCCGCACGCTGGCGCCGCCAGACGGCTACTTGCGCGTCGGAGAGGCAGGCGCCGGGCACTACGTGAAGATGATTCACAACGCCATCGAGTACGGAATGATGCAGGCCTACGCGGAAGGGTTCGAGCTGATGGAGGCGAGCCCGTATAAGGTCGATGTCGCGAAAGTGGCCTCGCTCTGGATGCACGGCAGTGTCGTGCGGTCGTGGCTGCTCGAACTGGCCGCTCGCGCACTCGCCAGCGATCCGCATCTCGCGGCCCTGGACGGCTACGTCGAAGATTCCGGCGAAGGCCGCTGGACGTTGCAGGAAGCCGTCAACGCAGCCGTGCCGACGCCAGTGCTTGCTGCGTCGCTCTTCGCGCGTTTCAGGTCACGGGCAGACAATCCGTTTGCGGATCGGATGCTTGCCGCCCTGCGCCAGCAGTTCGGCGGTCATGCCGTGAAGGCGGCCGCGCCCACCACTGGAACCAAGCCGTGACGAGTCTTCCGGCCACGCCCTCACAGAACAACGGCAAGCTGCCCGAATCTGTCACGCTCGTGATCTTCGGCGGGGCTGGCGATCTTGCGCACCGCAAGCTGCTGCCTGCGCTCTACAACCTGTGTGTCGACGGCGCACTCCCCTCTCGCATCGCCATCGTCGGAGTGGGCCGCAAGGCGTTCTCAGACGACGACTATCGTGGGTTCGCGAAAGACGGCGTCGAGCAGTTCTCTCGACAGCCGCTGGAGACGGCGGAGTGGAACACCTTCGCGGCGTCACTCTCCTTCGTCAACATGTCCATCGACGAACCGGGAGCCATGTCGACGCTTGGCTCGAAGCTCGATCTCATCGAACACGAGCGCGGCCTGGGCGGTAACCGCATCTACTATCTGGCGGTTCCCCCCTCGCTCTTCATCCCGACGGTCGAGCAGCTGGCTCGCGCACGTTTCATTACGCCTCCGGGCGAGGGCCCGTACGCGCGGCTCATCATCGAGAAGCCGATCGGGCACGACCTGTCGAGCGCAATGCAAATCAACGATGCGCTCGCGGCGGTGTTCGACGAGCGGCAGACCTTCCGCATCGATCACTACCTCGGGAAATAGACGGTGCAG
>Ga0209023_10004212_pt1 | contig 16541 bp, 9 predicted proteins | sample LakOneMetagenome_FD_187468 | JGI IMG/M metagenome (GOLD analysis project Ga0209023, IMG submission 187468) | Freshwater and sediment microbial communities from Lake Erie, Canada (SPAdes) (version 2) | ecosystem: Environmental > Aquatic > Freshwater > Lentic | place: Lake Erie, Canada | collected... | reverse complement strand
CGCGCGCCTTGCTCTTCCATGCGCGGACGCGCCAGGCCGGCCAGGCGTTCGTTGTCGGCCAGCTTGATGTAGTGGTTGTTCAGCCAGGCCAGCTTTTCCGGGTTGAACTGGGCCGCCGAGGCGGTCAGGTGTTCCAGGTTGAACCACTCGGTGAACTGCTCCATCGAGAAGATCTCGTCGTCGCCGTGGCTCCAGCCCAGGCGCGCCAGGTAGTTCAGCATCGCTTCCGGCAGGAAGCCCTGCTCCGGGTATTGCATCACGCTCACGGCGCCGTGGCGCTTCGACAGCTTCTGGCCGTCCGGACCCAGGATCATCGGCAGGTGGCCGTACTCCGGCAGCTCGGCGCCGAGTGCGCGCAGGATGTTGATCTGGCGCGGGGTGTTGTTCACGTGGTCGTCGCCGCGCAGCACGTGGGTGATCTTCATATCCCAGTCGTCGACCGAGACGCAGAAGTTGTAGGTCGGGGTGCCGTCCGGACGCGCGATGATCAAGTCGTCGAGTTCCTTGTTGGCGATGGTGATCGGGCCCTTGACCACGTCGTTCCAGGTGACTTCGCCATCGAGCGGATTCTTGAAGCGCACCACCGGCTTCACGCCTTCCGGCACGGCAGGGAGGGTCTTGCCCGGTTCCGGACGCCAGGTGCCGTCGTAGCGCGGCTTTTCGCCAGCGGCGCGCATGCGCTCGCGCATCGCTTCGACTTCGTCCGGCGAGCAATAGCATAAGTAGGCGGTGCCGGCCTCCAGCATGCCCTTCACCACCTCGCGGTAGCGGTCCATGCGCTGCATCTGGTAGAACGGGCCCTCGTCGTGCGACAGGCCCAGCCATTGCATGCCGTCCAGGATGGCCTGCACCGCCTCCGGCGTCGAACGTTCGAGGTCGGTGTCCTCGATGCGCAGGATGAAGGTGCCGCCGAAGTGGCGGGCGTAGGCCCAGGAATACAGCGCGGTGCGCGCGCCGCCGAGGTGGAGATAGCCGGTCGGGCTGGGGGCGAAGCGTGTACGGACAGGGGTGCGGACGGTCATGGCGGAAAGCGTAATGGTAAAGCGCTTATTTTACCCCGCCGGGCAGGCCCCGCGACACCGGCCGTCGCGGGCGCGCCACCCTGCCCTGGCCGCGCCCGGCCTCGTCCGCCATGCCGTGCGCACCACTGTGCCCGCTGCTGTGCGGGGCATCGCGCTAAGTATCGCGCTAAGTATCGCGCTGGGCATCGCGCTGGGTATCGCGCTGGGCATCGCGCTGGGTATCGCGCTGGGTATCGCGCTGGGTATCGCGCTGGGTATCAATATAAGCGGCCAGTTCACGCACCGTCGGGTAATCGTAGAGCAGCTCGGCGCCGATGTGCACCCCGCTGGCCGCCTCGATTTCCAGCGCCAGCGGCACCGAGGCCAGCGAGTCGATGCCGAGGTCGCCGAACGGGGTGTCGAGTCCGACCGCGAGAGGCGGCTGGCGCCGCAGCGTACCGGTCGACAGGTGCAGGCCGCCGATGTCGAGCGGCTCGGCGGCGCTTTCGCGCAGCCATTTCAGGATGCAGCCGCGCACCAGCTCGACCGAGGACGAAGACGCCGGCATGGGCAACGGCAAGGAAACCACAGGCGCCGGCGGCCCGTCCGGCGCGCCCTGCGGCGCATCCCGGCGCAGCAAGGGATCGAGCCGCCCCGCCGCCCCGGGCAGGGTCTGCTCGATGTCGCCGATCGCCAGCGCATGGCCATGCGCGCGCGCCAGCAGCACCGTGGCCGGTGGGCAGGCCAGCGCCGCCGGCCGTTCGGCGCCGATCGACTCGCGCAGCGCATCGAGCTTGCGCGCCGCCCAGGCCGCCGACTCGCCGCGCGCGCCGGCGGCCAGCAGGGTCCAGGCCGCGAATTCGCCGTTGCGCCAGTCCTGCCATTGTCCGGGGCCTTCCGCAGGCAGGCGTTCCAGGCTGGCGGCCAGGGCCGGCGCGTCGAACAGGTCGGCGATACAGCGCGCCAGCGGATTGCCGGGCACGCGCACCACGGCGCCCAGGTGGGCATACAGTGCTTCGCTCGGCCCTTCGAGGATGCGCAGCACGCGCGCGTCGCGCAGCAGGCGCGGGGCGATGTTGTTTTCCAGGTAGCCGCGCCCGCCCAGCATCTGCATCAGGTCGTCGGCCGCCTTCCACAGCAGTTCGGACAGCACGCACTTGCAGGCGCTGCAAGCCTCCTGGGGCAGCGGCGCGCCCGCATCGAGCGCACGCGCCAGCGCTCCCACCAGGGCCTCGGCGGCGCCGATGGCGCAATCGAGATCGTGCAGGCGCCAGGCGCTGACGGGATGATCCAGCAGGCGTCCGCCGGCGACGTCGCGCCGCGCCGCGTAGCGCGCCATCAGCTGGGCGCAGCGCTTCATGGCGCCCACGCACAAGGCCCCGATGCCGAGGCGGGCAAAGCCCATCGCTTCCTGCGCCACTTCCATGCCGGCGCCGGGCACGCCCAGCACGTGGGCATCGGGCACGAACACGTCCTCGAAGCGGATCGCGTTCTGGACCATGGCGCGCATGCCCATGGTCAGCGCTTCGGCGCCCTGGCGCAGGCCCGGCGCGTCTTCCGGCACCAGCAGCGCCACCGTGCCAAGCGCCCTGCCCGCCGGATCGAAGGCGCGCGCGAATACGCTCAGGACGCCGGACCACGAGGCCAGCCCGATCAAATGCTTTTCGCCGTTCAGGCGCCAGCCGCCATCCACGCGCAGGGCGCGGGTGCCGATCGCGCGCGGATTCGAGCCGGCCTGCGGTTCGCTCAGCGCAAAGGCGGCCAGCTGGCGTCCGCCGGCCAGCAGCGGCAGCCATTCCTGGCGCTGCGACGCCGTGCCGAAGCGCAGCAGCGGACGCAGGCCCAGGCCGTTGTGCACGCCGACCACGGTTGCCAGCGTCAGGTCGATGGCGGCCAGCTGGGCCATCACGCGCACCAGGTCGACGTTTGCCAGGTCTTGCCCGCCCAGCGCCAGCGGGGCCTGCAGGCCGAACAGGCCGCGGTTGCCGAGGTCGAGCACCAGGTGCGGCGCGATCGTGCGGCGTTCGTCGTCGAGCGCGGAATGGATGCGCCGCGCCGCATACTGGCGCAGCCAGGCAACCAGCACGTCGGCGCGCAGCGCGCTGCCGATCTTGCCGGGCTGGGCGCGCGGCCGCACCAGCGGCAGGGCGCCGGCCGCCAGCAATGCCTTGCAGCGCGCATGCTGGATCTTGCCGCTGGTCGTACGCGGGAACGCGCCCGGCATCGCGAACGCCAGCGTGTGCAGCGGGATGCCGAGTTCCGACGCCACCGCGCTCCGGATGCGGCGCCCGGATTCCTCGACCTCGCCGCTGCGCGCCAGCGCGCGGCTGGCCTCCACCACCAGCGCCAGGCGCTCGCCCTCCTCCGCCTCGATGCCGAAGGCGGCGCAGCAGTTCGGCGCCAGCGTCCCAACGGCGCGCTCCACCAGTTCCTCGACATCCTGCGCATACAGATTGCGGCCGTTGACGATGATGACATCCTTGCGCCGGCCGGTGACGAACAGTTCGCCGTCGTGCAGGAAACCGAGGTCGCCGCTGCACACCTGCTCCTGGCCGGACAGCGCGCCAGCGCCGGCCTGCCCATGGTAGCCGCGCGAGACGCCCGGCCCGCCGATGCAGATCTCGCCCACCGCGTCGCTCGCGGCCGGCGCGCCGCTGTCCGGATCGACGATCGCCACCGTCACGCCCTGCGCCGGCGGGCCGCAGCTGACGACCGCGCGCGCCGCCGCGCCGCCCGGCGCCGCCATGCATACCCGTCCGCTTTCGAGCGCGGCGGCATCGAGCATCAGGACGCGCGGGCCGCGTCCGTGCGGGCCCCCCGCCACCAGCAGGGTCGCCTCGGCCATGCCGTAGCAGGGAAAGAGCGCGCCGCGGCGCAGGCCGCGCGGCCCGAAGGCGGCGAGGAAGCGTTCCAGGGTTGCCGCGCGCACCGGCTCGGCGCCGTTGTACAGCACCGCGAGGCTGGACAAGTCGAAGCCGGCGGCGGCGTCGGGCCCGATGCGCCGCAGGCACAGGTCCCAGGCGAAGTTGGGCGCGCCGCTGCAGGTGGCGCGGTAGCGCGTGACCGTCTCCAGCCACAGCGCGGGCCGGCGCAGGAAGGCGCCGGGCGACATCAGCACCGAGCGAAAACCCAGCGCCAGCGGCGCGGCGATGCTGCCGATCAGGCCCATGTCGTGGAAGGGCGGCAGCCAGCTGACCATCACCGTTTCCGGTCCGAAGCCGAAGGCCAGCCCGATGGCGGCGAGGTTCGCGGCGATGTTGGCATGGGTGATCTCCACGCCCTTCGGCTGCGCCGTCGAGCCGGAGGTATATTGGAGAAAGGCGAGCGCAGCAGCGTCCGGTAACGGCAGCGGCAGCGCCTCCTGCGCCGCATCGACGCCCGCGCACAGCAGCGGCACGGCGCAGCCGGCACGCGCCAGCGCCGCCCGCGTCGCCTCCTCGCCTTCGGGAGTACCCAGCACGATCGCCGGCCGGGCATTGGCCAACAGGGCGGCCAGCCGCTCGCCGTCGCGGCGCCGGTGCGCGGGCGCGGCCGGCACCGCCACCAGGCCCGCCGCCAGGCAGGCGAGAAAGACGCCGACGAACGCTAAACCAGGTGGATACAGCAGCAGCGCGCGCTCGCCCGGCGCGGCATGGCGCGCCAGCTGCGCGGCCTGGGCAGCCACGCGTGCGGCCAGCTGGCGGTACGAGATGTCGACGGCCTCGCCGTTCTCGTGCAGGAAGGTGTAGGCGACGCGCTCGGGCGTGTGCGCCGCGTGATGCTGGAGACGATGCAGCAGGGTGGCGCCGCCGGAGTCGGCCGCTTCAGCCACGGCTGCGCTCCCCGCGCCACGGCCCATGCGCGGGTTCCACCCCGAGCGCGGCGCCGGCGCCATTCACGGCGGCGCCGACCTGGCGCGCGCCGTGGCGCAGTTGCTCGACGCGGTGCTCGGCCATCACCTGCAGGCGCAGGCGCGCCGCACCCAGCGGCACGCCGGGGAACTCGACCGCGTTCACGTGGACGTTGGCGCGCGCCAGCGTGCGCCCGGCCAGGCGCGCCACCTGCTCGCTGCCGATCCACACCGGCACGATCGCCGACGGCAGGCCCAGGCAGCGCATGCCGGTTTCGGCCAGGGCGGCGCGCAGGGCCACGGCGTTGCGCAGCAGGCCGGCGCGCAAGGCCTCGCCCTCGCCGCTGCCCACGATGCGCAGCGCTTCCAGCACCGTGGCCGCCTGCACCGGCGACAGCGCGTTCGAGAACAGGTGCGGCCCGGCGAACAGCTGCAGCTGGCGTTTCACGGCGCGCGAGGCGCAGGCAACGAAACCGCCGTTCGAGGCAAAGGTCTTCGAAAACGCACCCATCACGATGTCGACCTTGCCCAGCATGCCCTGCTCGCCGATGCTGCCGCTTCCGCCCGGCCCGAGCGCGCCCAGGTCGTGGGCGACGTCGACCAGCAGCGTGGCGCCGTATTCGCGGCACAGATGCTGCATCAGCGGCAGGTCGGGCACGTCGCTGTCCATGCTGAACAGGCCTTCGGTGACGACCAGGATGCCGTTGTCCGGGTCGCGCGAGCGGATCGCGGCCAGCAGCTCGCGCACGTGACCGGTGTCGAGGTGGCGGTGCAGCGCGACGTTGCGCGTGGCGGCGCTGGCGCCCTGGCGCAGCGAGGCGTGGGCGAGTTGATCGACCACCACGTAGTCGCGCGGCGTGACCAGGGCCGTGATCAGGCCGAAGGCGGCGCCCCAGCCGGTCGGGAACAGGGTCACGTGCTCGCAGCGGACCAGGGCGCCGAGCGCCGCCTCCAGCGCCAGCGAGGCGCTGCTGTTGCCCTGCAGGACGGCGGAACCGGCGCTGTGCGGCCCGGCCTCGAGCAGGGCCAGGCGCGCCGCTTCGCGCACCGCCGGATGCGAGGCCAGCGACAGGTAATCCTGCGAAGCGAAGTTGACGCCGGCCGTGGCGCCCGCGGCATCGGACGCGGCGCCCTCCTCGCGCACGCGCGCCTCGGGGCCGGGCGCACCATCCACGGCACGCGCGTACTGCCAGACCCCATGCGCGGCGCGCAGCGCGCACCAGGCATCCAGCGGCTCGGTGCGCCTGACCAGGTCGGGGCCGCGCGGCTGCGCGAACTGGGCGACGTTGCCGCGCAAGGCGCCACAGGCGACCAGTTGCGCGACATCGTCGGCCCGCTCGAAGTGAAGCGTTTCTTCATGCACGATGTACTCCTCGATGGGATAGGAAACAAAGGGTCAGGCCGGCACCGGCGCCGCGTGCTGGCTGTCATGCAGGCCCTGCCCCGCCAGCAGCGCCGCCACCTGCTCGGGCGGCAGCGGGCGGGCGAACAGGTAGCCCTGGGCCTCGTCGCAGCCGATCGCCGCCAGGTCGGCCAGCTGTTCGTTTGTCTCGACCGCTTCGGCGATCACCTTCAGGTCGAGGCTGTGGGCCATGGCGACGATCGCCTCGGCGATCGCATACGGACGGGCGCGCGGATCGCCCCCGAGGCGGCGCACGAACAGGCCGTCCATCTTGAGGATGTCGACGGGCAGTTCGGACAGGTAGTTCAGGCTCGAGTAGCCGGTGCCGAAATCGTCGATCGACACCAGCACCCCGGCCGCACGCAAGGCGCTCATCACGCGCTGGTTGCCTTCGAGGTCGTCGATCAGCACGCCCTCGGTGATCTCGAGGTCGAGGCAGCCGGACGGCAGGCCGCTGGAGGCCACGATGTCGAGCACGCGCGCGGCGATATCCGGGTGGCGCAGCTGGCGCGCCGACAGATTCACCGCCGTCTTCACGCCGGGCAGGCCGGCGTCGCGCCAGGCACGGTTCTGGGCGCAGGCAGTGCGCAGCACCCAGTCGCCGATCGGCACGATCATGCCGGTTTCCTCGGCCAGCGGGATGAAGCGGCCCGGATCGATGCGGCCATATACCGGATGCTGCCAGCGCAGCAGCGCCTCGACGCCGACGATGCGGCGCGTGCCTAGGTCGAACTGCGGCTGGTATTCGAGGAAGAGCTGGCCGCGCGTGAGGGCGTCGCGCAGGCCGTTCTTCAGGGCCAGGCGCTCGCTCTGGGGCGCGGTGGCGGCGCTGGAATACAGCTGCACGCTGTTCTCGCCCCAGGCGCGGGCGCTGCGCATGGCGACGTCGGCGCGTTTCAGCAGCGCGTCGAGGTCGCAGTCCTCGGCCGGATACAGGGCCACGCCCACCGACAGCGTGATGAAGCATTCGCGCCCGGCGGCGGCCAGCGGCAGGCCGAAGCGGTCGAGGATTTTCTCGGCCACCTGGCGCGCGTCCATTTCGGAACCCAGGTCTTCCAGCAGGGCCACGAATTCGTCGCCGCTCCAGCGCGCCACGGTATCGCAGTCGCGCAGGCAGCCGCGCAGGATGCCGCCGGCCTGGACCAGCAGCGCGTCGCCGGCCTCGTAGCCGAGGGCATCGTTGACTTCCTTGAACTTGTTGATGTTCAGGAGCAGCAGCGCCACCAGGCGCCGGTTGCGGTTGGCCCGGTCCATCGCATGGCGCAGGCGGTCGCGCAGCAGGCGCCGGTTCAACAGGCCCGTGAGCTGGTCGCAATGCACGCCGTCGAGCATGCGGCCGACGCTGGCGCCGAGGTCGCGCCCGACGCCCTCGCCCTGGCCCATGCGGGCCCGGGTGCCGCTCGCCGGTTCCAGGTCCTCGTCCTGGCCGTGGCAGACCACCCGGTTGCGGCCGCTCGACTTGGCCAGGTACAGCGCCTCGTCGGCGCGTCCGACGGCTTGCGTGATGGTTTCGCCCATGCGGTACTCGGCCACGCCGATCGAGACCGTCAACGCGATGTCGCTCGGGCCGTCCTTGCAGCGCAGCCGGTCGATCGCCACGCGCACGCGCTCGGCCAGCACCTGGGCGTCGCAGGCCGGGGTCTCGGGCAGCATCAGCAGGAATTCCTCGCCGCCGTAGCGCCCGAAGCAGTCGCTGCCGCGCACCAGGGCCTGCACGGTCTGGGCAAAGGCGCGCAGCACGGTGTCGCCGGCGCTGTGGCCATAGGTGTCGTTGATGCGCTTGAAGAAATCGATGTCGAGCAGGCAGAGGCAGAAGGCGCGGCCGTTGCGGTCGCTTCTTTCCTTTTCGCGCTCGATCAGGTTCATCAGGTAGCGGCGGTTGTGCACGCCGGTCAGTTCGTCGCGGATCGCCAGCTCGTTGATGGTGCGCAGCGCCTGCTCCAGCTTGACGAAACCCTGGGTCTTGGTCAGCTCGAACAGCAGGGCAAAGGCCAGCACCACCACGAACAGGCCCAGGTGGCAGACCAGGTAGAGGGTGGCCATGTCGCTCACCGGGTGCACCGGCAGCGCGTGGCCGCCGGCCGCCAGCAGGTAGATCAGGGCGGCCGCCGTACAGCTCATCGCCAGCCAGAACAGCGCACTCCAGATACCGCCGAGGAAGGCCGCCACCAGCGGGCCGGTGATCAGCCAGCTGGCGGTGGGCGCGCTGATGCCGCCCAAGTGGTAGCTGAGCCAGGTGAAATTGAAGAACAGCGCGCACAGGAAGAGTTCGCGCGCGGCGCCGATGCTGCCGCTCACGCGCAGCAGCAACGGCGAGGTCAGCATGAAGGCGCAGCACAGCAGGATCTCGGTGACCGCGCTGTCGAAGCCCAGCAAATAATAGGCGAGCGCGTAGAACGGCCCGGCGGTGGCGGCCAGCAGCGCCGCGCTGACCACGTTTTCGGCGCGCGTCAGGGTGGCCGCCTCTTGCTGCAGGGCGGCGGGGATGAACCAGTGGGTAGCGGCCAGGTAACGGCCACTCCAACGCGCGCTGTCAGGGTTCATGGAGGCTGGGCGCGGCACACGGCCGTCTTGGGGAGTGAGTCCAAGAGGCAGTGTAGGGAGGAAATTTCCTACCGGACTTATTCTGGCGCAGACAGATGTGAGATTGCGCAAGCCCGGCGGTCCCGGCGTGGCTCAGCCGGGACTGTCTGTCACGGCAGCTGCCTCGCGGCGCGCAGGCGTGCGATCGTCCGCTCGATCGTCGCTTCGGTTTCCACCGCCTCGGTGAACCCGGCACGGCGGATCTTGCCCATGTCCGACACCATGTCGAACGCGGTATTGAAGACGAAATCGCCGAACCACCAGCCGACCAGCTTCTCATAAGGCAGGCTCTGCAAACCGTGCTGTTCGACCAGGCGCGCCCAGGCCGCGGCCTTCAGCGGCATCTGCTTCGCCAGCGGGAATGGCTGCGGCGGGCCGACCTCCATGTCGAAGGCATCGGCCACGCGGCGCCAGATGCGCTCCCAGCGGAAGGGTTCGTTGACCAGGTTGAAGGCTTCGCCGCCCGCCGCCGGGTCGAGCGCGGCCCAGACGCTGGCGCGCGCCATCCAGTCGGCGTCGGTGGTCTGGGCCAGTACGCCGGAATACACCGTATCGGTGCCGGGGAAGCGCAGCGGCACGCCGGCCGCCTTGCTGAGCGCGGCGAACACGCCCATCACCATCACGATGTTCATCGGGTTGCCGGCGATGTCGCCGACCACCACGTCGGGGCGCAGGATGGACCATTCGAAGTCGCCCGCCGCGCCGCGCTCGCGCAGCAGGTCTTCCTGCACGTAATAGAAGTTCGGGGTCATGTGGCGCGGGTCGTCTTCGTAGAAAGGCGCCCGGGTCGGGCCGAGGTGCACGCCGTACACTTTCGCGCCCTGGTAGTGCACCACGCGCTGCAGGGGCGCGCCGACCGCCTTCAAGCCGTCGAGCAGGTTGCGCAGCATGCCGCCGTTGATCCGCTCTTCATCCAGCAGGTCGGCGCCGCCCTTCAGCGCGGCATAGAACACGTGGGTGGTGTCGCGCGCCGCTTCCAGGGCGCGCGCGGTGGCCGCGGCGTCGGTCAGGTCGGCCTGGATGGTCTCGACGCCGTCGACGAAGGTGCGCGGCAAGGCGCGTACCTGCCACTCCGGCCTTTCCTTCAATTCGCGGACAAGCGCGTTGCCGATGATGCCGCTGGCGCCGACGACCAGTGCCTTGTACTTTGTGCTCATGCACTTCTCCTGTAGCAGATGGAGGCATGAGCATAACCGTCCGGCGCCAGGCGCGTCGCGGCGGCCCCGGTTTTCGGCGCCGTCCGGTTCCGGCACCTGCCCCAGGCCGGGCATGGCGCGGGCAGATCACGATTCCGGGCGCGCGCACGCCGGAAATGAAAAGGCGCCATGAATGGCGCCTTTATTTATTGCAGGATTTTAATGAATCAGTCGTTGCGCACGACGATGCTCGGGAACTTGCTGCTCATGTCCTTCGCACGTTCGGCCACCTTCACCGCCACCTTGCGCGCGATGTCCTTGTAGACCTTGGCAACCGGACCGTCAGGCTCGGCGACCACGGTCGGGCGACCCGAGTCGGCCTGCTCGCGGATCGACATCGTCAGCGGCAGCGCGCCCAGGAAATCGACGCCGAAGTCCTTGCACATCTTTTCGCCGCCGCCATGGCCGAAGACGGCTTCGGTATGGCCGCAGTTCGAGCAGGTGTGGGTGCTCATGTTTTCCACGATGCCGATGATCGGGATGCCGACCTTCTCGAACATCTTGAGGCCCTTGCGCGCATCCAACAGGGCGATGTCCTGCGGCGTGGTGACGATCACGGCGCCGGTCACCGGCACTTTCTGCGACAGGGTCAATTGGATGTCGCCGGTGCCTGGCGGCATGTCGACGATCAGGTAATCGAGTTCGCGCCAGTTGGTCTGCTCCAGCAGTTGCTGCAGCGCCTGGGTGACCATCGGGCCGCGCCAGACCATCGGCTCGTCGGGGTCGATCATGAAACCGATCGACGACACCTGCACGCCGTGGTTTTCCAGCGGTTCCATCGACTTGCCGTCCAGGCTTTCCGGACGTCCGTTGATGCCCAGCATCATCGGCTGCGACGGGCCGTAGATGTCGGCATCCAGCACGCCGACGCTGGCGCCCTCGGCGGCCAGGGCCAGGGCCAGGTTGACGGCGGTGGTCGACTTGCCGACGCCGCCCTTGCCCGATGCCACGGCAATGATGTTCTTCACGTTCGGCATGACCTTCAGGCCACGCTGCACCGCGTGCGACAGGATCTTGGTTTGCACGCTGACGCTGACGTTGCCGACGCCCGGGATTGCCTTGACGGCGTTCACTACGGCGGCGCGCAGCGAGGCGACCTGGCTTTTTGCCGGGTAGCCGAGTTCGAGATCGAAGGCGATGTCGGCGCCGTCGACCTGGATATTCTTGACCGATTTCGAGGACACGAAGTCTTTGCCCGTATTAGGATCGACCAGCTTTGACAAGGCGGTCTTGACGTCGTCTGCAGTGATGCTCATGTAAATCTCCGGATGTGATGCGCGCAGTGTAGCAAAAAACGGCCTCGCGCCTCGGGCGAGGACCCGAAATTCCGGCAAAAGCCGTCCTTGCCCCGGAATACCCCCTGAGCGTTTGGGGCCATCCGCTGGTAAAATGCTCCCTTTCATCCATTCCTTAGCGTTTCGACCATGACCCGCAAGCTGTTCGTCACTACTGCCCTGCCCTACGCCAACGCCGCCTTCCATATTGGCCACATGATGGAATACATCCAGGCCGACATCTGGGTCCGTTACCAGCGAATGCAGCGCGATGGCGACCAACAACGCCAGGTGCATTTCGTCTGCGCCGACGACACCCACGGCACGCCGATCATGATCGCCGCCGAAAAGGAAGGCATCACCCCGCAGGAATTCGTGGCGAAGATCGCCGCCGGCCGCCCGCAATACCTGGACGGCTTCCACATCGCCTTCGATAACTGGTATTCCACCGATTCGCCGGAAAACGTCGCCCTCTCGCAAGGCATCTACCGCAAGCTGCGCGACGCCGGCCTGATTGTCACCAAGACCGTCGACCGTTTCTACGATCCGGTGAAGGGCATGTTCCTGGCCGACCGCAACATCAAGGGCGAGTGCCCGACCTGCCACGCCAAGGACCAGTATGGCGACAACTGCGAAGTCTGCGGCGCCGCCTACCAGCCGACCGAACTGATCAACCCGTTCTCGGTGTTCACCGGCTCGACCCCGATCCTGAAACCGTCGGAACAGTATTTCTTCAAGCTGTCGGATCCGCGCTGCTTCACCTTCCTGAAGGAATGGCTGAACACCCCGGGCCGCCTGCAGCCGGAAATGGTGAATAAAGTGTCGGAATGGCTGGGCGAAGCCGGCGAAAAGCTGGCCGACTGGGATATCTCGCGCGACGCACCCTACTTCGGCATCCCGATTCCCGATGCACCAGGCAAGTTCTTCTATGTGTGGCTGGACGCGCCGGTCGGCTACCTGGCCTCGCTGAAGAATTACTTCGACAAGAACGGCCTCGACTTCGACGCCTTCCTGAACGACCCGAACGCCGAGCAAGTGCACTTCATCGGCAAGGACATCGTCTCCTTCCACCTGCTGTTCTGGCCGGCGATGCTGAACTTCTCGGGCCACCCGATCATCGACAAGCTGAAGGTCGCCGTCCACGGCCACCTGACCGTGAACAATGAAAAGATGTCGAAGTCGCGCGGCACCGGCATTTCGCCGCTGCGCTACCTGGAACTGGGCATGAACCCGGAATGGCTGCGCTATTACCTGGCGTTCAAATTGAATGCGAAAGTCGAAGACCTGGACTTCAACGGCGACGATTTCGTGGCCCGTGTGAACAGCGATTTGATCGGCAAATACGTGAACATCGCCAGCCGCTGCGCCGGTTTCATCGCCAAGAAGTTCGACGGCAAGCTGGCAAGCGAACTGTCGGATAACGCCAAGGCCTGGATCGCGAAAGCGCTGACCGTGGATGGCGCCGAGCGCCAGGTATCGATCGCCGCCGCCTTCGAAGCCCGCGAATACGGCCGCGCCCTGCGCGAGATCATGGAAATCGCCGACGTGACGAACCAGTTCGTCGACGAGAACAAGCCATGGCTGCTGGCCAAGGACGAAGCAAAAGTCGCGGAACTCCACGACGTCTGCAGCACCGCCCTGATCCTGTTCCGCCAGCTGACCATCATGCTGTCGCCGGTGCTGCCACAGGTGGCGGCGCGCGTGTCGGAATTCCTGGGCGACGCCGGCTACACCTGGGCCGATACGCAAGGCGACGCCGTCTACAACAGCATGCTCGGCCGCACCATCGGCGCCTACAACCACCTGATGCAGCGTGTCGACGCCAAGATGATCGAGAACCTGTTCGACCGTCCAGCGCCGAACCCGGCATCGGATGCGACGCCGGAACCGGCAGCGGCTGCTGTTGTCGCGGCAGCGCCGGCCGGCAGCGAAATCGAAGAACTGGCCCCGGAAATCTCGATCGACGATTTCACCAAGATCGACCTGCGCGTCGCAAAAATCGTCAACTGCGAACACGTGGAAGGCGCCGGCAAGCTGCTGCGTCTGACCCTGGACGTGGGCGAAGGCCGTTACCGCAACGTGTTCTCGGGCATCAAGTCGGCCTACAAGCCGGAAGACCTGGTCGGCAAGCTGACCGTGATGGTGGCGAACCTGGCGCCGCGCAAGATGAAGTTCGGCGTCTCGGAAGGCATGGTGCTGTGTGCCTCGGCCGCCGACGAAAAGGCGAACCCGGGCCTGTACCTGCTCGACCCGATGCCGGGTGCGACCCCGGGTATGCGCATCCGCTAAGCGATACCACAACAAGAAGCGGCCCGAATCACGCTATAACAAGGCCGCTCTCCGACACTCCTCGGCCCCTGGAAATCCGCTTTCCACGGGCCGAGGCGGCGTTATAATGCCGTGTTTTTATTCAGAAACTTCGCGCCTGAGACGCCCCCTACAAACTCTTTTGATAGGCAGATAATAAAATGACCGAATTGAATCCTCTCCGCCATATTCCACAAGCCAATGTGTTCCGCAAGGGCGACGTCTTCGTCCTGTTCGGCGAACTGTTCGGCCGCGGCTATGTGAACGGCCTGATCGATGAGGCACGCGCGGCCGGCATGACGATCGTCGGCATCACCGTCGGCCGCCGCGACGACAGCGGCGCCCTGCGCGCTCTCACGGTCGAGGAGCACGCCGAAGCCGAAGAAAAGCTGGGCGGGCGCATCATCAACGTGCCGCTGATGGCCGGCTTCGACATGGATGCCCCGGCTGGCGAGCAGAACCCGACCGAAATGCTGTCGGGTATCACCCTCAAAAGCTGGCAGGAAGACAAGCTGGACTGGGAAAAGATCGAGCGCTGCCGCGAAGCCGGCGTGCGCCGCTTCACCGAGTCGGCTGCGCAAGTCATGGCCGAGATCGACAAGCTGGTGCCGGAAGGCGCGAACGTCTTCTTCGCCCACACCATGGCCGGCGGCATTCCGCGCATCAAGGCTTTCCTGGCCATTGCCAACCGCATCTATAAAGGCCGCGGCGAGCGCTTCATGTCCTCGCGCGCCCTGCTCGACAGCGACCTGGGCAAGCTGATCCTGATGAACTTCGACGAAGTCAGCGCCAACACCCTGAAATACCTGATCGATGCCTCGGCCCCGATCCGCGAACGCGTGACGAAAGCCGGCGGCGAAGTGCGCTACACCGCCTACGGCTACCACGGCACCGAGATCCTGATCGGCGGCGAGTACGTGTGGCAGACCTACACCAACTACACCCAGGGCTACGCCAAGATGCGCCTGGAAAGCATCGCCGAAGCCGCCTGGAACGGGGGTGTGGTCGCGACCGTCTTCAACTGCCCGGAAATCCGCACCAATTCGTCGGACATCTTCGTTGGCGTCGAGCTGTCGCTGTTCCCGCTGCTGACCGCGCTGAAGAAAGAAGGCGGCGGAGCATGGGCCGAGCAGCAATGGGCAATCTGCCAGGACCTGCTGGGCGAAGGCACCTCGCTGCAATCGCTGCTCGACACCATCGAGCAATATAACCAGGACGCCACCAGCGCCCAGTTCCGCAACTTCGCAGCCTGGCCGATGGACAACACCCCGGCCCTGGCCGAGGTCATGATCGGCACCTCGGAAGCCATCACCGGCCTGCACAAGGACAAGAAGGCCCTGATCACCGATCACCTGTCCAGCCTGGTGCTGGAAGGCGCCGGTCCGCTGATGTTCCATGGCGCATCGGAAAAGATTGCACCGGTGCTGTGGCTGAACCACGACATCATCGCCCGCCAGCTGAACGCGCTGCATCCATAAACCTTGACGCCGGGACCGCCGGGCAGAACAATCTGCCTCGCCGTCCCGGCTTTCTTTTTATAGAGCAAGACAATGCCTAAATTCACCGGTTACGTTTCCGATCACACCAAGTTCATCGAAGAACTGAAGTCCAAGACCCCCGGCATGGAACAGCGCCAGCAAGAAGGCCGCAACCTGCTGTGGGACAAGCTGCCGATCTCGCTGGACGAACAGGCGCGCGTCGAAGAATCGCGCCTGCGCCAGCAGGCCTATCCGTACCAGACCAAGTTCTGAGGCTGAAGGTCCACGGGCATGACACCGCACGAGGCCGCGCCAGATGCGCCGGCCGATGCGCTCCCCGGCGCCGCGCCGGAAGCGGCTGTTGGTTCGGCGACCGATATGGCAACCGATACGGCAACCGAGACCGCGCTCGACGATGCCGCCGCAGCCGCCATTGCGCGGCTCTACGGCGAGCCGCTGCTGCGCATGCCCAACGACCTGTACATCCCGCCCGACGCCCTCGAGATCTTCCTCGACGCCTTCGAAGGCCCGCTCGACCTGCTGCTCTACCTGATCCGCAAGCAGAACTTCAACATCCTCGACATCCCGATGGCGCAGGTGACCCTGCAATACCTGGACTACGTCGAGCAGATCCGCAAGAGCAATTTGGAACTGGCCGCCGAGTATTTGCTCATGGCGGCGATGCTGATCGAGATCAAGTCGCGCATGCTGCTGCCGAAGCGCCAGGACGACCTGGTCGAAGACGCCGGCGACCCGCGTGCCGAACTGGTGCGGCGCCTGCTGGAATACGAGCAGATCAAACTGGCTGCCGTGCGGCTGGGCACGATCCCCCAGGAAGGGCGCGATTTCCAGCGGCCTTCGCTGCCGGTCGAGCAGGGTTTGGCCGTGGCCTTGCCGCAGGTCGAGCCGCACGACTTGCAGCGTGCCTGGCTGGATGTCCTGCGCCGGGCGAAATTGACCCAGCACCACCGCATCGGGCGCCAGGAACTCTCGGTGCGCGAGCACATGTCGGCCATCCTGCGTACACTGCAGGCGCAGCGCTTCGTCGAATTCGGCGAGCTGTTCGCGGGCCAGGAATCGGTGCCGATCGTGGTCGTCCACTTCGTCGCCCTGCTCGAGCTGGCCAAGGAAACCCTGGTCGAAATCACCCAGGCCGAACCGTTCGCGCCGATCTATGTGCGCCTGGCCTATTCGCCGGCCTGACGCACCACCACTTACGCATTCACACACCATGAAAATCATTTCCACCATTGACGAACTGCGCGACCAGCTGCGCGGCCAACTGCGCACCGCTTTCGTGCCGACGATGGGCAACCTGCACGAAGGCCATCTGTCGCTGATGCGCCTGGCGCGCAAGCACGGCGACCCGGTGGTCGCCTCGATCTTCGTCAACCGCCTGCAATTCGGCCCGAACGAAGACTTCGACAAATACCCGCGCACCTTCCAGGCCGACGTCGAGAAGCTGGAAAAG
>Ga0209023_10004211_pt1 | contig 16545 bp, 14 predicted proteins | sample LakOneMetagenome_FD_187468 | JGI IMG/M metagenome (GOLD analysis project Ga0209023, IMG submission 187468) | Freshwater and sediment microbial communities from Lake Erie, Canada (SPAdes) (version 2) | ecosystem: Environmental > Aquatic > Freshwater > Lentic | place: Lake Erie, Canada... | reverse complement strand
TGTTCCAGTGTGCTTGTAGGGCCCATCAGGCCGCAAAGCCCGCTGACCGAGTCCGCCAACTGGAACTCTCGGCAGCAGCCGGTTGTGCGCCAAATGGACGAGCCGGTCGACAGTGTCGATCATGCCAAGCGTTGTCGAGCCACGCCATCTCAACCCTTCCGATCTGCCCTTCAGCCCATCCGCCGACGCAACACAGGGCCCATCCTGGCGTCGCTGCGGACTTGGTTGCCATCGAACGCCGTCTTGCTCGAAGTGGCCAGCGGCACAGGGCAGCATGCTCAGCACTTTGCCGCTGCACAGCCCGGCTGGGAATAGCAGCCCAGTGAAGCTCGGGCCGAGGCACTACCGGCCGTGGCGGCCCGCTGCGCGGGCCAGCCGAATGTGCGCCTGCCACATCTGACGCTGCGCGTTTCGGTGGCGTCCTGATCTTGGCTTGTAAATGCCCGACACGACACATCCGCCTCCGCGCCTGAACCCGATGAGCCTGCTGCGCATAGAGGCAACCAATCACGCATCTTTTCGCGCTAAACGAAACTTTTCCGATATAAAATGCCGAGAAGCGAAATCAGACCTTGGAGAGCGCATGACCCAGCCGCCCGTAGACACAATCCCCGACCTCTTGCAGCGCAGCTTGCCGCGCGAGCTGGTGATGGCCGTAGAAGAAGCCTTGAGCGTCGGTGCCCAACGTGCGCACGCGGCGTCCAAAGGCATGGACGAGGGCCACTTGCCGCATGTGGTTGGTCAGCTGCGGCATTTCCACATGAATGAGGCGTTTCACCGAGCGCTGGCGATGGGGGAGGCCTCGCCGACCGCTATTCGTGGTAACGGCATCGTTCGCGGCCGGGCAGGAGTTTTCACACTGGCCAGGTTCAACATTCCAGATGGCTTCTGGATCAATGGTCGACGTAGCCACACGCGCCGCCAGATGTCCTTTGCCAATAAGGCCATCGAGCCGTTGGTTCAACCGGAATTGTTCGATCAATACACCGCGCCCTCCGATGCCGTCGCGTTTTTTGTGGCGTGCTTCTCGGGCTCGCTGCACATACATCCGGATGCGCCCGTGTCGATCCAGATCGCGTTGCCTGACCGTGAGATGCGGGGCTGGCTGTTCAAGGAGCCGCTGACCGCATTCCTGCAGCGATACGAGCAAAAGCCTATGGTGCAAGACGATTTGGCCCAGCCTAAGCTCAAGAAGATCAAGAAGCAGGGCAACGATGGCTGCGCGCCATGAGTCGCGGTGGTATTCAAGGCTTTGAGAGTGAGCGCCTCAGTCAGATTCTTGCCGCGAGGCGTTTGAGCCAGGCGCAACTTGCCTCGCTAGTCGGCGTGTCCCCCGCAACGGTCAGCAAATGGCGCTCGGGCAATCAGGCTCCCGAACGTGAAACCCTGGAGCGTCTTGCTGGCGTGGTCAATGTCACGCCTGAATGGTTCACCCGGGCACCCTCTGCCAAGGTCTCGCTGCCGCTGTTTCGCAGCAACGCGTCCGCCCACGTGGCGGCCCGCGCGATGCTGGAAGCGCGCATGGAGTGGGCGCAGGACGTCGCGCTCGCGTTGTCGGAGTTCGTGGACTATCCGGCGCTGAATTTGCCGACCCGGCAGTTCAAGGAGCCCGACGAAATCACGCCTGACGAGATTGAACTGGCTGCGAGCGAATGTCGCGATCTTTGGCGTATCGGCCGTACGGCTGTGCCGGACTTGGCGCTGGCCATTGAAGGCGCTGGCGTAGTCCTGATCCGCGAGGAAACTGGCATTTCGCAGATCGAGGGCCTGTCGGCATGGAGCGACGCGCTGGGGCGTCCGCTGGTCTTGCTCTCGGCCGACAAGGATAACGGCTATCGAAGCCGCTTCGACTTGGCGCACGAACTCGGCCACCTGATCCTGCATCGGTTCATTCCCCGACCGACCGAGCGTGACCGCCATAAGCAGCTGGAACAGCAAGCCCATCGGTTTGCGGGCGCGTTCCTGCTGCCGGCGGAAACATTCGCGAGTGAGGTCCGCACGCCAGTGACGCTGGACGATCTTCTCTTGCTCAAACGCAGATGGGGTGTTTCCGTCGCAGCGATCGTGATGCGTTTGCGTGCGTTGAAGATTCTCGATGAAGAGGCGGCGCAGTCACTCTTCAAACGACGGTCCGCACGTTGGGGCGCCAAGTCCGAGCCGGGCGACGGCGATAGGTCGCCAGAACGGCCGCGCCTGCTACGTCGAACGATCGATCTTCTTGTCGAGGAGAACGTGATGCCCCTCGACTCGATCCCCAGGCACATTGGCTTGGCGGCCCATGACATTGAGATGCTGGCGGGCTTATCGGAAGGATACTTTCAGGGCAAGCCCAAAGTTGTGCAGCTGGCTCGTTTGCGTTCAGTGCCCACCCCGGATGCACCTGTTGCCACGGAAGGCAATGTCGTGCCGTTTAGATTTACGCCGAAGCGTTGACCGGCGCGCCCATGGAGGTCAGTGAACCGATGAATGACATTGACGCAGTACTGAGTGACAAGCCGATTTCGCCGTCGCGGGAGATGGCGGCATACGAAGCGTTGTGGGCGCATCAAAAAGCCACTTTCAAGACGATCGCGGACTGTTTTCGTGACAGTCCGAATGCGATGCCCTCCGAGCTGGTCTCGGAAGAAGAGATTGATGCCGCGCTGCAGCAGGTACAAGACAAGATTGCGCACGCGAACATTCATGATTTTGGTGTGCGTGTCCATGGTTCGGAGGACTACCCCGATCGGTTGCGCGATGCCGCGCATCCCGTCGAGCTCTTGTATTACCGAGGGTGGTGGGATCTGATCGACTCGCCCAAGAGGATCGCGATCGTTGGCTCTCGCAGCGTCTCCGAGGACGGCCTGCGTAGAACCCGGAGGCTGGTAAAACTGCTGGTCAAGGATGGCTACACCATCGTTTCCGGCTTGGCGAAAGGTGTGGACACTGCGGCACATACGACGGCGATTGAGAATGGCGGCAGTACGATCGCCGTGATCGGTACACCGATTACCGAGTATTACCCGCCCGAGAACAAGGCACTGCAAGACTTGATTGCCGAGAAGTTCTTGCTCGTGAGCCAGGTGCCGATTTGGCGCTACTCGACGCAGGACTACCGTAGCAATCGCCTGTTCTTCCCGGAACGCAACGCCACGATGTCAGCGCTGGCGCAGGCAACCGTCATCGTAGAAGCCAGCGATACGTCGGGCACGTTGGCGCAGGCACGGGCGGCGCTTCAGCAGGGACGCAAGTTGTTCATCCTCGACAACTGCTTTCGCGATCCAAAGCTGACCTGGCCGGCTCGATTTGAAGCTCAAGGAGCCATTCGCGTAACCGGCATCGACGACATCAGGGCCGCTCTTGGGTAAGCGCGTTCTCAAGATCGATGCCCTGACGCTTCCGGACCATCACTATCTGGACGCGCAAGACATTTGCTACTACGCAGGTGAATACACCGCGGGCGAAGGGCATGCCTACAGTGAGACCAACCAGCTGATCCACAACTTCAAGAAGTCCGTGGACAAGCGGGGGACCGCGCAGTGGCAATACAAGGAGCGCGCGATCCTGCAGGCGGCCGCGATCTTTCGCGCGGCGATCAAGGCCGATGCCGCGATCACTTTCGTACCGATTCCGCCGTCGAAGGCGAAGAGTGACCCGCTCTACGACGACCGCATGCTGCAGCTGCTGCAATCCGTCTGCAAGGGGCGTCACACGGATATCCGCGAACTGGTGGTCCAGCGTCAGTCCTTGGCAGCCGCCCATCTGTCGAACACGCGCCCGACGCCGGATGAACTGGTCTCCAACTATCGACTCGACGAGAGCGTGGCGGAGCCGGCGCCGGAAACGATCTTTGTCGTCGACGACGTACTGACGACGGGATGCCACTTCAAGGCTGTGAAGCATGTGCTAGAGAGACGATTCCCCGAGGCGCGCATCGTCGGGCTGTTTATCGCACGGCGGGCGCCTAAGTCGATCGATTTGGATTTTGACAGCATCTAAAACCAGGACCAGGGGACACGCAACATGCTGATCGTCATGACTTCTCCGGACGCAGTCCTGCGGAACGGCCAACCCGATCCGCAGCTGGCTCAGGTATTGATCAACGCCAAGACGGCCGGAAATCCTGTGGGCTTGATCTCCAACCATGCGGAACCGGCCTGGTTTCAGGGGACGTTTGGCGCCAGTGGCGTTCAGTTCTTGCAGAGTCGTGGGCGGCAGTCGGGCGAGATCGTTTCGCAGAACGCCAAGAAGTTTGCACTCAATCCATTCGACGCGCTCGTTCTCGCGGCGAAGGACGAAGACGTCCAGATGGGAAAGAACGGTGGCGCGATTCTCGTTGCTGCCGGATGGTCGGCAGCACAGCAGGTCGCCTCACTGGGCATTCGCATTGACAACGCTGCGCAGCTGCAGGAGATCATTGCCTTGACGGCCGGCTGGTCAGGGCAGTGGTGGTACGCGGGCGACGCTGGCCGCTACCGTGTGCGCGCGCTCAGCGACTTGTCCGGCCTCGGCAAGGACGTCACGCAGCAATTGTTCGCGCAGCGACTGACCGCCACCGTCAAGGGCGGCGGGGGGCGACTGAATGCGTTGCTGGCCGTCACATCACGTTCGCTGCTGATGGAGAAAGTCAACCAACTGGATGGACTGGTATGGGGTGTCTATCCGTCGTCGAAGAGTGCCAACGACGATGATGAAATCCTCAGCGATTTTACGCATCGCTTGCGGACAACGGTGTCCCGCGTTCGGTTCTCGAAGCGGGAGGAGCCGCTGTTCATTAGACACACGCCTTCACCCAAGCGCTCGGCTGGCGGCGGTGGTGATCGGACCGATCCGACGGGCCAAATTCTGACCATTCATCTGAACCCGTTCTACAAGCAGAGCAGTCGGCTGATCGGAAAGCATGTGATCGTGGTGGACGACTGCACGACGTATGGCGTGTCTTTCGGCGTCGCCGCAGCTTTCTTGCGCAAGGCCGGTGCCGCTTCCGTAACGGGCGTCGCGCTGGGGAAGTTCGGCAACCAGCTGCGTTACTACGAGATCGATATCAAGACCGATCCGTATCAGCCGGTCGTCGCGGGCGGCTTCAACGTCGCTGCGCCGGGATGGTTCCCCGGCGCCACCAGTGGCGTTGCTCAGCAGGTTCTGCTGACTTTGATCCCATAACCATAAGGCTGACGGTTATGGACCTGCTTGCGCTCTTCCAAAGTTACAAGCGAGCCTTGGTACGCGTCACGGTGCAGACGCCGGCTGGCGATTTGAGTACCGGCACCGCTTTCCACATCGGGGACGGTTGGCTTGTGACGGCGGCGCATGTGCTGAGGGGCGGTGTCCTGCAGGAAGTGGTATCCGAACATTCGTCATTGCCATTGAGCGTGCAGTCGGTGATCTTCAACAAGGACGATCGAATCGACCTGGCGCTGATGAGGACCGATCTGGATCTGTCGCACTACCTGCACATGACGACGATTCATGGCTCGCCGAAAGGCTTTTTGCAAACGGACCACATCGAACTCAGTGGGCATTTGGATGATTGGCTCGGGGACGAGCTGGTGCTGTCGAAAGTGCTGCTCATGGGCTACCCGCCGATCCCGTTTTCGCAGCAAGCCGTTCTCCTGGCTTCGGAAGGAGAGGTCAATGCTGTGGTGGACAAATACAGTGGACTGCACCCGCATTTCATCATCTCCTGTCCTGCCAGGGGCGGTTTTAGCGGCGGCCCCGTACTGAGTCAATATGGGTTCTTGCTGGGGGTGCTGGTTGAGGCGCTCGTGATGGATGGCAAGGACGCTGAGACAGGTTATTCGAGCGCTATCTCGATCGAGCCGCTGCTGGTCATGTTGCACGACAACGGCATCTATCCCGGCAAGAACCGTCAGCTCATCGAGGCTCTCCTGGATGGCATCGACAACGGGTTCGGGAAACCGTCCCGGCTGGCGCGTTGGACCCGGTTCATAGGCGCATCAACCAAGAAACTCCGGACGCTGGTCTGGCAAAACAAGAGGATGTGACGGCCTATGGCACGACAGCTGCAGCTCAATTTCACGCCACTGCTGGTGCGCGGTGATGCCCTTCGGCTGCAGACCTTGCCGTTCAAGGACGCTCAGCACTTCCGAGAGCTGCGTGATCAGCACCGCACGCACTACGCCGTGACCCGTCGATCGGATCAGATCGTGGCGCTACCGCTTGCACTGGGCGCCGCGCAGATTGGCGAAGAGCAGGTTGTTTCGGTGATTGAGCATGCTTCGCTCATCCGTCCGCTGCTTGAACAGCGCCTTGTGACGTTGCTCAGTTCCAATCGGCGACTGGTGGCGCGCTATAACCCGATTACCACCGTCGGGCGGACCTTGCCGACGGGCTTCATTGAAGCCGATCGGCATCTTCATCTGCAGTCGCGCGTCTTGATCGCGATCCGGTCGTTGAAGCTGTCGGACTCAGAACCACTTGGTCTTTTGTGGGACATCGAAATCCAGAAGACCTGCGCAACGAGCCTTGCCGTATTGCATGAGCATGGCGTTCGACTGGATGGCTTGACGGTAGAGCGCATGGTGCCGGTGGAGGATGCGCGCATGCTTCCTTATCGCAGGCTGGTGGGGCGAGTGGGGGCCATCACGGACGGCCACGCACGATTGTCCGAGCGGTTTCAGAACGTGGAGGAGTTGCTTCCACTTAATGAGTTGTACCTGGAAGCGTCGCCGGAGAACCTGCGCCACCTGCTGCAGCACGTCACACGGAACGCATCGGGCAAGGTGCTTGGCAGGATCGACGAGATCGTGTTCGAGAACAGCAGAGGGCGTGCTCGCATGGAGCACATCGCACGCATTTCGGACTGGCTACGCGGCCTCGGTGAAATCGAACTGCAGGAAGGTCTCAGCGTCGGCATTGGCAACCTGCTGGCCGAGAAGGACGCGCCAAACTTTCCTCGTTTCACGGAGGCCACGACGCCGACCTATGTTTTCGACGCCGGCACGCTCAAGTCGGAGTCGCGTGCAGCGGTTGGGCTAAGCAAGTTTGGCCCCTACAGCAGGCACGTGTTCACGCCCACTCGACCGAACGTCTGTGTGATCTGCGATCGCGCGCGACGTGGTCAATTTGAACTGTTTCTTCGAAAGTTTCGAGACGGCTTGTCGGTCGACGGCAAGTCATTGCCGTTCGGGCGAGGATTTCTCGGCATTTACGGACTGCAGGACATCACACTGACGTTCGTGGAGGCGGACGCGTTCACGGCCGACGCATACCATGCCGCTGCTTCTAAAGCAGTCCGGATGGCTGCTGAGGGCGCCCCCTGGCATCTTGCCCTAGTGCAGACCGAGCGGGACTCGCGCCAGTTGGCACCCCAGAAGAATCCGTACCTGGTGGCCAAGGCTGCGTTTCTCTCCAATCAAATCCCCACCCAGTTCATCGCGTTCGAAACGTTTTCGATGGCGCCGGCTAGTCTCGCCTACACCCTGAGCAATCTTGCTCTTGCTGTCTATGCAAAGCTCGGGGGCATCCCATGGCTGATCAAATCGGACAAGGGCATCGCACATGAAGTAGTCATCGGGCTCGGCAGCGCCGCTATCGGTGAGTCCCGATTTTCTAGGAGCGAGAGAATCGTCGGCATTACCAGCGTCTTTCGCGGCGACGGCGGCTATCTGCTATCGAATTTGTCGAACGCCGTGCCCATGTCAAAGTATGGTGAGGCACTGACTGAATCGCTGCAGTCAACCCTTCAGCGTGTACGAAGTGAAATGAACTGGATCAAGGGCGATTCTGTCCGCGTGATCGTTCATGCGTTCAAGCCGATGCGCAATACGGAGGTCGAGTCCGTCAAAACGGCGTTGAAGGAGTTCTCTGAATTCGATCTGCGGTTCGCCTTCTTGCACGTAAAGCAGGACCATCCGTATCTGCTGTTCGACGACGATTCCATCGGGACCAAGGGCAGGGGAGAGAAAACGCCGATCCGGGGCCTCTTTGCGGAAGTCGGACACAACGAGACGTTGTTGACGTTGACGGGGCCGCAGCAGCTCAAGCGCCCGACGGACGGCTTGCCCAAACCGCTACTGCTGAGCCTTCATCGCGATTCGACGTTCACGGACGTCATCTATCTGACCAAGCAGGTTTACTGGTTTTCGAACCATTCCTGGCGCAGCTTCCTGCCGGCGGCCATGCCCGTCACTATCTATTACTCCGACCTTGTCGCGGGCCTCTTAGGGCGGCTTGACCGGTTGGGTAGCCGGTGGAGTCCCAGCGTGATGCTGGGCAAGATCGGCACAACGCGGTGGTTTCTGTGAGCGCCGGCAACCCGATGCTGCACGAGGCGCTGCGAGCCGTAGGTAAGCGCCGTCTCAACACCCTCTTGCCGAGTGCGCGCCAGATGAGCACCATCACCTGATCAGGCACGCCTGCGATGGTGTGCATCAAGGCTTGGTAATGCACATCATGGACAAGCAGTCAGTCGCAATGGGAGCGCGTCGGCGACGGGAGCACAGCGCGGAGTTCAAGCGCGAGTTGGTGGCCCGCAGTTTGCAGCCGGGTGTGTCGGTGGCGGCCATCGCGATGGAGGGCGGCATCAACGCGAACCTGCTGTTCGGCTGGCGCCGCAAGCACGTGGACGGTCTTGCCGATGGCAAGGCCTCAACGGCCATCCATTCGCCCGGGGCCGTGCTGTTGCCCGTATCGATCAAGGCGGCGCCAGGGCCGGCAGCCACAGCACCTCAGTCGCACTCGGTGCCCGGCACACCCCCCATGCGCACTGGTGGCGGCGGCACCATCGAGATCGAGCTCGGCGGCAGCCGCGTGCGGCTGCGTGGCGTGGTCGATGAGACCAATTTGCGCACGGTGCTGGCGGCGCTGCGTGGTCTCGCATGATTGGCCTGCCGGCGGGCACGCGCGTGTGGATCGCCGCCGGCCACACCGACATGCGCAAGGGCTTCGATGGCCTGGCGGCATTGGTGCAGACCGCGCTGGCCGAGAACCCGTTCAGCGGGCACGTCTTCGTCTTCCGTGGCCGGCGCGGCGACATCCTCAAGGTGCTGTGGTTCGACGGCCAGGGCCTGATGCTGCTGGCCAAGCGCCTGGAGCGTGGACGCTTCGTTTGGCCGCAAGCCACCTGCGGCAGCGTGCTGCTGAGCCCGGCACAGCTGTCCATGCTGCTGGAGGGCATCGACTGGCGCATGCCGCTGCGCACGCACACGCCCGAGTTCGCGGCCTGAACCACTGTATGAGTTCGCCTCCGGTGCGCCACCAATGGCCGGCACTGGCGATGCTGGGCACAGTAGCTTGCTGTGCCCACCACCATTCCCACGCCCCACACCGTCGATGCGCTGCTGCGCGTGATCGAGGCGCGCGACTCGGAAGTGGTGCTGCTCAAGCTGATGGTCGACAAGCTCAAGCTGCAACTGCTGCGGGCCCGTCGCGCCCAGTTCGGCCGCTCCAGCGAGCAGCTCGATGACCCGCAGATCGCCCTGATCGAGGGTGCACCACTGGATGAACAGCCGGCGCCCAAGCCCACGCCGAAGCCGGATGTTGCGGCCAACAGTCCTGGCATCGATCGGCAACTGCCCGCGCACCTGCCGCGAGACAGCCAGTTGCACCGTCCTGCGGCCACCAACGCACACCACGACGCCGCCGGCCAGGCCTGTGGCTGCACGGCTTGTGGCGGACGCCTGCGCCAGATCGGCCAGGACGTCTCCGAGCAACTCGAGTACGTGCCGGCGCACTTCAAGGTCATCCGCCACGTGCGGCCCAAGCTGGCATGCGTGGCCTGCCAGGCGATCTTCCAGGCGCCTGCGCCAAGCCGCCCGATCGCGCGCGGCGTGGCCGGGCCTGCCTTGCTGGCCAACGTGCTGGTGTCGAAGTATTGCGACCACATCCCGCTGCACCGCCTGGCCCGCATCCATGCCCGCGAGGGCGTGTGCATTGATGCGTCCACTTACGGCGGCTGGGTCGAACAGAGCCACGCATTGCTCGACCCGCTGGTGGCCGCACTTGGGCGCTACACGCTGGCCAGCAGCAAGGTGCACGCCGACGACACTCCGGTGCCGGTGCTCGATCCCGGTCGAGGCAAGACCAAGACCGGCAGGCTGTGGGTGTACGTTCGAGATGACCGGCCTGCGGGCAGCCAGGAGCCCCCGGCGGCCTGGTACCGCTACTCGCCCGACCGAAGGGGAGAACACCCACAGGACCACCTGAGCCACTACCGCGGCATCCTGCAGGCCGATGCCTATGCAGGCTACGGGAAGCTCTACTCCAGCGCACGCGTGGTCGAGGCCGCCTGCTGGGCGCACGCGCGCCGGCCGTTCTGGGAGATGTACGAGAACCAGGGGCGCGTGGCCGGCTCCATCGCCGAGCAGGCACTGCAGCGCATCGCCGCGCTGTACGCTATCGAGGCGCAGATCCGGGGCCAGCCACCCGACGTGCGACGCCGCGAACGCCAGGCCCGCGCCGGGCCACTGCTGGACGATCTGCACGCCTGGCTCACCGGCCTGGTGGGGCGGGTCTCGGCCAAGTCCGAGCTGGCGCGCGCGATCGGCTACTCGCTCACGCGGTGGAGGGCCCTGACGCGCTACCGCGACGATGGTCGCATCGAGATCGACAACAACGCGGCCGAACGTGCCCTGCGCGGCGTGGCCCTGGGCAGAGGCAACTACCAGTTCATGGGTTCGGACGCGGGTGGGCAGCGCGCGGCGTCGATCTACAGTCTGGTGGAGACGGCCAAGCTCAACGGGCTGGATCCGCAGGCCTACCTGCGCGAAGTGCTCAGCCGCATTGCCGACCATCCCATCAACCGCATCGACGAGTTGCTGCCGTGGAACCTTGCGCGGCCCGACCAAGGACAACCCGCCTGCGCCATGGCCGCCTGAAGGCCTGCGTTGGCCAGCCACAGGACATCGGCGTGAACACGCAAGCCATCGACCCGCGCATGATCGAAGCCCTGGAGGGCGCAAGCAGCCAGCAGCTGTACCAGCTCAAGGCCGTGATCGAGGGCATGCTGGCTGATCCGCGCCGCGGCATCGCTGCGCGCACCACCTTGCACCTGGGTCAAGCCGTGCGCTTCGTCGACTTCCGCGACGGGCAGATGCGCAGCGGCAAGATCATCGCCATGCGCGACACCCAAGCCACGGTGCTCGAGCAGGGCACCAAGCGAACCTGGAAGCTGCCTTGCGTTGCACTGCAGGGCTACACCGAAGCCGAACGCGACCAGGCGCAAGCCACGTACGAGCCACCACCGGAGCCGGTCTCCGCGCAGACCAAGGTCCGCGAGTTCCAGCGGGGTGACACTGTGACCTTCGATGACCGCGACGGCCGCGGCATCACCGGCGTGATCGTGCGCATCAACCAGCGCACTGCAACGATCGCCACCAGCACAGGCAGCACCTGGCGCGTGCCCTTCCACATGCTGCGCCACGTGCTTGATATCTGAGCCAGGCTCACTTCATGCGTTGGCCGGCGTCAAGTGGGCCTTGAGACGGCGCTTACAGCCGTAGCGGCCCAGGCCGAGACGCTGACGAGTTCGGCCCCGGTGTCAATCGCCTTTTATCACTGGGTGCTCGGCGAGGGGTTGCCCACTCAGCAAAGCGCAGGAATGGCAAGGGAGCTATGCGAGGAGCTTTCCGGCGGCGGTCGGTCGATTCATGCCGTTGCGGCCCTGGGGTTCCTGCTGAGCATCGATCGGACCTTGAGCGATGCGTGCCGCGATTCGTTTGCGCAGGGGGTTGATTGGTTGATGGGGCGCAGCGGTAATTCACAGACGGCCCTCGTCAGCCTGATGCAACCGTTAGCGCATACCGGCGTTCTGGTTGGCTTGTCGGCCACTGCCGATGGGGTGCGATGGACGAAGTTCGGAACATGGTTCGCGTCGCTCTATGCAAGATTGCAACCGATGTTGCCCGCGGAAGTCGGTTGGCGCCATGAACTGCTGTCCATGATCAAGACGCGGTCCGAGGTGGGATTGGACGGCGGGCTGAAAGTGGTGCCCGCCAGCGCCTGCGCGGCTGTCTATGTTGCACGTCGGTTGGCAGACGCTTCGCCGGCGGTCGATGACGACTTTGCATCGCGGCTGCTGAGCCGCATCAAGTCGGTGGTCTACGACGATCCTGAGCAGGCGGCCTTGGACTTGGGGGCCTTTCACTACCTCGCACAGGGCGCGGCCCAGATCGAACTGCGCGCACCGAGCCTCAACGATGTCGGTCTCCTGCTTCGCAGGCTCCCATCCGGATTGCGCCGATGGACCTGGGACGATCAGAAGAAGACACCGAACTCGACAGCGCAGAAGTGGGCTGTTGAAAACGAGTACCACTTTCAGAATCTTCTGTGTGCGGTGCTTGCGCCGGTGGTGCCCGACCTGCGCGATGAAGAGTGGCTCGCGTCGGTGGGACAAAAGAAGCCGCGGGCAGACTTGGTGATCCCGTCGTTGCACCTGGTGATCGAGGTCAAGTATTGGCGGACCAAAAGCTCGCCGCAGGACCTGATTTCGCAGATTGGTGAGGATGTCAGTCTTTACTTGAAGCGCGGCAGCCCCTATCGGAGAGTGCTTCCGATCATCTGGGATCAAGGACGGCGCACCGAACAATACGACCTGCTCATTGCGGGGCTAAGTGAGATTCGCGACGTGGTGATCCCGGTCGTTATCGCTCAACCAGCATTTATGGTTTGAGCAGCGCCTACATTGTCTGCGCCGATTCAAATCGGAGCCCCAACCCTCATAAGCTCAGTTTTCGGTCGGCGCCAACGGGCGGCGACTGTGGGACGGCCGGTGATCGAGAAAGGGACTCGGCGCGAAGGCGGTGGCGCGGGCGTCCTGGGGCATCGTAGAAGGTGTTGTGGACGGAGTGGCGAAAGCGGCACGGCAACGCGCCCCAACATCCCCACACTGCTAAGCTTGCGCAATGCGTAGCTTGATCGATTTCAGTTCTTGGCAGGGCATTCTGCTCACGCTGTTGGGACTGGTCATCGTGACCGTCATAGGCGTGGGCATCCTGCCGGTGGTGACGCAGCGCGTGCAGCAGTGACGCGAACGCGAGAACCGCCAGATCAACGAGCGGCTCAAGACGCTGATCGCGGCCTAGATTCCCGGGCAGGGTCCGTTGCGCTCCTCGGCGGCGGGCGGGCGCGACAATGCGGCTAAGACAGGCGGCCGAGCGGGTGGCGGCAGCAGTCAGGGCGGCGGCGGCTTAGCCGCAGCCGGCATGTTGGACCTTGGAGCAGGCCGGCCGTCGCAGGATGCTGATTCGCTGCCGAGTCCGGACGCGCGGCAGCCATAGGATGCGCGGCTGGCCCGGATCGCCACCTGTAAGACCGGCCATCCGCCTCACCGCGAGCGAATCCGGCCTACGGTGACACCTGCGATGGCACCAGCACGAAGCCATAGCAATGGTGGAACTCATTGGGCGGCACTGCGCCAGAGTCGCACTCAGCCATCGACTGCTTGGTGGCGGCAAACTAAAGGCGGGAATGTCGCTGAAGGGTCGAGATGGAATGGACACCGCCCCTTTTTCGACACTTCGATCCGTCGATCGGGAGTTGGCCAGTGCGGGGGAGTGATGTGCCAGAGTGGCAACTCCACAGCCACCCATCAGATCGGAGGTCCCGAGATGAGCACCACGACGTACGGACTCGACGTAGCGAAGCGAGTGTTCCAGCTGTACTGGATCGACGGGGAGACCGGCGAGATCGCGAACCGGCGTTTCGGTCGCGATGAGTTGATCCAGTTCCTCAGTCGCCGCTCGCCAGGCCGAGTCGCCCTGGAGGCCTGTGGGAGTGCGCACTGGTGGGCTCGGAAGATCCAGGCGCTTGGACACGAGGTCGTCCTGTTGCATGCAAAGTTCATTCGGCCCTTCGTGCAGACCAACAAGACCGATGCGGCCGACGCGCGTGCCATCTGGACCGCAGTTCAGCAGCCAGGGATGAGAACCGTGGCCGCCAAGTCTGCAGAACAGCAAGCCATGCTCGGTCTGCATCGCATTCGCTCGTTGCTGGTCAAGTTCCGCACGATGCAGGTGAATCAACTGCGCAGTCTGCTGTACGAATTCGGCGCCAGCTTCCGCGCGGGCCGGGTGGCCGGGCTGGCGGAGATTCGGTCGCGGATGGCGGAGCTCGAGGAGATGCTCCCGGGCTCGCTGTTGTGCTGCTTGCAGGACCAGCTCACACGCATCGATGGCTTGCAGGCTGAGATCGACCAGCTCGAACTTCGCATCGCGGCCTGGCAGAAGCAGGACGCGGCCTGCCGTGCCATCTCCGAGGTGCCTGGCATCGGTAGGCTCACCGCCACCGCGCTGGTGGCAACCATGGGCGATGCGTCTACGTTCAAGTCAGGCCGCGAGTTCGCTGCTTACCTGGGCCTCGTGCCTCGCCAGAGCGGAACGGGCGGCAAGGTGCGACTCGGCAACATCTCGAAGCGGGGGGATAGCTACCTTCGAACACTGCTCATCCACGGAGCGCGATCGGTGCTGTGTCATACCAAGGTGCCGACGCCATGGCAAAGCGCCATCCAGGAGCGCCGGCCGGCGAACGTGGCGGCGGTTGCCGTAGCGAACAAGATGGCTCGAACGGCGTGGGCAATCCTCGCGAAGGGACAGGCCTACCGGCGCGACTATGTGAGCGTGCGGCCGGCCTGCGCGGACGCAATGGCAGGTTGATCCGTCGGTTGGTTGCTGAGGTTGATTCCAATGTGATGGCAAGACAGGTCGGACCGCGAGAACGCAAACCTGAACACAGCCTTGTGCTTCAAAGCACGCGGCCGAGATGAGGACGTTCTTGGCGAATTCCATCAGGGCCCGCAGGCTCCGGCTTGCACCACAAGGCCGGATATAAGACTGCAGCCGTTACCTCGTTGCGGCGTCACATGAAGATCAGCTTGGCAACTGGGCGGTGTCCATATAAGGCTGTGTGGAAACCCCTCTGGATGCCGCTGCATTTGATGCCTAGGATGTGGAGCCATATCGAGCACTGGAGTCGGCATGGTTGGCTTCATCGAAGGCCGGGATCGCACGCAGAGTGTCCTGTTCCCCGAGCGTCTGGATGACTGGATCCACGAGGACAGCACGGTTCGCGTCATCGACGTGTTCGTCGATGGTCTTGACCTGGTGAAGCTGGGCTTTGACCGGGCTCAGCCGGCGGCGACGGGGAGACCTGGGTACCGGCCCACGACACTGCTCAAGATCTACGTGTACGGGTACCTCAACAGGGTGCAGTCGAGCCGGCGCCTGGAGGCCGAGGCACAGCGCAACATCGAGTTGATCTGGCTGACCGGGCGTCTGGCTCCGGATTTCAAGACCATCGCGGACTTCCGACGCGACAACGGTGATGCCATCGGCAAGGTCTGCAAGGAGTTTGTCTTGCTGTGCCGCAGGCTGAAGCTCTTCACAGATGGCATCGTCGCGATCGACGGCAGCAAGTTCAAGGCGGTCAACAACCGGGACAAGAACTTCACCGACCGCAAGCTGGAGGCTCGCATCGAGCAGTTGGAAGACAGCATCAAGCGATACCTCGTCGAACTGGACCGCGCCGACCGCGATGCCACTGCTGTACTGCCAAGCCGGGTCGAGCATCTGAAGGAGAAGATCGGCAAGGTCAAGCAGCAGATCGAGGCGCTCAACGAGATCGGCAAGCAGATGAAGGCGTCCGAGGATGGCCAGATCTCCCTGACCGATCCCGACGCGCGCTCGATGGCCACCAGTGGCCGGGGTACCGGTATCGTGGGCTACAACGTGCAGGCAGCGGTCGATGCCAAGCACCACTTGATCGTCGCCCACGAGGTCACCAACGTCGGTCACGATCGGGATCAGTTGGCGCATATGGCCAAGCTTGCCCAGGCCGCGACCGGGCAGGACGATCTGATCGCAGTGGCCGACAAGGGCTACTACGAGGGTCACGAGATTCTGGAAGCAGAGCTTGCGGGCGTCGCCGTGGTGGTGCCCAGGCCGATGACATCGAACAATGCTGCAAAGGGCCTGTTCGACAAGCGCGACTTCGTCTATGACGACAAGGCCGACCAGTACCGATGCCCGGCTGGCAGCGTGGCCATCCGCCGCATGACGGTCGAAGAAGCTGGCAAGACCCTGCACAAGTATTGGTCGTCGGACTGCTCAGGTTGCGCCCTGAAACCGCGGTGCACCACCGGCCAGCAACGGCGCATCTCGCGCTGGGAGCACGAGAACATACTGGATGCAGTCCAAGCGCGACTGGATGGGGCACCGCAGGCGATGAGGCTACGCCGGCAGACCGTCGAACACGTCTTCGGTACGCTGAAGGCCTGGATGGGATCGGCCCACTTCCTGACCAAGAAGCTGCCGCGGGTGCGGACGGAGATGAATCTTCAGGTTCTGGCCTACAACCTGAAGCGCACGATCAAGATCCTCGGGACGGGGGCGCTGATTGATGCGATGAGGGCATAAAGGCGAGAGGGTAGGCCGACCAAGACGGGATCTTCATGTTCATCAACGGTGCTGGGCCACTCGAGTCTTGGCGCTGGTCGCACGCTCAGCGGATGCTTTCCACACAGCCTTATATGGACACCGCCCAGTTGCCAAGCTGATCTTCATGTGACGCCGCAACGAGGTAACGGCTGCAGTCTTATACCCGGCCTTGTGG
>Ga0209023_10004210_pt1 | contig 16549 bp, 13 predicted proteins | sample LakOneMetagenome_FD_187468 | JGI IMG/M metagenome (GOLD analysis project Ga0209023, IMG submission 187468) | Freshwater and sediment microbial communities from Lake Erie, Canada (SPAdes) (version 2) | ecosystem: Environmental > Aquatic > Freshwater > Lentic | place: Lake Erie, Canada... | reverse complement strand
CTTACCGTCGGCAAGCAACTGCTCAGCGACTTCACGATGCCGTGCAGCCCGCGAGAACTGATAGACGGTCTGGTCGTCCCACTGGATGCCGAGCCATTCCAGCCCTTCGAGGATGGCCTTGATCGCCGCATCGGTCGAGCGCTCGCGGTCGGTGTCCTCGATCCGCAGCAGCATCTTGCCGCCATGCTTGCGCGCAAAAAGCCAGTTGAACAGCGCGGTCCGCGCGCCGCCGATATGAAGGAAGCCGGTCGGGGACGGCGCAAAGCGGGTAACAACGGGTTCGGTCATTTCGGGTGGTTCGGTCCGTCTCGGGGATGATTACCGGCGGGCGTTTATCACACCGTTTACGCACTGTCCCGGCATCCAGAAGGCAAATGCCGCCGGAAGGTCAAAAGTTCGTTTTCGACGGGCGGGGCCGTGCTTGTACCGGCACTTGGTCAGGTACTTGGCGCGGCCTCCCGGATTTGGCACATAGGGCCAACTTCAAGGGGTCAAAATGTCTGACGAATCGTCCACCGCGGGCCGTGATTTCATCCGCGATATCGTTGCCGAGGATCTGGCTTCAGGCCGCGAAAAGGGCGTGGTGACGCGCTTTCCGCCGGAGCCTAACGGATATCTGCATCTCGGCCACGCCAAGTCGATCTGCCTGAACTTCGGGATCGCGGAGGAATTCGGCGGCCGCTGCCATCTGCGTTTCGACGACACCAACCCGACCAAGGAAGAGCAGGAATATATCGACGCGATCCAGCGCGATGTCCGCTGGCTCGGCTACGACTGGGGCAAGCATCTCCATTTCGCGTCGGATTATTTCGAGCAGCTTTATGCCTGGGCGCAGCATCTGATCCGCGAGGGCAAGGCCTATGTCGACGACCAGACGCAGGAGGAAATCCGCCTGACCCGCGGAACCCTGACCGAGCCCGGCCAGAATAGCCCGTTTCGTGATCGTTCCGTAGAGGAAAATCTCGACCTGTTCGCCCGCATGCGCGCGGGTGAGTTTCCGAACGGCGCGCGCGTTCTGCGCGCCAAGATCGACATGACCTCGGGCAACATCAACCTCCGCGATCCGGTGCTCTACCGCATTCTCCATGCGCATCATCCGCGCACCGGCGATGCCTGGAAGATTTATCCGAGCTACGATTTCGCGCACGGCCAGTCCGATGCGCTCGAACACATCACCCATTCGATCTGCACACTGGAATTCGCCGATCACCGTCCGCTCTACGACTGGTGCATCGAGAACCTTCCTGTGCCATCGAAGCCGCATCAGTATGAGTTCGCGCGGCTCAACGTCACCCACACACTGCTGTCCAAGCGCGTGCTCACCGAGCTCGTGCGCGGCGGGCATGTGACCGGCTGGGACGATCCGCGCATGCCGACGCTCGCGGGCCTGCAGCGGCGCGGCATTCCGGCCGAAGCGCTGCGGGAATTCGTCAAGCGCATCGGCGTCGCGAAGGCGAACAGCACCGTCGATCTCGGGATGTTCGACTTTGTGGTGCGTGAGGTCCTGAACAAGACCGCGCCGCGCCGCATGGCCGTGCTCAATCCGCTCAAAGTCGTGATCGAGAACTATCCGGAAGGGCAGAGCGAGACGCTGGAAGCCGTGAACCATCCGGACGATCCGGCGCAGGGTTCGCGCCAGATTCCGTTTGGCCGCGAGCTTTACATCGAGCGCGACGACTTCATGGAGAATCCGCCGAAGAAGTTCTTCCGCATGGCGCCGGGACGCGAGGTGCGGCTGCGCTACGGTTATTTCATCACCTGCCGCGACGTCATCAAGAACGACGCGGGCGAAGTGACCGAACTGCGCTGCACGTACGACCCGGCAACGCGCGGCGGCAATGCACCGGACGGGCGCAAGGTGAAGGCGACGATCCATTGGGTCAGCGCGGCGGAAGCTGTGCCGGCGGAAGTGCGTCTTTACAATCTGCTGTTCAACACGCCGCAGCCCGAGGCCGCGAACTTTGCCGAGCAGATCAATCCGCAGTCGCTTGAGGTCGTCACCGGCATGCTGGAGCCTGCGTTGGCGAGCGACAATTTCGAAGGTGCCGTACAGTTCGAGCGGCAGGGTTACTTCGTTCGCGACAAGGACTCCGCGCCCGGCAAGCCGGTGTTCAACCGCACCGTCGGCCTGCGCGACAGCTACGCGAAGGTCGCCAGCGAAGGGTGATCGCACACTTCCGCGCGCTCGACCTGAGCAGATGCGAGAGTCTTTTGATCTCGCATCTGCGGGAATGATTTTTTTCTGTTTTGTTTGACTCTTGGCCGGTTCGCGGTCACGCTAGTATTACTTTACCACGCATTTTTCTAAGCTCTCACCTTCTTTTGTTTTCATTTCAGATGCGCGTATGCGCATCGCAGCAAATTTGGTGGATCATGAAGTTTGCACTTGTCGCTTTATTGCTCTGCGCCACTCCCGCAACTGCTGAAAATTATTCACGACCATCTGAACAATCTCCATATCGCGTCGCGCAGGGAGCAGATGCCGCCTGCAAGGGAATGATCGAGCGCGCCGACCAGTGTTACAAGAACTGGCGCAATATGGGCGGTGGCCGAAGCGGCCAGGCCGGATCTTTCTATGATTGCATGACGGTGTACTGTCAGGGCGCAACGGCTGCATGCGGGCGCGCACCGGGCTTCTGCCCGTAAAGCCAATCGTCACTTCATTTGATTTGTGGTCTATGAGGCGGCCGATGAACCGCTGGTGTGCCTTGTTTGCGCTTGTCGCAATCTGGTTGCTTGGTTGCGAGATGAACGCACTGGCTGCAAGTTGCAGCAACGATGAGATCGTGCGTCTGACGGGCCTCTGCATTCAAAAGCAGGGGCTCGCCAACGCAGCTTCTTGCCGACGGGAAGCGGAGAGCGCGAACTGCGGTGCGCAATCCCGGCCTTCCGGGTGCAATCTGGCGGAAGCCAAAATAAATTATGCGTGGGTATTCGCTGATGCCGGTGCGAAGAATCGGTTTTTCTTTTCTCGCAATCAGGGCCTCTCGCCCTTCGATGCGATACTTGCAGCGCAGGCCCATAATCCCAATGCGCAACAATCGCTGCGAAACTGCCAGTCCTGGGTTGAAGCTGAACTGGCAAACGACGGAGCCCAGAGGAGTCCGGACGATTTGCCTAACCGCCCGCTGAGTCAGGCGGACTGTTCGTGCATCACGATACTGCCGGTTGATGCAGGTGGGCGCGGTTACAACGTTTCGACGCGTTGCGACGCCATGGATGTATCGGTTCGGCTGGTAGGTGATACAGGCGTTCCCACAGGCAGCTTCGGACTATCGACGACAGCCAGTGCCGGGGTTGTCAAGGCAGGGGTGACGAAGTTTATTCGGTCTCCCGCATGGACCATTGTTTCGATCAAGGCCGCTACGCTCAGAAACAGCGCGTCGCAGTTTACCTGCCAATTCTGAGTTGCTCTCAAAATCCAAAGCGTATTCCGTATCTGTTCCGCTGTTCAGGCTGATCACATCCGCTAGCATTGTTTCAGCGATGCCGGAGCGATGCGATGGCGGGCGGGGGCGAGGAGCAGCAGCGATCCCGGACGGGGCGGGCCATTACGTGGCCGCAACGCGGTGCTGTGCGCTCCGCCGATGTTGCCGGACGTGGATCGCTTTCTCTCACTAAAAAGGTACGGAGTTGGGCGGTCGCCGAAGCCGGGCCGGGCCGGTTGCTGCCATGGGTGCCGGTGGCGTTCGGCGCGGGCATTGCGATCTATTTCGCCGCCGATCGCGAGCCCGTTGCGTGGGTGACGGCGATCACCGTAGCGGCCCTTTGCGTCGCGGCGTTTGCCGCGCGCAGAAGCAGGATGTTTCCCCTCGCGGTGATGCTGGCGGCGCTGGCGGCAGGCTTTGCGGCGGCCACGCTGAAGACCGCGCGCGTTGCCCATGGCGTGCTGGCACGGCCGATGTTTTCAGTCACCGTGAAGGGTTTTGTCGAAACGCGGGATGAGCGCGAACGCACCGACCGCTTCGTGCTGCGTGTCGAAGAGATGGAGTCTGCGCGAGGCAATCAGAAGCTGGAGCGCGTGCGGCTGTCGGTCAAGAAGGGCACTGCGCCTGCGGTCGGCAGCTTTGTCGAATTGAAGGCGCGGTTGCTGCCGCCGCTCTCGCCGCTGCGCCCGGGCAGCTACGACTTCGGGCGAGATATGTACTTTCAAGGCATCGGCGCGTCCGGCTTTGTGATGGGCGCGATCAGGACGGTCGAGGCGCCGCGCAGCGGCGGATTCTATCTGCGCTATGCAGCTTTGATGCAGGGCATGCGCGATGCGATCGACGCGCGCATTCGCAGTGTCGTCTCCGGTGACAACCGCGCCATCGCCACCGCGCTTCTGACCGGACGGCGCGATGCGATCTCCGCGCCTGTGAACGATGCGATGTTCATTTCAGGGCTGGGCCATGTGCTGTCGATCTCCGGCTATCACATGGCCGTGGTGGCAGGCGTGGTGTTCTTTGCGGTACGGGCGCTGCTGGCGCTGTTTCCGGCGCTGACGGTGACATTCCCGATCAAGAAATGGTCGGCGGCCGCCGCGCTTGTGGCTGCCGCGTTCTATCTGCTGCTGTCCGGCGCGGAGGTGGCGACGCAAAGATCGTTCTTCATGACGGCGGTGGTGCTGATCGCGGTGATGGTGGACCGGCGTGCAATCACGTTCCGGACGCTCGCTGTGGCTGCGATGATCGTGCTCCTGGTCGCGCCGGAAGCGCTGGTTCACCCCAGTTTCCAGATGTCATTCGCCGCCACGCTCGGCCTTGTGGCGCTGGTGCAGATCGGGATGCCGAACCTGTTCGCGTCACCGGATAATTCGCAGGTCGCGCGCGCGGCGCTATGGGGCGGGCGCGAGATCACGATGCTTGCGCTCGCGTCGCTGGTCGCTGGCTTCGCGACCATGCCTTATGCCGCATTCCATTTTCATCGCGTTACGCCTTACGGCGTGCTGGCCAATCTTGCGGCCATGCCGGTGGTGTCGGCGCTGGTGATGCCTGCGGGATTGCTTGGAATTCTCAGCATGCCGTTCGGGCTGGACGGCGTGTTCTGGCGGCTGATGGATATAGGCATCGGCTGGATGGTGGCGGTCTCGCAATGGGTCGCGGCATTGCCCGGCGCCATCGGTCAGATTGCTTCGTTCGGCACCGGCGCGCTGGCCCTGATGAGCGCGGGCATCATCGCCCTTGGCCTGCTGCGGACGCCGCTGCGCTGGATGGGTGCTGGACTGATCGCGCTGGCGACGGTTCTTGCGCTGACCGCACCGCAGCCGGATGTGCTGGTCGCCGGTGACGGGACTGCAGTCGCCGTGCGCGGCAAGGACGGACGCTTGCGTCTGATGCGCACCGGAAAAGATGCGTTCCTGTCCCGTGAATGGCTCGCGGCCGATGCCGATGCGCGCAAGGCAACCGATGTGTCGCTGGGGAGCGGTGTCTCCTGTGACGACACGGGATGTGTGGTGCAGAGTGCGGATGGTTCAACCATCGCGCTGACGCTGAAGTCTGAAGCCTTTGCGGACGATTGCGGTCGTGCGGCGGTGATTGTCACGCTGCGTCAGCCTCCGGCCGACTGCGCCGCCATGGTGCTGGATCAGGAGATGCTGCGCAGGCGGGGGACGCTTGCCTTGCGCAAAACGGCGGATGGATTCGCGATCACCGCGAACCGGCCGCGCGGCGTGGATCGCCCGTGGGCGCCCGCAAGCCGAGACGAGGAAACGGAGACGCCCGTCAGCCCGGCCAATCGTCCGGCGCAGCCCGTCGACGCCACGCCGGCGGAGAGCGATCTCCAGCCGGATGATTGATCCCGAGAGGAACTCAGTACTTCCGGACCAGCCCGATCAGCTTGCCCTGAATGCGCACGCGGTTGGGCGGCAGGATGCGCACTTCATAGGCCGCGTTGGCGGGCTCCAGCGCGATGGATGCACCACGGCGGCGGAAACGCTTGAGTGTGGCTTCTTCCTCGTCGATCAGCGCCACAACGATGTCGCCTGTGTCGGCGGTCTCGTTGCGCTGGATCAGCACAGTGTCGCCGTCGAGAATGCCGGCTTCCATCATGGAGTCGCCGCGCACTTCGAGGGCGTAATGTTCGCCAGAGCCAAGCATGTCGGGCGGCACGCTGATGGTGTGGCTGCGGGTCTGCAGCGCCTCGATGGGCGTACCGGCGGCGATCCGGCCCATGACCGGCACGGAGACCGGGAAGCTCGCATCCTCGTCGGGACCGAGGGACGGCGCGGAGCGGACCTTGCCGAGGTTGCCCTCGATGACGCTGGGGGTGAAGCCACGGCGTGCGCCGCCCGGATTGGCGTTGGTTTCCGGAAGCTTGATGACCTCGATAGCACGGGCGCGGTTGGCGAGCCTGCGGATGAAGCCGCGTTCTTCAAGAGCGGTAATCAGCCGGTGAATGCCGGACTTGGAGCGCAGGTCCAACGCGTCCTTCATCTCGTCGAAGGAGGGCGGAACACCAGCTTCCTTGAGCCGCTCATTGATGAAGCGAAGAAGCTCGTATTGTTTGCGTGTCAGCATTTTGAGTGGTCCCCGGTCCCTGTTGATCCAGCGGCGCGCTGTTCCGGCCCTCGGGAGGGAAACCTCAGGAACCGCGAGTCACTCGAAACAAATCATGAACGAACACTATATGTTCCATATGTGTTCCGCAACCCCTTAATTTCCCGTCAACGGCAGGAGGGCTTTAAGCCAGGGCCTTATGCCGCCTCGCGCGCGTAGCGGCCTGGAGGTTGGCCGACGTAGCGGCTGAATGCCGTGCTGAAGGTGCTCGCCGAACTGTAGCCGACGCGTTCGGCGACCTCATTAAGCCCGACGTCGTGACGGCGGAGCAGGTCTTTTGCCACGCTCATGCGCCAGGCCAGCAGGTATTCCATCGGCGGAAGGCCCACGGTGCGTGTGAAGCGCTCGAAGAAGGCGGAGCGTGACAACGCGGCCTTCTTCGCAAGCTGAGCCATGGTCCACGGACGCGAGATCTGTCCGTGCATCTGCTGCATCGCCGGTGCAAGCCGCGCATCGGCCAGACCGCGCAGAAGTCCCGGCGGAGCATCCTGTCCCGATGTCGAGCGGAGCGCTTCGATCAGCAACACCTCGACGAGACGCGTCAGCACAAGATCGCGGCCGGGCTTCTGTCCGATTGCTTCTTCCGCCACCAGTTGCACCAGTGTCGAGAGACGTTTGACGCCGCGGACATGAATGAGTGCCGGCAGCAGCGAGACAAGCAGCGATGCGTCGGGCGAGTCGAAAACGAAGTATCCGCCGAGCAGGCGAACGTCGGGCCGTCCGCCACGCGTGCCATGACGAACTTCACCTTTAGGAGAAAGCATTACCTTCGGATCGATGCGTTCGGGCCGCACCGGTTCGAACCCCGACATGGTGAAGCCCGGTGTCGCGGGCAACAGCACGAAATCACCCGCTTCCAGCGTGAGAGCAGCGTGACCATCGACGGCGAGACGGCAACGCCCCTCAAGCACGGCGCAAAAACTCGGCTGTCCGAAGTCCGAATAGCGCACGCCCCAGCGGCCCGCGCCACTGATGCGTTTCGAGAACACGGTGCGCGGCTGAAGCAGCGCGATGACTTCGGAGAGGGGATCGGTCACAGCCGGACGCTCGCAAATGAATTATGGACTTCTCATAGTAGATCGTCCGGGTTGCTGGTGCCATAGCCATCCGCACCGAAACCATCAGGAAAATCATCATGAAAACCGTTCTTATCACCGGCTGCTCATCCGGCTATGGCCTCGAGACCGCCCGCCACTTCCACGCACAGGGCTGGAACGTCATCGCGACCATGCGAAGCCCACGCGAAGATGTTCTGCCGCGCTCGGAGCGGCTCCGCGTATTGCCGCTCGATGTGACAAAACCCGCAAGCATCGCGGCACTGCTCGCTGCAATCGGTCCCATCGACGTGCTGGTCAACAATGCGGGCATCGGTCTGTTCGGAGCGTTCGAGGCGACGCCGATGGCGACCGTGCGCGAGATATTCGAAACCAACACGTTCGGCATGATGGCGATGACGCAGGCGGTGCTGCCGCAGCTTCGCGCACAAAGGTCAGGCGTGGTGGTGAATGTCACGTCGAGCGCGGTCCTCGTACCGATGCCGCTGGTCGCAGCCTACACCGCCAGCAAGATGGCGATCGAGGGATTTACCGGATCGCTGGCGCATGAACTTGCGGCATTCGGCGTGAGCGTAAAACTGGTCGAACCGGGTTATGGACCGACGACGCGTTTCACCAGCAATTCGGGAAACCGCATGGATGGCCTGATCCCTGAAGCCTACGCGCCTTTTGCGCAGCAGGTGTTTGCCGCGTTCACGCAGCCGACAGCAGTGACCACAGAGGCGGATGTGGCCGAAGGCGTGTGGCGTGCTGCGAATGACGTGACCGGACAGCTCCGGTTTCCGGCGGGCGCGGATGCCGTGGCGCTGGCTCAGACGAAATAGGCCTCAGTCTGGCAGGCTGTTCGAGCGGATGATCCACCGTTCGTTTGTGTGCGATCAGCTTGCCGACTCACACATCTCCGGTGAGGCTCAAGGTCCGAGCCGATAGTTCAGCCCGACACGCAGGATGTTCTCGGTGAACCGCGTGTTGGTTACTGCCGGTCCGGTGATAGGCGTGTAATAGGCCGTGCCGCCGCTTCGGACCAATGCAAAGGGTGTGATGTTATCGACCGAGCCTAGATCGACATAGAGATACTCTGCCTTCCATGTCCAATTTGGAGAAAAGGATGGAAGCGCTCCCTGCAGTCCTGCGCCGAGCGTAAACCCGATATTTGTCCGCGACAGGTTTACGGTCCCGGAGTCAGGAAAAATTGGATTTCCCCCCGAAACTGAAACTGCGACGTTTGTGGCAGTCGAGACGCTGACCTGTCCGTAGGCAAGACCAGCCGTGCCAAAGACAAGGAGATTGTCATTGGCCAAATAGCCAACGCGCGCGCGAAAGGTGCCGAACCAGTCAATCGAACTTCGCAGTGTGGTGGCAATCGAACCGTTCACCGAGGTCGGGACGATCGGAGATGTGGAACACGGTCCCGACGGCAGGATCACGTTGTTGCACAGCGCGCCGTTGAGAGCGCTGACGAGTGAGGTGTTGCCGGAACGCCGTCCGAACTGAAGATCGGTTTCCGCTCCGACGACCCATCTGGTGCTTACAACATTGTAGCCGGCTTGAAGGCCACCCAGGATGCTGTCGAGCGCTGTCTTTTCGTTCGCGCTGGCAACAGTGAAGGTGTTGGGCACGTAGACAGTAGGCGCTCCTGAAAAGCTTGAAGCAGTTCCCGACTGCGTGCTGTCGGCCTTGCCCCATCCGTATCCGAGATTGCCTCCGATATAGAAGCCTGCCCAGTTCGCGGTTGCCGTTTGTGCCGGGGCTCGCGATGTTGCGGCGGTCAGGACAACGAGTCCAAATGCGAGCGCGACTGCCGCTTTCATGTCAAAGACTCATCCAAATCGATTCATCGGAATATGCGCAAAGGCTACTTCACTCGCTGTGAAGTAACTGTGCTTCGAGGGCAACATTGGGGAAAATAGCTGCACGGGATCGTCGCGATGGGCTTATCGCGTTACCGTCAGCAAGCTTTGCGAATGTTGTAGCTCAATCAGTCACGCGCAGTAGCCAGCGCGGACCATCGTGTTGGGTGGGTCTGCCTCAGCCCGGCAGCCGGAGGATCGTGCAGAGCGAACCGGCGGGTGCGGCCGGTGCAAAGGGTGGGCGGATAATCAGCGCGTTGGCGGCCGCGAGATTGGCCACCAGCGAGCTGTCCTGCGCGCCCACCGAGGTTGCGACGGGAAGGCCATCACTGCCGACATCGAGCCGCGCCCGCAAGTAATCCTGCCGCTTGTCATTGGCCGGCATGTCGCGTCCGAGCACGGCTTGTTCAAGCGGATGATCCACCACAGTCCGTCCGGACAGGGCGCGGATCAGCGGCACCAGAAACAGGAAGGCGCAGACATAGGAGGACACCGGATTTCCCGGCAGGCCGAGCACGCGCATCGGCCCCAGCCGTCCGTGCATCATCGGCTTGCCGGGGCGCAGAGCGATTTTCCAGAAGGCCATGTCGACGCCTTCGGCTTTCAGCGCGGTCTGCACCAGATCATGATCACCGACCGACGCACCGCCAGTGGTGACAAGAACATCGACGCCGAGATCGCGCGCGCGCCGGATGCCGCTGGATGTGGAGTCGAGCGTGTCGCGCGCAATGCCGAGATCGATAGGATCGCCGCCTTCGCTGCGGATCAGCGCGCTCAGCGCAAAGACGTTGCTGAAGATGATCTGGCCCGGAGCAAGCGATGAGCCGGGCGCGACCAGTTCGTCGCCGGTGGCAAGGATCGCGATGCGCGGACGGCGATGCACCGGCAGATGCGGATGGTTCATCCCGGCCGCCAGCGCCAGCGCGCGGTCATTCAGCCGCGTGCCGCGCGGCAGCAGCACGTCGCCTTCCTTGAAATCGATTCCTGCAAAGCGGATGTTCTTCCCCGGCGTGCTGGCTTCGTTGACGATCACGATATCGCCGTCGCGCGTTGTGTCTTCCTGGATCACCACGGCATCGGCGCCATCGGGGATCACGCCGCCGGTGAAAATGCGCGCGGCCTGACCCGCGCCGATGGCGTCATTGAACGGGCGGCCGGCGGCGACTTCACCGATGACTTTCAGACGCGCGCCAGAGCGCGCGTCAGCCGCGCGCACGGCATAACCATCCATCGCCGACATGGCGGCAGGAGGCTGTGTGCGGAGGGCTGCGATGTCGCGGGCGAGGGTGCGGTGATGTGCGTCGATGAGGGCGATGGTTTCCTCTGACAGCGCAGCGGCGTCCTTGAGGACGGCGGCGTAGGCATCTGCAACCGGCATCAGCGCCATAGCAAGGTCCTCAATACTTAGGCCGTGTGGTGGTTCGCAAGTCCGCATGATTTTGCGGAGCGCTCGGTTTGCGGACTTGCGAACCAAAACCACACGGCAATTATTAGTTTCTAGTGTCCTTCTGAATCCGAAGTTCGCTACAGAAGTTGTCGCATAGTAATGCGAACTTCGGATTCAGGACACTAGATAGTGGCCGGACTTTCCGCCCTTCTTCTCGACGAGGCGGATACCTTCGATTTGAATGCCGCGCTCCACGGCCTTCACCATGTCGTAGATGGTGAGGCATGCTACCGACACAGCAGTCAGCGCCTCCATCTCGACGCCGGTGGGACCCTTGACCTTCACGGTTGCGCGGACGTGGCAGCCCGGCAGCTTCTTGTCCGGTGTGATGTCGAGCGTGACTTTCGACAGCGCCAGCGGATGGCACAGCGGAATGAGGTCGGACGTGCGTTTCGCAGCCATGATGCCGGCGACACGCGCGGTGCCGAGCACATCGCCCTTGGTGGCGTTGCCCTTCACGATCAGATCGAGCGTCTTGCTGGTCATCACCACATGGCCTTCGGCCACCGCGACACGCTCGGTGTCCGGCTTGGCGGACACATCGACCATGCGCGCCTCGCCCTTGGCGTCGATGTGGGTGAGGGCAGAGCCTGCCTTTGCCGTCGATCCTGTCCTGGATTTTTTGGCCACGGCTCAGCGCGTCCCGGTGGCGCGCTGCGGATCGCGCGCAAGTAGTGTGCGGGTTGCGGCACTCACATCGGCCTGCCGCATCAGGCTTTCGCCGACGAGGAAAGTGTTCATGCCGACGCGCGCAAGACGGGACAGATCGTCCGGCGCGAAGATGCCGCTTTCGCCGACGCTGATGCGATCCTTCGGGATCAGCGGCGCGAGGTCTTCGCTGGTTTTGAGCGTGACTTCGAAGGTGCGCAGGTTGCGGTTGTTGACGCCGAGCAGTGGCGACTTCAGCTTCAAGGCGCGGTCGAGTTCCTCGCGGTTATGGACTTCCAGCAGCACGTCCAAGCCATGGGCGAAGGCGGCGTCCTCGATATCCTTGGCTGCCGCGTCATCGAGTGCAGCCATGATGATCAGAATGCAGTCCGCGCCATGGGCGCGGGCTTCGGCCACCTGATAGGTGTCGTACATGAAATCCTTGCGCAGCACCGGCAATGAGACGGCAGTGCGTGCTGCGGTCATGAAAGCGAGCGAACCCTGAAACGACGGCGTGTCGGTCAGTACCGACAAGCACGCCGCGCCACCGGTCTCATAGGCCTTCGCCAGCGCAGGCGGATCGAAGTCGGCGCGGATCAATCCCTTGGATGGCGACGCCTTCTTGATTTCCGCGATCAGCGCGTAATCGCCATTGGCGTGTTTCGCGCGAATGGCCTTGGCAAAGCCACGCGGAGCGGGCACAGCCTTGGCGCGCGCTTCGATTTCGCTCTGAGGGACCGCGCGCTTGGCGGCGGCGATTTCCTCGCGCTTGTAGGTTTCGATCTTGTCGAGAATGTCAGCCAAGGGTCGTTCTTCCGCTAGTGTGGTGGTTCGCAAATCCGCACGCAATGGCGGCGTTGCTCTAATGCGGATTTGCGAACCAAAACCACACTAGAATTATAACAAGACCTAGTGTCCTTTCGATTCCGAAGTTCGTACCAGAAGCCGCTGCACATTCATACGAACTTCGGAATCGGGACACTAGGCATTGGAGACGGCGACGAGGCGGGTCAGCCGGTCCGTCGCGGCGCCAGTGTCCAGCGCCTTGGTGCCGAGCGCAACGCCTTCCTTCAGGTCTTTTGCCTTGCCTGCAACCACAAGCGCGGCAGCAGCGTTGATCAGCGCGACATTGCGATAGGCGTTCTGCTTGCCCTCGAGCACGTCGCGCAACGCATTCGCATTGGCCTGCGCATCGCCACCCTTGAGTTCGGCGGCGGTGGCGCGCGGCAACCCGGCATCCTCCGGCGTCACGTCGAAGGTGCGGATGCTGCCATTCTCAAGGGCTGCGACATGGGTCGGGCCGGTAAGGGTGATCTCGTCCAGCCCGTCGGAGCCGTGCACGACCCAGACGGATTCCGCGCCGAGGTTCTTCAGCACCTGCGCCAGCGGCTGCACCCAGTGCTTGGAGAACACACCGACCATCTGCCGCTTCACGCCGGCGGGATTGGACAGCGGGCCGAGCAGGTTGAAAATGGTGCGGGTTGCAAGTTCGACGCGGGTCGGGCCGACATTCTTCATCGCCGGATGATGGGTCGGCGCGAACATGAAGCCGATTCCGGCCTCTGCGATGCAGCGGCCAACGTCGCTAGGGGTGATGTTGATATTGACGCCGAGGGCCGCCAGCGCATCGGCCGCGCCGGACTTCGACGACAGGGCGCGGTTACCGTGCTTGGCAACCGGAACACCGGTGCCTGCGAGAATGAACGAAGCGCAGGTCGAGACATTCACGGAACCTGAACCATCGCCGCCGGTGCCGACAATATCGACGGCGTCGGCAGGAGCCTTCACCGTCAGCATCTTGGAACGCATCGCGGAGACCGCGCCGGTGATTTCATCCACGGTTTCGCCGCGCACCCGCAGTCCCATCAACAGCGCACCCATCTGCGAGGGCGTTGCCTCGCCGGACATCATGCGGTCGAACGCAGCCGCTGCTTCGTCACGCGACAGCGCAGCGCCCGTGGCGACCTTTCCGATAATGGCTTTCAGATCGTCCATATCACTGGGCCGAGGCAGCGCCGGTCGCCGTGGCGAACGCGTTCTGGTTGATGGTCACGCCGATTTCGGTTTCAAGCTTGGCGATGTAGGCGCCAAGTTGCTCCTCCATCTCCGCGCGGCGCAGGTTTTCCGTCAGCTTCTTGACATCCTCGGATGCCAGATCGGCGGGCGGCACGACAATGTCGGTCACCTTGAACACGATCCATTCGCTGGCGCCTGTGCCTTCGGTCTGGCCGACGCCATCCTTCGGCGCGCGGAAGGCAGCCGTCACCAGCCGCTCAGGAATGTCCTTGGCGTCACTATCGCGCTTGAACAGCTTGGCTGTTTCGACCTTGACGCCTGCAGCCGCGGCTTCCGCCTCGAGGGTCGCGCCCTTTTCGATCTTGCCGACGATTTCGGCAGCCTTGGCGCGCAGCCGGGTCGAGACCTGCTCATCCTTCCAGCGGGCCAGAACCTGATCCTTCACCTCATCCAGCGCGCGGTCGCGCGAGGGCGTCACGCCCAGCACGTCGAACCACAGTTCGCCGCCGTTGTATTGCACCGGCTCGTTCTCGACGCCGATGTTGCTGGCGAAGGCGGGGGATACGATGTCGACACCCTGTGGCAGATCGGTCACCGGCTTGCTGTCCGGAGCACGGCCGGAACGGTCGATGGCCTCGATCGTGGTCGCTTTCAGGCCGAGCTTCTGTGCGGCTTCGGCGATATTCGCGCCGCCGCCGCGCTCGTCTTCGATCTTGTTGTGCAGGTCCTGCATCTGGGTGCGGGCGCGTTCCAGCGCGATCTCGCGCTTGATCGCAGGCGCAACGCTCTCGAACGTCGGATTGGTGCCGGGTTCAACCTTCGTGACTTTGAGGAGGGCCGTGGTCAGCGCTCCCTTGACCGGCTCGCTGACAGCGTTGGGCGCCAGCGCGAACGCCGCATCGGCGAGGGCAGAATCGCCGATCGACGATTTAGCGACGGTGCCGAGATCGATGTCCGCCGTGGTCAGCTTGCGCTCCTTGGCGATGTCCTCGAAGGACGTTCCGGCCTTGATGCGATCGCTTGCGGCTTTCGCTTCATCCGCATTCGGGAACGGGATCTGGAGCACCTGGCGCTTCTCAGGCGTCGCATAGCGTTCGCGGCGCTGCTCGAACACCTTCTTCGCATCCTCGTCGGACACGGTGATCGACTTGGCGATATCATCCGGTGTCAGGGCGAGCATCGCGATCTTGCGATATTCCGGTGCGCGGAAGAGTTGCTTGCGGTCGTCGAAATAGGTCGCGAGCGCCTCAGGCGAGGGCGTGTCGATGGTCCCGGCCTGCGCGGCAGTCAACCTAAGGTAGCTGGCGGAACGTTGTTCGTTCTGGAAGCGGACCAGCGCTTCGACCTGCGTCTTCGGCGGCTCGATACCGGCGACGATCGTGCCGGTGAGTTGGCGGCGCAGCGCGGTCTTGCGCTGTTCGGCAATGTAGCGCTGCTCGGTGTAGCCGGCCTGGCGGATAATCTGAACGAAACGCTCGTGCTCGAACTTGCCATCGAGGCCTTTGAAGTTCGGGTCGTTCTGAATGGCGCGCACGATATCGGCATCGGACTGGCCGAGGCCCATGCGGCGCGTGGTCTCGTCGATGGCGGCGTCGGCGATGACATCCTGCAGCACCTGACGGTCGAGGCCAAACTGGCGCGCCTGCTCCGTGGTCAGCGGGCGGCCGAAGCGGCGGCCGATCTGCTGCAATCGGTCAGTGAACAGGTTGCGGAATTGTTCGGTGGTGATCTCGGTGCTGCCGATCTTGGCCAGCGACGATTGTCCGAAGCCCTTGAAAATGTCTGCGATGCCCCAGACACCGAAGCTGATAATCAGGATGCCAAACATGACGGACATAACCGTCTTGCCGAGCCAATTCGATGAGGCTTTGCGCATTCCTCGGAGCATGGGTCCAACTTGATGTTCGGGGGGTGGGGCAGTTCGCCACGGAGGCGTTACCGCGTTGTTTCGCCAACATATAAAGGGGTGCTGGTTCCCTAGCAACCGTGCTGGTGGCGGCGCTTCAGCGCGGTTAATGGCGCGATATGGAAAAACGGAACCGCCGTGTGGAAATAAGTCCTCGGAACTGGCTTCTCCGGGGCGGCTCTGATAGCGCAAATCAACCCATTTAGATGTGAGATGAAGAATGACCGACACGCGCCGTCCGCTGATCGCGGGGAACTGGAAGATGAACGGCCTCAAGGCCTCAGCGAATGAGCTTGCCGCCATCGGGCAGGGTGCCGAAAAGGTCTGGCGCAAGGCCGATCTTCTGATCTGCCCGCCCGCGACGCTGCTGTTCACCTCCGCAGCCATCGTGATCGGATCGAAGGTCGCGATTGGTGCGCAGGACTGTCATCCAGCGGTGTCCGGCGCTCATACTGGCGATCTTTCGGCGGAAATGCTGGCGGATGCGGGCGCAGCCGCGATCATCGTCGGCCATTCCGAGCGCCGTACCGATCATCATGAAACCGATGCGCTGGTGCGCGCGAAAGCCGAGGCAGCGTGGCGCGCCGGGCTGGTCGCTATCGTTTGCGTCGGTGAGACACAGGCCGAACGTGACGCCGGCAAAACCCTCGATGTGGTCGGCCAGCAGCTCGCTGGATCAGTGCCGGACGGGGCGACGGCGGCCAATCTCGTCGTGGCCTATGAGCCGGTCTGGGCGATTGGAACCGGACGGACACCGACGACCAAGGATGTTGAGGAAGTCCATAAGCTTATCCGGGATCGGCTCAAGGATCGGTTCAGCGGCGAGGGGGCCTCGATCCGGATTCTCTACGGCGGCTCGGTCAAGCCGTCGAATGCCGCCGAACTGATGGCCGTCGCCAACGTGGATGGTGCCCTGGTGGGTGGCGCCAGCCTGAAAGCGGTTGATTTCCTTGCGATTGCTGCGGCCTGTCCCTAAATCCCATGTGATCCGGAGCGGCCTGTCCGGGGGTGGCAATCACCCCCGCAATCGTGTACAGACCGCGCAACTTCAACCCCCGCAAGCGCGTATTGCCCGGCTGCCCGGAGCGACC
>Ga0209023_10004209_pt1 | contig 16551 bp, 16 predicted proteins | sample LakOneMetagenome_FD_187468 | JGI IMG/M metagenome (GOLD analysis project Ga0209023, IMG submission 187468) | Freshwater and sediment microbial communities from Lake Erie, Canada (SPAdes) (version 2) | ecosystem: Environmental > Aquatic > Freshwater > Lentic | place: Lake Erie, Canada... | reverse complement strand
GATGGTGATCATCGTCGGGCTCATCGTCGCGGCCAACCTGTTCCTGATCATGGAACTGTCACACCCCTACGCCGGGGGGCTCGCGACGACCTCCGACCCGCTGCGGGCAGCCCTGCGGGTGCTCGACACACCCACACCCTGACCGTCGGCGTCCCAGAACTCGACCGCGGGCCGTGTTCGGGCAGATCAGGATGGGCCGCGACGGCCAACAGCCGCTACAACGGCAATACAGTCATATGCCTTCCGTTGAACAGCCTCGCAGTGTCCGTTCGATCGCGTCCAGCAGCTCGTTCGGGTCGGCGTAAGGGGCGTCTTTCCACGCCACCAGTGCGTTGAGAAGGTTGACCGGCTGAACGCTGAGCTGCAGACCGAGCACCACGGAATTGGTGCTCTCGCGGCTCGAATCCGCTGGGCGGTAGGTGATTTCGACCTGCAGGGAACGGCCGCTCACTGCGTTCGGGACCATCTTGGGCTCAATCGACTCGATGGCCTCACGCCGGATTTCGCTGCCCGTATCTCCGGACGTGGTCAAACGGACGGCTAATGCCGACGGCGAGATCCGCAGATAACATCGGCGCCACATGCGCGCTGCGGCGTAGGTCATCAGCGGTGTCACGGCGAGAAGTGCGCCGCCGCTGAATCGAAGCCACGCCGGATTGCCGGGGGCGTAGCCGGCCGCAACGGATGCGACGCCCATCAGCGGAAGCATGACGTTCAGGAAATAAACGTTTCCCTCGTACCAGGGGATGTAACGGCAGACAATTTCATCCGAATTCCGGGTGACGCCCGGCCTAAAGATCCGACGCTTGCCGAGGACGATGAGGGCAGCCACGCAGAGTCCCGCCACAGCCCAGTACCACTGCAGCCCGGCTCGTAGGGCCACCACGGTCAACAGACACACCCCCGCACCGAATGTGTACCGACGCGCTGACATCCAACGGCGCTTTGACTGGCCGGCCGCCATCATCGACCGTCCCCCAGCCTGGCTACAGGGGCACCGCCGACCTGCCCGGCCGACGTCGAGTCGGCGACCGCACCCGCTCGGACCGTCAGCCGGACATGTGCCCGGTCCACCGGCGACTCGTGCAGTGCGGTCACCGTCAATTGCGCGATGAGGGTTTCCCGTTCGGTCGTGATGATTCGGCATCGTGAGATGCTGTCGATGGTGCCCGGCTGGTCATTGATCTGCATGAAAAGCACGCCCGCCATCCCGACGCCCCCGTCGGCGGCGGCAAGTTCACGGTGCAGTTCTCGAGATCCGGGCACCGTGCGCAACTGCTGCTCGGTCAGCATCGCGAAAACCTCGCCCGCGTCCAATGCGACCTGGAGGCGATGCATCGTCAACACCGCGTTCGCGCAGAACTGCTCGATACACGGGTCGTCGCGACGAACCCACACCCGCACACCGAGCGCGGAATCAAACAGTTCCCAGTCTGGGGGTGCCTCCACTTCGACGACGAGCCCGGCAAACCTTTCGGTCGGGGACGTGGCCACGCCATGCGTCGCCACGAACTCATCGAATCGCATCGCCCACGTCCTACCCGAAGCCGAAGACTTTTGCCACGCTGTGCGTCACGTTCCCCACAGCATTCGCAGCGGGTTCCCAAGCCGCTTCGACCAATTTGGATCCTCCTAGCGCGACGAAAGCTCCTACACCGGCGCCGACCACCAGCCCCACCGCGGTCCCGGCCCCCGGAACCACCGACCCGATCGCCGCCCCCGCTGCGAGGTCCGCCGCAAAGGCGCCCGCCACGCCGCCCGCCCAGAGACCTGCGCTGGTTCCCACAGTCTCCCGGGTGACGGCCTCTGCGACCGAGTTGCCGTCACCGATGTCGGACATCACTGCGGGTACCGCTCCTGCCGCACCAACCACCCGGCCCAATCGGGAAAGGCCCGTCACTTCGACGCCACCGACTTTGGGATCCTTCAGCCAATTCAACAGGCCTTCGTCGGGAGCGCCGGGGCCGGTCTTGGGAGCGTCCTCGAGCAGCTCGAGCGTTGTCTGACGGACCCCGTCGGCAGTGCCGCCGGCGATGGCACCCTCCGCTGCGATCGCAACATCCGTCTTCGTCACGGTCAACCCAGAGCCTTCGCCGGACTGCTCGGGCACTCCAGATGCACCCTGGGTTTCTTTCGTGGCGCCTTCCCTGGGCTGGGCCGCTCCATGGTTGGAGACCTGCTTGGCGATATCGGCAGCGGATTCCTTGCCGAGCGCGCCGTTGATCGCGGCGGCCAGGTCGGCATCGGTCTGATCAACTTGCTCGAGCAGCTTGGCGATCTCGGCGCAGATGGTCTTGTAGTTCTCTTCCTGAATGTGGGCGACGTCGGGATCGCTGGACTTCACGTAGGTCACGGTTCCGTTTTTCGCGTCGATGGTCATTCCGCACTGCATGGCCTCCAACTGCAGAAATGTCCAGTCCGCCTTGATCGAACGGATCCCGGTCTCGGCGGTCTTCGCCGCTGTAGCCACCGCCTCGAGCTGATCGGCATGTAGGTGCATGTCGTCGCGGATACCTTTGTTGGCGTCCAGCGCGGCATTGCGGGCTGCGCCCTGCCAGGGAACGCCCTCGACCACCCGCCCAAGATCGTTGGCGATCTCACGGGTGTTTTCGGCGTGCGACTGCACCGCTGCGAAGACGTCACGAACGCAGTTGGGATCCCACTCGTCCAAATCCGCCAATGACATCCCCACGGGTGCACCCCCTTCGCACACTCGAACGGCTCAGCAAATCTACTTGACTGAAGTTAGCTGTGGTATTCACCAGACCGGCAGGTAGTCATACTGACCGGGAGGATTTTTGATCGAAAGGACCACGATGGCAGACAAACTCTCCGTCGATCTGGGCGCGCTTCGCGCAACGGCAATCACCGTACGCGGGCACGGCGACGATCTGGATACCAGCCACGAGTCCGCCGAGAAGCGGCTTACGTCGGCCGCCACTGGCTGGAAGGGTCAGTCGGAACAGGCGCTGACGACATTTGCAGCGAATATGAAGTCTCGAACGGCCAGCGCCGTGGAGCGAATCGATGCGCATTCGAGCCGCCTGCACGACGCCGTCGAGAAGTACGGCGAGAACGAAGATCAGCAGGTTGATGCGATGAGCCACCTCGATTCAGCAAGCCACGACGCATAATCGGGACGAACGTGGAGCAGAACCGAGCATGGCCGAACGACGGCCGTGACCTCATCTCGAGCCTCGCCGGAATCCCGCAACCAGCAGAAGGTTGAGGCATCGCACAGCACGGCCACGCTGGGTGAACAGCCGTTCCCGTTCTGCGGCAACGATTTCCCGCGTGATTTCATCCTCGGGGACCTCGTATGCCTCGGACAGCGCACGGTGCACCTACACAGATTGGACCTGCATATCCGCTCGCACGAAGTATCGCCAGCATGCTTCGCGATGAATAACGGCGGCCGCTCCGGTCTATCCCGGGAAAGACCAAAGGAGCCCGCAATGCCCGACCTACCCCCCGTCGTCGACGAACCGACCTGGCACGCCGAACTCGACGCGCTGCGCGTTCGCGAGAAGCCCGCCACCCGCGAACTCGATGCCATCGGCGCTGCCGGCCCGGTTCGGCTGACCGACGTCTTCGACGCCGAGCGCCAGCTGATCACCTACCACCACATGTGGACCGACGGCGCGGACTGGCAGTGCCCGGGCTGTACCGGCTACACCGCGCAGTTCACCCGGCTGGAATTCCTGGACAGCTACGGCGCCCGCTTCGTGGTCGTGACCAACGGTCCCATCGACGCGGACAGCAGTTTCGGCGCCGGCATGGGCGCTGGGCCCGGCGAGGGCTTCGCGATCAACGTGTTCCTGCGTGATCCCGGCACCGGCACCGTCCACCGCACCTGGCACACCAACGGCCGCGGCACCGAACAGCTCGGCCACACCTTCGGCCTCATCGACGTCCTGGCCTACGGCCGGCAGGAGGAACGGCAGGATTCCCCGGACGGCTGGCCGCAATCGCCGACATACTCCAGGTGGCCGGGATCAGAAGATGTGGCCCAAGCCCATAGGAGCCAGCAATGACCGAAGAACGCTACGTCGTCACCCGCACCGTCGCCGCGCCGCCGGCAGCCGTGTTCGCCCTGCTCGCCGATCCGACGCGGCACAAGGACACCGAACCCGGCGACTGGGTGCGCGACGCTGTGAGCACCGCGCCGATCACCGCCGCCGGGCAGATCTTCGCGATGAACATGTACTTCGACCGCCCCGACGGTCACTACGTCGTGCACAACCTGGTCTCCGACTTCGACCCGGACACCACGATCGCGTGGCTGCCCGGACAGCTGGACGACGATGGCAACCACGACGCCGGCGGCTGGAGCTGGCGCTACGATCTGACACCCGGGCCCGACGGTCCTGGAACCACGACGGTCACCCTGACCTATGACTGGACCGACACACCACAGAGCTTCCGCGATCAGATCGCATCGTGGCCGCCGTTTCCGAAGGAGTACCTGGACGATTCGCTGGCCGCGCTGGACCGGGCGGTGACCGCCGGCTGAGCATCGGGGTCGGAGGTCCCTATCGGGACCGTCGCCGATGCAGCACCGTGAGGAGATGGACCACCTCACCGTTCTGGACGCCGGATTCCTGCACGCCGAGGATTCCGATCCGAACATCAGCCTGGCCATCGGCGGCATCACCGTCCTGGAGGGACCACCGCCGGGTTTCGACGAGCTGGTGGAGACGCTGACCGAACGTCTGAGACAGGTCCCGCGGCTGCGCCGAGTGCTGCACACCCACCGGCTCGACCTGGGGGCGCCGGTCTTCGAGGACCGCTCCGGACTCGATCTGAGACCCCAGATCAAACATGCGGCGGTGCCCGCCCCGGGCGACGATGCCGATCTGTTCCGGCTGGCCGCCTCGATCGTCGAGCGCCGACTCGACCGCCGCCACCCGCTGTGGGAGTGCTGGGTCATCGAGGGGCTGCGCGACGAACGCTGGGCGCTGCTGATGAAGGTCCACCACTGCCTGGCCGACGGCGTCTCCACCGCCCGGATGTTCACCGCCATGAGCGACAATGGCTCGGGGGCAACGACATTCGAGATCGGGGCGACCCATGAAATGCACCGGGATCTCCCGAAACCCAAGATAACGCTGAACCCGCTGGCCTGGGGCCGCACGGCCTGGAACCTGTCCGCCGCTGCGGTCGGTGCGGGTGCTCAGGCCGCCAAGGGGGCCACGGAGGTGCTGTCCGGCATGCTGTCCCCGGGAGGGCACACCTCGCTGCTGGGCCCGGTGAGCACCATGCGGCGTTACCACGCGGCGCGCGCGTCACTGACCGACATCCACGACATCTGCCAGGCCTTCGACGTCACCCTCAACGACGTAGCACTGGCCGCAATCACCGCGGGGTTCCGCGCGGTGCTGCTCGGCCGCGGCGAGAAGCCCGGCCGCGAATCACTCCGCACCCTGGTCCCGGTATCGATGCGCACCAAGGCGGGCCCCGATAACACGCAGCGGCCGGACAACCAGGTGTCGCTCATGTTGCCGTTGCTGCCGGTGGACCGGGCCAACCCACTGGACCAGTTGCGCATCGTGCACCAACGGATGACCCGGGCCAAGTCCAGCGGCCAGAAGCAGGCCGGCAGTTCGGCGATCGGCGCCGCTGGGGTCATCCCGTTCCCGCTGACGGCCTGGACGGTGCGGACCCTGACCCGGATGCCGCAGCGCGGTGTGGTCACGCTGGCCACCAACGTGCCCGGGCCACGCGAGCAGCTGAAGATGCTGGGCCACAGGGTGATCCAGATGTACCCGATCCCGCCGATCGCGCTGCAGCTCCGTATCGGGATCGGAATGCTCAGCTACGGGGACGAATTCACCTTCGGGATCGTCGCCGACTATGACAGTGCGCCCGACATCAATGTGCTGACCGACGGGATCGAGCAGGCGATCAAGCGTCTGACCGAGCTTGCCGGGCGGCCTCGACGAGCAGCCGCCGCTCGGCCGTAGCGACTACCCGCCGGGTCGCATCGGCAGCGTCGGGGTTCACCGAGATCGACGTGATCCCCAGCTCCACAAGATGTTCGGCGAACGCCGGATCGGTCGACGGGCGCTGCCCGCACAGCGACGACGTGATGCCGTGGCTGCGTGCGATCGACACGATCTGGCCGATCGCATCCAGGACGGCGGCATCGGCTTCGTCGAACACCTCGGCGCAGATCTCCGAGTCGCGATCGACCCCGAGCATCAGTTGGGTCAGGTCGTTACTGCCGATCGACACTCCGTCGATCCCCATCCCGATGTACTCTGGGAGCCAGTGCACCACCGAGGGCACCTCGGCCATCACCCATCGGTGCAGCCCACGCTGACGGCCCAGCGGGCTCGCGTCCACCAGCGACAGGCACTCCTCCAGTTCCCACCGGGTCCGCACGAACGGGATCATCAATCCCAGGTTGGGGCTGGATTCCCGAATCCGGGCCAGCGCGAGCAGTTCCAGCGCGAACAGTTCGGGTTCCTTGACGTACCGGAAACACCCGCGGTAGCCGATCATGGGGTTGTGTTCGACGGGCTCGTAGGCCTGCCCGCCGGTCAGTGTGGCGAACTCGTTACTGCGGAAGTCGGTGGCACGGTAGATGACCGGGCGCGGCGCGAACGCGGTGGCGATGCGACCGACCGACGACACCAGCGCCTCGACCAGCGCCTCGCCCTCGTCGTGGGCGATCAGGTCGTGCGGGTGCCGCCCGCCGAGGGCCTCGGTCAGGATGAACTCGGCCCGCAGCAGGCCCACCCCGTCGACGTCCTGTGCGGCAACCCGTTCCGCACTCTCGGGCATTGCCAGGTTCACGTAGATCTTGGTCGCGGTCACCTCCGCGCGCGCCACGGCGGGCGCGGCCGGCTCGGCCACGCTGACTCGCGGTCCCGCCAGGGATCCCGCGCGGACCTGCCCGTGCGTTCCATCCACCACGACGGTCGCGCCGGCGACGAGGTCGGTTGTCGCCGTGCGCGCCCCGACGACGCAGGGCACGCCGAGTTCACGCGCGACGATCGCGGCGTGACAGGTCATGCCGCCGTTGTCGGTGACGATAGCGGAGGCGCGGCGCAGCGTGGGCAGCCAATCCGGATTGGTCATCGGCGCGACGAGCACCTCACCGTCGATCAGGTCGTGCCCCTCAGCGGGGTTGCGCAGGATGCGGACGGCGCCATCGGCGACGCCCGGCGCCGCCGAGAGTCCGCGCGCCAGAACAGATCCCGCTGACGGCGCCGCTGCCCCCAGGGTGGTCACCGGCCGCGCCTGCACCAGCCAGATCTCGGTACCGGAGATGGCCCATTCCAGGTCCTGCGGACAGCCGTAGTGCCGCTCGACGTCGCGGGCGAGTTCGGCCACCCGCCGCAGGGCCGCGTCGTCGAGCACGCGGAGGTCGGCGAGTTCGGGTGCCAGATCCTCCTGCCGATCGCGCCCGTCTGGCCCCTGGACGATCCGAAAGTCCTGGTGGCCGATCCGGACGTCGAGCACACGCAGCGAATCCTTGCCCACCACATAGGTATCCGGCTGGACCATGCCCGAGACCACCACCTCGCCGAGCCCGAGCGCGGCCTCGATCACGACGCGGTCGCGGGCGCCGGTACTCGGGTCGGCGGTGAACGCCACACCCGAGCGCTCAGAGGCAACCATCTCCTGCACGACCACGGCCATCGCGGGTTCGGCGGTGAAGCCGCGGCCGGCGCGGTAGGCGATCACACGCGGGCCGAACAACGACATCCAGCACTCGAGCACCGCCCGGATGAGTTCGTCATCGCCGCAGATGTTGGTCAGCGTGCGGTTCATCCCAGCGAACGAGGCGTCCCGGCCGTCCTCTCCGGTGGCCGAGGAACGCACGGCCACAACGTCGTTCGCCCCGAGCTGGTGGTAGGCCGTGAGAATCTCGGCGCGCACGTCGTCGGCGACCCCGGCACCGGCCACCAGATCCTGCAGCCGCCCGGACAACTCGTCGAGGGTGTCCGGTTCGGATGCGGCCGCCAACGCATCGCGGTGCAGCGCCGCGAGTTGCGCGTCGACCCCGGCGGCACGCATCGAGTCGCGGTAGCCGTCACGCAGCAACACGAACCCCGACGGCACCGGCAGCCCCGCGGACACCAGCTCGCCGAGGTTGGCACCCTTGCCGCCAGCCTCCTCGGAGTCGGCGAGGCTCAGTTCGGCGAACGTGGCGAATCGGGCCGAGGTGCTCATCGCTCGATCGTCCCGCCCGGCGCCCAGCCGGCACAGCCGGATTTCGGTACCGGGATGACGACCAAGTTCCCACCCACGAATTACTTCGGCCCCCTTGCCACCACGTCCGTGCGGTGATCGGCTGGGAGACAAGGCGACAGCCACCAGTGACCGCCTGGGGTCGCGACGGCGTGGTGGGCGGGGACGGTCAGCTCACGCTGGGGCAGTTGGTCCGCGAGGAGCACGGGTCGAACTGCCGGTTGATCGGGTTCTCGACCTACACCGGAACCGTCACCGCGGCCACCGAATGGGGCGGCAACGCCTTCATCAAGACCGTGCGTCCCGCCCTGGCGGGCAGTGTCGAGGAACTCTTCCACGAAACCGGCCGGGCCGCGTTCCTGATCGCGATGCACGACGGCGGCCCCGCCGCGCAGGCCCTCGAGGTGGTCCGGCTCGCGCGGGCGATCGGGGTGATCTACCTGCCCGAGACCGAACGGCAGAGCCACTACTACCACGTGCGGCCGGCGGATCAGTACGACGCGATGATCCACATCGAGCGGACCCGGGCGCTGCAGCCGCTGGATCCGACGGGCATCTGGATCGAGGGCCAGACGCCCGAGACGTATCCCAGCGGGCTCTAACCCGTTCGCGCGACGATGACGGGCACCTTGGTGGCCTGGACCACAGAGGAGGCAACCGAGCCGAGCAGCATGCCGGCGAAGCCACCCCGACCATGGCTTCCCACAACGACCAGCTGCGCCTGCTCGGCCGCCTTCACGATGGCGTTCGCCGGCCGCGACCATTCCACGACCCGGTGCACGGTGACGTCTGGATAACGTTCCTGCCAGCCGGCCAGCCGCTCGGCGAGCACCTCGCTGCCGCGCTGCTCGAGGTGGTCCCACTCCGCTCGCGGCACGTCGACCAGATCGCTGTCGCTGACCGAGTGAACGGCCACGAGATCCACCTTGCGCCAAGAGGCTTCGTCGAACGCGATAGCGGTGGCCCGCTCCGAGGCGGGTGATCCGTCGATACCGACGACCACCGGCGCACGGGCCGGCGCCGGGGCCATCAGGTCCTCGTCGCGGATCACCGCGACGGGGCAGTGTGCGTGGCGCACCAGGCTCGAGCTGACCGAACCGATGATGGCGCGGGCCAGTCCGCCGCGCCCGTGCGAGCCGACGACGATCATCGACGCGTCCTTGCTCAGGTCGACCAGTGTGGCCACCGACGGACCGTCGACCTTCTCGGTCTGCACCTGCACCGCCGGGGCGGCGTCGCCGGCGACCCGGGCCGCATCCTCGAGGATTTCGTTGCCCCGCTCCTCTTCCCACTGCGCGTAGCCCGGCGGTACCCCCAATTCGGGCCACAGCAGCATGCCGGGTGTCACGACATGCACCAATCGCAGTGGGACGTTGCGCTGGCCCGCCGACCGGGCTGCCCAGTCGACCGCGACCTTGGCGCACGCAGAGCCGTCAACGGCGACGAGAATGGACATCTGCGAACTCCTTCCAGGCACTTGAGCTCAGAATATTTCGGCCGGGTCATCCCCGGTAAGGGCATGAGGTCCCCAATCCGGCTCACCAGAGTCACCGGCCACGCAGCCGCGGTAGCGCCGGCCGATCTGGTCGACCAGTTCGCCGATCGGACGGCCGGTGTCGACGCGGTGCGCGCCGGGCCGTTCGCCGTCCTCCGACAGGGCCGCGGCCACCTCCACCGTGGCATCCGACGTGCCACCGACCCGGCCGGCGATGCGCCGCTGCGCCGCCGCCAGCGGGATCTCGCACACCAGGTCCAGCAGGGCCGCACCGTGGCGCTGCGCCAGCTGCTCCGCCGCGGCCCGCTGCACATCGTCGCGCCACGTGCCGTCGAAGATCACCGACCGGCCGTCCGAGAGCGCTGTGCCGCCGCGCCGCAACACCTCCCGGTAGACCGCGGCGACCTTCTCCGGCGCGTAGAGCCCGGCGCCCACGACGCCGGCCGCACCGTCGAGCGCACCGGTGGCCACCAGCTCACGGCGCACGTCGTCGGTCGAAATGACGATGGCACCAACATTTTCGGCCAGGGCACGGGCCAGCGTCGTCTTCCCCGTTCCGGGGCCACCGCCGACGAGAACCAGTCGCGGGATCGCCGCGCACAGGTGCGCACCCGCGATGCTCAGATGACGCTGCGCGTCCGCGGCCGCTGCGGGATGGCCCTGCTCGACCCGGATGCAGTCCACCTTGGCGCGCACCAGCGCCCGATAGGCGATGTAGAAGTCGGCCAGCGAGGCCGGCGCCGGGTCGCCGGCGCAGGCCCGGTAGTCGGCCAGGAACCGCTGCGCCAGGTCGGGCCGGCCGTGGAATTCCAGGTCCATCGCCAGGAACGCGGCGTCGTCGATGCCGTCGAGGTAGCGCAGCCGGTCGTCGAAGTCCAAGCAGTCCAACAACATCGGGCCGTCGCCGGACCAGAAGATGTCGTCGGCCAGCAGGTCGCCGTGGCCGTCGACGATGCGCCGGTCGGCAACGCGGGCGGCGAACAGTCCGGCGCACCCGGCGAGGTATCGCCCACTGAGCGCGGCCACCAGGTCCAGGTCGGCGTCGGGCAGCACCCAGTCGACGAAGCGGCGCATGTCGTCGATGCTCGCGCGCCACAGCCCCGCCAGCGCGGTGGTCCCCGCCGCCGCGTCGATCTCCGGGGCCCGCTGGGCCGTCGAATGGAAACTCGCCAGAACACCGGCCACGGAACGCAATTCGTCCTCGATCGCCGGTCGTTCGAGCCGGTTGGACAGTCGCGCGGTGTCCGGGTAGCGGTGCATCACCACCACCGGTTCGCGCTCATCCGGACCCGGACCGGTCAGGTGCGCGACACCCAGATAGGCGGCGGGCGCCAGCCGGCTGTTGAGCTCGACCTCCCGGATGCAGGCCCGCTCCCGCAACGCCGCGGTGGAGAAGTCCAGGAACTCGGTGCGCACCGGCCGCTTGGTCTTGTAGGCCCGATCACCGACCAGCACCACGAGGCCGCTGTGGGTCTCGCGTACCTCGGGGGGGTCCGTGGCGGTCACACTGTCGATGATCTGCGACCGGCGGCGGCTCCGCAGCAGTCGTTGGACCCGCACGAGCGGGACCAATTACCCTGCCGCACCGGACCCGGCCGGGCCATGATCGAAGCATGCGGGCAGGCACCGCCGACACCGAACTGATCAGGGCCGCCGTGACACTGGCGTCCCGGGCGCCGTCGCTGCACAACACCCAGCCGTGGCTGTGGGTCGCCCACGACGATGCGCTGCAACTCCATCTGGACCGCAGCCGGATCGTCCGCAACACCGACACCGGCGGGCGCGAGGCCGTGATCGCGTGCGGGGCGATGCTGGATCATCTGGTAACCGCGATGGCTGTCGCCAACTGGTCCGCCGAGGTCGACCGGTTTCCCGACCCCGACGACGGCGCGCACCTGGCCACCGTCGCATTCACCCCGACCGCCACGGTCACCGCCGCCCAGCGCCGCCGTGCCGACGCCATCCTGCGCCGGCGCACCGACCGGTTGCCGTTCCTGGCACCCACGGACCCGCGAGCGCTCGAGGCAGCGCTGCGGGCCGCGGTCGGTGCGGGCCCGACCGTGCTGGACGTCCTGGCCGACGAGCTGCGCGCCGAGCTCGCCGAGACCGCCGCGCTCACCGAGTCGGCGCAACGCTTCAACACCGGCTATCAGGCCGAGTTAGATTGGTGGACAGCTCCTTTCGAATATGTCGAAGGAATTCCCCGAAGTTCGCTGACGTCGGCGCAGGAGAGCGGGCGGGTGACGGTGAACCGCAACTTCCCCGCCGAGGGCAACCGCCGGCGCCGGCCCCACATCAGCGACGACCGGGCCGTCGTACTGGTGCTGTCGACGCGGGAGGACACCTACGGCGACGCCCTGGAATGCGGCGAGGCGCTGTCGCGGGTGCTGCTGGAATGCACGGCCGCCGGTCTGGCGACGTGCCCGGTCACCCACCTCACGGAGGTCCCGTCGGCGCGGGGCGTCGTCGCCGCCATGCTGCCCCGCCCCGGGGTTCCGCAGGCGCTCATCCGGGTGGGCCGGACCCCCGAACTGGAGGAAGACCCTCCGCTGACCCCGCGCCGCGACATCGCCGACATCCTGCGGTGATCGGCATCGGTGCGCTATGAATTGAGCGTGCTGCGCAGGGTTCTCGGTTACCACATCAGCGTCGAGGCACTGATCGAACTGGCGCTGTGGCTGGCGATCCCCCACATCACCATCGGGGTGATCTGGGCTTTCCTGCATCCCAGCCAGGTGCAGCACTATCAGACCCAGCTCGAACCGCTGGTGCCGGCGGGCGCCGATCTCATCGCGTTCGGGCTGACGGCCGGACTGTGGCCGTTCCTGCTGATCGCGCCGCTGATCTGCGGCTGAGTCAGTCCGTGTATTCGGCGGTGCCGTCCTCGAGCACCACGCGCGAGTCGGCGCCGTCAGCACTGGGTGCCCCTGAAGCTTCGGTCCGGAACACCGCATGCCCCGGTTCGGTCCGCCACACCGACGTCGTCAGCGTCTCGCCCGGGAACACCGGCGAGGTGAACCGCGCGCCGATCGCGGTGATCCGGCTCGCGTCGCCCTCGCCGAGTTCGCCGACCAGAACCCGCCCGGCCACGCCGTAGGTGCACAACCCGTGCAGGATCGGCCGCGGGAAACCGGCCAGCGTGGTGGCGAACCACGGATCGCTGTGCAGCGGATTGCGGTCACCGGAGAGCCGGTAGATCAGGGGCAGGTCCTCGGTGGTGGGCAGGGCGACGACGGCGTCCGGCTCGCGGTCGGGCACCGCGGGTGCGACGGGGCGCTCACCGGGCTGGCCACCGAATCCGCCTTCGCCGCGGATGACGGCGGTGGAGATGGTTTCGGCGACGAGCTTGCCGGTGTCGGGGTCGACGGCGGTGCCCTTGAGCACCAGGATCGCGTTCTTGCCCTCACCCTTGTCCTGGATGTCGAGCACCTCGGAGCTGACGTCGAGCCGGCCGGCCGGCGGCAGGGGCGCGTGCAGCCGGATCTGCTGGCTGCCGTGCAGCAGCTTGGCCCAGTTGAACGAGCCGACCTTGGCGGCCGCGCCCCACGCCGGGCAGGCGATGACGGCGTAGGTCGGCAGCACCTGCTGCGGAATGTCGTGGCTGTTCTCCGTGGTGAACGCGAGATCCCCGGTGCCGCAGCCCACGCCGAGGGCATACAGCAGGGTGTCGCGGTCGGTCCATTCGAACGGCTGGGCGGCGGTGGTGGCGCCCACGGCGCTCGGGTCGATCGGCATGGTGTCAATGTATAGAACTGTGCAGCGCGATCTTTCCGAGACTCTGAGTCTTTTCGATCTGCAGGACGCCGGCGACGGCGGCTTCCTGGGGCCGCAACCCGATCACCCCGGCCTGGTCCGGGTGTACGGCGGGCAGGTGGCCGCTCAGGCGATCGCCGCGGCGGCGCGCACGGTGACGGCCCGGCGGCTGCACAGCCTGCACGTGGCCTTCCTGCGGCCGGGCGACCCGACGGCCCCGCTGCACTATGCGGTCGCGACCCTGCGCGAGGGCCGGACCTTCTCGACGCGGCGCGTGACGGTGAGCCAGCACGGCCGGCCGATCATGGAAGCACTGGTGTCGTTCCTGGAACCCATCGACGGCGACGACTACCAGCAGGTGATGTCGCCAGCACCGGAACCCGAGGAGCTGCCGTCGCTGCCCGATCAGCTACGCGCCCATCTGGGCCGCGGCATCCTCGACTACCTGGGCCCGGTGCGGCTCGGCATCGTCGAGCTGCGCTACGTCGATCCCCCGCCACGCATCGCCATCGACACCGCCCGGCCCGCCGGGACACCGGATGCCCTGTGCCGCTTGTGGATCCGCCTGACCGGGGAGCTGCCGCAGCAATTGCTCGACGATCCGGTGACCGCGGCGTGCATGCTGGCCTACATCAGCGACTGGACCGTCCTGGACCCCGTTCAGGTGGCCGTCGGCAAGACGTGGCAGTCGATGGCGGCCATGGCGTCGCTGGATCACGCCATCTGGTTCCACCGGCCGGTCGACTTCTCCGACTGGCTGCGCTACGACCAGCGTTCGCCGAGTGTGTCCGGCGGCGTCGGGCTGGGCATCGGGGGCATCTACCAGCGCGACGGAACGCTGGTCGCCACGGTGACCCAGGAGGGTTTCCTGGGCCCGCGCACCCCATGAGTGTCAAGTTTTATTGACAACCCTCCCGACGAGGTCCACGATGACGCCATGAACTATCTCGTTACCGGCGGTACCGGGTTCATCGGACGGCGACTCGTCACCGCACTGCTGCAACGCGACCCGAACGCCACCGTGTGGGTGCTGGTGCGACGCGGTTCGGCCGGACGATTCGAACGACTGGCCGCCGACTGGGGCGAGCGGGCCCTGCCCCTGGTCGGCGACCTGACCGCCCCGCAGCTCGGCCTCGGCGACGAACAGTTCGCCGACCTCGCCGAGGTGGGCGGCATCGACCATGTGGTGCACGCCGCCGCCATCTACGACCTGACCGCCGGCGAGGCCGAACAGCGCGCCGCCAACGTCGACGGCACCCGCGCCGTGATCGGCCTGGCCAACAAGCTGGACGCCACCCTGCACCACATCTCGTCGATCGCGGTGGCCGGCGCCTTCCCCGGCACCTACACCGAGGCCGATTTCGATGTCTCCCAGGAACTTCCCACGCCGTACCACCAGACCAAGTTCGAGGCCGAGCAGCTGGTCCGCGACGCCGCGGGCCTGCGCCACCGCATCTATCGGCCGGCTGTGGTGGTCGGCGATTCGCGCACCGGCGAGATGGACAAGATCGACGGCCCGTATTACTTCTTCGGCCTCCTGGCCGCGCTGGCCCGGCTGCCCCGCCTGACCCCCATCGCCCTGCCGGACGTCGGCCGCACCAACATCGTGCCGGTGGACTATGTGGTGAACGCCGTAGTGGCGCTCATCCACGTCCCGGATCGCGACGGGCAGACCTTCCACCTGACCGCGCCGCGCAAGATCGCCCTGCGGGGCATCTACCGCGCCATCGCACCGGCCGCCGGGCTCCCGCCGGTGCGCGCCGTACTGCCGCGCGCGGTCGCCACACCGTTCCTGGGCCTGCAGGGCCGCGCCCGGATCTGGCGCAACATGGCGGTCACCCAGCTCGGCATCCCGCCGCAGATCCTCGACGTCGTCGATCTGGCACCGGAATTCACCGCCGAGAACACCGAAGAAGCTCTGCGCGGCACCAGGATCAGCGTCCCGGACTTCGCGTCGTATGCGCCCGTGTTGTGGCGGTACTGGGCCGAGCACCTGGATCCCGACCGCGCGCGCCGCGGCGCCGCACATCCGCTGGCCGGCCGGCACGTGATCATCACCGGCGCCTCCAGCGGCATCGGCCGGGCCGCGGCCATGGCGGTGGCCGCCCGCGGGGCCACGGTGTTCGCCCTGGCCCGCAACGGGGCCGCGCTCGACGACCTGGTGGCCGAGATCCGCGCCGACGGCGGCCAGGCCCACGCATTCACCTGCGACGTGACCGACTCGGACTCGGTGGATGCCTGCGTCAAGGACATCCTCGGCCGGTTCGGTCACGTCGATTACCTGGTGAACAACGCCGGGCGGTCGATCCGGCGGTCGGTCGGGGCGTCCACCGACCGGCTGCACGACTACGAGCGCGTGATGGCGGTCAACTATTTCGGCTCCGTGCGCATGGTGCTGGCCCTGTTGCCGCACTGGCGCGAACGCCGGTTCGGTCACGTGGTGAATGTGTCCAGCGCCGGGGTGCAGGCCAGCTCACCGCGCTATTCTGCCTACGTCCCGACCAAGGCCGCGCTGGATTCCTTCGCCGAAGTTGTCGGCTCCGAGACCCTGTCCGATCACGTGACGTTCACCAACATCCACATGCCGCTGGTGTCCACCCCGATGATCGCGCCGTCGCACCGGCTCAACCCGGTGCCCGCGATCACCCCCGAGCACGCCGCTGCCATGGTGGTGCGCGGACTCGTCGAGAAGCCCGTGCGGATCGACACCCCACTGGGCACCCTGGCCGATATTGGGAACTACTTCACCCCGCGATTGTCGCGGCGGGTGCTGCATCAGCTGTACCTGGGCTATCCGGATTCGGCCGCGGCGCGCGGCACCGATAATCCGGAAACCGAAGTGGAACAGGGACATTCACGGCGCCACCCACGGCCGCCGCGGGTCCCGCGCCCGGTCAAACGCGCGATCCGCGCCGTCCCCGGGGTGCACTGGTAACCCGGAGATGGATGCGGATCCGGGGCCACCAGCCCGGTGCACCTTTCTGCAGGTACTGCCTGGCCTGGTGCGGCATCGCGGTCACGGTGCAGTCCTACCGGCTCAACCGCAATCCGCTGGCCGGCGCCGGGTTCGGCCTGGGTCGGCATCACCAAGCTCGACGAACACA
>Ga0209023_10004208_pt1 | contig 16552 bp, 13 predicted proteins | sample LakOneMetagenome_FD_187468 | JGI IMG/M metagenome (GOLD analysis project Ga0209023, IMG submission 187468) | Freshwater and sediment microbial communities from Lake Erie, Canada (SPAdes) (version 2) | ecosystem: Environmental > Aquatic > Freshwater > Lentic | place: Lake Erie, Canada... | reverse complement strand
GTTCCTGCCCAAGATAGATAAAGAAAAGTCCAAAGAGCCACTATACATTGGCTTCTTCCATACCGGTGCCTATCAGGATCAGCTGGCCGGTTACGGCGGTATCAAGCACTGCATGATACCTTCCCCCAAGCACATTGTAGTGGAGTATGATAAAGAGGGGAACCTGGAAGACTGGTTGTATGCACGGGAGCAGACTCCTCAGAGTATGTTGAAGATACTTGGCTACATTAAGTAGCGGTTGATAAAAATAAGTACAGCCCGGATAATCCGGGCTGTACTTATTTTTATCATGTAGTCTTTTTATTTTGTAGTAATATTCAGCTTGGTATAAGCGATATTGTTAGGGATAAACTCGGGCACTATTTCTTTCATCAGAAATACAGTTTCCAGCGTATAATGCTGCCGGGCACTATTGATGAGCTTGTCAATCTTCTTCTCCACAACAGCAAAGTCGTACTGCTTTACATCTGCTATCATGATTTTTTCATGGTAGGTAGGCAATACTTTTTCAGCGCTGCTCATTAACTCTTCAAATAATTTTTCTCCAGGACGAAGCCCTGTATATATTATCCTGATATCAACGTCAGGCTCTTTGCCAGCCAGCTTAATTACTTTTCTTGCAAGGTCAGCTATCTTCACCGGCTTGCCCATATCGAAGAGAAATATCTCTCCTCCCTGTCCCATAGCGCCAGCCTCAATAACCAGCAGGCATGCTTCAGGTATGGTCATAAAGAAACGAGTAATATCAGGATGAGTAACGGTAAGTGGGCCGCCTTTTTCCAGTTGCTTCCTGAAACGAGGGATAACGGATCCGTTAGAACCAAGAACATTTCCAAACCTTGTAGTAACAAACTTAGTAGTACCTTTTTTGTCGTTGTCCTTTGTTAACTGGCGGAAATAACTTTGTGTAAATATCTCGGCAATACGTTTTGATGCACCCATCACATTTGTAGGGTTTACTGCTTTGTCTGTAGATACCATGACAAATTTCTCTACGTCATTAGCCACAGCCAATTCAGCTAATACTTTAGTGCCATATACATTATTAAGTACTGCAATAGATGGGTTATCTTCCATTAACGGTACATGCTTATAAGCAGCAGCGTGAAATACGATCTGTGGATTGTATACTTCAAACAGATGTTCCATACGCTGACGGTCGCATATATCACCGAGGTATGCTTTTACATTTGCATTCTCATGTTTATCCCTAATTTCCATATGGAAATCGTGCATCGGTGTCTCCGCCTTGTCGCACAGGATAATTAATGATGGCCTGTATTGCAGCAACTGGCGTACCAGTTCGCTGCCGATGGAGCCTGCAGCTCCTGTCACCAGGATTTTTTTGCCTTTAAGTTCACTATATATTGCTTCGTTATGAATAGTGATGACTTCACGTTCCAGCAGGTCTTCAATATTTATATCCTGCAGTTGCTGGGTATCTAGTTTGCCGTTCAGCCAATCGAGCATAGCCGGGACTTGCTGTATGCGTATGCCATGGATTAAACAGTTGTCGACTAGCTCATTGAGCCTGCCTTTTTCCATTTGCTTATTAGCCAGAATTAGCAGTTCTACTCCTTCGCTTTTTAAGCGGGCTATGCTGCTTTCTTGTGTGCTATATATCGGTAATCCCTCCAGCAGCTTACCTTCTGTTCTAAATGAGTCATCAAGAAATGCTACCACCTGCATATCGCCATTAGGCAGGCTGTTCATTACTTTCTTAATATGCATGCCGTCTGCAGATGCATCAAACACAACAACCTTTTTCTTTTGTGTTTTATCTCCAACAGATAGAGACTTGTAAAAATTGAAACAATAGCGAACTGTGAGCCTGTATGATATAATGACAAATGTAGTGATGAAGAAATTTATCGTAACAATCTGTAATGAAAAGAAATCGAGCGAATTAAGTACGAAGGTGTTGACAGCAACATAAACAGATGCGGAAATTGCGTTGATAATCACGAGCCGTGAAGTGTCTTCAAGCGTGGTATATCTTATTATGCCAGCATAGCTTTTAAATATGTAAAAAAGAACAGCGTTAGTGACAAGTACTACCCCAAGCATAAACCTCAGCCCCACGTCCATGTGTGCCCAATTGTGGTTTGACTTCAGCATCCTGGATAGCACAAGGCAGAAACAGACCAGGAAAAGATCTAAAAGAAACACTAACCAACGAGGAAGGATACGCACTTTTAATCCCATAGCTTATCATTTGATTAACAAAATGTTAGTTAATCGGAAGTCTTTGTGTGGTACTACAATAATACTCCAAACTCTGAAGTTGTGCAAATTTACTCATAAAATTGTTTTAATAATAGGTGATTGGAGATTAATATTAATGATATAGTGGTTTATTTATCATAAGTTGAATGGTTAATAATTAAGTTGTATCATTGTTAATTAGTTGCTAAGTGAAATCTCTATATTTTTATCCTTTGAGATTTTTTAGGTGTGGCTGGTTAAATGGATGTGAAAACAAATATTGTTATGTTAGAGGGAATGAACATTTTAGTGGCGGAAGATGATAAGCTGAATCAGAAGATCATCAACTTTATTCTATTGCGGAAAGGAGCCACGGTGCAAAATGCAATAAATGGAAATGAAGCAATCAGCTTGTTATCGAATAATGAGTTTGACGTTGTATTAATGGATCTTCAGATGCCGGTAATGGGTGGATATGACACGGCTATGCACATTAGGAATAATATGAAAAATAATATTCCTATTATTGCACTTACCGCGGACACATTTGCGAATCAGACCAATGAATACCTTGAAGCGGGAATGAATGCATGTATTAGTAAGCCTGTGGAAGCTATAAGGTTATGTGATCTGATATTAAGCCTGACCAAAGAAAGTAAAAATTGAATTATATGGCCGTTGCCGAACCTTTGTTATTAGATTTAAGTTTTTTATACACTTTGGCTGAAAATGACACCAAGTATATATATGAGGTTGTAAGCCTTTATTTGAATAATGTATCGGCAGGACTCGAAAAGCTGGAAAAATATATAAACGAGGCAAATGACCATGAAGTCATACAGAGACAGGCCCATGCGCTAAAATCGAGTGCCGGAATCATAAAGGTGAGAGATATGTATGAAAACCTTGTAGCCATAGAAGCAGCTGCACGTGATAAGCAACCTGTGAGCAGTATGGCTGCGTCTTTAGCAAACATTTTGAAGAATTTCAAAGAAGCATTGCCTCTCATCGAGGCCGAAAAGGCGAAGAACCGTCCCTGATCTACCTGCTTTTATTGTCTATGCCCAAGGCTATTTATCCCATCAAACTCAATAATTGGTGACGGTTTGTATCTGAGCCACTGAAAAACATCGTACCTTTACATTGCTCAGGAATCCCGATGAACAGTTCGTCAGGTACATCTGTATTGAAGCAAATAATATAAAATGCGAAAAAGCTCATCTCATTCACCCCGAAATTCAAAGCCGGGATCGAACAATACATTTAAAAAAGATGATGGAAGAAAGTCTTTCGGTAAAGACGAGAAACCATCGTATAAAAAAAATTATGACGGGAGGTCTCCTTCATCCGGAGATGAAAGACCTTCCCGTAATGCCAAGCCGTATTCCGGCCGTACAGCCGGTGGTGATAGCCCACGTTCTTTCGGCAAAGACAGGCCTGCAGGCAAAGATTTTGGCAGTAAACCACCAAGAAGTTTTAAAGGAGAAGATAATCGTACTACAAGTGATCGTCCTAAACGCTCATTTGATAAGCCGGCATTCCGCAGGGAAGAAGGCAGTGGAGAAGACAGGCCGCGTAAGAGTTATGATAAATCAAGGAGCTCGGAAGGTGGAAGCCGTCCGTTCAGTGATCGTCCAAAACGTTCATTTGATAAACCGTCGTTCCGTAAAGAAGAAGGCAGTGGAGAAGACAGGCCGCGTAAAAGCTACGATAAGCCACGCAGTTCAGAAGGCGGCAGCCGTCCTTTCAGTGATCATCCTAAACGCTCATTCGATAAGCCTTCGTTCCGCAAGGAAGAGGGTAGCGGAGATAATGGCAGACCACGCAAAAGCTATGATAAGCCGCGCAGTTCAGAAGGTGAAAGCCGTCCGTTCAGCGATCGTCCAAAACGTTCTTTTGATAAGCCATCGTTTCGTAAAGAAGAGGGCAGTCAAGACGGTGACAGACCACGCAAAAGCTTTGATAAACCACGTGGAGCGGGAGGTGACAGCCGACCTTTCAGAGATCGTCCTAAGCCGGCCTTTGACAAGCCCGGATTTGATAAGGATAAAAAGAACGGAAGGGATGATAAAGACGACAATGAAAAGCGTTCTTTTAAAGATGTAATGGATAAGGCTTTTAACCAGCCAAAGAAAAAAGGAGATGGTACAGAGGATGATATTATTTTCAGGCCGCAGCAGTTTGAAGATCAGGTATTTGGTGCATTGGAAGATGTAAGCGATGAAGATAAGCCGAAGCCTTCTTATGGTAAAAAAAGAGCCTCAAGCACGGTGGCGAAAAACAAGCATGTTCATGATCACTCCGGTGGGCGTAAGAAAAAGTACAAAGATGAAGATGACGAAGACCTTGATGATGAAGATATAGAAATAAACCAAACTAACGGCCCTCGCCTGGAAATGCCGTTGAATAAATATATAGCACATAGTGGTGAGTGCAGCCGCAGAGATGCAGCCGCGCTGGTGAAACAGGGCAAGGTGAAAGTGAACGACGAACTGGTGCTGGATCCGGGTTATCGTGTAAAGCACGATGACAGGGTGACGATGAGCGGTAAGAAGCTGACACCACAGAAAGGTATGGTATACATACTACTCAATAAACCTAAAGGTTTTATTACTACTAACGAAGACCCGCAGGGGCGAAAGACTGTAATGGAACTAGTTGGTAATTCGGGTGTAGACAGGTTATTCCCTGTTGGAAGGTTGGATAGGGATACGTCTGGTTTGTTACTTATTACTAATGATGGTGACCTGACACAAAAATTATGTCATCCTTCATACAACATAAAAAAGGTGTACCAGGTAACAACTGATAAGCCAGTTACGAATGCAGATTTTGAAAAGATTCTGGCCGGTGTAGACCTTGAAGATGGTATAGCCAAGGTGGATGCATTGTCTTACCTGGAGAAGAAAACAGAACTGGGCCTCGAGATACATAGCGGGCGCAACCGTATCGTTCGCCGTATATTTGAATCATTGGGTTATGAAGTTGTGAAACTGGATCGCGTGATGTATGCGGGGCTTACCAAGAAGAACCTGCCAAGAAGCAAATGGCGCTACCTGAATGATCGTGAGATCGTGTTACTGAAACATTTTAAGAACTAAGAACATTGCGATGGCGGAAAGATATCTTTCCGCCATTATTGTTGTTCATAACAAATTGAAGAGATGCCATTTTTAACAGCAAGGCAAATACACGACGGTAACGGCTGGTTGCCGGAGGGAAGTGTGATCGAAGTATCTGATGATGGTGCCATTATTTCCGTCAGTGATAAACCGGTAAGTAGCGCTGTTTTTTATGAAGGTGTTCTTGTGCCTGGCTTTGTGAATGCACATTGTCACCTGGAATTATCGCACATGAAGGGTCTGATACCGACCAAGACCGGGCTGATCCCATTTCTTAAGCACATACCGCAGCATAGGAATGATTTTACTGATGAGCAGAAACGTGCAGCGCGTAATAATGGTCACGAAGAGTTACTCGTCAATGGTATTGTTGCAGTTGGAGATATTGCCAACACGGTGGAAACGATGGATATAAGGGCACTGGACAAACTTCACTTTTACACTTTTGTAGAGTCTATTGGTTTCACCGAAGCGAATGCAGAACGATCGTTTGCTTTTGCAGTACAAACCTATAATGCTTTTGCAGCCCAACAGGCAGGCAATAAGCAGTTAAAGGAAGCTATTGTACCTCATGCTCCATATTCTGTTTCCTCTTCGTTATTCAGGCTTATAGATACGCATCGCGAAGACGTAATCATATCTATACACAACCAGGAGAGCGAGGAAGAGAATAAATACTATACGGCGAAAGAAGGTGAAGTAGGTGATCTGTTGCTTGCGCTAGGGATTGACGACAGTTTTTTTTACCCTACCGGCAGGTCCTCTATACAGTCATACCTGGAGTGGATGTCGCAACATCATCCGTTTATTTTCGTTCATAACACGTATACAAAGCATCTGGACGTGCAATACGCACATAGCAGGCTGAATGAAGTGTACTGGTGCCTTTGCCCAAACGCCAACCTTTATATTGAGAACAGGCTGCCGGACATAAATATGTTCATTGCAGAAGAAGCCAATATATGCATAGGGACGGATAGTCTTGCCTCCAATCACCAGCTTTGTATCTTATCAGAGCTATATACCATTAAGGAAATATACCCTGCGTTAAGCTGGGAGTTGCTTATCTCATGGGGAACACGGAACGGAGCACAGGCATTGCAGATGCAGCAAACAATCGGTACGATAGCGCCGGGAAAAACACCGGGTATCCTGCAAATCACAGGCCTTGAAACAGTAAATACAAAACCTTCAGTAAAGAGGATAATCTGATACAGATCATCCTTTTCTATTTTAGGCAATTAAGCCTCAACAAGTGTTGCAGCTGCTAAGCTTTCGGCATGTTTTCTTTTTACCGATTCGCCTATTGGCGTTGGCTGCCCGTCATCGTCTATGCGCACAAAAGTGATGTTTGTAGTACACATTACCATCTCTTCTCCGCTATACACATTATACTTGCGTGCTTCTATTTTCAGTTTAATAGAGGTATTGCCCAAGTGAGCGACCTCGCCATATATGCGTACATGGTTTCCGGTCTTCAGCGGCTTCTTGAAGAGCATTTCACCTACTTGCAATGTTACCATATTTGGTGTGCAGCAATATTCCGTAGCAAATGCTGCTGCAGCTTCATCAATCCAGGACATCATAAACCCGCCAAAAACATTGCCGTGAATACCTATGTCTTTGCCCATGCAGATCTTTTTATTGATCAGTGTCATCATCTTGTAACTGTTTAATGGTAATAAAAAAAGCCCCCCGATATGCGGAGGGCTCAATGTTTTTCGATCAAAAAAAATATCATCCCCTCACGACATAGTATCCCTTATGACACATATGCGCATTACATTTAGAAGTATGATTGATTTTATTCAGACCGTTCATGCTGCAATATTAGGAAGAAAATCTAAATCAAATTGTAAGGAAATGATAAAATTACTTTGCGGCTAGTTTTTGTTTCAGAAATCTCAACGCTTCTGCCTGAGCATTCCCGGCTGCTTTCACATCATATTTAGGATTGCTTGGATTAGCAAATGCGTGAACCGCGTCATACCTGTCAAGGATGAAGTCGTGCCCGGTAACTTTTACTTTTTTGCCAAATTCTTCAACATCCGCAAGTGTAATAAACCCATCCTGGTCTGCGCGGATATAAAGTACATCGCAGCGGAGTGGTTTTATTTTATTGGCATTTTTTTCAGGGAAGCCGTAGTACATAACACAACCAAGCGCCTGCTGCCCAGCCAATACAGATGCAGTGAATGACCAGCTGCCCCCCATGCACCAGCCAATAGTCGCTACATTCTTCTTGCCTATTTTCTGGAGCGCACCTCTTACAATGGCCTCTCCTCTTTTAGCATCCAGGCCGCTCATTAATTTGCCTGCTTCCTCCGGAGTCACTGCAGACTGTCCGTCGTAGAGGTCAATAGCATAAACATCTACATTCCCGCCCAGCATTTTTTGCAGATTCTCTGCTTCTTTCTTTATATAATCATTGAGTCCCCACCATTCATGAAATACGAACAACACATTGTCGGTTTGGCTAGTGGCCGGGATGAAAAAGGCGTTACCATCCTTGCCGCCCGCAACAGAGAACTGGATCATACTACCTGACTGCGGGGTATAGCTAATAGGTAGCGGTGCTTCGTGTGCCGCTTTAAATGATTTGTTCAGTGCCAATGCCTGCATTCCTTTGCCGCTGGGCTTCCGGCAACAGCTTTGTGCAATAGCGTCATTTGCTGTAATAAGTAATATTACCGTGAGAAAAGAGTTAAACAGTTTTTTCATGTTTTTTGTTTTTAGATAGTTTTGAAAGTTACGAATTTAAAAGAAATGACAGCCTCATAATAGGGTACACAAATTTCATGCTCACAGGGTTGCTTGCAGGCCTGCTATGTAAGTTGCAGCCAGTTTCATACGGCTGCCATACCAGCTAAACATTTCACCATCTACCAGTAGAATTTTCGCGACTGGCAAAACTGCTTGTATTTCGGCAATATGCGTTTCTTTAAATGGGTAGGGCTCTGAGGATAGTAAGACAAGGTCTATGTTCTTATTCACCATATCCTCCAAATGTATATCCGGATAACGTTGCAAATCAGAAAGTGCATTCTCCCAACCCGCCACTTTTATCATGTCACTGATGAATGTATCGCCCCCTGCGCACATCCACGGCTTTCTCCAGATAAAATAGGCAACACGCTTTGGGGCAGCTTTATTTAGTCGTGCGAATTCGTTTGATATCTGATCCGCGGTAGCAATTGCTTTTTCTTCTGTTCCGGTTAGTTCCCCTACTGCGCATATCATCTTCAAGCCGTCCTCTATTGTCTGGATATTACTTACCCATGTGGGGTATAGAGATGCAAGCTCTTCTATCTGCTCCTTGGTATTTTCTTCTTTGTTGGCTATAATAAGGTCGGGTTGCAGTTCTTTTATTATGTCTATATGCACCGTTTTTGTGCCGCCGACCCTTTTTTTATTTCTGAACCATCCATTCGGGTGAACACAGAATTTAGTGATGCCGACAACTTCTATATCAAGTCCAAGGTCAAATAATAATTCTGTTTGTGAGGGAACCAATGAGATGATACGTTTGGGTGGGTAGGGTATCATTACCTCATTACCTATCATGTCAGTGAATAACCGTGTCATTGCGGTTAGCTAAATTTCTTAAAGTAAAATACAAGAAACACGCTGAACAAACCATCGATAAGAAATATGTTGCTCATGTACAATATCGACAGGTTGTTATTCCTAATAGCAAGGTATAATGATGCATTGATGAGGGTTAACACTATGTAACCAAGAGCTCCCCATTTACGCAAGTCGCATGCAGCTAACCAGAATAATGTATATCCTGCCATCCACAATACCTGCAACCACTCTATACCGGGGAAAGGCGCTGTATGGTCACTCCAGATCGTCCACAATAGCCAAAGCATATGGAACAAACCTACCAATGGAAATAACATTGGCGGCTTATTGGTAATGTCAGTAACAAATGCCTTAATACTTCTCATCAGTTATTTGCAATTATTTATCCTCAATTCAAGCATTGAGGCATTAGATTTTATCCTTTACTAAAAGCGTTCAGGATATCATACTTCGTAAGGATAGTATACTGGCCGCTTTCGTCACGGGTCAATACTGCTCCGTTATCTTTGTTGATGTAGTGGGTCAGGCGTTCGAGAGGTGTATCCATGTCTACTATAGGTAATGCTGCGTCCATTACATCACCTATCAATTGGTCGCGTACATCTGTTTCTTCTATCAGTTTTTTGAAAAGGCTTGCCTGTGTTACGCTGCCGGTCATCTCGCCGTCCAGCAATACAGGTATCTGCTCTATATCGTATTTTTTCATCAGCGTCAGTGCGTCCATCACTTTACTGTTTTGATCTATGGTTACCAGCCTGCGACGGCCCAGGCCACCTATCAGGTCGCGTACCGTGCTTACTTCAAGGAAGCCTCGATCGAGCATCCATTCATCATTGTAAATTTTGGCCACGTACCTGCTGCCGTGATCGTGAAAGATAACAACAACCAGATCGTCTTTCTTTAGTTTATCCTTCATCTGGCGCAGGCCCGCTACTACTGACCCCGCAGAGTACCCTACGAAAATGCCTTCCTCTCTTGTTATGCGGCGAGCCATAACAGCACCGTCCTTGTCTGTTACTTTTTCAAAATGATCAAGTGCCGTACGATCGTAGTTCTCGGGTAAAAAATCTTCACCAAATCCTTCTGATATGTAAGGGTGGACTTCACCCATATCCAGTTCTCCTGTTTCAAACCATTTTTTCAGCAGGCTGCCATATGTATCTATTGCCCATACCTGTATGTTAGGATTTTGCTCTTTCAGGTATTTTCCTGTGCCTACTATAGTACCCCCGGTGCCGGCTGCTACCACAAGATGGGTTATTTTGCCTTCAGTCTGCTTCCATATTTCCGGGCCTGTCTGCTCATAATGCGCCTGTCGATTGGCCAGGTTGTCGTATTGGTTTACATACCAGCTATTAGGTATTTCGCGCTGCAATCTGCGTGCTACCTGATAATAGCTGCGCGGATCTTCAGGGTCTACATTGGTAGGGCAAACGATCACCTCCGCGCCATGGGCTTTCAGTATGTCTGCTTTTTCCTTGCTTTGCTTATCCGTTGTTGCGAATATGCATTTGTAACCTTTTATGATGGCAGCCATTGCCAGGCCCATGCCGGTATTACCGCTTGTGCCTTCAATAATTGTTCCGCCCGGTTTTATCTTGCCTTCCTGCTCAGCTACTTCCAGCATTTTAAGCGCCATACGGTCTTTGATGCTATTGCCCGGATTGAAAGTTTCGACTTTTGCATACACTTTACATGGCAGATCTGCCACTACACGATTCAGGCGCACAAGCGGGGTATTGCCTATTGTCTCCAGTATATTTTCATAAACGCGGTCTGCCATAATATTTGTTTTAAATGCCGGGACGAAGGTAAAAAAATATAAGGACTTGCTTATTGTAATAATGATTTCAGTTGAACTATTTCATGATTTTGCTCCTGGTTTGCACAAATGATATTTTATTTATTGGTAAATGAATAAGTGAATTATAGATTACTCATGTAAATGCATATTTTTGCGTTTACTGATATCAACATCATATTATGAAAGCACGCTTTATACTGATCACCATATTGTTTTTTGTGGCGTTACATATAAGTTCGTGCTTTATGAAGCCCAAGCACCATTTTGATGACCATAGAGGAGTGTATAAAGATAAAGGAGTTACTAAAGACCAATTAATTTACCTGGAGGAGAGAAGGCAAAGATTGCATCCAAAAAAGTATCACAGAAAGTCTTTAAAGCAGCAAAAGCACGAAGACCGCAAAGCGAAAAAAGAAGAAACAGTGAAGAGTAATGTTGTTACTCCTGTTGATACAGCCCTTCATAATAATCTTGCGCAACCTGCTCCTAGCGTGTTACCCCAACTGCCGGATACTTCGCAGAACGCAAGTTCGAAGACTGAGACTGCTCCTGCACCTTCTGTTTTAGGTCCTGATCTGACTGCGCCAATTGATCAGCCTTCGCAGACCGATCCAGCAGTGAAAAAAGAAAAGAAAAAACATAAGAAAAGCAAGCAGAAGGAAGCGACGCAACAATAAGTTGATGATTTTACAACATTAAGATAAGATGCGCTTAACCTTGCGATAATCTTGTAAAAATACTTTTGCCTTTAAAAAAAATGGTAAGGTATTTCTACTCTTTTCTACTTATTCTTTTATCTGCAAATGTTTTCGCCGGCTCTATAAAAGGCACGGTAACCGATTCTAAAAATAATTCACCTTTAAGTGGTGTGGTGATAGTTGTAACCGGCTCAGGTAAGGGTGCAGTAACAGATTTTGACGGCAAATTTGAGATTCCCGATATTCCTGCCGGTACCTATGAAGTTGTTATTTCGTACACATCGTATAACACATATAAACAAACAGTAACGATCGCGGATGGACAGGAGATCATCTTCGACCGCCCAATCTCGCCCGAAAATACTGAGCTGAAAGGCCAGACGATCAAAGGTGCAAAGATCACGAGTACTGAAAATGCTGTTATCAATGAAATAAAGAACAGTAATACTATCGTAAGTGGTACGAGTGCGGCACAGATATCAAAGACGATGGACAGGAATGCTGCCGATGTGGTAAAAAGGATACCAGGTGTAACTATTCAGGACGATAGGTTCATTGTTGTTCGTGGCTTGCCCGACAGGTATAATACAGTATGGCTGAATGATGCCAGTACCCCTAGTAGTGAGTCTGATAAAAAAGCATTTTCATTTGACGTGATACCGGCAGGACTTATAGACAGAGTGCTGATCTATAAAACACCATCACCTGACTTACCGGGTGATTTTGCGGGAGGTATGGTGAAGGTATTTACTACATCACTTGCAGATAAGAATCAAATCAGCGTTAGCCTGCAGACATCAAGCCGGGAATATTCCACCGGCACTAATTTTAATTATAACGCGCCCTCTAAAACAGATAAGTATGGTTACGATGACGGCAGCAGAGGCATCCCTAAGTCTATTCCTGACTTTATATCAAACAAGAATCCCGACTATAAAGCAAAGATCACCGATTGGTCAAAAGCTTTTGGTAATGATTGGGTAGTGAATTCAAAGAAAGCTTCGCCTGATGCTCGTTTCTCCCTTGCATTATCTAATGTATGGAAAATGAAAAAAATCAAGATAGGCAACACAATGGGTATAGCTTATGCAAATACTTATACTAACTCCCAGATTCAACGACAGGACTGGGATTCAGTTTCAAGCAATTATAATTATGTTGACAAGAGGTCTGTAAATAATGTGAGCGTTGGGTTGATGGACAATGTTGGGGTATCGATCGGCAATTCTAAAATAGAATTTAAGAATCTCTACAACCAGATTGGAACTTCATCGCTTACGATACGTAATACCATAAAAGATACAGGAGTAGCTACAAACCCCGATGAGCGGTCTTATGCAATGGGCTATGAAAGCCGTGCCACTTATGCTGCACAGCTTACCGGACAACACAAAAATAACAAAGACACGCGTAAATATAACTGGGCCATCGGATATACTGACCTTTTTAGGAATCAGCCTGACTTGAGGCGCATCAAGTATTCTAAACAACAATCAGAACCGGATTCTATGTTCAGAGCGCAGGTATCAGGCAATGTGGATATTATCAATGGAGGTGGCCGTTATTATTCTTCGTTGTATGAACATACTTATAGTTTTAACCATCAGTTTACACAGACGGTGAAAGTGACTGACAAGTTCGGTTTTGATGTTAATGTAGGCAACTACCTGGAATATAAAGACAGAAGTTATAAGATACGCCAGCTGGGTTATACCGTGAAGCAGGGTAGTAGTTCGTTGGCTTTAACAAGGTTGCCGATCAACCAGATATTTGCAGACTCTAATGTAGGAGGTACTAAAAAATTCAATATAGGGGAAACCACGAACAAGTATGACCATTACAACGGACAGAATGAACTGATCGCAAGCTTTGTTTCTCTGAAGGTACCTGTTGGGAAGCATATAACTGTATTTGGCGGTGCCCGCTACGAGTATAATGAACAGTCGATACAAGCATTTGTAAACCTGGATAGCATTGCGCCTAAGATAGTGACTAAATTCCTGTTGCCGTCGGTAAATGCCGCGTATAATTTTTCAGATAAAAGCCTCGTAAGAGTGGCATACGGAAAAACATTGAACCGTCCGGAATTCAGGGAGTGGGCCCCGATATTTTATTATGATTTTGATGAGCTTGCAGGTAATAAAGGTTCTTTATTTAAAACTACTGTAAGCCGCAATAAGGCAGGCAATATAGGCGACACCCTGAAAGTAGCTCAGATTCAGAACTATGATGTTCGATATGAGTTGTATCCCGGTGTAGGTGAAATGATACAGGTAGGGGCGTTCTACAAATCATTTAAAGATCCGATACAGAGAGTTGTATTGCCGGGCACAGGCGGCGACAGCCGTGCGTTCTCTTACATCAATGCTGATAATGCATATTGCTATGGTGTTGAAATAGACCTGAGGAAAAACCTTGCATGGGTAGACAGTAAACTGGGAACAAAAATATTCAGGGACCTTACTCTGGTTGGTAACCTTTCCCTCGCAAAGAGCGAGCTTACTATTGATACCGCGCAGGTAAACGGAGCAGTTCCTCATTCTTCTTTACAGGGACAGTCGCCATATATTGTTAATGCGGGTGCTTACTACCAAGGTACCGATAATGGTTTCCAGGCTTCTATACTGTATAATGTCTTTGGTCCTCGCATGTATGCAGTCGGCACCACGAATGCCGGAGCTGAAAGCCTTGGTGAATTACCATTCCAATCATTTGATGCGACTATTTCTAAATTGTTTCACAAACATTACATAGTAAATATTGGTGTTCAGAATTTGCTTAACTCACGTGCGCTTTTCATGAAAGACAGCAACAGGGATGGCAAATTCACATCAGCAGATGACCGTGATTATAAAAGCTTCTACCCGGGCAGATATTACACGCTTGGTGTTAAGATTAAATTTTGAATTCGGTAACAATGGGATAATGTGGTCGTAATAATGCCGTAATACTCGCGACATACTTTTGTATCAAAATAAAAAAAACAAAATTTTATGAAGAAATTTTTCCTTTTCTCTTGCATGCTTGCTGCATCTTTTTGCAAGTCTTATGCGTTTACTACTGTCGTTGTTAAAGACAGTATTTCTACCAACACTCACTGGACATGCGATCAGCAATATCTGCTGCAGGGCTATGTGTATGTAACTGCAGGTGCTACATTGACCATCGATGCGGGTGTTGTTGTTAAGGGTGATAAAGACACTAAGGGCGCTTTGATCATAGAACGTAATGCGAAGATCATAGCTATCGGTACTCCGTCACAGCCGATCGTTTTTACATCGAACCTTGATCAGGGCGAAAGAAACTACGGTGACTGGGGCGGTATAATCCTTTGCGGTAATGCACCTACTAACTGGACAGCAGGTCAAGCTCAGGTAGAAGGCGGCCCACGTTCATTCTATGGTGGTAATGATCCTCATGATAACAGCGGAACAATGCAATATGTGCGTATTGAATTTGGTGGTATAGCGTTTTCTCCAAACAATGAAGTGAACAGTCTTACTTTTTGTGGTGTAGGTGATGGTACAACTATTGATCACATACAGGCTTCATACAACGGTGATGATGCATTTGAATGGTTTGGCGGTACAGTAAATGCTAAATACCTCGTAACGCTTAATACATGGGATGACGATTTCGATACAGATGCGGGTTTCCAGGGCAAAGTACAGTTTGGTGCTGTTGTTCGTTACAATGCAGCTGACCTTAGCGGTTCTAAGGCATTTGAAAGCGATAGCTATCAGGCAGGTACTGCTACAGGTATACCGGCAGACAATACTAAAATGACAAGGCCCGTATTTTCAAACATCACAGCTATTGGTCCTGTTGTCAACCCAACAACCAGTGCTATCGATCCTAACTTCGTAGCTGCGGCACACGTTCGCCGTGGTAGTTCCATCAGCATTCTTAATAGCGTTATAGCAGGCTGGCCATGTGGTTTGCTTATAGATGAGTCTTCAGCTTCCTTCGGTTCTACATCAGCTAATTTACTTTCCGGCGAAAGCCAGTTCCGCAATAACATCATTTGCGGTACTTCTTTGCCTGCAGGTGGTTTTAATAAGGACATAATGTATGTAGTAAATGGTGCTCGTTCATTAACACCAACCACTGCTTTCGCGTCGGACACAACTACTCCGTTTTCTCCGACATATGCTGGTCCTATCAGCTTTTTGTATACATACGATTTTCATAATAAAATGTATCCTACAGAGCAGAGCAGCGTTTTTCTTGGTAATCCATTTAATCTGACTAATCCGAACCTGGTACCTAACAGCACTTCACCTATCGTATATAATACGTGGAAAGTGGGTACTACAACAGTTACGTATGACCCTTCTAAGCCAATCAATACAGATACTTCTGGCGGAATGGCGAGTTACAATGCACCGGCTGTATTCCCTGACTTCACCACTACGAAAGCAAACGATGGTTTCTTCGATAAGGTTAAGTATGTAGGTGCATTCCCGTACACTGGTTCTACCTCTGACAACTGGATGAGAGGATGGTGCGAATTCGATCCTAATAATGCTGATTATTCTACTGCTTGTTATGTTGCTCCTCCTCCGGTAGATCATACACTTGTAGGTCAGATAAACAACAGCTCTTTCGCTAAAATTAACGTTTACCCTAACCCAGCGCATGAAGTTGCAACACTTGCAATCGACATGAAGCATAATGGCAACCTGAAAATCGCTGTTATGGACGTTACCGGTAAAGTCGTTAAGAATGTATTCAACGGTACATCTGTAAAAGGTGAGCAGACTTTCGAGATCAAAACAAGCGATCTTTCAAGTGGTATGTATATCATAGCTGTATCATCTGATAATAACGTTAAGACACTGAAATTGAGTGTTATCAAATAGTATTTAAGATTGTGTATGTTTAATTGAAGTCGGCACGGGTGATTCCGTGCCGGCTTTTTTAATTACTGAGTTTATGAAAAATGTCCTCTTGTTTTTATTCTTGTTAACGGTCATTGTTGCTTGTCAGCACAAACCAGAGCTTGCCACTGTTCCTGTTCCTGCACCTGTAGTGGTCAATAAATGTGACACAGCAAATGTTTTCTATAATTCAAATATTCAGCCAATTATTAAAAATAATTGCTACTCTTGTCACAGCATTTCTGTAACACAAAA
>Ga0209023_10004207_pt1 | contig 16554 bp, 14 predicted proteins | sample LakOneMetagenome_FD_187468 | JGI IMG/M metagenome (GOLD analysis project Ga0209023, IMG submission 187468) | Freshwater and sediment microbial communities from Lake Erie, Canada (SPAdes) (version 2) | ecosystem: Environmental > Aquatic > Freshwater > Lentic | place: Lake Erie, Canada... | reverse complement strand
GCAGGCCGTGCGTGAACACGAGGGGGAACACGCTGGCGTGGTCTTCGCCCGGGAAGACCTCGACCTGGGTGCGCAGGCCGCGGTAGCGCCGGCTCTTCAAGGCCGCATCGAACTCCTTCAGGTCGGCCACCATGTCGGCCTCTTCTTCCGAACGCGAACGGCGCTTGCCCGGCGCCAGCGTCTCGCGTCCGCCGATGCCGAAATACACCGAGGCCGGCAGCTCGCGCCCTGCCTTGGCGTAGGCCTGCTCGCGCGCGAACAGCACGCCGCGGTCGAACCACAAGGAGGGGCTGCCGAGGATGTAGTGCTCGAAGGTGGCGGGCTGGGTCAGCAGGATCTCCAGCCCCAGCAAGCTGCCATAGGAATGGCCGACGAAGGCCTTGCGCCGCATGTCGGCCCGGTACTGCGCGGCGATCAGGGGGAAGACCTCGCTAGCGATGAAGCGGCCGTAGGCGCCGGCTTCACCGAATGCGGGGGCGCGGCCCGGCATGTCTGAGACGTAGGTTTGAGAACGCGGCGTCGAGGGCGTGTAGTCGCGGCGGCGGCTGTAGCCGGGCGTGTCGCCCTTCGCGTACGACAGGCCGACGATGATTGCCTCTTCCATGCCGGCGTGCTTTGCCAGGCGGCTGGCGATGGCGCGCGCCAGCGGAAAGGCGTAGTTGGCGTCGGTGACGAACAGCACCGGATAGCGGCGCTGCGAGGTCCCATACGACTCGGGCAGTGCCACCAGCAGCTGGTAGTCGCGCTTCAGGCTGGCGGAGTGGATGTCGCGCACTTCGGTGCCGTCCAGCTGGTAAGGCAGGGGTGCGGCGGCGGCGCCCAGGCAGAGAAAGAAAGCCGAGGCGAGGATCAGTCGTTTCAAGGGTGCTCCTGAAGGTGTCGGTATGCTTTGAATTCTGCCGCGCCGCCTGCCGGGCGGCAGCAGCGCAGGGATGAAACCCCGGTTCCGTGTGACGGTCGGAATGGCGGCAGCGGCCCGACAATTGTTGCCACTGCTATACTTTTGTCGATGAAGGATCGCTCCCACCCCGCCCCTCTTGCCCCGGTATCCGCCACTCGCACCATCGCCATCGCGCTGCTGCTGTGGACGGCCATCAGCATGCTCGGCGCCCTGCAGACCTACAGCGACAACCTGCGCGGCGGCATCGACAGCCACTACCCCGCCCTGCTCGCCACCTGGTTCCTCGAATACGCGGTGCCGCTGATCGTGCTCAGCGCCGGCCTGTCGCTGGCGCTGTCGCGCTGGCCCGGCCTCACCGAACGGCCGCGCCATGTGTTCGCCCTCTTCCTCGGCCTGGTGCTGGTGTTCCAGCCCGCGCAATGGACCTGGATGGCGTGGATGCGCGGCTACCTGGATATCGCCAGCCTGGGCGACGTGTGGCAACTGCTGCGCAAGATGCTGCTGGTCGGCTGGTTCTCGGCCAGCGGCACCTTCGCCGCCGTCCTCGCCCTGCATTACTGGCGCCGCGCGCGCGAACGCGAGCTGGCCTGGCAGCGTTCGCAGACCGACATGCTGCAGCTGCGCCTGGCATTGGAAGAGCAGCGCATGCTGGCCCTGCGCGCCCAGCTCGAACCGCACTTCCTGTTCAACGCCTTGAACGCCATCAGCGCCCTGGTGCGCGGCGGCGACACCGCCCTGGCCCTGGGCGGCATCGGCCGCCTGAGCGAGCTGCTGCGCTATGCGCTGGCCGCGAGTACCCGCAGCAGTTCCACGGTGGCCGAGGAACTCGCTTTTGTCCGCGGCTACCTCGACCTGCAGCGCCTGCGCTATGGCGAACGGCTGCAGGTACGGATCGAGGGCGATGGCCCCATCCTGCACGACGCCGCCTGCCCGCCCCTGCTGCTGCAGCCGCTGATCGAGAACGCGCTGCGCCACGACCTTGATTGCCGCGCCGGGCCGGGCGACATCCGCCTGACTTTCGCCCGGATCGGCAGCGACCTGGCGATCCGCGTCACCAACCCGGCCGGCCCCGGCACGCCGGCCAATCCCGGCGCCGGACTTGGCCTGGCCAATACGCGCGAGCGGCTGCGCCTGATGCATCCGGGCGCCTCGCTGCAGGCCGGGCTGCAGGGCGAATGCTTCGTCGCCGAGGTGCGCCTGCCGCTGGCCGGGGAGGACTGACATGCCGATTCGCTACCTGATCGTCGACGACGAACTGCCCGGCCGCAGCAACCTGCGCCTGGCGATGCGTGCGTATCCGGACTGGCAACTGGTGGCCGAATGCGCCAGCGCGGCCGACGCGCGCGCGGTGCTGGCAAACGGCGAGATCGACCTGGTCTTCCTCGACGTCCAGATGCCGCATGAATCGGGCCTGGTGCTGGCGCGCGAACTGGCCCGCCTGCCTGAACCGCCGCTGGTCGTCTTCGTGACCGCCCACAGCACGCATGCGGTCGAGGCCTTCGAGGTGCACGCGCTCGACTACCTGCTAAAACCGCTCGACGACGCGCGCCTGGCCCAGGCCGTGGAACGCAGCGCCGCCCTGCTGCGCGGACGCCAGCGCGCGGCCTATGGCGCAGCCCTGCGCGACTATGCGCAGGATGGCAAACCGGACCACCTGAACGTGCGCTCGGTCGGGCGCATCGAGCGCATCGCCATCGATGACATCTGCTGGGCCGCATCGGCCGGCAACTACGCCGAACTGCACCTGGCCGCGCGCAGCGTGCTGCACCGGATCACGCTGGGCAGCCTGGAAGCGCTGCTGCCGCCGGGCGCCTTCTTGCGCGTGCACCGCAGCGCCATCGTGCGGCGCGATCAGATCGCGCGCCTGGACAGCACCGGCGACGCCAGCTGGCGCCTCACGCTGCGCTGCGGCGCGGTGGTAGGCGTCAGCGAACGCTATCTGGATGCCGTGAAAGCGGCCATGTGACGAAACGCCGGCTGGGCGGGATGGCAGCGCTGTCAATGCTTGTATCGGCGCACCTATACTGGGCCCATCCTGCACCTGAAACGGAGTCACCATGTCTATTCGCCGCCTTGCCCTCGCCCTCGCCTGTTCTACCGTCATATCCGCCAACGCCGCCGACACCACGAGCGTCAAGACGATCGTCGACCGCGCAGTGCAGCCGGTGATGGCGCAATACGGCGTGCCCGGCATGGCGGTGGCAGTCACGATCGACGGCCAGGCCATGTTCTTCAACTACGGCCTGGCCTCGAAGTCGCCCGCCAGGCCAGTCACCGAGCACACCCTGTTCGAGCTTGGCTCGATCAGCAAGACCTTCACGGCGACCCTGGCCACCTACGCCGAGGTGCGTGGCAAGCTCTCGCTCGACGACCATCCGGGCAAGTACCTGCCGGCGCTGAAGGGGAGCGCGCTCGACGCGGCCACCCTGCGCGAACTCGGCGCCTATACCGCAGCCGGCCTGCCCTTGCAGGTGCCGGACGAAGTGGGTAACGACGCCCGGATGCTGGCCTGGCTGCGCGCCTGGCAACCAGGCGCCGCGCCCGGCACCCAGCGCCGCTATTCGAACCCGAGCATCGGCCTGATGGGGCGCGCTACCGCCGTGGCCTTGCAGTCCGATTTCGGCGACGCCCTCGAACGGCAACTGTTCCCGGCCTTCGGCTTGCGCCACACCCATGTGCGCATACCGCAAGCCGCGATGGCCGACTACGCGTGGGGTTATAAAGCGGACGACAAGCCGGTGCGGGTAACGCCCGGCGTCTTTGAAGCGGAAAGCTACGGCGTGAAGTCCAGCGCCGCCGACATGGTGCGCTACCTGCAGGCGAACATCGAGCCGGCACGCCTGGACCCGACACTGCGCCGCGCCGTCGAAGGCACGCAGGTCGGCTTCTACGAAGTGGGTGGCATGGTGCAGGGCCTGGGTTGGGAGCAGTACCGCGCGCCACTCACCTTGCAGCGCCTGCTGGACGGGAATTCAACGCGCATCAGCCTGGAAACCAATCCCGTCACGCCGCTTGCGCCAGCCCCGGCGCCAGCGGGTACGCTGTTCAACAAGACCGGTTCGACCGGCGGCTTCGGCGCCTATGCCGCCTTCATCCCGCAGCGCCGCATCGGCATTGTCCTGCTGGCGAATAAAAACTACCCGATTCCTGCCCGCGTAACGGCCGCGTATGCGATCCTCCACCAGCTCGCACCATTCACACCCCAGGAGACGGCCAGCCAATGAGCATAGCGACCCTAGCTACCCGCGACACGCCGGCGCCGGCGGCCGCGCTGCCGGTCCGGCGCGCCCGCAACGTCGGCATCGACTGCCTGCGCGGCCTGGCCATCCTGCTGGTGATCGTGCACCACCTGGCCCTGCCCTTCCGCCTGCCGCTCGGCCCCAGCCTGCTCGGCGAATGGCTGCCGAAGCGCCTGGTCGACGCCATCAGCTTCAACGGCTACGAGGCGGTGTTCGTGTTCTTCGTCATCTCCGGCTTCCTGATCGCCACGCGCATCATCGACCGCGACGGCAGCCTGGAGCGCGTCGACCTCCGCCGCTTCTATGCCGCCAGGGCCAGGCGCATCCTGCCCCTGCTTGCGCTGGTCCTGGCGGTGCTGAGCATACTCGCCTTGTCCGGCGTGCCGGGCTTTGCACCCGAGGGCGAGCAATCCACCGCCGGCCTGCTGGCGTCGGCGCTCACCTTCACCTTCAACCTGTACGAAGGCCGCACCGGCTGGGCGCCGGCAGGCTGGGACGTATTGTGGTCGCTGTCGATCGAAGAAGCCTTTTATCTCGGCTTCCCGCTGCTGTGCCTGTGGCTGCCGCGGCGCCTGCTGGTGGGCGTGCTGCTATTGTGGGCGCTGGCATTGTCGCCGCTGCGCGACCTGGTGCCGCCGCAGGACGAAGTCTGGCGCGAAAAGGCTTACCTGCCGGGCATGGCGGCGATTGCCTGGGGCGTGCTGGCGGCATTGCTGGCGCGCCGCTGGTCGCCGTCGCGAGGCCAGGCGCAATTGATGGCCGTGTGCGGCGCGCTGTGCCTGGTGCTGACCTTCGTGTGGGGCGACTTCGTCTGGCGCCACCTGTACAAGTCCAACCTGTACTGGCTGTGCATCGGCGCCTGCCTGCTGTTGCTGGCCTTTTATGCGCACCCGCCGGCGCCACGGCGCAGCCTGCGTTGGCTGGCGCGCATGGGCGAGCTGAGTTACGAGCTGTACCTGTCGCACATGTTCGTGGTGCTGGGCGTGGTGGCGGGGTACCGCGCGCTGCTGGGCGAGGAGAATGCCTGGACCTTTGTCGTGTACCTGCCGGTGCTGCTGTTGTGCCGCTTGCTGGCGGGTCGGCTGGAAGGCTGGACGACGCGCTTCCAGCCAAGGCATGCAGCAGCGAGGAAGCTGCCACCGACGCGCCAGGTCACCCAGGCCCATCCCGTCAACTATGCGGCGTCGCTCTTGCTCGCGCTCGTCGCCTACTTCTGCCTGTGGCCCGTGCCGATCCAGGCGCAGCGCTGGCACCCGGCGCCGGCGCCCGCTCCTGCAGGGCCCTTCGCTCCGAATACTGGATTAGCGGCGCCGCACCGTATCGACCTGCAAGGCGAGATCGGGCCGGAACATGTGCTGGCCGCTCCTGACGGCAGTGTCTACGTTGGCGTCGCGAGCGGACGCATCCTGCGCCTGGCTGACAATGCGGCCGTTCCGCAGCTTGTTGCCGACACAGGAGGACGCCCGCTAGGCCTGGCGTTCGATGGCGCGGGCAATCTGCTGGTCGCCGATGCCCGCAAGGGTTTGCTGTCGATCGCGCCCGACGGCAAAGCGACCGTGCTGTTGGGGCTTGGCGCGTCGCTTTCCTTTCCTAACGCCGTCGCCGTGGCACGGAGCGGCATCATCTACGTATCCGATTCGTCGCAGCGATTCACGGCGGCGCGCTGGGGCAGCACCCAGGAAGCGGCCCTGCTTGACATCATGGAGCAGTCGGCAACGGGGCGCGTCATCGCGTTCGACCCGGCGACGCGCAAGGTTCGCGTCGTCGTGACCGGCCTGAGCCTGGCGAACGGCATCGCCCTGACCAGCGGCGAAGAAACGCTGCTCGTCAGCGAGTCGGGCCGCTATCGCGTCTGGAAGATCAACGTGCACGCCCAGGCCGCTGACATCAAGCGCCAGGGAGCCAACGCACAAGTCCTGCTCGATAACTTGCCCGGCTACCCCGACAACCTGACGCGCGGGCGTGACGGGCGCATCTGGCTCGGCCTGGCCGGCCCGCGCAACGACAGCGATGCCGTGGCCAATTATCCCTTCCTGCGCGAACTCGCCCTGCGCCTGCCGCGCAGGCTCTTGCCGCAACCGCCATCGTACGGGCATGTGCTGGCGTTCACGGAGGACGGGACGATCGTGGAAGACCTGCAAGACCCGGCCAGGCATGCGCCCACGATCACCGGCCTGACCGAAACCGGTACACGGCGCTACCTGCACAACGTCGACGCCGGCATGCTCTCGTGGGTCGATGGCGCGGCGGCTACGCCAGCACAGGCGCGATCCGTTCTCCGGCAATCCGCTCGACCAGCAGGGCAGCCTGCAGCACCCGCGCGTCCTGCCCCGGCGCCGCAAACACCGTGACGCCGAAAGGCAGGCCGTCCGCATCCAGGCCGGCGGGAATGGCGATCACCGGTGCACCCGCCTTGCCGGTGCATTTGGCGGCTGCGCTCATGGGCGCCAGCAGGACGTCAGCCTTCCCTGCCCCGAGCGCGCCCGCGATACCCGCATCGATACTCAGTTCCAGGTCGCGCCGGCGGTCGGCCAGGTAGTCGGGCGAGCGGATATCGGGCGCCACGCTGGCCGCTTCCAGCAGCGGCTGGCCATACGGAATGGCGTCCGGGTGCGCGCGGTTCCAGCGGATGATGTCGTCCATCGAGGCCATGCCGCAGGGTGTCAGAGATTCCAGCAGTGTGTCCAGGCTGGCCTTGAATTCGCTGCGGAAGACGCAGGACCGTACCTCGGCCAGCGCGTCGGCGCCTGGCAGGTCGCAGGGATCGACGATGACGGCGCCGGCTTGGGCAAGCGTGGCCAGCACACGCCCGAATGCCGCTTCGCGACCGGGGATGAGGACCGTGTCGGCAATGTGGCGGCGCGGGATGCCGATGCGCAGCCCCTGCATCGGCAACGGCGCCGCCTTCACTATTGAGGCAAGCGTGGCCGTGTCATGCATGTCGGGGCCGCCCACGATCTCGGCGACCAGCGCGGCATCGTCCACCGTCACGGTGAGCGGGCCGGGCGAATCCTGGCTCGGCACCAGCGGGAACATGCCGTGCCGGCTGATACGGCCGACCGTTGGCTTGAAGCCGACCACCGAACTGTGGACCGCCGGCGCCTGGATCGAATTCTGCGTTTCCGATCCGATCGCAAACGCGCAGAAGCGCGCCGCCACCGCCGCGGCGGAACCGACGCTCGACCCCTGGCCGCGCCCGTAGGCCACGCCATGCGGATTGCGCACGACCCCGCCGGCGCCGCTGAAACCGGACGGCATCGTATCGGACACGAAGTCCGCGAACTCCGTCAGGTTGGTCTTGCCGAGCAGGACAGCGCCGGCCTCGCGCAGGCGCCGTACCAGCGTGGCTTCATACGGCGGCAGGAAGTAGGCCAGGGCCTGGCTGCCGGCCGATGCGGGGCTGCCGTCGCCAGTGAACACGTTGTCCTTGACCAGGTAAGGCACGCCATGCAGTGGTCCGCGCACACGCCCGGTGGCGCGCCCGGCGTCGGCGCGGCGTGCTTCGTCCAGCGCCAGCGGCGAGATGCTGCGCACGGCGTTCAAGCCTTCCGGCCCGCTGTCGAATTGCGCGATGCGTTGCAGGTACCAGGTGGCGGCGTCGACCGCGGTGAGCTCGCCGGCGGCGATGGCCTGGCCGATCGCCCGTGCCGAGCCGGAAAGGAGAAGATGCGAGAATGCGGACATGTGTCGTCAAGCCATACCGTAATCCCGCAATTGTGAGGCCGCCGGCCGCCACAAGCCAGCTATACCATCGGATAGGGCTCAGAACTCTTCCCACTCGCCCGCAGTCTCCAGCGCCGCCGGGGCCTGCTTGCGGCCTGGCTTCGGCGCGGCCTGCTTGACGCTGTGCACAGGCGCTGCCAGTTTCGGCTTGGCCTTTTGAACCACGGGTTGCGCCACAGTTTGCGCTGCATTCGCAGCCACCTGGAACACGCTGACCATGCCTGCCAGCTGGGCGGCCTGCTCCTGCATCGATTGCGAGGCAGCGGCGGCTTCCTCGACCAGGGCGGCATTCTGCTGGGTCACGACATCCATCTCGGCCACGGCGGTGTTGATCTGCTCGATGCCGACTTCCTGCTCGCTGCCGGCCGCGCTGATCTCGTCCATGATCTGGGTGACGCGGCGCACGCTGGCGACGATTTCCTGCATCGTCGTCCCCGCTTCGTTCACCAGCGCGCTGCCGGTGTAGACCTGTTCCACCGAATCGGTGATCAGCTGCTTGATGTCCTTGGCGGCGCTGGCCGAGCGGTGCGCCAGGTTGCGCACCTCGGTGGCGACCACGGCAAAGCCGCGGCCCTGTTCGCCGGCGCGCGCCGCTTCCACCGCCGCATTCAGCGCCAGGATGTTGGTCTGGAAGGCGATGCTGTCGATGACGCCGATGATGTCCGCGATCTTGTCCGACGACTGGCTGATCGAAGCCATGGTGTCGACCACGCGCTCGACGATCTCGCCGCCTTTTACCGCGATCTGCGACGCCGAACCAACCAGCTGGCTGGCCTGGCGCGCATTGTCCGAGTTCTGGCGCACGGTGGAGGTCAGTTCCTCGAGCGAGGACGCCGTCTCTTCCAGGTTCGCGGCCTGCTGCTCGGTGCGGCTCGACAAATCGAGGTTGCCGGCAGCGATCTCGCCGCTGGCGGTGGCGATGGCGTCGCTGCCGCTGCGTACGCCGCGCACCGTGTCGGCCAGGCTGTCCTGCATCGTCGCCAGGCCGCGCATCAGCGCGCCCATCTCGTCCTTGCGGGTTGCATCGATGGTGTTGGTCAGCTTGCCCTCGGCGATGGCGTTGAAGTGGCTCAGGGCCTGCTTCAACGGCGTCATCACGGCGCGCAGCAGCAGCATGGTCGAGACCAGCGCTGCGAGCAGGCCGGCCACGATCGCGCCGACCGAGAACGCCATGTTGCGGTGGTAGGCCGCCTGGCTGTCGGTGTACTGGCGGGTGGCCGATTCGAGCTGGTAGGACGAGAGCTTTTCGGCGCTGTCGGTATAGATGCGGAACAGGCGCGTGACTTCGCTCAGCATCAGGCGGTCGACTTCAGGCTGGTTCTTCTCGCGCAGCGCCTTGATGGCGGCGCGGATGCCGTCCCTGACCAGGGCCTGGCGCGCCGCATCGACGCCGTTTGCCATCGACTGCTCGCCGTCATCGAATGGCAAGGCAGCGTAGCGCGCCCAGGCCTTGTCGCTGGCCGCGAGAAAACCTTCGGCGCGGGTCAGGGTGTCGGCGGCATTCTCCGCGTCCGGCTGCATCGCGACGCGGTCGACCGACAGACGCGCGCGGTCGATCTGGATCTGGGCATCCATGATGGACTTCATGGAGACCATGGAGTTTTCATTGACGTTCTTGAGAACGGCGTTGGTGTCGTTCAGGGCCAGGATGCCGGCGGTACCGATGAAGATCATCAGGACGCTCAGCAATGCCATGGTCGCTATCAGGCGGGTTCGGATAGTCATGTCGGCAAGGTGTGGAAAGTGTTTCAAGACGTTGTCTGTCGGGTAATGAGCGATTATCAAAATCGCGATGACGCAACAGGGCGTGGGTAATTCGATAACAGGCGCTGTGAATGGAATAGTGCGCTGCCAGGTTTGAAACAACACATCGGCTGACAAGCAAGCATAGGCAAGTCTATACAGGTGATTTCTGTACAGCAAAGGATTGATGCCGGATTTACTGCAGGTTTACCTTTTAAGCGACAGTTCAATTCTTCTTTATTAACGATACGAATAGCGAACCGACATCGGAATTATCCGGCCGATAATTCACTTGTTTTCTTTTTATTGCAGAGCGATTAAGCGGATCTGTTCCCGGCAAAACGAAACTGTCCTGAGCGCCGGTGGCGTTTTCAAGTCAGGCAGATATCGGATTGACGTGGCAGGCAGCCTGTCATCGCGCCCGGCTTTGCACCGAGTGCTCAGCCGGCGGGCAGTTGCTTCGTATGCGCATCGAGGGTGCCTGTGGGCCAACCGAACCAGCTTCAGGCGCCAGGCAAAACCTGGCCAGATAGCGCAAGGGACTGCCCGCGTTCCTCGCCTTGCGTGCCTCTATCAGCACCTGGTAAGCCCTGCCCGCTTCCAGTACCGCCGCCGGCGTCTGCGGCAGCGCCTGCACCCGTCCCGCGTACGGAATGCACATGCTGTGGGTGACCGGAAAGGTGCGCTCGCGCGGCATCGTCATTTTCCACATCGGCTTGCCGCTGCTGTCGCTGACCGTTACGGCCCGGAAGTCCGGCGCGCCGCCGCGTTGTTCTTCACGTGCGGAGATCGTGAAGCACGGCACGCCATTTGCCCCAGCGCGGACCTCGGCCTCGCCGATGCGGCGCGCGGCCTGCGCCAGGGGCGCGAGCAGGACGGTCAGCAGCAGGGTCGGCAACAGCTTCATGGTGTCGGAAAACAGGAGAGCAGGCAGGGATTCCAAGCCTAGGCTGTTGCCGCAGAGCAGCATTGAGGAAACTCAATGCTGGATGGGTAGACAACAGACGGCCGGCGCCGCTATCGCCGGACGGTCAGCCGAAACGGGCGATGCGCCCTGCCAGGCCATGGTGCAGGCTGGCGCGGTCGCTTGGGTCGGCCAGGAAACCGGCCAGCACCCGCTCGTACAGCGCCAGCTGGTTGCCGTATTGACGCTGGCGCATGGCATCCGGCCGGCGCAGGAATTTCAGCACGAAGTAATCGGCCAGCAGGTCGCCCTGCGCTTCCATGTTGTAGTCGGCCAGCGTCGCGCCTTCGCGCAGTTCGTAGCTGTACTGCAGGCCCAGGCGCACGGCGCCGCGCAGGCGCACCGGATAGCCGAGCTGGTGCTGCCAGACGTGCACCATCTCGTGCATGAACCAGTGCTGGCCGGTGAGGTTCGCCTGCGAATAATCGTCGAGGAAGCAGGAAGCGTGGAAGTACATGCTGCCGTTCGGCGTCATGCAGCAGTTCTTCGGCTGGAATGGCATGTAGCGCCGGCCATGAATACGTACCCGCCGGTAATCGATGGCATCGCGGAACAGCAGGGACGTCAGCGCGATTTCGCCTTCTGTCAGCGGACGCTTCTTGCTACGCATAGTTGAGCTGCTTTCCTGTCATACGAGAACGCGCCGTAGGTGAATTCCGATTTATCGACGGTGCAAGGATTATAGAGGACGACGGTTGACCGCTCCCAATCCCGCTTCAGTGGCGCCGGGCCAGAATCGTGAGCTTGCATAATTCATAACGGAGGCGAACTTGGCTATCGACGCGTACTTGAAGATCGAAGGTATCAACGGGGAATCGGAGGACGACAAGCACAAGCAGTGGATCGAAGTAAGCAACGTGATGTACGCGATTCACCAGCCAAGAGCAGAAACGGTATCGACGGCTGGAGGCTTAACCAGCGGAAGGGCTGAACTTCATCCGATCACGTTTCAGAAACTGGCGGACATCGCTAGTCCGGTGCTCCTTCAAACCTGCGCAGCAGGCAAGACGATTCCGAAGGCAGTCTTCGAGTTCATGCGGGCCGACAGCGACGGCAAGCCGATTCCGTACTTTAAAATCGAACTGGAAAACTTGATGATTGCGAACATCACTCCCGACAGCGGCGACGGTGGAATCATCCGTGAACGAGTGCACGTAGCGTACGCAAAGATCAAGTGGAACTATATACGCCAGAGCATCCGGGGCGGCGCGCAAGGCAATACGTCTGGCGGCTGGGATTGCAGCGCCAACAAGGTGTGCTGATCGGAGGCGATTATGTCCAAGTACGAAGGTGATTCAATGGTCATATGTCCGCTGGAAGAACGCGACTTCCGACACGTTTGTGCAGTTATTGTGTCAGGCGACGGTGTCAACGCTTGCGGTCATACGCTGCTGCACATTAGCGGTAGCTGGGGTTGGTATGTGCATATCTCTGGCTTCTACAACTCACCCAAATTCATACCAGAGAGTGGCTACAAAAGGTACTTGAATGAGAACAACAAGCGCGAAATTCGCCGTTGGGATATCAGGCTGCCCAATCCCAAAGGCGCGCATGACAAGCTGCATGAACTGGTAGAAAAGCCGTGGTTGTGGGGCATCGTGGCACATAACTGCACTTCGTTTGCTGAAGAAGTTGTGCGGGCAGGCGGCAGTAAGGCCGGACAGTATCTCAATTGCCCTATTGCGGAGCGATTCGGATGAGAACTACATTTATTTCCCTTGGTGCCGCCTTCCTGGCAGTGGCTATCGTCTATATATCAATATTATTTTTTGATCCCAAGATGAATGTCGAAAAGGCGTTTAACATCATCTTCTACGCGTTCTTCGGCGCGGGGATTCTCACTGCACTGGTGTTGACGCTACGGGGCCGTCGCAAGAGCGAGTAAAGGCCCAGCAATTTGTACGAGCGGTGTGCAGACTGCCACAACTGCACCATCCCGAGCATGAACCAATGCTGATCGCTGCATGGAAAGCGCGCGTGACATGCAGCACGGCCGGCACGCGGCGTCCGGGTCAAACGCGCACGAGTTCGACGCGGCGGTTCCTCGCCTTGCCTTCTTCGGTCGTGTTGTCGGCCAGCGGCTGGTCCGGGCCCTTGCCGACGGCGCTCAGGCGGTCGGCGGCGATTTGCTTCGCGGTGATCGCCTGGACGACCGATTCGGCGCGCGCCAGCGACAGCTTGCGGTTGTGGACCGCGTCCCCGGTAGCGTCGGTATGGCCTTCGACGCGCAGCTTCAGGCTGGGCTCGCCCTGCATCAGCTTGACGATCTCGTCCACCGCCGGCTGGCTTTCCTGGCGCATGACCTGGCTATCGGTATCGAAGTTCAGGTAAAGCGCAACGTGGCCGTCCTTCTTCAGGGCGCTGGACAGCTGGGCGGCGGGCAAGGCCTGCACCTGCTGTTGCATGGCCTTTTCTTCGACAGTCACGACGCCGACCTCACCGCCGTGCACATACAGCGTGAACCAGATGTTCGTCTGGGGCGTGCGGATCAGCCATTGCTCGAAATTAGGCGCATCCGGGTCCGTGCCCGCATCGATATACGGAAGGTTCATTTTGCCGTACACAGCCTGGTAGCTGCCGCCATTGCGCTCGATGAATTTTTCGTTCATCGGGTGGACGGCGTCTACCCGCGTCGCACCGAGGGATTTCAGGGCCGTTTCATAGTTGCGGTGTGCCGCCAGCTCCGACCACTTCATGTCGCTCAGCGAGAATTTTCGTCGCATGACTTTGCCTTCGACCCGGCGCAGTTCTTCGCCGGCGATTACGTAGGCACGATCGAAATCGAGATCGCTCTCCACTTTCACATCACTTGGTTTGAGCTCCGCAGGCATGGCGACATACGGGAACGGCGGCAGTTCCTTGGTCGTCACCGGGACCGATTGCAGGTCGAATGGCTTGACCGCGGCCGTGGCGGGCGTCGCAGGCGTCTCGGCGGCAGGCGCCGGCGCCGCGGCAGGCGTCTCGGCTGCCTGCGTCGTGGCCGCAGGCGCCTGCTTGTCCGCGTCCTGGACGTCGTTCTGGTGGCGTTTGCAAGCCGTCAGGCTAGCGGCGATCAACAAAGGCAGGGCAAGAATCGAGAGACGCTTCATGGCGGTTCGTTTGGTATGAAAAAGTTAACAGGATCGCCAGAATAGCAGAGTTGAGCTTAAATTTGGCGAGTGACTGCATGACCTGATAAACGCCATGGCGATGGCCACCTAACAGCTCCGGAAAAACGAAGGGGGCAGCTACAGATGCCTGCAGCTGCCCCCTCTCTTCCCGCCAGCGTGTGGCGTACCGGTTTACTGCTTGCGCAACGCCGCCGCAGCCTTGGCCAGCTCGGTAATCCGATCCCAGTCGCCATTCGCCAGCGCATCCTTCGGCGTCAGCCACGAGCCACCGACGCAGGCCACGTTCTTGCAGGCCAGGAAAGCCGGGGCGGTGTCGATCGAGATGCCGCCGGTCGGGCAGAAGGTCACATCCGGCAGCGGGCCGCCAATCGCGTTCAGCATGCCGACGCCGCCCGCCGGCACCGCCGGGAACAGCTTCAATTGCCTGAAGCCGGCCTCGCGCGCCGCCATCACTTCCGACGGCGTCATCACACCCGGCAGCAGCGGCAGGCCGCTCTTTTTCGCCGCTTCGATCAGCAAGGGCGTCAGGCCAGGCGACACGCCGAACACGGCGCCGGCGTCGCGCGCGGCGACGAATTCTTCCGGCTGGGTCAGGGTTCCGACGCCGACGATGGCGCCTTCCACCTGCGCCATGTCGCGGATCGCCTGCAGGCCGTGCGCGGTGCGCAGGGTCACTTCCAGCACGCGGATGCCGCCGGCCACCAGGGCCTTGGCGAGGGGTACGGCGTGCGCCGGGTCGTCGATGGCGATCACGGGGATCACGCTCGCCGAGCGCATGATGTCAAGTACGGTCATGGTCATTTCTGCGTCCTAAAGAGAAAGTCTTCGTCGGAACCGGGCACGACTTCGTTGGCATCCACGCCTTCATGCAGCGGTACGGTGGTGGGAATCGGCGACGGCAGCGGGAAGGTGGCTGCGCCCTCTTCCGCCGGGCTCGAATGGCCGCGGAACATGGCGAACAGCTCGCGGCCCATGCCGATGTGGCTCTTCGACAGATCGGCGGTCGCCATGGTGCGTGCGGCCCAGACGTCGTCGGGCACCAGCGCATCGAGCGTGCCGCTGGTGGCGTCGACGCGGATGATGTCGCCGTTGCGCACCAGGCCGAGCGGTCCGCCGGCCAGGATTTCCGGCGACACGTGGATCGCCGCCGGCACCTTGCCGGAAGCGCCCGACATGCGGCCGTCGGTCACCATCGCCACCTTGAAGCCGGCATCCTGCAGGTTCGACAGCGCCGGGGTCAGCGCGTGCAGTTCCGGCATGCCGTTGGCGCGCGGGCCCTGGAAGCGGATCACGGCGACGAAATCGCGGTTCAGTTTGCCGTCCTTGTACGCCTGCATGAACTCTTCTTGCGAGTCGAAGGTGAGCGCGGGCGCTTCCACCACGTGGTACTCGTGCTTGACCGCCGAGACCTTCATCACGGCGCGGCCGAGGTTACCCTGGACCAGCACCATGCCGCCGTTGCTGGCGAACGGGTTCGTGGCCGGGCGCAACACGCTGTCGTCGCCGCTTTGCTGCGGCAGGTCGCGCCAGACCACCTTGCCGTCTTCGCCCAGGAAGGGCTCCATGCAGTGCTTGCGCAGGCCATGGCCGAGGATGGTGTTGACGTCCTCGTGGGCGAGGCCGGCGTCGAGCAGTTCGCGGATCACGAAGCCCGGGCCGCCGGCGGCCTGGAAGTGGTTCACATCGGCTTCACCGTTCGGGTAGATGCGGGTCAGCGAGGGCACCACTTTCGACAGCTCGTCGAAGTCGTTCCAGTCGATCACGATGCCGGCCGCGCGCGCAATCGCCACCAGGTGCAGGGTGTGGTTGGTCGAGCCGCCGGTGGCGTGCAGGGCGACGATGGCGTTGACGATGCTCTTCTCGTCGACGATGTGCCCGATCGGCATGTAGCTGCCGCCCTGCTGCGAGATCGCCACCGCCTGGTGCGATGCCGCGGCCGTCAATGCATCGCGCAGCGGCGTGCCCGGCGTGATGAAGGCGGCGCCCGGCAGGTGCAGGCCCATCATCTCCATCAGCATCTGGTTGCTGTTGGCGGTGCCGTAGAAGGTACAGGTGCCGGCGCCGTGGTAGGAGGCCGATTCGCCTTCCAGCAGTTCCTCGCGCGCGGCTTCGCCCTTGGCGTAGCGCTGGCGGATCGCCGCCTTTTCCTTGTTCGAGATCCCGGTGGTCATCGGGCCGCCCGGCACGAACACGCCCGGGATGTGGCCGAAGTGCAGCGCGCCGATCAACAGGCCCGGCACGATCTTGTCGCAGATGCCGAGGTAGAGGGCGGCGTCGAACATGTTGTGCGACAGCGCGACGGCAGTGGCCATGGCGATGGTGTCGCGCGAGAACAGCGACAGTTCCATGCCCGGCTGGCCTTGGGTAACGCCGTCGCACATGGCCGGCACGCCGCCCGCGAACTGGGCCACGGCGCCGATGTCGCGCACGGCGTCCTTGATCACTTTCGGGAAGTATTCAAAGGGCTGGTGGGCCGACAGCATGTCGTTGTACGACGAGACGATGGCCACCGACGGCTTTTTCTGCTCGCGCAGTTTCAGCTTGTCGTTGGCGGGGAATGCGGCAAAGCCGTGGGCCAGGTTGGTGCACGACAGCGCCCCGCGCTGCACGCCCTGGACACGTGCGGCCTCGAGATGCGCCAGGTAGGCCGCGCGCGAGGCGTGGCTGCGCTTGATGATCCGGTTCGTTACCTGTTCAACTACGGGGTGCAGCGCCATAATCGTTCCTTCGAAAATTTGACTCTGAAATTTTACTACAGAATTGGGTTGGGGGTATTTGGTGGGGGCTATTTCCCGGTTGCTCGGCGGTTGCATACCGCGTGGGCACGAGTGCCCACCCTACGAAAACCGGGCCGCCGGCGTTGCCTGCTTTTGT
>Ga0209023_10004206_pt1 | contig 16554 bp, 14 predicted proteins | sample LakOneMetagenome_FD_187468 | JGI IMG/M metagenome (GOLD analysis project Ga0209023, IMG submission 187468) | Freshwater and sediment microbial communities from Lake Erie, Canada (SPAdes) (version 2) | ecosystem: Environmental > Aquatic > Freshwater > Lentic | place: Lake Erie, Canada... | reverse complement strand
CTCGTCGAGCGAGAGCAGGTGGTTGCGGCCCTTCTCGAGCACGATCACCGACCAGCCCGCGGCGGTGAGGACCTCGGCGACGGTGGCGCCGCCGGGACCCGAGCCGATGATGATCGCGTCGCAGTCCATGTCGGTCATGCGTTCCCCCGAGCAGGCGGGAAGAGCGGCTCGGGGAAGTCGATCCGCTTCCATCCGCCGCTGTCCCGATTGCCGCCGTACGTCGGGTCGCCGTAGGTGGCCTCGCAGGCGTGCTCGTGCACGACCCGGTCATCGCGTGCATCGGTGGTGCCGGAGATCACCCGGTCGTAGACGCCGCGCCAGGCCTCGATCCGCTGGCCCCAGGCCTGACGCTCCCACGGCCCGAGCTCCAGCCAGCCCTCGGGCGAGGCCCAGATGTGAGGCGGATCGTGGTCCAGCGCGGTGAGGAGACCGACCACGTACTCGACCGCACCCAGGTCCGAGGCGCCCGGCACCGCAGCATCGAGTGCTGCGCCGATGGTGACCCGCTCGCCCTCGCCGAACAGATCGGTCACGGGTTCTCCCGCACCCACGTGTAGACGCCGGCCATGTTGCGATTGACCTTCTCGGGGAGCGGATGGATCGTGGCGCCCATGGCCCGGGCGCCCCAGACGATCTTGGCCGTGCGCTCCACCAGCGCGGCGTTGTGCAACGCCTTCTCGGGGGTGGATGCGCAGGTCACGAGGCCGTGGTTGGCGAGGAGCGCGGCGCCGCGGTCGTGCAGCTTCGACGCAACCTCGTCGCCCAGCTCCACCGAGCCGGTCCCCTTGTACTCGCAGCAGGGCACGTCGCCGCCGAGGTAGACGACGACCTCCTCGATGACGGCCGGGATGGGCTCGTGCGCCAGGGCGAACATGGTGGCGTAGACCGCGTGGGTGTGGATCACCGCACCGAGCTCGGGATACCGACGCAAGGCCGCCAGGTGGAGGTCCTTCTCGGTGGTGGGCGACCGATGACCGCTCACGACGGTGCCGTCGAGGTCGACGATGACCAGGTCGTCGAGGGTCATGGTGTCGTACGCGACCGAGGACGGGGTGAGGCACACCTGGCCGTCGGGGAGGCGACCCGAGATGTTGCCCGAGGTCCCCTCGACCAGGCCCTCGGCGAGCATCTTCTTGGCGGTGGCGAGGACCACCTCGGGCGTGGTGGTCGGCGACTCGATGTCAGCCACGGCTGAGCACCTCCGGGTTGGCGAGGTTGGCGGGGGTCTCGCCTGCGAACAGGGCGGCGAGGCCAGAGGCCATGAGCATGGTGTGGTTGGCCTCGGTGTCGTAGGAGGCCCCGCCGATGTGCGGGGTGAGCACCACGTTGGGCATGGCCACGAGCGGGTGGTCGACCGTGAGGTTCTCGCCCTCGAAGTGATCGAGCGCGGCGGCCGACAGGTGGCCTGACTGCAGCGCGGCGGTGAGCGCGTCGAGGTCGTGGAGCGCGGCCCGGGCGGTGTTGACGTACACCGCGCCCTCCTTCATCAGAGCGATCCGCTGGCCATCGATCAGACCCACGGTGTCCGGGGTGACCGCGGCGTGCATCGAGACGACATCGGCCTCGGCGAGCAGCGCATCGAGCTCGTGGGTGGCGTCGGGTGCGAACGGATCGGCCGAGATCACCTTCATGCCGAGCCCCGCGAAGCGCCACGCCGCGGCCCGGCCGACCGCGCCGAGGCCGACCACGCCCACGGTCTGGCCGGCGAGCTGCCAGCCGCGGAACCGCTGGTACGGGATCGATCCGTCTCGGTAGACCTGCCCCTCTCGCACGTCGCGATCCGCGGGGACGATCCCGCGGGTGCACGCGAGCAGCAGACCGACGGCGAGCTCGGCCACGCCGTCGGCGTTGCGGCCCGGAGCCCGCAGGACGGGGATGCCGTGCTCGGTGGCGCCGGCCAGGTCCACGTTGGTCGGGTCGCCACGGGTGGAGCCGATCGCCGCGAGTCCCAGGTCGAACACCGGGCCCTTGCACGAGTCGGCCTCGCAGATGAGCACCGTGGCACCCTCGGCCGCGGCTCGTTCGGCCAGCTGGGCGCTGTTGTACAGGCGCAGCGGGTGCTGGTCGATCCAGGGATCGAGGATCACCTCGCCGAGCTCCCGCAGCGCGTCGAGGCCGGGGCCGCGCAGCGGTGCGGTGGAGAAGATGCGGTGCTCGGTCATCGGATGGCGCCTTCGGTCTGGCCGTCGGACCCGAGACCACGTTCGATCATCGCCTCGCTGGGCAGGAGGACCTCGACGTTGGCCTTGGCGAGCACGGCGCCATCCTGGTTCGCCAGCTTCACCGCCAGGTCGACGAGGTGGCGACCTCGTCGATCCACCCGCGTGCCGGTCACCTCGCCCGACACGAACGTGGCATCGCCGGTGAACGCAGGGTTGCGGTACTGGGCACTGGCGTGGGACACCATGCCCCACTCGCCGGCCCACCCCGACGCGTAGTCGAGCACCCACGCACCCATCGACGCGCCGTACCCGTAGCCGCGCGGCATCCCGATGTGGGCCGCCCAGCGCGGCTGGAGGTGGCCGCGCGACGGGCCGTAGTAGGCGCCGTCGGTGAGCTCGGGGTTGAGCCGCTCCATCTGCCGATCGCCCTCGTGGCCCGCCATCTCCTTGGTGTAGCCGAGCTCCTCGGCGGTGAGGTCGGTGGGTCCCTTGCGAGTGGCTCCCCAGGTGGTCATGGGGTAGGCCCGCCACTCCGTGGCGAAGCTGGCCAGGCTGTGCGGTCCGAGGATGTGCTCGGCCAGCTTCTCGCCGACAGCCACGCTCTCGAACGGCCGCGGGTCGTGGCCGAGTTGCTGCACCTGGTCGATGAAGGCGAGCTTTCCGGCCTCGAGGTCGGCGAGCTGTTCGTCGGTCCAGGCGGGCTCCTGTGGCTCGGAGAAGAGCTTCTTCTCCTTGGCCTGGCGCACCCGGTAGCGGATGGCGGTGCTCCGCTGGAGCGCCACCCGCTCGCCGCGCTGGTTGATGTAGAGCGTGTCGCCGCGCTGGAAGCAGGTGGGGCCGGCGAACTTCGTCTCGGTCACGCGGTAGTCGTAGGGCATGCGGTGGCAGACGAGGTGGTCGCCGGGGCGGATCCGCGGGCCGAAGAACCACCAGTCGTCGCCACCGAAGATCAGGTGGGAGTCGGGGATCTTGCCGACCTGCGCGGGTGCGCACCCGTGGCTCGTGTCGCACGCGACCGTGAACGACTGGGGCGCGACGAGCGTGCCGAACCGACTGGCCGTCGCCCAGTGCTCGTCGAAGTGGAGCGGGTTCGGGTAGTGCATCGCCTGGACCCAGCGACGGATGTCGTTGGTGGCGACCGGCTCCTTCAGCAACCCGGGCTCCATGGGCACGCCCATGTGGCGATCGAGGTCGGACACGTCGAGGGTCTCGGTCTCGGCCTCGGCCGGAGCCGGTGCTTCGCGATCGGCATCGGTGGTGGTCATCGGTCTCCGCTCGGGGTCAGCCGCTCGCCCACCAGGGCGAGCAGGGCGTCGTCGCGCACCTTGGTGGCGCTCTCGGTCATGGGGATCTCGCCGTCGGCGAAGAACAGCACCTGCTTGGGGACCTTGTAGGCGGCAAGGCGTTCCCGCAGGAAGGCGGTCACGTCGTCGGCGGTCAGGGAGGCTCCGTCGGCGGGGACGATGCAGGCGACGACGATCTGGTCGAGGCGTTCGTCGGGCAGGCCGATGATGCGGCTGAGCTTCACGGCGGGACAGGCGCGCAGGGCGACCTCGATCTCAGCGGGCGACACGTTGGCGCCCCCGGTCTTGATCATCTCTGTGAGGCGACCCGAGTAGTGGACGACACCGTCGGCATCGACGTGGCCCGCGTCGCCGGTGTGGAAGAAGCCGTCGACGTCGAAGCACTCGTCGGCGGTCTTGCCTAGGTAGCGCTGCATCAAGGTGGCACCGGCGAGCGCAAGCTCACCCTCCTCGCCACGGCCCAGGACTCGGCCCGTCTGGGGGTCCACGACTCGTAGCTCGGTGCCGGGCAGCAGACGGCCGACGCCGACCCTGGCCTCTTCACGAGGGGTGTCGGACCGGTAGCTGGCAGCGGCCGAACAGGTCTCCGACAGGCCGTATCCCACCGGCATGATCCAGCCCGTGTCGCCGTGGACCGTGGGATGACGGGCGTAGGCCGACTTCCCATACACGCAGGTCAGCGAGGACAGATCGGTCGACGCCCAGGACGGGTGCTCGGCCAGCGCGGCCGTCTGGTGCGGCAGCGTGTACGGCTCGGTCACGTGCTCTCGCGCCATCAAGGCGAGCGCGGCCCCCGGCTCGAACACCTCCTGCATCGCCCAGCAGCCGCCGGCGGCGAGGGTGGCGCCCATCGCGGTGTTGAGCCCCGCCGTCCAGAACAGCGGGAGGGCGCTGAACATGCGAGTGGCTTCGGAGCGACCGAAGATGTCGGCCTGCAGCCAGAACTGGAGGCTGGGGGATCGGTGGCCGTGGAGGATCGCCTTCGGCTCGCTGGTGGTGCCCGAGCTGAAGATCACGAGGGCGGGATCGTCGTGGGTGGTCTGGGCGAGGCGATCGTCGAGCTCGGCATCGGTGGTCTCCTCAGCGTGGGCGACGAGATCGGTCCAGCTCTGGGTGCCCAGCACCGCCACGTGCCGGAGCTTCGGCAGGGTGGGGGCCAGATCGTCGAGGTCGTCGCCGAAGCGTCGGTTCAGCAGCGCGGGTTGGGCCAGCGCCACGGCGACGTCGGCTCGCTCGAGCATGGACGCCAGCTCCGGTCGAGGGGCGAACGTGGAGAGCGGTGCGGCGATCGCTCCGGCCATCGCCGCGCCGAAGAGGGCCGCCACCGCCTCGGGTCGATTGCCCATGACGATGCCGACGGTCTCGCCCGGCTGCACCCCGATCGCCAGGAGCGCACGGCCGATGCGACGCGACTCGCGGCCCAGGTCGTCGTAGGTCCAGCGAACGGTCTCACCACCGACGAGGTCATCGTCCAGCACCAGCGCCTCGTTCGGGCCGTAGCGATCGACGACCTCGGTCAAGAAGCCGCCGAGCGTGAGCGCGCCGATGCCTTCCACCTCGTCGAGCGCCGGTCCCCTGAACGTGGTCATCCCGCTGCCGCCCCGTGGGGGAAGAGACCGACGAACCCGTCGGCGGCGATGGCGCTGGCCAGCTCGGTGACGGTGCGCTCGATGCCGAACGGGAGCCGCAGCGCGGGCTGGATCAAGCGGATGAGCACCGAGATGTCGTACTCATCGCACACCCCCGCCGCGCCGTGGAGCTGCTGGCAGGTGCGCAGCACCGATCGCGCCACCTCGAGCGCATGGAGCCGGAGCGCGAGCACGTCGGCTCGGGCCAGTGCCCGGTCGGTCTGCCACCGCCAGAGGGTGAAGCCGGACAGCTCGCGCAGCCCGGCCACGGACACCGCAGCGTCGGCCAGCTGGAACTGCACGGCCTGGAACGACGAGATCGGCTTGCCGAACTGGATGCGCGTCGTGACGTGGTCGACCGCGAGCTCGACCGCCCGATCGACCGTGCCCAGGACCGTCCACGCCTGGAGGATGAGCTGGAGCAGCAGGTCAGCGGGGGCGGGGGCGTCGGCACCGGTGAGCTCGAGGTCCGTCACGAACCGCCCGAGCCGAGTGCTGAGCGGGGCTCCGCTCGCCACCGCGGTGCCTCCCCGGCCATCGATCGATCCGACCCGCCACGCACCCAACAGGTCACCGTGGTCGACGCGGGCTCGGCCCGCGGGCACGAACGCGGTCGGCCGCCCCTGTTCGTCGCGGACGAGCGCTGAGGCCACCGGGTACGGCAGCGCGCAGCGACCAGCGACCTCGCACAGGGCGGCGGCCGCGGCGAGGGACACGTCGTCGGACCGGGGATCGAGGTCGTCGATGCCGAGCTGCGCGAAGGTGGGCGCGACCTCGGAGGTGCGGATGGTGGGGTCCAGCTCGGCCCGACGGGCCAGGTCCACGTCGCCCAGGGCGGTGAACGCCTTCGACGCTGCGGCCGCCAGCTCCACCGCCTCCGTCGGGAGCTCGGGGTTCACACGCGACCGCCGGCGAGCAGCGCCTTCGACACGATCATGCGCTGCACCTCGATGGTGCCGCTGGCCACCGTGGCGGCCTGGGCGTAGCGCCAGTGATCCTCGATCGCGCCGTGGATCGGGGCGGACGGACCGGCCTCCAGGCTCTCGTCCTCCACCGCCGAGAACAGGACCTCGGCCACCGCCTGATCGCACTGCGTGACGGCGATGCGCGCGGCCGACGCGGCCACGTCCGGCACCTGGCCGGTGGCCTGGGCGTGGATGGTCCGGTACGCCAGCAGCCGGGCCACGCGCACCTGCACGAGTGCTCGGGCCCACTGGGCGTGGATCGACGCGGGCAGATCGTCCCAGTGCGGAGCCAGCTCCCGGCCGAGCGCCGAGAGCAGGCGCTCGCAGCGCGCGTAGCGGGCGATGCCGACGCGCTCGTGGGCCAGCGCGGTGCGGATGACCGACCAGCCGTCCCCGACCCCTCCGAGGATCGCGTCCGGCCCGGCAGGCACATCGTCGAAGAAGACCTCGTTGAGGTGGTGGGGGCCGAGCATCGAGCGGATCGGCTGGACAGTGATCCCGGGAGCGTCCATCGGCACCAGGAACATGGTGATGCCCTCGTGGCGCGTGCCAGATCCCACGCGTGCGGCGATGATGCACCACTGCGCCATGCCGGCGTACGAGGTCCAGATCTTCTGGCCGGTGATGCGCCACCCGTCGCCATCCGGCTCGGCCTTGGTCCGCAACGCCGCCAGGTCGGAACCGGCTTCGGGCTCGCTGAAGCCCTGGCACCAGATCACCTCGCCGCTGGCGATGGCCGGCAGGTGCTCGTGCTTCTGGGCATCAGATCCGTAGGCCATGATCGCCGGGCCCACCCAGTTCAGGCCCATGTACTGCGCACCGCGGGGCTCGTGGTGGGCCCACATCTCCTCGCGGACCACGGTCTGGTCCCACAGCGATCCGCCCCCGCCGCCGTATTCGGTGGGCCAGGCGATGGTGAGGAGTCCGGCATCGGCGAGGGTGCGGCAGAACTGCTGGGCGACGTCGAGATCGGCGGGGTCGTCGCTGAAGGCACCCAGGTAGTCGGGGGCGATGTGCTCGGCGATCAGGGCGCGCAGACGGACCCGCAGAGCGGATGCCTGCTCACCCAGGTCGAAGTCCATGCAGGCGTCCTCCCAAGAACCTGACACGGATGTTAGTCGGAGGGCTACGGTCCCTGCCCATGGACGTTGCGCCCACGTCGGTCGCTCGCGTGATGGACCGTGCCCTGGCCATCGACCCTGGTCACGAGGCCCTCGTCACCCGCTCCGAGCGCCTCTCGTACGCCGAGTTGGACGGCCTCGCCAACCGCGCCGCACACGCCCTCGTCGAACTCGGCGTGCGCCCTGGCGACCGCATCGGCGCATCGCTCCCCAACGAGTCCGACGTGGTGGTGGCGTTCCACGGGGCCATGCGCCTGGGTGCCATCTGGGTGGGTGTGAACCGGGCCCTGGCCCCGCCGGAGAAGCGCTACCTGCTGGCCGACTGCGGCGCGTCGCTGCTGCTGACCGACGACGACGTGGGCGACCTGGGCGTGCGGGTGGTCGACCTGGCCACGTGGCGGAGCGCGGTGGCGGCGGCTGCCGAGACGCCCATCGGCCACGACGTCGACCCCCACGCGCCGGCGGGCATCGCCTACACGAGCGGCACCACCGGCCATCCCAAGGGCGCGGTCCACAGCCAGCACAACCTGCTCCTGCCCGGCCGGGTGCTGGTGGAGACCCGTGGTTACGGCCCAGGCCTCCGCAAGGGCGACTGCTTCCCGTTCACCATCTTGAACATGGCGGTGCTCACCACGCTGCTGGTCTCGCAGGCCGGTGGGACGAGCGTGGTCATGGACCGGATGGACGCCGAGGGGGTGGCGGCGTGGATCCGCGAGGAACGCATCACCACGTGGAACGGACCTCCTGCGCTGCTCCACTCGCTGGCCACGAACGACTCGATCGATGCCGCGGACCTGGCCTCGCTCGACGAGGTGTGGACCGGCGGCGCCGACTGCCCCGAAGCGATCCGGTCGGCGTTCACCGCCAAGTTCGGGCTGCCGGTGCTGGCCACCTACGGCCTGAGCGAGGCACCGACGGTGGTGGCGATCGACGGATGCTCGGGCGATGGGCACCGAGCGGGGGCCTCGGGCCGACCGCTCCCGCACCTCGCGGTGCGCATCATCGATCGTGCGGGTGCCGAGGTGCCGGCGGGCGAGACCGGCGAGATCCTGGTGGGCCCGGCCGACGACCGCTACCGCCCGATGCTCGGCTACTGGGAACGACCCGAGGCGTCAGCGGCGGCGCTCGACGGCGGCGCCCTCCACACCGGCGACCTGGGGTTCGTCGACGACGACGGCTACCTCCACGTGCGCGACCGCACCAGCCTGCTCATCATCCGCGGCGGAGCCAACGTGTACCCGGCCGAGGTCGAGCGGGTCCTCCAGGAGCATCCGGCCGTCGCCGCCAGCGCGGTGATCGGCATCCCCGACGAGCGGCTGGGCGAGCGGGTGGCCGCGCTCATCGAGCTCGAACCCGGCATCGAGCTCGACGAGGCCGACCTCCGGGCCCACCTCGAAGCCAACCTGGCCAAGTACAAGGTCCCGGAGCGGATCACCGTGATCGACGCCTTTCCGAGGAACGCCATGGGCAAGATCATCCGCAAGGACCTGCCGGACCTTCTTTAGGGACCCGCCCGCGGGCGCGTTCGAGGGTGACGATGAGCCGTCCCGCCCCGACACCACCCACGCGAGGGCGCCAGTGTTACAGCGACAATCGCGCCGCGAGAGGCTTCGCACGGCACCGCGTTCTCGCCCCGGCGTCGTCGTCCGACTCGCGTCGTTCTTGTGCGTGTCACCGGGAAAGAGCGTGGGAACGCCGCCGACCGGCTTCCTAGCCTGAGCGATGGCCGCGGTCGCCGGCGGGAGAGATAACTCAAAGGTCAGAGCGATTGGTTCCCTCGTCGGCGGGAAACCAGGTGCGGGGGTTCAAGGCCCGCTCGCTCCGTCGCTGGCCGCCGAGGCCACGGCATGGCCAACCTCCTGGGTCAGCTGCGGATGGCGTTCACTACCGCCGACACCAGTATGAACAGCAGCAAGAACGTGAGGGCCGGGACACCGATCCAGAGCTGTACGCGGTGGCTCTGTCTGATCGTTTGCTTGAACCGGCTCTGACCGGGCTCCGGGGGATGGCCCTTCGCCCACCACACCTGCGCCGTCAGCAGAACGGCCATGAGCGCAACGAAGGCGACGAAAGCCGGCAGGGTCATCTGCCCGTCGTCTGAATGGCACCCGGTAGCGCCGCCATCTACTCGCCCGAGCCGTCGCCCTGGTCGTTCTTGACACCATGCGCGGTCTGGCCGGAGATCTCCTCGGGCTCCAACGTCAGAACTGCCGCCACCATTGCCTCGAATCTAGGCACCAAGTGAGTCGCGGACCTCCAGCACGGCCGAGAACGGACGGGTGCGGGCGGCCGCGCCGACGGGCAAGGCCTCGCCGAGGCGATTGTCGCTCCAACACTGGCCAACCACCCGACCCCCCGGCTGCTCGGCAGTCTCCTCGCTACGCAGACGCGCCCGCGGGCGCGTACGACGGCAGGTGTCAGGTGGCTCGGAGGGTTCCGCCGTCCACCTCGAGGGTGGCGCCGGTGATCCAGCTGGCGGCGTCGCTGGCGAGGAAGGCGATCGCGGAGGCGATCTCGGCCGGCTCGCCGAAGCGGGCGGCGGCCACCTGGTGGCGCTCGAGCATGGTGGCCATGACCTGGTCGGGCGTGGTGCCCAGGCGCTCGGCGGCGGCCTCGGCGTTGCCGGCCACCAGTTCGGTGAGGGTGATGCCGGGCACCACGCACGAGCTCAGCACGCCCTCGGCCGCGTAGGCCTGCGAGAGCGAGGTCGACCAGTTGAGGAGGGCGGCCTTGGCTGCGGAGTAGGGCGCGAACCGGAAGTCGGGCTCGCGTCCGCTCACCGAGGCGACGTGCACGAGGCGCCCCCACCCGGCCTCGCGCATGGCCGGTACGCAGGCCGCGGCCAGGCGGACGGCCGAGAAGAAGTTGAGCTCGAACGACTCGTACCAGTCGTCGTCGGTCAGGGCGTCGAGGCGACCGGGCACCGCGGTGCCGGCGTTGTTCACGAGGATGTCGAGGCGACCGAAGGCGTCGATGCACGCGGCAGCGAGGGCCTCGGCCGACGCCGGGTCGGTCACATCGGCGACGTGGGCGACGGCATCGCCGCTCGCCGCCGAGATCGAGGCCACGACGGCGTCGAGCGCGTCCTGATCTCGACCGCACACCAGGACCGACGCGCCCTCGGCCGCCAGTCGCTCGGCGGTGGCCCGGCCGATGCCGCGGCTGGCCCCGGTCACGATCGCGGCACGCCCACCCAGCCCCAGGTCCATCAGGAGAACACGCTACTTCCGGGTCGGTAATCTGACAGCCACGTCACGTTGGGTTCCGGGCGCTGGGGACGGGAGAGCCGGTGGAGGCAGCGGAGTTCGAGGGGCGCATCGGGAAGTACCACTGGGAGTCCCAGTCATGGTGGCCCGACGACCCGAAGCCGCCCGAGGGTGCGCCCAACGTGCTGCTTGTGGTCCTCGACGACGTCGGGTACGCGCAGCTCGGGTGCTTCGGCTCCGACATCGCCACGCCCACGCTGGATCGCCTCGCCGCCAGCGGTCTCCGGTACGCCAATTTCCACACCACCGCCCTCTGCTCGCCGACTCGGGCCGCGGTGTTGACCGGGCGCAACCACCACCGCGTCGGCATGGGTCGGATCATCGACCTGGCCACGGGCTTCCCCGGCTACGACGCCCGCATCCCGCCCTCGTGCAGCATGCTCCCGGCCATGCTGACGCCCCACGGGTACGCGGCGTACGCCGTGGGGAAGTGGCACCTCACGCCGGAGGACGAGGAGCACCTCGGCGCCCGGCGCGACCGGTGGCCGATCGGCAAGGGCTTCGAGCGCTTCTACGGCTTCTTCCCTGGCGAGACCCACCAGTTCGTGCCGGCGCTGGTGCACGACAACCACCACGTCGAGCCCCCCGCGTCGGTCGACGACGGCTACCACCTCACCGCCGACCTCGTGGATCGCACGATCGAGTTCATCGAGGACCTGCGCAACGTCGACGTGGAGAAGCCGTGGCTCACCTACCTGGCCACCGGCGCCTGCCACTCCCCGCACCAGTCGCCACAGGAATGGCGAGACCGGTACCGGGGCCACTTCGACCAAGGGTGGGATGCCTGGCGGGAGGCGGCGCTGGCCAAGCAGAAGGCGGAGGGGCTGCTCCCCACCCACACCGAGCTGTCGGAGCGGCCCGAGTGGGTACCGGCGTGGGCCGATCTCACCGACGTCGAGCGCCGCGTCTACGCCCGGTACATGGAGGCCTTCGCTGCGTTCCTCTCCCACACCGACCACGAACTCGGCCGCCTGGTCGACCGGCTCGAGGCGATGGGCGAGCTGGAGAACACGGTGATCGTGGTGCTCTCCGACAACGGCGCATCGTCGGAGGGCGGGCCGGTCGGGTCGCTGAACGACGGACGGGTCTGGAACGCGCTGCCCCGAACTGTGGAGGAGGCAAACGAGCGCCTCGACGAGATCGGCGGGCCGCGCATCCACAACAACTACCCCTGGGGCTGGACCGTGGCGGGCAACACCCCGTTCCGCCGCTGGAAGCGTGAGACCCACGAAGGCGGCGTGGCCGACCCGTTCATCGTCCACTGGCCGGCGGGCATCCCCGCTGCCGATCGAGGCCAGGTGCGCCAGCAGTACGTCCACGCCATCGACGTGCTCCCCACGCTGCTGGAGCTGATCGGGATCGCTGCGCCGGACAGCGTGGCCGGCGTGGAGCAGGCGAGCATCGACGGGACGAGCTTCGCCTCCTCGCTGCGCGACGGCGCGGCGCCGGAGCACCACACCACGCAGTACTACGAGATGCTCGGCTGCCGGGCCATGTACGACCGGGGCTGGAAGGCCGTCACCTACCACCAGGTCCAGCTCGAGGACCCGGGCCTCGACGTGGCGCCGTGGGAGCTCTACGACCTGCGCGCCGATCCGTCCGAGTGCCACGACCTCGCCGACGAGCACCCCGAACGGCTCGCCGAGCTGATCGAGCTCTGGTGGGTCGAGGCCGAGCGCAACCAGGTGCTCCCCCTCGACAACCGTCCGTTCTCCGAGCTGGTCTTCGAGCGCCCGCTCTCGGTGGCACCGCGGGCCCGGTACACCTACTGGCCCGGCCGCATGCCGGTGCCCGAATCGGTGGCCGTCAACGTGCGCGCCCGTGCGCACGAGATCACCGCCCACATCACGGTCCACTCGGGTCTCGACGCGGCCGAGGGCGTGCTCGCCGTGCAGGGGTCGGTCCTCGGCGGCTGGTCGTTCCACCTCCTGGCCTCAGCGGACGGGGGCGGTCGGCTGGTCTACGTGCACAACCTGGCGGGCTGGCGGCTCTATCGGGTCGAGGCGGAGATCGCCGCCCTGCAACCCGGCGATCACACCCTCGGCTTCCGATTCGACCCGCCCCACGCCGAGCTCCTGGTCGATGGCGAGGTCGTGGGGACCGGCGAGGTCAAGCGCACGATCTGGAGTCGGTTCTCGCTGACCGGCGCCGGCCTCACCGCAGGCTGGTCGCCCGACCACTCCCCCGCCGACGAGGACTACCGGGGTCGCTTCGAGTTCACCGGTCAGCTGCACCGCGTCGACATCGACGTGGAGGGCCCACCCATGGTCGACCCCGAACGAGAAGCCGACGACATCATCTCGATGCAGTGAAGGAAGACCCGTGTACGACCAGCCGTTGATCGATGTCCGCTCCGACGGGGCGGTCCGCATCGTCACCCTCGACGAGCCCGACCGCCTCAACGCGTTCAGCGAAGCCCTCCACGAGCAGTTCGTCGACATGTGGGGCGACATCGCCCGTGACGAGGACTGCCGGGCGGTCGTGCTGACCGGTGCCGGCCGGGCGTTCAGCGCAGGCGGGAGCTACGAGGACTTCGAGGGTCGCCGCGTCGACCTCGACCGCCGGCAGCGCAGCCTCGACCTGGCCCTCCAGCTGGCCCGCGACATGATCGACGTACGGGTCCCGGTGGTCGCCGCCGTCAACGGTCCGGCCGTTGGCCTCGGGTGCACCGTCGTGACCCTGTGCGACATCGTGTTCATCGCCGACGACACCTTCCTCGCCGATCCCCACGTCTCGGTGGCCCTGGTGGCCGGCGACGGCGGTGCGCTCAGCTGGCCGGCCCACACCTCCCTGCTGCGGGCCAAGCAGTACCTGCTCACCGGCGATCGGATCCCGGCGACCGTCGCGGTGGAGCTGGGCCTGGCCAACTTCGCCGTGCCCGCCGAGCGGCTGCTCGACGACGCCCTGGCCTTCGCCCACCGCCTCGCCGCCCAGCCCCCGCAGGCCGTGCAGGAGACCAAGCGACTCCTCAACCAGCACCTCCGCGCCAACGCCGAACGCACGCTGGAGCTCGGGCTCGCCATGGAGAACCAGAGCCACGACACCCCCGAGTACGAGGCGGCGGCCGACCGCCTCAAGCCGCAGCCCTGAGGTCGGGTCAGACCACCAGGAGGCGCTTGAGGAGCTTGCCGGATGGCAGCCGGGGAAGCTCGTCGCGGAAGCGGACCTCCGTCGGGCACTTGAAGTGGCTGAGGCGATCGCGGCACCAGGTGATCAGCTCCGCGGCGGCCTCGTCGTCCGGAGCCAGGTCGGTGTCGTCGCCGGTTCGCGCCAGTTGGACGAACGCCACGACCCGTTCGCCCATCTCATCGTCGGGCACGCCGAGGACGCCGACGTCGGCCACCGCCGGGTGCTGGATCAAGATGTCCTCGGCCTCGCGCGGGTAGATGTTCACGCCGCCGCTGATGATCATGTGGCTGGCCCGGTCGGTCAGGTAGAGGTAGCCGTCCTCGTCAATGCGACCGACATCGCCCAGCCAGCTCCACCCGCGGTCGTTCCACACCGACGCGGTCTTCTCCGGGTCTCGGTGGTACTCGAACGTGCGAGTGGTCTCGAACCAGATCTCGCCCTCCTCGCCGACGGGCAGCTCGACGCCGTCGGGCCCGAGGATGTGAGCCGCGCCCGACATCGACTTCCCGACCGAGCCGGGATGGGCGAGCCAGTCGTCGGGGCCGATGTAGCAGAAGCCGGCGCCTTCGCTGCCGCTGTAGTACTCGTGCACGATCGGGCCGACCCAAGCCAGGAACGCCTGCTTCACCTCGACCGGGCACGGGGCAGCGGCGTGCACGACGACCTCCAGGCTCGACAGGTCGAACTGGTTGCGATCGTCCTCGGGCAGCTTGAGCAGGCGGATCATGTGGGTGGGCACGAGTTGCACGTGGGTGATGCGGTAGCGCTCGATCGCGGCCAGGAGCTCCAGCGGGTCGAAGCGCTCCATCACCACGACCGTGCCGCCGAGGCGCTGGGTGCCCGTGGACCAGCCGGCAGGAGACGCGTGGTAGAGCGGCGCGGGACTGAGGTACACCGTGTCCGAGCTGAACCCGAACATGCCGGTCAACATCATCGTGAGGAACGACGGCGCGCCGAGCGGCGGTTTGGCCAGCGGCGGCACGATCCCCTTCGGCTTGCCCGTCGTGCCCGACGAGTAGAACATCCAGCCGCCCTCGTGCTCGTCGGGCACCGGGCCGACCTGCGAGCCGGCGAGCACCTCGTCGAGCTGCCGGAACCCGTGGACGGCGAGCCGCTGCTCGTCGGGCGGGTCGTCGACGCTGATCCGGGTGGTGGTGTTGGCCAGGTCGGCCGGGTCGATCGCATCGATCACGTCGGCCAGGCGGGCCGAGGCCACGAGTGCGGTCGCATCGCAATCACGGATGATGTAGCCGGCCTCGGCCGCGGCGAGGTGCCAGTTGATGGGGGTGACGTAGAGCCCGGTGCGCATGGCGGCCCAGACGGCGTCGAAGAAGGCGGGCTGGTTGTCGACCAGGACGGCGAGGTGGTCACCCGTCTCCATCCCGCGCTCTCGGAGCAGCCGGGCCAGGCGCACCGACGCGTCGTCGACCTGGCGGAAGGTGCGCACCTCCCCCGTGGCGGCCATCACGACCGCCGCCTTGTCGGGGGTGGCGATGGCGTGGGCGGCCAGGTGCAGCCCGGCCTCGTCGATCGTCACCCTGCTCGTCCTCCAGGCTGCATCGCTCAGGACTGCTTGAAGATCCGAGCGGCCGCGCCGCCGAGGTACTGGGCCATTCCCTCGTCGGAGAGCGGGAGGGCCCGGGCGGCGTCGAGCGCCTTCTTGGCCGGGATGACCGGGTGATCCGAGGCGAACAGGACGCGGCCACGGCCACGCGAGGAGTCCATGAACTTCACCATCGCCGGGTCCATGTAGGTGGCCAGATAGGCCGAGGTCATGAGGTGCAGTTGCGGCCACTTGAGCATGTACTGGATGAGCAGCGCCTCGTAGGGGTGGCCCATGTGGGCGCCGATGACCGAGAGCGTGGGGAAGTCGATCAGCACGTCTTCGAGGTGCACCGGGTCCTGGCACCTCGAGCGGACCTGCGGCCCAGGGATGCCGATGTTGATCGACATCGGGATGCCCAGCTCGGCCGCCGCGGCGTACACCGGGTAGTAGAGCCGGTGGTTCAGGTCGTACTGCTCCACCAGCGGGGTGATCCGGGCCAGGACCATGGCCGGGTGCTCGGCCAGCTCCCGCAGGCGGCGGACGTTGTCGAGCGGCTTGGTGATGCGGTCGACGGTGGCCGACACCAGGAACCGGCCCGGGTGCTCCTCGGCGATGGCGAGGAAGTCCTCGGCGGCGAACCCTCCCTTCCGGTGTGCTCGCTCGGGGTCGCTCAGACCCGCGGTGAGGATGCCGGTCCGGATCCCGGCATCGTCCATCGCCTCCAGCAGGCTCTCGACGGTGGGACCTTTGGCCAGGTCGGGCCCGAACAGCTGGACCACCCCTTGCTGCGACTCCTGGGCCGCCCACCGAGCAGCGAACGCCTCCGGGAAGATGTTGACCCAGGCGTCGATGACGGGAGCAGCCGTCGGGGCGTCGGACATGGGGCGACGATACCTGACACGGCTGTTAGACGCTGGGGTACGATCGACCCCATGAGCGAGCTCGGTTTCAAGCCCTTCGACGCCGATCACCACTACTACGAGGCCACCGACGCCTTCACCCGACACATCGACCCCAAGATGGCCAAGCGGTGCATGCAGTGGGCCGAGGTGAACGGGAAGCAGCGCCTCCTGGTGGGCGGGAAGATCAACAAGTTCATCCCGAACCCGACGTTCGACCCCATCGCCCAGCCCGGCAGCCTCGAGGACTACTTCCGCGGCCGCAACACCGGCGGCCTCGATCTCAAGACCATGTTCGGCGACCTCGATCCCATCTCGGAGCACCCGCCGTACCGCGACCGCGCCGCCCGCGTGCTCCAGCTCGACGAGCAGGGCCTCGATGGCGCCCTTCTGTTCCCGACCCTCGGGGTGGGCATGCAGGAGGCGCTTCGCCACGACGTGCCCGCGCTGCACGCGGCGTTCGAGGCGTTCAACCGCTGGCTCGACGACGACTGGGGCTACGACCGCGGCGACGGCCGCCTGTACGCCGCACCC
>Ga0209023_10004205_pt1 | contig 16564 bp, 16 predicted proteins | sample LakOneMetagenome_FD_187468 | JGI IMG/M metagenome (GOLD analysis project Ga0209023, IMG submission 187468) | Freshwater and sediment microbial communities from Lake Erie, Canada (SPAdes) (version 2) | ecosystem: Environmental > Aquatic > Freshwater > Lentic | place: Lake Erie, Canada... | reverse complement strand
CTCGATCGAGAGCGCGAGGTCGGCGGTCGGCGGCCGGTTCGGGCCGTCGACGTCCTCCCAGTAGTGCCGCAGGGTCACCCGGGCGGCGTCGGGGGCGAGGGCCAGCTGGTTGCGGTCCCGCGGCGGGCCGCCGAGCGTGAGCTCGAACGAGCCGTCGGGTGCGACGTCGAACTGGGTGTCGTTCAGCACGCCGACCAGGCCGGTCGGGAAGTGCCCGTCCTGCGCGCCACCTTCCACCGTGAGCGACACGTACACCGCGCCGCCCGTCCGGCCCCGCACCCGGTAGGTGCCCGCCGGGTCGACCGGGGCATCGTGGTAGCGGGCGTCGGCGTTGTCGCCCAGCGCCTTGCGCCACGGGGCGACGATGGCCCGGAACACCGGGTGGGCCGGATCGTCCTCGAACTGGGTGTCGATGCCGGTCCCGAGGTGGTGCAGGATCACCCGCAGCCCCTCGGCCACGTCGACCGGGTCGGTCAGCCCCCACTCCTCGCCGGCGTAGCGATCGGCCACCTCCCGCAGGGTGTCGAGCAGTTCGTCGAAGGCCGCCCGGCTGTCCGGTTCCATGGCCGGACTGTAGGGGCCACTATGGGGCGGTGCGACGACCGATCCGGCTCCTCCTCGTGCCGCTCGTGTCGCTGACGGTCGGGCTGTCCGTGCCGGTGATCGGGGCGCCAGCCGCCGGAGCGGCCCCGGCCTGTGAGCCGGGCCGGATGCCGTATGCGGGGATCCCCGGAGCGTCGTTGGTGCCCGAGCTCCACGTCAGCAAGGACGCCACCCCTGTCCACTACGTGCGCTGGCGCGGCACCGCGCCGAGCTTCGACGGCCTGCCGCTGTCGGTCGACGTGACCGTCCCGTGTGGCCCGGACGAGCCGCGGCCGACGGTGGTGATGGCCCACGGGTTCACCGACGACAAGACCGTGTGGGAGGAGACGGGCAAGTCCGACACCGTGCGCTCGAAGGACCGGCCCGGGAGCAACACCGACTGGAACAACATCTGGTTCGCCTCCCGCGGCTACGCCGTCCTGAACTACACCGCCCGCGGCTGGCGGGACTCGTGCGGCCCCGACACCCCCGGGCGGACGGCCACCGCCCCGGCCCCGACGTGCGCGCCGTTCCAGTACTGGATCCACCTCGACGACAAGCGCTGGGAGGTGCGCGACCTCCAGTGGCTGACCGGCGGACTCGTGCAGAGCGGCGTGGCCGATGCACGCCGCCTGGCCGTCACCGGCGGCTCCTACGGCGGGGCCCCGACGGCGATGGCCGCGCTGCTGGCGGGAAAGACCATGTGTGGCGCCGTCCCACAACCCCGGGCCCTCGGACCGGATCCGTGCACCGGCCGGGCCAACGGCGACCTGGTCCCGTGGACCACGCCCGACGGGCGGACGGCGCTCGACTGGGCGGTGGCCCTCCCGCTCTACACGTACGGCGACCTGCTCGAGGTGCTCGCGCCCAACGGCCGGGGCACCGACGGTTGGGCGCAGGCCCCGGCGGACGGCAGCCACACCGACCCGTTCGGCGTGCCGCTGTCGAGCACCGTCTCCGGCCTGCTCCTGGCGGCCCAGGCGTTCGGCTCGCTGGCGCCGCCCGGTTCCGACCCGACCTCCGACATCGTCACCTCGACCGATCGCCTGTTGGCCGGCAACCCGTTCCCCCAGGACGACCCGCAGGTCGTGGCGGGCATCCGCGAGTACCGCGCCTTCAAGTCGCCGATCACGATCGCCCCCCAGGGTCGGGTGCCGATCTTCTGGGTGGAGGGCCTGACCGACGCGCTGTTCCCCGCGATGCAGGCCGTGCAGGTCCGCAACCGCCTCCTGGCGGTCGATCCGCACTACCCCTTCAAGCTGTTCCTCGGCGACATCGGCCACGACTACGCGGCCGAGCGGCTCGACGAGTGGACCCTCGCCAAGGGGCAGATGAACGCGTTCCTCGACCACTACCTCCGACCGGACCGCACCCCCGGGGCGCCGGCCTTCGACGTGGGCGCGACGGTCACCCGCTGCCTCCAGCACGACGCGCCGATGCGCTACGTGTCTGCGCCCACGTGGGACGCGCTCCACCCCCGCCGGGTGACGTTCACCAGCGCCGCGGTCGGCCACACCTCGACCGGGACCCGGGGCCCCGCGGCGGTGGCCACCGACCCGATCTCCACCGCCACCCTCGGCGGCCCGCCGAAGAGCTACAAGGGCTGCCGGATCATGCGGCCGTCGAGGCCCGACCCGACGGCCGCCACCTACGAGTTCCCGGTCCGGCCCGACCTCGTGCTGATGGGTGGGCCGGTCGTCGACATCCACTTCGGGTCCACCGGGCGCGACACCCCGTTGAGCGTGCGGGTCTGGGACGTGGCCCCCGACGCGAGCGTGCAGGGGCTGGTGAGCCGGGGGACCTACCGCGTGGCGGGCGCCCCCGGCCGCCACCTCGAGGCGCGGTTCCAGCTCTCGCTGCAGGGCTACCGGTTCGCGGCCGGCCACCGCCTGAAGGTCGAGGTCTCGGCCGACGACTCGCCTTACTACCAGGCCAGCAACCTCCCCTCCTCGGTGACGGTGACCGGGTTGTCGATCACCCTCCCGGAGTACGGCTCCGCGACGCGGTCCGCCGCGCCGCGAGCCGTGCGCCCCGCGCCTGCGCCCAACCCGCCGGTCGTCGACTGGGGCGAGGTGTGGGTGGCGGTCGCGGCCGTGGTGGTCGGGGTCGTCCTGGTGGCCGCAGGGTTACGGTGGCGCCGCGCTCGTTGAACCCCTCTCGGACCGGGGACGCTGCATGACCGACACCGTCGACCTCTCCGGCCTGGCCCGGCACCCGTGGAACCGCGACTTCACGTGGTCGGTCAGCCCGCCGCCCCACGGCTCGCTCACCGACCACCAGGTCGCGCGGTTCGACCGTGACGGGTTCGTCGTCGTGCCCGACGTGTTCGACGCGGCCGAGGTGGCGGCGGTGGTGGCCGAGATCGACGGGTTCGACCGCGAGGTCGACGCGTTCCTGCGGGAGCAGGACGGCCAACGGTTCACGATCGCCGAGTCGGGTGCCATCACCTTCATGACCCACCTCGTCACCCGATCGGAGCGGTTGGCTGCGTTCTCGCGGCACCCGTTCTTCGTGGGCGCCTGCGCCGATCTCATCGGGCCCGACGTCAACCTCTACTGGGACCAGGGCGTCTACAAGAAGCCCGAGAAGCCGCGCCGGTTCCCGTGGCACCAGGACAACGGGTACGCCTTCGTCGAGCCCCAGCAGTACCTCACCTGCTGGGTGGCGCTCACCGACGCGACGATCGGCAACGGTTGCCCGCAAGTGGCCTGCGGCCTGCACCGGGCGGGCACGTTGGTCCACACGTACGTCGACCCGCTCGGGTTCGAGTGCCTGACCGATCCGGCGGCGGTCGGAGCGGAGGTGGCCGTCGCGGAGGTGGCCGCCGGCGGCGTGGTGGTCTTCTCCAGCCTGACCCCCCACCTCACCGGACCCAACCTCACGGACCCCCACCTTCCTGGCGCGGTCCGCAAGGCCTACATCCTCCAGTACGCCCCCGAGGGCGCGACCGTGCTCCACGGCGACCCTTCACGCGAGCCGTCGAGTCGCGTGCCGGCCGACGATCCTGCGCGCCAGTACCCGGTCGTGCGGGGCGGCCGACGGGTCGAGGCATGACCGGGCCGACCCTCGACCACGTCGTCGCGGTCGATCCCGAGGTGGTCGACTCGTTCGACAGCGACGGCCACGCGGCGATCCGTGGCCTGGCCTCGCCGGCCGAGGCCGCGGCGTACCGCCCGGTGATCGAAGCGGCCGCGCTCGAGACGGCGTGGGACACGCGGCCGCTGGAGCAGCGCGACACCTACGGCCGGGCGTTCCTCCAGTCGTTCAACCTGTGGCGGCTCGACCCGACCATCACGCGGTTCGTGCTGTCGCGCCGCTTCGCTTCGGTGGCCGCGCAGCTGCTCGGCGTCGAGCGGGTGCGGCTGTACCACGACCAGGCGTTGTGCAAGGAGGCCGGCGGCGGCCGCACGCCGTGGCACCAGGACCAGTACTACTGGCCGCTCGCCACCGACCGGACCGTCACGATGTGGATGCCGCTGGTGGACGTGCCGGCCGAGGTGGGGTCGATGACGTTCGCCGACGGGAGCCATCGCCTGGGCGACCTGCGGGGCCGCTCGATCAGCGACGCATCCGACCACGAGTTCGCCGCGCTGATCGAGGAGCGAGGCCTGCCGACCTCCACCCACGGCGCGATGCGGGCCGGCGACGCCACCTTCCACGCAGGCTGGACGATCCACTCCGCGGGTCCGAACCCGACCGACCGGCTGCGCACCGTGATGACGGTCATCTACCTGGCCGACGGGACGAGGGTGCTCGACGAGGTCAGCGAGGCCCAGGACCTCGACCGCCGGATGTGGCTCGGCGGGACCCCGCTCGGCGCGCTCGTGGACCACGAGCTCAACCCCGTGCTCTGAGCGGGTCAGACCTCGACGGCGGCGAGGACGGCGGCGAACGCCTCGGGGTCGGTGACCGCCGGGAGGTGGCCGCCGTCGAGGTCGACGACGGTCGCCTCGACCGGGAGGCGGGTGAGCATCTCGGCCTGCATGGCCGGGGTGACGGGCCGGTCGCGATCGTTCACCACGTAGGTGACCGGCACCCCGGCGACCTGCGACCAGCGGACCGGCTGGAAGTAGTGGTGGACGGTGTCGCGCACGGTGCGGGCCGGGTCGGTGACGAAGGCGAGGGTCTCGTCGTCGAGCGGGTCGCCGCCGTAGGCCGTGCGGAACGGCTCGAGGTCGTCCGGGGCGCCGGGGAGCGTGATGGTCGTGCCGTCGGCCGCCGCCCGCGCCACCGACGCGGCCAGGCCGTCGCGGTGGCGGGGCTTCATGCAGTCGAGCCCGCAGCCGCCCTCCTCCGGGACGAGCGCCGCGTTCAGCACGATGTGGGCGACCCGGCCGCCCAGTCCGGCGACGACGCCCGGCACGACGAGGCCGCCCGAGGAGTGGGCCACCACGATGATCGGATCGGCGAGATCCGCGGCGGCGATCTGGGCCAGCACCGCCGCCACCTCGTCGTCGACCGTGAGGGTCGCGAGCTCCTTGTCGGTGCCACCCCTGAAGGGCAGGTCGACGGCCAGGCTGGCCCGGTCGAGCAGCGGGACCAGCCGGTCCCAGAACCGTCCGGTCGACCCCCCGCCGTGGATGAGCAGGTACGTGCCGTCCTGCGTCGGTGCGTCCATGGGCTGGCGTCAGGGGGTGGGGCCGAGGAGGAAGTCGACGATGCGCTGCGGTAGGTCGCGTTCCAGCACGCCGTCGTGGACCAGCAGGCGGTGCGAGAGCATGGCCGGGCCGGCCTCGGCCACGAGGTCGACGTCGGTGGAGGCCGGCAGCTCGCCCCGCTCGACCGCCTCGGTCACGATGCGGTGCAGGTGGGCCCGCCGCTCGCTCACGAAGACCCTTTCGAACTCGGCCCGCAGCTCGGGGTGGCGGGCCTTCTCCGAGACGAAGGCCATCATGATCGGGCCTTCCTCACCGGCCATCGCCCGCCGGATGCTCTCGAGGATGGCCAGCAGGTCGGCCCGGAGGTCGCCCGTGTCGGGGAGCTCGATCACGCAGCGGGCGTGGGTCTTGAGCGCCTCGACGACCACCTGGGCCTTGCTCGACCAGCGGCGGTAGATGGCGGCCTTGCCCACCCCCGCACGGGCGGCCAGGGCCTCCATCGACATGCCCCCGAAGCCGACCTCGACCAGCAGTTCGACCGCCGCGTCGAGGATGGCCCGATCGGTCTCGGTGGATCTCGGGCGTCCCGCCGCCCGCGGTTCGAGGGACGTGCTCATCTCAGACCGCCGGTTCGACCTGGACGTCGAGCCCCGCCGCGTCGTCGGGCGCCGACATGGCCCCCGCGTTCACGATGGCATCGTCGACCGCGCGGGCCGGCAACCACTTGGCCACCCCGAAGGTGGCGACGAACAGGATGCCGGCCGCGACCACGGAGGCGACGTGCATGCCCGACACGAAGCTGGCCTTGGCCGCGGCGTCGATGGTCGAGCCGAGGGCGGCCGGGGCGTGCCCGGCGACGCCGAGGCTCTTGCCGATCGAGTCGTCGAGCTGGCCGAGCAGCGAGCCGGGCACCTTGCCCGCCAGGCGCGTGCTCATCTGGCTGCCGTAGCGGGACGACAGCAGCGAGCCGAGCACGGCCACGCCGATGGCGCCGCCGGTCTGCCGGGTGGTGTCGTTCATGGCCGAGCCGACGCCGGCCTTGGCCCGGGGCAGCGAGCCCATGATCGAGTCGGTGGCGGGGGCCATGATGTTGCCCATCCCGACGCCGAGCAGGACCGTGCACAGGATCACCACGCCGATGGAGCTGCTCTCGGTGAGCAACCCGAACGAGGCGAGCGATGCCGACACGATGAGCATGCCCGCCACCACGACGACCTTGTTGCCGAACCGCAGCACCCAGCGGCTGCTCAGGGGGGCGGCGACCATGATCACCGCGGCCTGGGGGAGCAGGACCGCACCGGCCTTGATGGTCGAGTAGCCGAGGACCGACTGCAGGTACTGGGTCAGCAGGAAGATCATGCCGAACAGGGCCAGGAAGGTGAGGGTGATGGCGCCGCTCGCCGCGGAGAACCGCGGGTTCTTGAAGAACCCGAGGTCGAGCATCGGGTGGCTGGAGCGCAACTCCCAGACCATGAAGCCGGCGAGCACGACGATGGCGACCGCGAACCCGGCGAGGATCTCGGGCGATGTCCACCCGTGGCCGGGCGCCTCGATGATGGCCCAGAGCAGGGCGCCGAGCCCGGCGATGGAGAGCACGGCGCCGGTCGGATCGAGCCGCGGCGCGGAGGGGTCGCGGGACTCGGGGATGAACCGGTAGCCCATGACGAGGCCGCCGATCACGAACGGCACGTTGACCAGGAAGATCGAGCCCCACCAGAAGTGGGCCAGGAGGAACCCGCCGGTGACCGGGCCGATGCCGAGGCCGAGCGCCGACACGCCGGCCCAGATGCCGATGGCCTTGCCCCGTTCCTTCGGGTCGGTGAACACGTTGGTGAGGATCGAGAGGGTGGACGGCATGATGAACGCGCCGCCGATGCCCATGAGCGCTCGGGTGGCGATCAGGACGCTGGCGCTGCCGGCGGTGGCTGACAGGGCCGAGCCGATCCCGAAGATGGTGAGGCCGACGGCCAGGAAGCGGTAGCGGCCGAACCGGTCGCCGATGCTGCCGGCGGTGAGCAGCAGGCCGGCGAACACGATCGTGTAGCCGTCGACGATCCACTGGAGCTGGCTCTGGCTGGCCCCCAGTCCACCGGCCGAGGGAGCGCTGGCCAGGCGGGGGATGGCCACGTTGAGGATCGTGTTGTCGAGCACGATCACCACGAGGCTCACGCACAGCACCAGCAGCGTGATCCAGCGGTGGTCGTGGAGGAAGTCGGGGTCTTTGAGATTGTCACGCATGGAGTCGTCTCCCGGAATTACGGAACGGTCCTGTATCTCTATCGGACCCGCCCTCCACTTCCAACCGAGTTCCGCGAAATACGTTGGGGGCAATGAGCGAGGGCGGGGCGACCACCGGGCCGGACCCCGCGGCCAGCGCCCGTGCCATCTATGCCGCCTACCTGGCGATGCAGGCGCTCGGCGGCGTCGTGCTGTGGGTGCTGATCGACAACACCGCCTTCGTGCGGTCGGGGTTCGAGCTCGTGTCGGGCCGGCACGCGGTGACCGACGCGTTCTTCCCCGCCGACCTCGTGGTGATCGTCGCCTCGGCGGTGAGCTCCTACGCCGTCCGCGAGGCGAAGGACTGGGCGCTCCCGCTGGTGGCGTTCACCGCGGGCGGAGTGATCTACCCGACGACCTACCTGTTGGCCTGGGTGGCCTTCACCGACGGGCCGGCCCGGCCGGCGCTCGGGGTGATGCTGGTCGTGTCGATGCTGACCGGCTGGGCCCTGTTCGGGGTCTGGCGCCTCGACCGGCTGGCCGCTCCGCCCAGGCCCGACCCCGCCGCCAAGGTGTGGGACCCGCCTCCGGCGGTTCCGGAGTGGGACGACCCCTGAGCGGGGCTCAGCTCTCCGGGATGGCTTCCCACCACTGGCACCACCACTGGTCGCCCACCAGGATGCGCAGCTTCGGATGCCAGCAGTACGAGATCGTGGCGGTGTTCTCGAGGTAGTAGAGGCAGTTGTCGCACTGCTCGTCGCCCGACGGCCGGCCCTTCAGGACGGCGTTCTGCGAGAGGTGACGCAGCTCGATCGAGAGCTTCTCGTCGATCTCCTTGGGCTCCGGATCAGGGATCACGTAGTCAGACATGGGCCCGACCCTATCGGCTGCCCGTTCGGCTCAGAAGGGTCGCTTGGCGCCGCAGCTCCTCCGATGTTGCCTCCGGTTTCACAAGATCCTGTGTGGGTCTGACCGCGGTGGGTCAGCCGGGTCTGGCCTGGGGTTCGAGGATGGTGCCGTCGGGTCTGGTGAAGTCCCGGGTGCCGTCGGGGAGTCTTCGGCAGCCGAAGCCTCGGTTGTGGACGGCGTGGTGGTGCAGGTGGCCCAGCAACCAAGATCGACCACGCCAGTTGGTCCGTCGTCTCACGGGATGGTGTGGTGGGGAGACGTTGGTCCCGCGGTCCACGGCAGCGCATTCCTCATCAGCAGCTGATGTAGCCGGCGTCGGTCGTGCGATCGCGGCGTACTTGCACTCGTTTCGTGGGGTGGAGGTCGAAGGTGCAGGCCTGGCCGTTGCGGCTCATCGAGACCTCGTAGCTGCCGGGCCGCAGCTTCAGCAGCACGTTGCCGCTCGGGGCCACCGGCTGGCGTTGGAGGCGCCCGCGATGGTCGAGTGGCCGGGCGACGATCCAGAGCGCTGGATGCGCGTCCCTCTCGGTGACCGCCTGGAAGATCCCGCCGCGGTCGTGACCGGCGACCGCCTGCACCCTCCCGGTCGGCGCTGGCTCCTCAGCGAGAATGACGAAGGCGACGAAGGCCGCCAGCCCGATCCCGAGGGCCAGGACCGCCAACCGGCGCGCGAGTCGCATGCCGGCGGAGGGTAGTTGGGTGTCGTTTCCACGGATCTCCGTTCGTCGTATCAGCGAGTCGGGAGCCAACCGGGATCCCGCCGCACCTGGAGGTCACCATGGCCCATCCCATCGTCCACGCCGAGATCCGTTCCGACGACCCTGACGCCACCCGCGAGTTCTTCGGGAGGCTGTTCGGGTGGAGCTACCCCGAGGGCGGGATGCCCGGGTACACCTACGTCGACAGCGGCGTGCCCGACACGCTGCCCGCCGGCATCAGCCCGCTGCAGGGCGGCGCCCCGCTGGTCACGTTCTTCGTCGGGGTCGAGGACGTCGCCGCCGCGGCGGCCCAGGCGGTCGAGCTCGGCGGCCGGGTGGTGCAGGAACCGATGTCGGTCCCCGGCGTCACCTTCGCCCTGATCGCCGACCCCCAGGGCAGCATCGTCGGCCTGGCCTCGCAGGACTAGCACCGCGGCCCGCCGGGTTTCGCGTGCAGATCTGGTGGCGTGACGACCACTGGTGCACGCGAAACCGGGGGGAGCAGGTTTCGCGTGCAGATCTGGTGGCGTGACGACCGCTGGTGCACGCGAAACCTGTGGGTCGCCGCGGCAGATGAGACGGGCGAGGCGCCGTGCGGCGAGACTCGGGCATGGAGCTCCTGCTGCTGTCGAACTCGATGAACTACGGCAGCCCGATGTTCTCGCACGCGGCGGAGGCGTTCGCCGAGGTGGTGGCGGGGGCCACGGTCACCTTCATCCCGTACGCGCTGGCCGACTGGGACGACTACGCCGACCGGGTCACCGCGGCGTTCGCGGCCATGGACATCGAGGTGCGCTCGGCCCACCGTTCCGTCGCCCCCGACCGGGCGATCCTCGACGCCGAGGTGGTGATGATGGGCGGCGGCAACAGCTTCCGACTGCTCGACACGCTCCAGCACCTCGACGTGATCGAGGGCCTGGGCCGCCGGGTCAGGCACGGGGCCACCCGCTACATGGGCGCGTCGGCGGGCACGAACGTGGCCTGCCCGACCATCCGCACCACCAACGACATGCCGATCTGCCAGCCGCCGACCTTCGATGCGCTCGGGCTCGTGCCGTTCCAGATCAACCTCCACTACTTCGACGCCGACCCGCACTCGACGTTCATGGGGGAGACCCGCGAGGAGCGCATCGCCGAGTTCCTCGAGGAGAACGACTGCCCGGTGCTGGCTCTCTACGAAGGATCGTGGCTCCGGGTCAGCGGCGACACGGCGACCGTGACGGGGCGGGCCCGGCTGTTCCGGCGGGTCGGTGAGGAGGCGTTCGCCGACGGCGTGGACCTCTCACCGCTGCTCGACCTGACCCCCACCTACGACGGTGGGAAGCGCCCGGAACGGGGCCGGCCGGCCTGACGGACGGGGCGGCAGCAGGGCGAACCCGGTACGATTGGGGCTTCACCACTCACCGGGGACCACTCCATCCTTCGGGCCCGACCAGGCCCGGACCATTCGGTCGCCTCCTCTGAGCCCACCTCGAGGAGTGCCATGCCCCCCGTCAAACCTTCCGAACAGCCGCGTGCCACCGCCGTCGTCTACTGCGAGGCCAACTTCGGCGCGCTCGACGGCAAGACCGCCAACGGCCTGGTCCGCTCCTCCGAGCGGTACGAGATCCTGTCGGTGATCGACAGCACCCAGTCGGGGCTCGATGCCGGCGAGGTGCTGGGCGACAAGCCCAACGGCATCCCGATCTGCACCGACCTGGCCCAGGCCATCGCCCTTGCCGGCACCGTGCCCGACTACTTCATCTTCGGCATGGCCCCGTCGAGCGGGATGCTGTCGCCGGCCGAGCGGACCATCGTGCTCGGGGCCATCGAGCAGGGGATGGGCGTGGTCAACGGGCTGCACGAGTTCCTCAACGACGACCCGGAGTTCGCGGCGGCCGCCAGCGCGCACGGCGTGACCATCCTCGACGTGCGCCGGCCGCGCGACAAGAAGGACCTCCGCATGTTCAGCGGCCGCATCGCCGAGGTGACCTGCCCCCGCATCGCGGTGCTCGGCACCGACGGAGCGATCGGCAAGCGCACGACGGCCACCGTGCTCACCCAGGCCCTCAACGACCGTGGGATCAAGGCGGTGATGGTCGGCACCGGCCAGACCGGGTTGATCCAGGGCGCCCGCTACGGCGTGGCGCTCGACGCGATCCCCTGCCAGTTCTGCTCCGGCGAGCTGGAGGCCACCGTCGTCGCAGCGTTCGAGGGGGAGCACCCCGACGTCATCGTGGTCGAGGGGCAGGGCGCGCTCAGCCACCCGGCCTACCTCACCTCGACGTTCATCCTGCGGGGGAGCCGGCCCGACGCCGTCATCCTCCAGCACGCCCCGGCCCGCACCGTGCTCGGAGACTTCCCCGACGTCGCGATGCCGACCCCGGCCAGCGAGATCAACCTGATCGAGACGTTCGCCGACACGAAGGTGATCGGCCTCACCATCAACCACGAGCACATGACCGACGCCGAGGTCACCGCGGCGATCACGCTCTACGAGCTCGAGCTCGGCATCCCCGCGACCGACGCGCTCACCCGTTCACCGGAGCGCCTCGTCGAGATGGTCGTGCAGGCCTTCCCGCAGCTCGCCCCGAAGCTGGTCGCGACCGCGACCTGACCGAGCGGTACGGCGTCGCTCGGAGGCGCGTTGCTCAGAGTGCGGTCTGGGCGGCGTCGGCCTCGGGGGCGCTGGAGCGGGGCGGCGGCCAGATGCGCGACGGGCCCTCGCCGGGGTTCCGGCGGACGACGGAGACGACGGACCGGTCGCTGATGGTGACCGGAACGGTGATCGTGACCTCTTTGATCTTGATCACCGGGCCCGTGAACTCGGCCAGGCTCGGGAAGGTCTTCGGGCCGCGTGACGGGCCGCTGGCCCGGGGGAAGACCCCGGCGCTGACCGTCGTGACCTGCACGTCGTCCGCCACGGGTCCGAGCAGCCGTCGGGTCTCGAACGTGATGACCTCTTGGCCGAGGCCCCGCTCGAGGCAGGAGTCGACCAGCTTGTCGAGATCCTCCCGGTCGACGAAGAAGTAGGAGCGGCTGTTGAGCAGCCGGAACCACTCCGGGACGGTGATGCCGTCGAGGTACGGCGCCGGATCCGGGCGGTTCGGGGTCTGGTCGCGCAGGGTCGCCTCGCCGTGCGGGGTGGAGAGCGTGACCACGTCGCTGCGGAGCACGTCGGCCTCGCCCTCCTGCCCTGCACTGGTCAGCAGATCGAGCGAGGATCGGATGCCCGTGCTGCGCATGCCGTCCCACCCACCCGGGAAGGTCGCGTGCCACAGACGGGGGAAACGGGCTACCAGTGCATCGAGGTCCACAGTGCAGCCTCACACACTCCGACTCGGATCACGCGTTCCGCCACCCACCGCCACGGCCACGACGGGGCTCCGACGCCGGTACCCGCCTCGGACGCCGGTACCATCGGAGGTCCACCCCCTCACCGGGGACCTCTCCTGCCCGGCCGACCCCGCCGGTCAGTCGGTCGCCTCCTCTGAGCCCACCTCGAGGAGCGCTGTGCCCCCCGCCCCCCGGCTGGAGATCCGACTCGACCGGATCCGCCACAACGCCCGCACCCTCGTCGAACGCCTCGGGGCGAAGGGCGTGGGCGTGACCGGCGTGACGAAGGCGACGCTCGGGTCACCCGAGGTGGCCCGCGAGCTGCTCCGGGCCGGTGTCCGGGCGATCGGCGAGTCGCGGGTCGAGAACGTCGAGCGCCTCCGCGTCGCCGGCATCGACGCACCGATCACCTTGATCCGCTCGCCGATGGCCAGCCAGGTCGACCGGGTGGTGGCCAGCGCCGACGTGAGCCTCAACACCGAGCTCGAGGTGCTCGAGGCGCTGTCGGAAGCCGCGGGTCGCCAGCATCGGGCCCATGGCGTGGTGTTGATGGTGGAGCTCGGCGACCTGCGCGAGGGCATCATGCCCCCCGACCTCGACGAGCTGGCGGCTCGCACGCTGCGGCTGCCGAACCTGCGGCTGCGGGGCATCGGGACGAACCTGGCCTGCCAGAGCGGCGTGGTGCCCGACGAGGCCAAGATGGCCGAGCTGTCGGTGTTGGCCGCCGGGCTGGAGGAACGCCACGGCTTGGCGCTGGCCGTCGTGTCGGGCGGCAACTCCGCCAACCTCGACTGGGCGCTCGGGCCCCACGACGTCGGCCGGATCGACGACCTGCGGCTGGGCGAGTCGATCCTGCTGGGGCGCGAGCCGTTGCAGCGGACACCGCTGCCGGGCCTCCACACCGATGCGTTCACGCTGGTCGCCGAGGTCATCGAAGCGAAGGTGAAGCCCACCCGGCCGTGGGGGGCGGTGGAGCAGACGGCGTTCGGTGCGGTCGCCCCGGCCACCGACACCGGGCTGACCACCCGGGTCATCCTGGCCCTCGGCCGCCAGGACGTCGACCCGGCCGGCCTGACCCCGCCGCCCGGCCTGACCATCCTGGGCGCCAGCAGCGACCACCTCGTGCTCGACGCGGGACCGGGTCCGGTCACGGTCGGTTCCGAGGTGCGGTTCGAGGTCGACTACGCCGCCCTGCTGCGGGCCATGACCTCGCCGTTCGTCGCCCGGCGGTTCCTGCGCGGCCCAGCCGACCAGCACCCCTGATCCTCCGGGCCGAGCGGCGCTGACCGGCCCCCGAACGGTGCCGAAGGCGGAACTAGCATCGTCGCCGTGGCCACCCGGGCGAGGTCGACGAGCACGTTGGAGCGGGTCCGTCCGGTCCAACGGCGCGGTGGGTGCGGCGGCAGTTGCGGGTGCGCCTCGTGCAGCAGCGAACGGGAGCAGCCGCCCGACATCGCCCAGCTCCTCGCGCTGCAGCGCTCGGCCGGCAACCGGGCCGTGGCCGCCATGGTCCAGCGCGACTGGTCCGACGACCTGCTGGAGGAGGCCCAGGACACGGTGAGCAGCGCGACCGACACCGTGTCGTCCGCCGCCTCGAGCGCCTACGACACCGCCTCGAGCGCCTACGACACAGTGGCCGGGGCGGTCGACGCGACGACCTCGGCCGCGGCCGGCGTCGTGGCGGACGTCGGCGACATGGATCTCGGGTCGGCGCTGACCGACACCGGGCGGGCGCTGGGACCCCTCGCCGGTCCGGTCGTCGGCTCGCAGCAGGCCGGTGGGGTGCCCGACCAGCAGCTCGGCGACACGCCCGGGTCCCGCACGCCGGACGAGACGCCGGGGGTGAAGGAGTCGGAGAACAAGTCGGCCATCGGCCTGATGAACTGCATCACCGACCAGGCCATCGACATCGCGGTGACCGACCTGCCGGTCCCCGGCCTCGACACGACCACCAGCGACTACGCGATGGCCATCGCGAAGAAGTTCGGCATCTGCGTGGTGGCCAAGTGCCTGCCGAGCAGCCTGGTGGTGTCCATCCTCGAGAGCATGTACTTCGCCGGCCAGCCGCAGGCGGTGGCCAACCTCGACCACTACATCGAGGGCAGCGGCGCCCCGTTCCCCCAACCGATGGACCGGTTCCTGAAGGACCAGGGCGTGCACGACGACCTCAGTTCCAAGATGGCCGAGGCGCCGCGCTCGCTGGGCGACCGGGTCGTGCTCGCCAACCCGCTCAACCAGCTCAGCTACCGGAGCGAGGAGTGGCGCAACGCCCTGGGCAACATCGACGAGATGACCGTCACGGTGCTCGGCGACCCGGCGTCGAAGGCGTTCGACGAGGCGGCCAACGGGTCGGTGCAGGTGCAGGTCGAGCTCCGCGACCCCTACCAGTGGCACCCGCGAGAGCCGCGCATCACCCAGTGCCTCCACGAGCTGTTCGAGGCCATGAAGAAGGACGGCGCGGCGGAGTACGACGCGGTGGGCACCGGCACCACCATCCTCGACTTCCCGGTGCAGGGCCTCACCCCCGTCAGCCCCTGACCGGCTGGACGGTGCTCAGCCGGGATCAGTGGTCGTGGTCGTCGTCCCGCAAGGCGGCGTCGGCGCTGGCTTCGGCGGCCTGCTCGAACGAGTCGGACGGGTCGCTGATGGCCACGCCGGTGCCGGTGTCGGTGCCGCTGACGGGGCCGCTGCGCTGCTGCACGACGTGGGTCAGCTCGTGGGCCAGGGTGTGCTTGCCCTCAGGGGTGTCGGGCTCGTAGGACCCTGAGCCGAACACGATCTCGTTGCCGACGGTGTAGGCGCTGGCGTCGACGGCCGCCGCGGACGCGGAGGCCGCCGGGTCGGTGTGGACCTTGACGTCGGAGAACGACGAGCCGAGCCGCCCCTCCATCTCGCGCTGGACGCTCGGCTCGAGCGACTGGCCGCCGCCCTTGCCGACCACGTCGAGCACGGGGGAGGACTCCTCCTGGTCGCCCATCAGTTGGGCCACCGCGCCGTTGCCGGCCGCCCGCTGCAGCCGCATCAGCATCTCGGGCTGCGCCACCACGGGCGCGGGTGCGTCGTGGTGGTGGCCGGCGTGGCGCTGCACGACGTGGCGGTCGGCTTCGGATCGGTCGGGGGTCGTCTCTCGCACGCCCTGCTCCTGCCTCGCGACGGACGCCCGATTGTCGCACGTCCCGACCGACCGTGCCGGCCGGCGCGCCAGGTTCCCGACAGGCTCGATCCGCCCCGGATGACCGATCGGATCCTGTGGCAAGATGGCGCCTCCGGATCCCAGTCCTGGGCGTGGGAAGGGGCGACACACATGGCCGAAGAGTCCGTCGGGCTCTCTCTGCGGCCGGCGAACCTGGCCGTCGAACCCGGCGCAGAGGGCACCTGCGCGGTCACGGTCAAGAACCTGGGCACCGTGGTCGAGCGCATCACCCTCGAGGTGCTGGGCGACGCCGCCAAGTGGGCCACGGTCGAGCCCGCCACCGTGTCGCTGCTGCCCGGCCACGAGCAGGACGCCACCCTGCGGTTCCGGCCGCTGCGCCAACCCCACCCCCATGCGGGCCCGGTCCGGTTCGCGGTGAAGGCCACGCCCCAGGAGGCCCAGGGCCTCACCGTGGTCGAGGAGGGCGAGGTCACGGTCAACCCCTTCCACGCGGTCACCGTGGGCATCGCTCCCCGGACGTCGCGAGGGCGCAAGCGGGGTCGCCACGTCGTGCGGGTCCACAACGGGGGCAACACCCCGGTCGAGGCGGTCATCAACGCGGCCGACGTCGACGACCTGCTGAACATCCACATCAAGCCGGCGCTGGTGGCGATGGGCCCGGGACGGCGCGGCCGGGCGCGCGTCAAGGTGAAGGTCCGGCCGGGCAGCGGCCCGGCGGCGATGCGGCCGTTCCAGGTGACGGTCAGCGGCAAGGACGTCAGCCCCGTCACCGCCGACGGCTTCCTCAACCAGCGCAAGATGATGTCGCTGCGCTGGGTGCCCAAGGCCGTCGTGGCCGTCGCCGTGCTGGCGGTGGCGGCGGTCCTCTACGCCAACATCTCGGCCACCGCCAAGGACCACTCGCTCTCCCCCGAAGCGGCGGCCAAGGTCGCGGCCAAGCACGACAAGGGGAAGGGCAAGGGCGGCAAGGGCTCCACCCATCCCCCGACCACGCGGAAGCGCCCGCCGACGACCAAGGCCGGATCGGCGACGACGACCCTGCCGGGCGGGGCCACGACGACGAGCGCGCTCGGCACCAAGTCCGACCCGCA
>Ga0209023_10004203_pt1 | contig 16566 bp, 12 predicted proteins | sample LakOneMetagenome_FD_187468 | JGI IMG/M metagenome (GOLD analysis project Ga0209023, IMG submission 187468) | Freshwater and sediment microbial communities from Lake Erie, Canada (SPAdes) (version 2) | ecosystem: Environmental > Aquatic > Freshwater > Lentic | place: Lake Erie, Canada... | reverse complement strand
GGGGGGGGGGCGGGTCCGAGGTCACCGAACTCCTCGCGGAGCTCAGCGTCGAAGGTGTCACCGAAGTTCAGCTCACGCGTGGTGGAGCTGGAACCAGAGGTGCGGGAATCGGAGTCGACGACGTCGCCGCCGTCACTCGCTTTTGGGGAGTCACCGCCTCCGGCCAGTTCGCCGACCGGGGACAGCGAGATCTTGCCGTTCGGGTCGATGTCGTCGACCTTCACCGAGATCGGGTCACCGAGGGTGAGGACGTCCTCGACCTTGTCGATGCGCTTGCCGCCACCCAGCTTGGAGATGTGCACCAGACCGTCGCGGCCCGGGAGGATGTTGACGAACGCACCGAACTTGGTGATGTTCACGACACGGCCGTCGTAGGTGGCGCCGAGCTCGGCGGTCGGTGGGTCGAGGATCAGCTTGATCTGACGCTCGGCCTCGGCCACTGCTCCGCCGTCGACGGCTGCGATCGACACGATGCCGACCAGGCCGTCGTCGTCGACGGAGATGTTCGCGCCGGTCTCGCCCTGGATGGAGTTGATGACCTTGCCCTTGGGGCCGATGACCTCGCCGATCTTGTCGGCGGGGATCTCGAAGCTGATGATCTTGGGTGCCGTCTCGTTGACCTCGGGGCGAGGCTCGGAGATGGCAGTGGTCATCACGTCGAGGATCTGCAGACGGGCTTCCTTGGCCTGCTCGAGTGCAGCAGCGAGCACGTCGGCCGGGATGCCGTCGATCTTGGTGTCGAGCTGCAACGCGGTGACCGCGTCGGCGGTGCCGGCGACCTTGAAGTCCATGTCGCCGAACGCGTCCTCGGCACCGAGGATGTCGGTGAGGGTGGCGTACTGGCCGTCTGCGTAGACGAGGCCCATGGCGATGCCCGCAACCGGCGCCTTGATCGGCACACCGGCGTCCATCAGGGACAGCGTCGACGAACAGACCGATCCCATGGAGGTCGAACCGTTCGATGACAGGACCTCGGACACCAAGCGAATGGTGTAGGGGAACTCCTCGAGCGACGGCACGACCGGGAACACGGCGCGCTCAGCGAGGGCGCCGTGACCGATCTCGCGGCGCTTCGGGCCCCGCATGAAGCCGGTCTCGCCGGTGGAGAACGGCGGGAAGTTGTAGTGGTGCAGGTAGCGCTTCTTGGTGATCGGGTCGATGCCGTCGATCATCTGGTCCATCTTGGCCATGCCGAGTGTGCAGATGTTGAGCACCTGGGTCTCGCCACGCTGGAACAGACCGGAACCGTGCGCGGTGGGCAGCACGCCGACCTCGGAGCTGAGGGGGCGGATGTCGCGAAGTCCACGACCGTCGATGCGCATGCCGTCGTTGACGATGCGGGTGCGCACCGTGTTCTTGGACAGCGAGCGAACCGCGCTCTTGACCTGCTTGGTGGCGAGCGCGGTCGCAGTGCCTTCGTCAGCACCGTCACGAACCGCCGCGGTCACGACGTCGCCGACGATGCGCTCGAGCATCTCGGTGCGCAGCGCATCTTCTGCGGCGCCACGCTCGGACTTGTCGGCGATCTGCATGATCTCGTTCATGCGCTCGCCGCCCAGGCTCTTGACCTGCTCGTAGATGTCGTCGGTGTAGTCGACCTGGACGTCATAGGACATCGTCGGCTTGGAGCCGACCGCGTCGACGAGCTCCTTCTGAAGCGCGATGACGGCCTTGATGTACTGCTTGCACTCCTGCAGCGCAGTGGCCAGTGCGGCCTCGTCGACCTTGGGGGCGCCCTCGTCGTAGTACTGGAACGACTTCTCGGTGCCACCCGCTTCCACCATCATGACCGCGACATCACCGTCGTCGAGCTGGCGCCCGGCGACGACGATCTCGAAGGTCGACTCGTCGGACTCTTCGTAGGTGGGGTGGGCAATCCACTCGCCGTCGGTGCTGTACGCCAGGCGCACCGCACCGATCGGACCCTCGAAGGGCACGTCGGACAGCATCAGGGCTGCCGACGCGGCGTTGATCGCCAGCACGTCGTAGGGGTTCTCCTGGTCGGCGCCCATGACGGTGCCGACGATGTGGACCTCGTTGCGGAAGCCCTCGGGGAACGACGGGCGCAGCGGCCGGTCGATCAGACGGCAGGTGAGGATTGCGGACTCGGGCGCCCGACCTTCACGACGGAAGAACGAACCGGGGATCTTGCCCGCGGCGTACATGCGCTCTTCGATGTCGACGGTGAGCGGGAAGAAGTCGATCCCGTCGCGGACGTGCTTGGCGCCGGTGGCGGTCACCAGGATGCGCGTGTTGCCCATCCCGGCCATGACGGCACCGCCGGCGAGGCCGGCGAGCTTGCCGGTCTCGAACGTGATGGTCTTGTCGTCGCCGCCGATCGGCGCTGCGACGCGTGTGGGTTCGGCCATGTGGCCCTCCTTCTACGACCCGTCGGACAGGTCGCGTTTGGTGCGGCGGGGCCAGTTCCCAGTGGTCGAACCCCGGCTCGGTGCTCCCCAGATCCTCGGGAGGGGCCTGCAGCCTGGGCTGGGCGTCCTGCGACCATGATGGCCACGCTCCGAGGGATCCGGCCGAGGGGCCGGAGGTCGGCAACCGGTAACTGACCGGCCTGCCGCATGTGTGTTGGCGCTCACGCTACCCGACAACTGGGCCGCACACGCGAACACCCTCTCAGGACCTGGTCCTGAGAGGGTGTTCGTTGCGATCCTGGGAACCCGGAGCGGGTCCGATGTACGCAGCGCCGGCAGGGGTGACCGGCGGGACGATCAGCGACGGAGGCCGAGCTCGGCGATGACCGTGCGGTACCGCTCGACGTCGTTGTTCTTGAGGTAGTCGAGGAAGCGGCGACGCTTGCCCACGAGCATCAGGAGGCCACGACGGGAGTGGTGGTCCTTCTTGTGCATCTTGAGGTGCTCGGTCAGGTGGTTGATGCGATCGGTCAGGAGCGCGATCTGGACCTCGGGGGAACCGGTGTCGCTGTCGTGCTTCTGGAACTTCGCAATCGTGTCGCCCTTGGGCGGCAGGTTGGTGGGCTCACGGTTGGTCATGTGTGCACTCCTGTGGGTGTCTGACCCGGCTCCGGCGAACCGTCGACGCCGTGTTGGGCGCCGCGGGGACGGGAGCGGTCCCGACGGGTGTGCCGGGGACCCGACACGCTACCAGTGCGTGCCGCACGACGCCCATCACCGGTCGACAGCGGCCTCTGGCACGTTGCGGGGATGCTCCACCGTCCAGCGGAACCGCGGCCGACGGTGCCGTCCGACGACCTTGCGACGAGCGTCGACCGGATCCAGGTCGAACACGCGGGCGCGCGGCGCATAGCACGCTGCTCGGACCTGCTTGATGCTGGGGGTGCGCGTCCGGACCCCGGCCGCAGCAAGGGATCGACGGATGCCGTCGCCGAGGGGGCCGTCGAGCAACTCGGCGATGATCGCCGGGAGGGTCTCCGGGTCGGTGAGAGGCCATGAGTGCCCACCACCCTCGATCGTGATGAGGGTGCCTTCGGTACGGCGCACCGCATCGACCGAGGTGCGGTGCGGCACGGCGATGTCGCGGTTGCCGTGGAGCGCGATCACCGGCACGTCGCCCTCCTTCATGGCATCGAGCGCGTAGCGGCTCGAACGAGTGCGCAGGATCGACATCATCGGGCCCATCAGGCGCCATGGCTGCACCACGTGGCCCGCGACGTTGGGGATCGCGAGCCGCATGAGCTTGTAGGCCTGACGAGGATCGCTGAACGCCGGGGCGACCGTGAGCGAGTCCAACGCGAGCAACGCGCCGACCATGCCGAGCAGCGGCGGTGCCACCCTGAACAGGTACACCATGCGATCCCACGTATCGCCGACGATGGCGTCGATCAGGATGACCGCCATCGTCCGCTCGGGCCACTGCGCTGCCAGACGGGCCACCAATTGGCCGCCCATGGAGTGACCGGCGAGCACGAAGCGCTCGATGCCGAGCTCATCGATGCAGCGTCCGAGCAGGTCCGCATAGTCGTTCATGGACTGCCCCGAGAGCGGTAGCCCCTGGGTGGCGCCGTGCCCGGCCGTGTCGATGGCGACGACGCGGAAACCCATTCCGACGAGCCGTGAGAGCGACTGCGCGTACAGGAACCCTTCGGCGCTGAACCCGTGCACCACGACGAGTGGGACGCCCTCGCCTGCCACGGTCACGCCGACGAGGTGGCCGTCGGCCAACGTGATCTCGTGGCGAGCGAGCCGGGGCACTTCGACCGCGCCCGGCGCAACGGGCTCGTTCGTGACGGGCCCTTCGATCGGGTCGACGATCTCACTCGCTTCGATGTTGCTCATGTCGCGACGTTCTCCCCGCGTCTCGGGTGTCGGATCACGCTACCGAACGACCGCTCGGAACCGGCGCTCATCGCGAACCCCGTTCATCGCGGCAGCGCAGGCCTGCTCATCGCAGGTTCAGGAGCCGAGCGGCTTCGTCGCAGTCCGCTCGGAGCTGCGCGGTCAACTCTTCGACGGACGCGAACCGGGCATCGGGGCGGATCCGATGGGTGAAGGCCACGATGGTGTCCTTGCCGTAGAGATCCCCGGCGAAGTCGAGTGCGTGGACTTCGAGCAACGTCATGGCCTGGTCGTCGTAGAACGTCGGGCGCTTGCCGACGTAGATCGCTGAGGGCAGCACCTGATCAGAGTCGGCGAGGAGCATCTGTCCGGCGTAGATGCCGTCGGCGGGCATCAGCATCTCCTGGCCGATCGCCACGTTCGCCGTGGGGAAGCCGAGCGTTCGACCGCGGGCGTCGCCGGTGGTGACCGGCCCGCGCATCTCGTACGGGCGTCCGAGCATGAGGTTCGCGTCTGCGAGTCGACCTTCGATCAGTGCCCGCCGAATCGCCGTCGAGGAGACCTGAGCGTCGTCGCGGGCGGCACGTCCATCGGGACCGACGAGCTTGTGGCCCAGCACTCCGAACCCGAGCGAGGAGCCCATCTCTTCGAGCAGCGCCACGTTGCCGAGGCGTCGGTGACCGAAGTGGAAGTCCTCGCCGACCACCACCTGCTTGACGTTGAGGCAGCCGACGAGCACCTCGCGCACGAAGTCCTCTGCGGTTTCCGCTGCGCGTTCCTCGTCGAAGGCGATGACGTACACGTAGTCCACGCCGGTCTGCGACAGCAGCTCGAGCTTCTGGTCCAGGTCGGTCAGCAGCAGTGGCGCCGAGTCGGGTCGAATGACCTGCGCCGGATGGCGATCGAACGTGACGACCGCGGACCGGTGGCCGTCGGCGGCGGCACGATCGCGCACCGCGCCGATCACCGCACGATGGCCCAGGTGGACGCCGTCGTAGGCACCGATCGTGACGACGGTGCCGTCGGGCGGATTCGGACACGCCTCGGCGTCGGTGATGACCTCCACGACTGGAGGCTACAAGCGCGACCCCTCGAGGCCCCCAACCACACTCGATCCCGGCACGGCGCTCCGATGCCGTGTCAGATCATCACGAACGAGGGCTTGACCGTGTCCCCCCGGTGCGCCGCGTACACGGCGAGCAGTGATCCTCCGTCGCCGCCGAGGAGGGCCCACGGACCGGCGTCGTCCGCCCCGAGTCCGAGCCGAGAGCGATCCAGGACCTTGCCGTGGCCGACGTCGATCGCCGTCGCCACATCGATCTCCACCGATTCCATCACTCGGGTGATGGTGGTCGGTGGCATCACAAACTGCTGCCCGTCGGCCTGGAGCTGCTCCAGCGTGGCGGCCTCTTCGATCGGGAACGGGCCGACGGCGCTTCGTCGCAGGCCTATCAGGTGGGCGCCGCCGCCCAGCGCATGGCCCAGATCTGCAGCCAGCACCCGAATGTAGGTGCCGGCAGAGCAGCCGACCGTGGCGGTGAACACCATCGGGTCATCGGTCGCCCCCACGTCGAAGCGGTCGACGTGGACCGGCACCGCTGCCCGATCCACGACCTCACCCCTGCGGGCGAGCTCGTGCAACCGAACGCCGTCCACCTTCTTGGCCGACACCATCGGTGGCACCTGTTGAAGGTCGCCGGTGAGCGTCTGAGCCGCGGCGCGCACGCGGTCCAAGGGCGGCGGGGCCATGTCGTGGGTGACGGTGACGGCACCGTCGGCGTCCAACGAGTCGGTCTCGACCCCGAAGCGGATCGTCGCGTCGTAGGTCTTGGGGAGTCCGCTCAGGAACGCCAGCAGCTTCGTGGCTCGCCCCACGCCGAGGACGAGCACGCCGGTGGCCATCGGGTCGAGCGTGCCGGAGTGACCGACTTTCCTCGTGCCCAGGATCCCCCGGCACTTGGCCACGACATCGTGGCTGGTCCAGCCCGATGGCTTGTCGACGACGACGAAGCCGACCGGGGCGTCAGGCCGCTCGGATCGGCTCACGCCGGGTCGGCGGGGCGGTCCGGGGTCACCGACGACTCCGCCGACTCCGCCGACTCCGCCGACTCCGCCGAAGGATCCGACGCTGCATCCGCCGAAGTGTCCGCAGGTGGGTCGGTCGGCAGCTCGCCGGCCACAGGGCCGTTGATGTCGGCGCCGATGTCGCGCAGGATCTCGTCGACCCGCAACGCGGACTTGAGCACGTCGTCGTGACGGAAGGTGATCTGCGGGGTCTTTCGGGCACGAACCTCCCGGTTGACGACCTGCTGGACCTTCCATCGCTGCTCTTCGAGCGCCGCTTCGACCTCTTCGACCCGGCCGTTCTCCTCCGCGATGAGCGACGACCAGAACACGTCGGAGTGCTCCAACGAGCCGTCGACGGTGGCATCGGTGATCGTCACGAGCTCCAGGCGCTCGTCGCCGATGCGCTCCAGCTCGGACGCGACGATCTCGCGCACGAGCTCGCCGAGACGATCGGTACGACTGTACTGACGGGGAGCACGGCGGGGGGCGGTGGAACGGCGACGAGCCATGCGTCCATTGGTAGCACGCCGGCACGGGCGTTCGACGAACGGGTTGTCCCACGAAGCTGCTCAGGCCGGGAGAAGTGCCTAGCGAGGTCTGCACCCCAGCTGAGGCACACTTGGTCGGTGACCGTCGCAACTGCGCCGGCGCCGTCGCGCCCGTCCAAGGCCCGTCGCCGTCGGAAGCCCGCCACCACCACTCAGATCTCTTCGATCGCGGTCATCGCGGCGATCGCCGCGATGACCGCCGCGATCACCTCCGACGCATCGCCGACGGGGACGCCGATGTTCGACGTCGTGTGGCGCGCAGCGTTCGTCGTCGTCACCACCCTTGCGGCGGCAAGAGCTCGGCGCTGGAGCCTGGTGGTCGGCGCAGGGCTCGTGGTCATCGGTGCCGCCGGCTGGTGGAGCGCTGCAGGTCTCGCCGCCCTCGCGCTCACCTTTGTCCTGGCATGGGAGGACAAGCGCAGTCGGATCGTCGGCGCAGCCGCCGGCGCGCTGATCGGCCTCGCTGCGCTGCACCTCGGGTGGCCGACCTCCACGTTCGCCACCGCCCTGCTCGCCGCCGTTGCGGTCGGAGTGATCTGGGTCTCGGGCTACCGGACGAGCAGCCGGCGGGTTCGTCGACGAGTCCGCTTCACCGCCTTCGGATTCATCGCGTTCGTGGCGATCGGCTTGGGGACCGCGGTCGTGTTCGCCGTCACCCAACGCTCCAACGTCCAACAGGCGATCGACGAGGCGATCACCGCCGCGGACGGGATCGGCGGTGCCTCGACCGCAGCATCCACCACGGGGTTCGCGTCCGCCAAGGTGCGTCTCGACACGGTCGTCAACGCTGCCGACGCTCCGTGGATGCTCTTCGCCCAGGCAGTTCCCGCACTCGGGACGAACATGCGCTCGATCCGGGAGTCGTCGGCCGCCGGAGCGGAGATGGCCGGGGCGGCCGAGGCGCTTTCGGCACACGTGAACTACGACCGGCTCCAGCTCCCCGGCGGCGGCATCGACCTCGGCGTGCTGTCGTCGTTCCGTGAACCGGTCGCCGCCGCCGAGGGGGCCCTCACCCGAGCCGAGACCGCCTTGGCCGACGCGTCGTCGCCGTTCGTGGTGGGACCGCTTGCCAGCCGCATGGGCGAACTGCACCAGCGGGTTGCCCGGGCGAGCTCGGATGCCACCACCGCCCGGCTCGGCGTCGAGACCGTCCCGAAGCTGCTCGGGGCCGACGGCCCACGCCGCTACTTGTTGCTCCTGGGCAACCCGGCCGAGGCCCGGGACCTGGGCGGCCATCTCGGGAACTGGGCCGAGATCACCGCGACCGGCGGCCGCATCGACGTGGTGCGCGTCGGCGCCCCCTATGAGCTGTTCGGCCCGAACGACCGCAACCGCCCGCTGCTACCGGATCCCACGTCGTATCCACGCAGCCTCATCGAGATGAACCCCACCCGCTTCCCGCAGAACTGGGGTACGACGCCCGACATGGCGACCGTCGCTCGATTGGCGGCAGAGCTGTACCCACAGAGCGCCGGTGGCGCCCCGATCGACGGGGTGATCTACGCCGATCCGGAGGCGTTCGCCGCGGCGCTCACCGTCACGGGTCCGGTGTCGGTGCCCGGCACCGATCGATCGATCGACGCCAGCAGCGCCGCAGAGTTCCTGGAGCGGGGCCAGTACTCGATGTTCGCCACCGAGTCACAGGGCGACACGGCCGTCACCGACCTGGTCGACCACGCGCTCCGGTCGCTGCTGCACGACCACCTGCCGTCGCCATCGACAGTCGGCACCGCGTTCGGTCCGGCGGTCCGCGACGGCCACCTGCGGTTCTTCTCCCTGCACGACGATGAGCTGGGGCTGCTCGAGCGGCTGCACCTCGACGGGGCCGTAACCATCCCGGACGGCGCCGACGCGCTCGGCGTGATCACTCGCAACGCCAACCCGTCGAAGATCGACGCCTACCTCGAGCGCAAGATCGACGACCACGTGACCTGGAACCCCGACAGTGGCGAGGTCCGAACGAAGGTCGTCGTGACGTTGACCAACACCGCGCCGGCCACCGGCCTAGCGAAGCTGGTGGGCCTGCCGCCGGCCGGAGCAACACCCGGCACGAACCGCACGGAGCTGGCGGTGCTCAGCCCGCTCCAGGCCACCGATGTCAGCATCGACGGGGTGCCCGCCGCGATCGGAACCCGCAGCGATCTGTCCGGCCTGAAGCGCCATACGCTCCAGCTCGACCTCGCGCCGGGACAGACCCGGTCGGTGACCTTCGATCTGGCAGGTCGCGTCGAAGGTGGGGACTACCGGTTGCGTTGGATCGGCCAGCCGCTCGCCAACCCTGACTCGGCGACGCTCTTCGTGCGATCCTCGGGAGCGCCGTTCGTCGGAGGTGCCGCTGACGGCAGCGTCGATCTGGGCCCCAACGGCAGGAACCTCACCGGTGGTGGGGGCATGCTCACGCTGCGCATCCAGCGCTGAGGTCGTCCTGCCACCCGTGTGCACCCCGCTGCGCACACGGGGCATCTGCCCACGGCAAGCGACGGGCGAAAGCTGTTCCAGAGCGGTCTCCGTCCGTTAGGCTCTTGGGAACCACGTTTGTGGTGGCTGTGAAATCCGACAACGGCAGGCAACGGCCCAGGGCCGAAGTCAGCTCCGGTGCGTCGGATGAACAGTCGAGCTGGAGGGAGACTGGTCGTGGAAGAGAACCTGGTAGCGGTGCACGCTCGACGTGTCGCCGCCCGGCCCAAGACGGTCGGCGCCGTCGTCGGTGCCATCGCTCTCGCACTGTCGTTCCTCCTCGGCTTCGGCAGCGGCACCGCCAGCGCCCAGGACCTGCCCGACGGCCCCGGGACCATCACGATCGATCAATCGCCCGTGGGGCCCACCGGGTTCTGCCTGCCGCCGTTCCTGTCGCTGACCCACAGCGTGGCGCAGACGCCCACCACCTTCACGCTCACGATCACCGCATCACCGTCGCTGTGCGAGCCGGTGGCGGCCAGCGCCGTGATCTACAAGATGCCCACCGACGGCACGGCGTGGCCCCAGCAGCTCGCCCTCAAGCAGAACTTCACCATCAACGGCCCGGGCACCACGACCGTCACCTTCCACAAGGGTTGTCTGCCCGCTCAGTTCGACGTCCTCACCGGCGCCACCCCTCCGGTCATCTCACCCACCGGCGAGTGGCACGGTCCGCTGTTGTTCCCGTTCGACGTGAACTCGTCGTTGCAGTTCTTCGGCGGCAACTGCACCGGCGGCAACTGCGAGACGTACACGCCCAAGAACGTCACGGTGACCCCCAGCTCCGTCGCTCCAGGTGGCACCGTGACCGTGGCCGGCAACGGCACCCCCGGCACCAAGATCGAGATCCTGCTCCAGCAGCCGCCGGCCACCGCCGTGCCCACCGGCGTCACCGTCGTGGTGCCGCCGTCCGGAGCGTGGTCGGCGCCGATCACCGTGCCAGCGAACCTGTCCCCGGGCTCCTGGCAGGTCATCGCCAAGGTCGACGGCTGCCAGACGCAGACGTCCGCGAACCTGACCGTCACCGGTGCTGCGACGGGCGAAGGCTCCACGACCAGCTCGACGACGTCGAGCACGGTCGCTCCGGGCAACACGCCGCCGTCGCAACCAGGCGCCGTCGCCGGCAACTCCGTGACCAACCCCCCCGCCTCGGCAGCGCCGCTCCCTGAGGCTGCGGTGGCTGGCGAGAGCATCAGCAAGAGCAGCGGGTCCGTCTCCGCCAGTGGCAACACACAGGCGGCGGGGCTCGCATTCACCGGTTCTTCGGTGCGCCTGCCGGTGCTGGTCGGTGTCGGCCTGCTCGTCGCCGGCGTGCTGATCCTGCTGCAGCGCCGCCGCCGCTCCGCCTGAGCCACAACGGACCGGCCATCCTCGCCGAGCACGGCCCCTGACCCACAGCGGGTCGGGGGCCGTCGCCGCGTTCGGGGCCGATTGAGGCCGGGCCCCGGTCGGCGTCGAGCTGCACTCCCGCGACCGCAGGACTCCCCCACAAGCCGCACTCCCCACAGCGACACCCTCGGCGCAGGTGACGCGATCCGGGCGGCGCCGGGTAGTCACCCAGCCCAGCGCAGCACTCCGCCGCCACCAACACCCTTGGTGCACCTGGCCGTCTGGGCCTACGCCGGACGCGACACGACCCGGAGCCATTGGCTCCGGGTCGTGTGCAGACTGACTGAAACCCCTCATTGCATCAGGTGCGAGGGATCTCCTTCAGGTCGAAGGTCTCGATGATGTCGCCCGACTTGAGGTCCTGGAAGTCCGACAAGCCGATGCCGCACTCGAAGCCGGCCTGCACCTCTCGGACGTCTTCCTTGAATCGTCGCAGCGAGCTGATCTCGCCCTTCCAGATGATCGTTCCCTCTCGGAGGAATCGCACCTTGGACCCACGGGTGATCGTGCCGTTCTGCACCATGCAGCCGGCTACGGCACCCACACGAGGCACACGGAAGACTTCACGGACCTCGGCGTCACCGGTGACGACCTCTTCGAACTCGGGTTCGAGCATGCCGACCATCGCAGACTCGATGTCTTCGAGCAGCTTGTAGATGATCTCGTAGGTCCGGATCTCCACGTCTTCGAGCTGCGCGAGCTCCCTGGCCTGACGGGCCGGGCGCACGTTGAACCCGATGATCGTGGCGCTAGAGGTGGCAGCGAGCTGGATGTCGGATTCGGTGATGCCACCGACGCCGCGCAGCACGAAGCCGATCTTGACCTCTGGCCGCTCCAACCTGCGCAATGACTCGGTGACCGCTTCGAGCGAGCCCTGCACGTCGGCCTTGACGATGAGGTTGAGTACCGCCTGCTCGCCCGACTGGATCTGGGCGAAGATGTCTTCGAGACGTGCGCCGTGCGACATGACCGAGGCGTCGCGTGCCCGTGCAGCTTCACGCTGCCAGCGCTCGCGGGTCTCGGCGACGGACTTGGCCTTGCGCTCGTCGGGAGCGACCACGAAGTCGTCACCGGCCTGGGCGACATCAGAGAGGCCCAGCACCTCCACCGGGGTGGAAGGACCAGCCTCCTTGATCTGCTCGCCCTTGTCGGTGATGAGCGCACGCACGCGACCCCAAGCACCGCCGGCGACGAGCGGATCGCCGACCTTCAGGGTGCCGCGCTGGACCAGGATGGTGGCAACCGGGCCACGGCCCATGTCCAGGTGCGCTTCGAGCACGGTTCCCCGGGCCCGACCGTCGGGATCGGCCCGCAGGTCTTCGAGCTCTGCCACCACGAGCAGGTTCTCGAGCAATTCATCGATGCCGATGTTCTTCAGCGCCGAGATCTCACAGACGATGGTGTCGCCGCCCCATGACTCGGGGACGAGATCGTGCTCTGCGAGCTGCTGCAGCACCCGGTTCGGATCTGCGTTGTCACGATCGATCTTGTTGACCGCGACCACGATCGGCACCTCTGCCGCTCGGGCGTGCTGGATGGCTTCCAGCGTCTGAGGCATCACGCCGTCGTCGGCAGCGACCACGAGCACCACGATGTCGGTGGAGTCCGCTCCGCGGGCACGCATGGCGGTGAACGCCTCGTGACCGGGGGTATCGATGAAGGTCAGCGGCTTGCCGTTCTTCACCACCTGGTACGCACCGATGTGCTGGGTGATGCCGCCGGCCTCGCCCGCCACGACGTTCGCGTTGCGGATCTGGTCGAGCAGCTTGGTCTTGCCATGGTCGACGTGACCCATGACGGTGATGACCGGGGCCCGGTGCGGCAGCGACTCGTAGTCGATGTCGTCGTCGTCGCCGAGTGCGAGCACCTTCTGGAGCTCGACCTCTTGCTCTTCGCCCGGGTTGACCAGGCGGATCTCCGCGTTGACGTCCGCGGCGAACAGCTCGATCAGCTCGTCGTTCAGCGACTGCGTGGCGGTGACCATCTCGCCCTGCTGGAGCAGGAACCGGACGACGTCTGCTGCGGTGCGGTTCAGCTTCGGACCGAGGTCCTGCGGCGTCGATGCACGTTCGATGACGGTGACCCCATCGGGCACCGGCGCAGTTGCCGGCGTGTAGGTGGGCACGTCCATCGGCTGGAGCTCTTCGCGGTTGCGACGACGCCGACCCTTGCGACGGGGCGGGCGCGGGCCGCCACCGGGACCGCGACCGCGGCCTGGAGGACCGCCGGGAGCGCCGCCGCCACCGGGCGGGAAGCCGCCACCGGGCGGACGGTTGAAGCCACCGGGGCTGCCACCGGGACCACCGGCGGGACGGGCGCCACCACGGCCGGGAGGACCGCCAGGCGATCGGCCCGGGCCAGAGCGTTGGGGCGCGGGCCCACGACCACCCAGACCGGGTGGGGGCGGAATCGGCTTGCCGGTCCGCGACAGCGGAGGCCCGGGTGGCGGCGGAATCGGCTTGCCGGATGACGACACCGGGGGGCCCTTGGGGGCGTCGCTGTCGCTGGGTGCAGTGGGAGCCGCTGCATCGGCCGACGGAGCGCCACCGTCAGCAGCGGCGGCCGGCGCAGTGCCGCCCGCAGGAGCAGCAGCTTCTGGTGCTGCCGGGGTCGGTGCCGGTGCGCCCGGTGCCGGTGCGCCCGGAGCAGGAGCCTGGGCCGCAGGAGCCTGGGCCGCAGGAGCCTGGGCCGCAGGTCGCTGAGCCTGTGGGGCACGGGGTTCGGGCGCAGCGGTCGGACGCGGTGCCGGTCGCGGCGCGGGCGCCGCGTCGGGGTCGGCCGGGCGGGGAACGGGACGGCCGCTCGCAGGCTTGGACGACACGACCTTGCGGGCAGGTTCTGCCGCAGCGGGAGGCGCGGTCGCCTCGGCCGACGGTTCCGGCTGCACCGGGGCGACGGGCTGGACAGGAGCTACCTCGGAAACAGCAGCGACCGGCGCTTCGCCAGCGACGGGCTCAGGTGCGGTGGCGGGTGCCGGCGAAGCGGGCTCGGGCGGCGATGCCTCCTCTGCTGGCGCGGGCTTCGCTGCGGAAGCCTTCTTGGCAGCGGCCTTCTTGACCGGCTTCTCTTCCACCGGCTGCTCGTCGCGCACCAGGCCTTCGCGTTGGGCCTTGCGACGGACCTGGTCCGCGTACGCGCCATCGAGGGAGGAAGAGTGGCTCTTCACTCCGTACCCGAGCGCGTTGCACAGGTCGATGCACTCCTTGTTGGTCAGACCGAGCTCCTTAGCGAGCTCGTAGACACGCTGCTTTGCCAAGACGTTCCGTTCGTTGCTGTTCGGTCTGTGTCAGTCGAGACCAGAAGCGGTGTCGACCGTGGATGACGTGGGCCCACGCCATCCGATTGTCCGTCCGGGCGCGAAAGGCCCCGATGACGGCCCTCTATCCAAGCACGTATCCGGCACCGTTTCGAACCGCATCGGTCACACGTCGCCACAACACCTGATTTCGGCGCCACGATGCCTGCCATTGCACGCCTGCAATGGCTCGTTCAGCAGTGGCTCGACCAGGTCAGATCACGCCGTGAACTCCGGCAGCGAACGCAGTCGGACGAGCGCTGGGTCGGATACCGGTGCGCGCAGTCCGCGAGCCAGGAGCGCGCCGAGCGATCGATGTTGCACGCACTGCGGACCGCGGCAGAGCCAGGCGCCACGACCGGCGCCGGGACCGATCACGGCACCGACGCCGACCCGGACGAGCTCGACCGCTGCGGCACGACGCCGGCACACCACGCAGGTGCGAACCGGTCCTGGGGGGCCGGCAGGGTCGGTCAGGAGGAACCCTCAGCACCGTCGGCGTCGGCGGCGTCTTCCGACAGAGCCTCGTCGGCCGCTGCCTCGAGCTCGGCCTCGACGTCGTCGGTGGCGACCTCGTCGAGCTCTGCCTCTTCTTCATCGACTTCGGCCTCAGCGATCACGTCGGTGACCTCTTCGACCGCTTCGGCGATGTCGCCGGCCAGCTCCTCGGCAACGGCCTCCTCGACGGCCTCGACGTCGTCGGCGGCTTGCGCGGCCTCCCACTGCTCGAGGGTCCACGCCGGCGAGCCGTCGCTCGGCTGCCACATCTGCTCGCCCGACTCTGAATCGACGATCCATGCGCCTTCGGCGTACGCGTCGGTCCCGTAGGTGCGCTCGTAGGCCTCTTGTTCGGCGATGTCGGTCTCCGAGCGGATGTCGATCCGCAGACCGCTCAGGCGAGTGGCGAGTCGGGCGTTCTGGCCTTCCTTGCCGATCGCGAGCGACAGCTGGAAGTCAGGAACGATGACCTCGGCGGTGCGGGTCTCTTCGCTGATGCGAACTTCCTTGACCTTCGCTGGCTGGAGCGCCTTCATCACGAAGTCGTGACGGTCGTCGCTGAACGGCACGATGTCGATCTTCTCGCCGCGCAGCTCGTTGACGACCATGCGGACGCGGGCCCCCCGCGCACCGACGCAGGCGCCGACGGGATCGACGTTCGGGTCGTTCGACCAGACGGCGATCTTGGTGCGTTGCCCTGGTTCACGGGCGCAGGCCTTGATCTCGACGATGCCTTCGGCGATCTCGGGGACCTCGAGCTCGAACAGACGTCGGATCAGGCCCGGGTGCGTCCTCGACACCACGATCTGCGGGCCCTTCACGGTCTTGCGCACCTCGACGATGTAGGCCTTGACGCGCTCGCCCGGTTCGGGGCGCTCGTAGTTCACCTGCTCGGACTGCGGCAGCAACGCCTCGACACGACCCAGGTCCAACAAGGTGTAGCGGGCATCGGACTGCTGGATGATGCCGGTGACGATGTCGCCCTCGCGGCCTGCGTACTCCTCGTACTTGAGCTCGCGCTCGACCTCACGGATGCGCTGAGACATGACCTGACGCACCGTCTGGGCCGCGATGCGACCGAAGTCGTCCGGCGTGACGTCGAGCTCCGGGCCCGTCGGCAGGTTGTCCTCGTCGAGCTCCTGGGCGAAGACCCGCATCTCGCCGGTCTCAGTGTCGATGTTGACCCAGACGAACTCGAAGTCGTCGTTCTGCTTCTTGTAGGCCGCTTCCAGCGCTTCGGCGAGGGCAGCGAAGAGCGCGTCCTTGGAGATCCCGCGGCTCTCTGCGAGGGCGTCGAGCGCCTCCATCATCTCTGGGTTCATTCTGTGGCCTCTGTTTCGTCGATCGGGTCGGGTTCGTCGATCAGGTCGGGTTCGTCGATCAGGTCGGGTTCGTCTGATCCTGCTGCGGCGGTGGGGCGCCCGGGAGCGCGCTGCTTGCCCTGATCACGCGCCTGCTTGCCGGGCTTGGGCGTGGGCTCCCACACGAACACGGTCCGCGCCGAGGTGATGTCGTCGATCGACACGGTCCGGTCGTCGCCGTCCGGATCCATGACCGTGATCGTGTGCTCATCCGCGGCACGGAGCACGCCTTCGACACGACGATCGACGTCCAGTCCGGGACGCAACTTCGCCTTGATGGTCTCGCCGATCGCTCCGGCGAAGTGCTCGGGGGTGCGGAGCTTGCGCTCCAGTCCCGGACTCGACACCTCGAGTGCCACCACCGAATCGAAGGTGGCGGCCTCGTCCATGGCCCGGGAGATCCTGCGGGAAGCGTCCGAGAGCGTGTCGACGTCGACGCCGCCTGGTCGGTCGAGAAGGATCCGCATGGTGCCGCTCGCGTCTTCGATGTCGTACACCGTGACGTCGAGCGCTGCGGCAACGGGTTCGACGAGGCGCGCGATTCGGTCAGCCGTCGTGGTCACCGATTGCCTCCTCGTTGGTCCGTCGCCGCTGGTGCGGATGCTCCTTTCCCCGCAGGGTGCGGGGCCGGATCACGCAAAAGGCGTGGGCAACGCCCACGCCTTCCGGATATCCGGACG
>Ga0209023_10004201_pt1 | contig 16577 bp, 12 predicted proteins | sample LakOneMetagenome_FD_187468 | JGI IMG/M metagenome (GOLD analysis project Ga0209023, IMG submission 187468) | Freshwater and sediment microbial communities from Lake Erie, Canada (SPAdes) (version 2) | ecosystem: Environmental > Aquatic > Freshwater > Lentic | place: Lake Erie, Canada... | reverse complement strand
TTTATTTCTTTCTGCATCGGGTTAACGCCCGGGCCACCGGCACCTCTTGGAGCTCCTGCCCCACCTTTGAACAACTGGAATTTACTGGGCTCGGCAAAAGCAGGCCAGCTGTTGTTGCTGGTATTGATATCGGCTGTTTCCTTCATCGGGTCTATCTGTATGGAAGCAACTTCTTTATCCTTCATGAACGTTTTGATCACTTTGTTCTCGTTCTTACGCCAAACCTGTACGGCGATCCTGTCCACCTGTTTTGTACCGTCTTTAAACGTCCATTCTATAATGATGGGCATCACCAGGCCGCCTTTGTTGCTGAAAGTAAGCTCGTACATGTACTTGCTCCCGGCAATGGCAAATCGTTCGGCTTCGGTATAACTGTTTGCTGCTGGTGCTGCTGTGTTTATTTCAAACGCGGTGGTATCTACTTTAGCCAGACCACGATCATATCTCCAGTAAAAATCCCGGAGCGATTGATCGGCATCTGTGGCAAATACAATTTTCTTATCCTCCCTGTTGCGGATCTTGGAGATATCGTCAAATGTATTCAACTGTGGTTTTGCTACGGGAATTTTTCTTGTTCCTGCAGTCGTGTTTGGAGCCGTTGGCGCTTCGGTATTGAGCACGGACCATTTTACAGTATCAAGCGAAATATCGCAGGGTTCTGTTCCATAGAACCACCCTCTCCAGAACCAATCCAGGTCTTCGGCACTGGCGTCTTCCATGGTGCGGAAAAGGTCGGCAGGGGTTGGATGCTTGAATGCCCAGCGCCTTGCATACTCACGGAAAGCATAATCAAAGGTTTCTCTTCCCATGATGGTCTCACGCAGTATGTTCAAACCGGTTGCCGGTTTGCTGTATGCATTGGGACCAAACTGGATGATGTTTTCGCTGTTTGTCATGATCGGCTCCAGCTGGTCTTTCGGCAGCTTCATGTAATCAACGATCTTATAAGCCGGCCCTTTACTAACCGGGTATTTGTTATCGAATAATTCTTCGGTCAGGTATTCAACGAATGAATTCAGACCTTCGTCCATCCATGTCCATTGCCTTTCATCGCTGTTGATGATCATCGGGAAGAAGTTATGTCCCACTTCATGTATCACCACGCCCAGCATGCCGTTCTTGGTTCCTTCGCTGTAGGTACTGTTTGCACTGTACCCACCATTTGCATCTTTTTCTGTACGTCCGAAGTTGAAGCAGATCATCGGGTATTCCATACCATTGGCGGCTTCTAAACTCTGTGCAACAGGGTATGGATACGGAATGGTGAATTTTGAATAGCTTTTAATGGTATGTGCCACTGTTTTTGTACTGTACTTGCGGTAAAGCGCATAGGCTTCTTTTCCGTACGCACTCATGCACATCACTTTCTTTCCTTCAACCATGGTTGGCATCGCATCCCAGACAAATTTGCGGGAAGAGCCCCAGGCAAAGTCACGAACCATATCTGCTTTAAATATCCAGGTCTTCTTTGCTTTTGATTTTGTTTTTTCTTTAGCCGTGGCCTCATCCAGTGTTACAATTTCTGTAACGTCTGTTGCGGTTTGCGCTTTTTGCCAACGGGCATATTCAGCAGCCGATAAAACCTGCTGGTAGTTTTGTCCCTGGCCGGTTGCCATCACCACGTGATCGGCAGGAACCGTCATGGCTACTTTAAAATTGCCAAAGGTAAGTGCAAACTCTCCGGAGCCAACAAACTGGTGGTTCTGCCATCCCTGGAAATCGCTGTACACGCAAAGGCGGGGATACCACTGTGTCATGGTGTACAGGTCGTTGCCGTCTTCCGGGAAATTCTCAAAGCCGCCGCGGCCACCATATCTCGTTCTTTCAATGATATTATAATTCCAGTCGATGCGGAATACAAACTGCTGGCCGGGTTTAAGGGCGGTTGGCAGTTCCACCCTCATCATGGTTTTGTTGATGGTGTACTGTAATAATTTTCCAGCAGCATCAGCCACCCTTGTAATGTTATCGCCATACTCCCTGTCTTTATCAACCTTGCCGCTATATCTTGTAATATCCTGCTCGGTAATTGTTTTGGGCATGATATTGCTGTTCTGGTAGCCCGAGTTATTGGTATTACTGTGTTCGTTCTCATCAAGCTGTATCCACAGGTAGGTCAATACATCGGGAGAATTGTTGTAATAGGTAATGGTTTCTTTACCCAACAGCCTGCGGTTAGGTTCATCCAGTTCGCAGGTGATATCGTAATCGCAACGCTGCTGCCAGTACTTGGGTCCGGGGGCACCGCTGGCCGTTCGGTATTCATTTGGTGTGGGAAGAATGGTTCCCAGTTGTTCAAAACGGTTGCCGTGGTTGCTGCCCGGGTTATTCTTAATGTCCTGGGCATTGGCACAGATGCTGATGATAAGCAGCATAGCAATGGCTGATACTTGTTTCATTTTAGATTATTGAGGTTTAATTTATTTTAAATCTGTTATGCCGGGAAACGATCCCAGGCCATCTTCGCCGCAATGCTCAACGCCACAAGCGATAAAGTCCATACCCACCATTTGCGCTTCAATCCTGCTTTGTTTACCAGCAGGAAACTAACTATTAGTATTCCCAACACCACTACTACCTGTCCTGCTTCCAGGCCAATATTGAATCCAAACAGGCTCCAGCCGATCGCCTGGTCTTTTGCCAGCATAAAACGCAGTGCATTGGCAAAGCCCAGGCCGTGAATAAGGCCAAAGAACAAAGCTAAAAAATAATTCACCCGCAGCGACCGGGGCTCGTAATCTTTCTCCAGCATATTCAGCACCGCAGTAACAATGATGGTGCAGGGTATTAAAAATTCCACCCACTTGTCTTCGATGCGTATGATGTCGTAAACACTTAATGCCAATGTAAGGGAATGCCCGATGGTGAAAGCGGTTACCAGTACAAGCACCTGCCGCCAGTTGCCTATAAGATAGATAGCGCTTAAAGCCAAAACAAAGAGCAAATGATCCAAAGCATCCCAGGCAATGATGTGGTGCCATCCCATTTCAAAATAAAAACCTAAATCCCCCATCAATGTGTTTACAGTTAGTTGATTGTAGTAGCTTTGGCCTTCAAATATCTTTAAAGAAACGATTTTTTACCAATCTCTTTGCTAAATGGCATCTATTTTATTTAAGTGGTTGATGGTTGGCGGATTTTTACTAAGCAGTCCAAAGCCAGTACACCCCATCTTTGTCAGCGTTACCGAAATTGAACACAATGCCAAAGACAAGACACTGGAGATAAGCTGCAAGATATTCACCGATGATTTTGAAAAAACACTCAGGCAGCAATACAATACCCATATCGACCTGCTGAACCCGAAAGAAAAAGCACCCATGGAAAAATTAGTGAGTGATTATGTACTAAAACACCTGGCCGTAAAAGCCGACGGCAAACTTACCACTTTACAATACCTCGGCTACGAACAGCAGGAAGAAGGCATTGAGAGTTATTACCAGGTGAACAATATAGCATCAGTAAAGAAGATCGAGGTTACCGACAATATTCTTTTTGAGTACAAGAAAGAACAGATCAGCATCATACACGTAATTGTGAACGGGAACAGGAAGAGTACCAAACTTGTTAACCCGGATGAGAAGGCAGGTTTTGAGTTTTAGAACATTTGATATTGTGATTTGTAGTTTGTGGTTGAAAAGAGTAAAATGAGTTTAAAAGCTATTCAATCTGCATACACCCAACCACAAACCTCAAGCTACAAACCACATATTAGTTCTCCTCCATATCTCCCTTTATCTCTTCCGATATTTTCACCAGCAGTTTATCTATCCGCTGTCCATCCATGTCGATGATCTCAAAATCAAAACCATTCCATTCAAAGCGTTCGCCCGTTTCGGGAATATGTTTGAGCTCGTGTAATACGAATCCTGCAATGGTATCAAAATCGTGTTCGCCCTCATTCATCCATTCTGTTTTTTCAAAACGGGTCAAGAAATCATAGAACGGGATCTGGGCATCCACTAAAAAAGTCCCGTCGGCCCTTTCCACAATCTCATATTCTTCCTGCCCGGTCTGCGGCACATCGCCTACAATGGCTTCCAGTATGTCGTTGAGGGTGATCATACCTTCCAGGGTACCGTATTCATTTACAATAAAGCAACTGTGAATTTTTGAGGACTTGAATTTCTCAAGAAGCTGGTAAGGCGTATTATTTTCCGGGACAAACATGGCCGGCTTGGCGATGTCTTTAAGTAAGGTAGAAGGCGGTACTTTCACAATATCCTTTACAAAGATCACCCCGGTGATATCATCTACCTGTTTGTCGCAAATGGGATAGGTGGAATACGTAAGTACATCAAAGCGGTCTTTAAATGTTTGCACCGTATCCAGCTGATCGAACCATACAATGTCGGTTCGGTGTGTCATCAGCGATGTGATGTTACGGTCGCCCAGGTGAAAGATGCGTTCGATGATATCTTTTTCTTCTTCTTCAATGGCGCCGTGCTCACTTCCTTCGGTGATCATGGCCTTTATCTCTTCTTCCGTTACCTGGTTATCGGCCGAAGTTTTTATGTTGAACAGCTTAAAGAACAGTTGCGATATCTTCGACAGCAGCCACACAATGGGATAAGTAGCTTTCGACAACATGTTCATTGGCCCCGATACTACCCGGGCAATTTTTTCTGCACGAAGCATCCCGAGCCTTTTGGGTACCAGTTCACCAAATATGATGGAAAGAAAAGTAACGATGATGACAATGATGACAGTTGAAATGGTATTGGCATAAGGTTTAAACAGGTCAATTTTCTCAATATAGGGCTGCACATAAACACCAAAGCGTTCGCCCGAATACACACCGGTTAAAATAGCGATGAGGGTGATGAATATCTGTGCGGTGGAAAGAAATTTTTCCGGGTTTTCTGCAAGCGCAAGGGCTACTTTGGCCTTTGCATCCCCTTTTTTAGCCATCGCCTCCAGCCTGGCTTTACGGGCACTCACCAGGGCGATCTCGGTCATTACCAGTAAGCCATTGAACAGGATCAATACCGCTAAAATGAATAATTCGAACATATTTTATGCTAAACCGTAGTTTCTGTTAAACGATCTGCCCGCCAAATATCCGATAAGTATTCCAATTAGTGCCCCGCAGGTTACATCAAGCGGGTAATGTACCCCCACATATACCTGGGCAAAGGAGATACCGAAGGCCCACAGGAAGAACAGGGCCGGCCATCTTTTAAAATGATCCCGCAGAGTAATAAAGAAAAAAGCTGCCATCCCGAAATGGTTGCAGGCATGAGAAGAAACGAAACTATAGCTCTGCGGCCGGTAGCCTACCAGCACGTGGATCCAGCCGGCATAAGCGGGTTCATTGCAGGGCCTTAAGCGCACAATATTTTCTTTTAAAATATTGCTGCTGATAAAATTGCAGAGTATGATGGTGCCGGCTGCAATCAAGATCCAGGTCCAGCCGGTTTTTCTGAAGTTGATCAGAACCAGTAATATCAAAAACAAATATAGCGGGTACCACATCTCGGCATTACGCAGCCAGGGCATCAGCCAGTCGAAAAAAGAATTGCTCCACTGATTATTTACGATCTTGAATAAGTGCCGGTCGTATGCCAGGAGTTGTTCCATCATTCTTAAGGGAGCGTTAAAGGGACGCAGGCCAAAAATAATTAAACTAATTTTGTTCACTCATTAAATATTGATCATGCTTTTTCTGCAAAGGATCCCCCGGCTTTTACGCTGGATATTTTCGGTGGTGCTGCTGTTACTGGTTGTTATGACCCTTGCCCGGTTCATCATCTTCTGGAAATTTAATCCGCCCGGCAAAGCACTTTCTGGCTCGGCCTTTATCATGGGCTTTCGGTTTGATGCACGGGTGGCCTGCATTATTGGATTATTCATCATGCTGCTTTGTGCCATCCCTTATGTAAATCCCTTTAAAAATTCCGGCGCAAAAAAATTCTGGAACATTTTTCTGCCGCTGGTGTTTTTGCTGATGCTTTTTGTTTTTGCAATCGACTTCTATCATTTCGATTACCTGCACCAGCGCCTGAATGCAACCGTGCTCAATTACCTGCAGGATGCCGGCATCTCGTTCAACATGATGTGGCAATCATATCCCCTGCTTAAAATCAGCATCGGACTTGTTTTAATTTTCTTCCTGGCAAGATTCATTTTCAGCAGACTGCTTGCCCGCTACCAGCAACGGGAAAGTTTTTATAAAAGAAGGGGCATCCTCGCTTATATCGTTTCCTTTCTCATCCTTGGCGGATTCATTTTTGGCAAGATCGGCCAGTTCCCATTGCGCTGGAGCGATGCCTATACACTGAGCGATGATTTTAAAGCTAATCTTGCCCTCAATCCTTTTCAGAGTTTTTTAAGCACACTTAGTTTCAGGAATTCATCCTACGATATAAAGAAAGTGAAGGAGGCATACCCATTGATGGCTTCTTACCTGGGAATAGCATCTCCAGACAGTTCGCAATTATTGTACGCCCGGAGCATTGCCAATGATAACCCGGTAAAGAATAAACCCAATATTGTACTGGTCATCTGCGAAAGTTTCAGCGCTTACAAAAGCAGCATGTACAACAACCCCCTGAACACAACCCCTTACTTTGCCGAAATGTGTAAGAACGGTGTTTTCTTCGACCGCTGCTTTACGCCTGCGTATGGAACAGCCCGTGGTGTATGGGCCACCATCACCGGTATACCAGATGTGGAAAGTCCGAAGACCGCCAGCCGCAACCCCAATGCCGTTGACCAGAATACCATCATCAACGAATTTAAAGACTATAACAATTTTTATTTCCTTGGCGGAAGCGCTACCTGGGCCAATATCCGTGGCGTACTCACCAACAACATACGCAACCTGAAATTATATGAGCAGGATGATTACAATGCAAAGAAGATAGATGTATGGGGCATCAGTGATAAGAATTTATTCCTGGAAGCCAACAAGGTTTTAAAACAACAAACCAAACCTTTCTTCGCCATCATTCAAACGGCCGATAACCACCGGCCTTATACCATACCGGATGAGGACAAAGCCGAATTCAAGTCCGTTTCTTTTTCGGCCGACTCTTTAAAACGTTTTGGTTTTGAAAGCAACGAAGAGATGAATGCTTTCCGCTATACCGACTTCGGTTACCAGAAATTCATGGAAGCGGCAAAGAAGGAAACCTATTTTGATAATACCATCTTTGTTTTTGTAGGCGACCATGGCATCCGGTATAACGGCACATTAGAGTATTTCCCAAAAAGCTGGACCGAGCAGGGACTTACCTGCGAGCATGTGCCTCTGTTATTTTATGCACCAAAATTTTTACAGCCTAAAAGGATCAGTGATGTTTGCTCACAGGTGGATATTTTACCAAGCATTGCATCGCTGGCCGAAATTTCATATCGCAATAATACTTTTGGAAGAAATTTATTTGACACGGTACCTGCTTTACAATTCAAGTCGGTTTTCCCTTCTGAAAACTATGTATTCATCATTGACCACGATGTTAAAACCATCGGCCTGGCCGGCAACAAATACTATTACCTGAAGAATTTAAAAACCGGAAAGGAAGAACTTGTTTCCATGGCAGGCAATGAAGCCGTTCCGGCAAATGCCGAAACAGACAGCATAAAAAGATCGCTGCAACGCCTTACCGATGCGTATTATGAAACGGCGAAATACCTGCTGCTGAATAATAAGAAAAAATGACAGGCGGCTATCCGTTCCTGCTGCAGCATTCAGTATATTCGCTTACTTTGTTCAGGCTTAAGAAAAAAAACAGGCATGCTCATCAGTTGGCGGGTTCCCAAAACAATTCAATGGATCGTGAAGTTATTCTTCATCTACCTGTGCATATTTACGGCATTCCGGATCGCCACCGTTATTTTCTTCAAACCAAAATCCACCGGCATTTTAGAACTGATCCCTGCTTTCTGGCTCGGACTTAAATACGACCTGCGCTGGATATCGATCATCTTATCACCCATTGCGCTTTTTTCATTATACCCTACCTTATCTCCTTTTTACAGCGAACGGAGTAAAAGAAGATGGACCATTTACCTGGGCATCATCACCTTACTTGTTCTATTCTTTTACGGCGCCGACTTTGGCCAGTTTGCCTACATCAATGCCCGGCTCAATGCCGATGCACTGATATTTGCCGAAGACCCGAGAGAGAGTTTGCAGATGGTATGGCAGAGCTACCCGGTGGTATGGATACTGATAGGCCTTGCAGGGGCCGTGATGATGACCACATGGATGTTCCGGAAAACACATGTGGATGTTGCAGAAAAAAATTTAAACATCCACAAGTTCACGTACCGCCGCAGGTGGCATGCAGCCGCTTTGCTGCTGATGGGTTGGTTTGCCTACGGCTTCCTTACCCTTACGCCGCTTGATTTTTTCAGGGCCTTTAATTTAAATGACGAATTCAAAAGCAATCTTGCCCTGAACCCCCTGCAGAATTTTTTCACCACCCTGCGTTTTCGCAAACCCGACCATAATAACAAGGCCAAAGAATACTACCCGGTTGTTTCCCGCCTGCTGAACTTAGATAAATATAACCTGCCTCCGCAAAGCTACAGCCGGTTGATACAGCCCGGCAGCAGGGCTTTTGAAAGTCAGCCCAACGTGGTACTGGTTGTTTGCGAAAGCTTCAGCATGTACAAAAGCAGTATGAGTGGCAACCCCCTCAACAGCACACCCTATTTTAGTGCCATGTGCAAAGAAGGGATCTTCTTCGACCGCTGTTTTACACCAACCTTTGGCACCGCCCGCGGTATTTTTGCAACCATTACCGGCATACCCGATGTACAGCTTTCACAATTTGCAACCCGTAACCCTGAATCGGTAGACCAGCGCACCATCATCAATGACTTTGACGGGTATGAAAAATTTTATTTCATCGGCGGCCGGAGCCAGTTCAATAATTTCGGCGGGCTTATCTCCAACATCAAAGGCGTACAGGTATACGAAGAAGGAAAGTACAAGGCACAAAACATAAATGTTTGGGGCATCAGCGACAAGAATCTTTTCCTGGAAGCCAATGAAGTGCTTTCAAAACAGCAAAAACCTTTCTTTGCCATCATACAAACAGCCGATAACCACCGGCCATATAACATACCGGCAGAAGACAGTGATTTTGTAAAGAAAGTTATTGAAGAAGACAGCCTGCAGAAATATGGTTTTGAATCACTGAAAGAATACCATGCTTTTGCCTACACCGATTACTGCATTAAAAAATTCATGGAAGCTGCCAAAGCGCAGCCTTATTTCGATAACACGATCTTCATCTTCACCGGCGATCACGGTGTGGAAGGCAATGCCGAAGCCATTTATCCCAAGGCCTGGACAGAGCAACGCCTTGGTGATGAACACGTGCCTTTATTATTTTATTCGCCCTGTCTTGTTTCGCCGCAATTCAGAAAAGAGACCGTATCGCAGATTGACATATTGCCAACCATTGCCGGCATGATACAGCAGCCTTACCTGAATACCACACTGGGGAGGGACCTGCTTGATAAGGATAAAAAAGAGAACGCCGCCTTTATCATTTATCATGCACCCGGATGGATCGGTGTGGTGACGGATGATTATTTCTTCCGCAAAAACATCCGCATTAAAAAAGAAGAGTTGGTACCGGTTCGTGCAGGTCTTCCTCAATTAACCGCCCGGCAACAGGATTCTGTAGTAAAGCATTTGTCGCAACTTACTTCGGCCTTTTATGAAACATCCAGGTGGATGCTGCTTAACAATAAGAACAAATAACCGCATAGGCACGAAGTCACGAAGGGAAAATTAAATTGCGTGGTCAGGCTTTGATCTTTTTTGCGATCATCACCATTCTCGGTGATTTTTTCACATCATAGTTAGAGAAAGAATAGTCGCCGAAAACTTCCTGCAGCTGCAGCCCCTGGTAGGCAAACATCTCGGTAAAATCGCCCAATGAGAACTTAGCCACCTTTTCTGTATAAACAAAAGGTTCGGCCTTGCTTTCATCTTCCACAATGATCTTTTTATAAAAATGGGTCTCATCATACCATTTGGTGATGATGAAGTTGATGCCCTCAATTTCTTTTTCCGACTGATGCACCAGGTGGTCTTCAGCATAGTGTACATTCAGAAAGTCCATTACAAATATGCCGTTGGTCTTTATCGCCTGGGCAATGGTACGGATGGCATTGTCGTGTTCACGCCGGGTATTGAAATAGCCAAAGCTGGTAAAAAAATTAAAGGCATAGTCAAAATAGTTTATCCAGAAAGGCAGGCGCATATCGTGTTTGTAAAAATGCAGCGTATCGCTTTCAGATTGCAAGGCCTCGTTGATGCTGTCATCACTCAGGTCGATGCCGGTAACATCAAATCCTTTACCTGCCAGTTGAACAGAATGGCGCCCCTTTCCGCAGGCAACATCCAGCATGGTACTGCCGGGTACCGGTTTCAGGTAATTGATCAGTTTATCAATAAAAGCGGCGGCTTCCCTGTCATCCCTGTTGAAATAGAGCATGTGATAGTAAGGAGAATTGAACCAGTCTTTGAACCAGGTTTGTTGCATAAGGCAAAGTTAATAGTTAATAGTTCATGGTTCATGGCTGGATACCGATAAATTAAACTGTTTACAACCATTAACGATGAACCAAAGACAACCGACTTTTCTTATCTTTGCTCTCCCTAAATTGGAATTGGAATGGCATTGATAAAGAGTATTTCCGGCATCAGAGGAACCATCGGCGGAAAAACCAGCGATAACCTTACCCCGGTTGACATTGTGAAGTTTGCAGCAGCATACGGAAGCTGGTTATTGCAACAGGGCAGTAATACCAAAGTGGTGATTGGCCGCGACGGCCGCATGAGTGGCGAAATGGTGAGCAGCCTGGTGGTAAACACACTCATCGGGCTGGGGCTTGATGTTGTTGATCTTGGCCTCAGTACCACCCCCACGGTGGAGATGGCGGTAAAATTTGAAAATGCAGCAGGCGGCATCATCCTTACTGCCAGCCATAATCCAAAAGAATGGAATGCGCTGAAACTTTTAAACAACAAGGGCGAATTCATCAGCGGTGATGAAGGAAAGCTGATATTGAAGTCGGCAGAAAAAGAAGATTTCACATTTGCCAATGTTGATAAACTGGGCGTTTATACAAAGGACGAAACTTTATTAAAGAAGCATATTGATGCTGTAGTTGATTACGAATTAGTGGATGCCGGGCTGATAAAAAAGAAAAATTTCAAAGTGGTGGTTGATGCGGTGAACAGTACCGGCGCCATTGCCGTTCCTGCCCTGCTGAAAGCATTGGGTGTTACCGATGTGATCGTTTTGAATGGCGAAGTGACCGGCAACTTTGCCCACAACCCCGAGCCCTTGCCTGAGCATCTGACCGACCTTAGCAACGAAGTAATAAAACACAATGCGCATTTGGGTATTGCTGTTGACCCCGATGTGGACCGCCTTTGTTTTGTTTGTGAGGACGGCAGCATGTTTGGTGAAGAATATACGTTGGTTGCAGTGGCGGATTATATATTGAGTAAAAGAAAAGGAAATACCGTTTCCAACATGTCATCCACCCGGGCGTTAAAAGATGTTACGCTGAAACATGGCGGCGAATATTTTCCCAGCATGGTGGGTGAAGTGAACGTGGTGAACCGGATGAAAGAAGTAAATGCGGTGATCGGCGGCGAAGGAAACGGCGGTATCATAGTGCCCGACCTGCACTATGGCCGCGATGCACTGATCGGCATTGCACTTTTCTTAACGCATCTTGCCCAAAGCAAGAAAAGCATCAAGCAACTGCGTAATACCTATCCCGATTATTTCATCAGCAAGAATAAGATCACGCTGGAGAATGGCATTAATGTAAAAGACATTTTTAAGAAGATAAAGGAGAAGTATAAGAACAACCCGATAAATACCGAAGATGGATTGAAGATAGAGTTTGACAATGACTGGGTACACCTGCGTACCAGCAATACCGAACCCATCATTCGTATCTATGCAGAAAGCAATTTTGAAACAACCGCCGATAATATTGCCAGGAGACTGATGCAGGATATTGGGCAGATGATGTAGAACGGTTAACCAGTTTATAGTTTGTAGTTAAAAAGGGTAAAATAAGTTAAACGGCTTTTCAACAAGCATGCACCCAACCACAAACTACAAACCTCAAACTATAAACATCTAACTTCAAACAAAAATGAACAGGATTTATTTCGACAACGCCGCCACCACCGCACTTGATCCACAGGTGCTGGAAACCATGATGCCTTACCTGACCGAGAAGTTCGGCAATCCTTCTTCTATTTATTCGTATGGAAGAGAGACACGTATGGCCATAGAAACAGCCAGGAAGACCGTTGCAAAAATTTTGAATGCACACCCGGCCGAGATTTTCTTTACCAGCGGCGGAACCGAAAGCAGCAACACCGCTATCACAGCTGCAGTAAGAGACCTGGGTTGTAAACACATCATCACTTCGCCCATTGAGCACCACGCTGTTTCGCATTCGGTTGAACACCTGGACAACATGGACGTTGCCAAAGTAAGCCTGGTGAAATTATTACCCAACGGGCATATTGATATTGACGACCTGGAAAAATTATTGGCAGGCAGCGAAGAAAAAACACTGGTTACCCTGATGCATGCCAATAACGAGATCGGTAACATCTTAGACATTCAGGCAGTAGGGAAGCTTTGTAAATTATACAATGCCATCTTTCACAGCGATACGGTTCAAACGGTCGGGCACTTCCCATTCGACCTGAGGAATACACCGGTTCATTTTATTACCGGCGCTGCACACAAGTTCCACGGGCCAAAGGGCGTGGGCATTTTATACGTCAACGAGAACGTAAAAATAAAACCACTGGTTCATGGCGGTGCACAGGAGCGTAACATGCGGGCGGGTACCGAAAACCTGTACGGCATTGTTGGTTTTGCCAAGGCGCTTGAAATGGCAACGAATACTTATGAAGAAGACAGTGCACATATTGGTACGCTGAAGTATTACATGATGGATGAACTGAAGAAGAATATCAAAGGCGTTGCCTTTAACGGCGATGTATTGGGAAGAAGTTTATATACCGTACTCAGCGTAAGTTTTCCAAAGACCGAAAAGTCGGAGATGATCCTCTTCAATCTCGACATCAATAATATCTGTGCCAGCGGCGGAAGTGCCTGCACCAGCGGCGCCGACCAGGGCAGCCACGTGATCCGTGCCATCAACAACAACCCCAACCAGGTTACGGTACGGTTCAGTTTCTGTAAGCACAATACCAAGGCAGAAGTAGATGCAGTGGTGGAGAAACTGAAGGAGTTGGTGTAAACGGAAAACCGATACAGGATACTGGATACAAGATGCTGGAACCAGTATTCCAATTAGCTGTCATGCTGAGGACGATGCATCTCACCTTACAGAGAATTTTTATTTACCCCACTTTAGTAATTCTCCTTAGCTTCATTGCACAGTTTATCCTGAGGAAGGAAGAGCACACTTATACGGTAAATGTTTATTCAACTTCTTTCAATGCCGTTGTTGGTTGCCTGACCAGCAACCTTTCACACAGCTATCATTGCTTCTAAAAATGATACCCAAGTTTCTCCTCCACTTCCTTTGCCAACACCGGTAACTTTTTCCTGTCAACCAAATAGCTGTTCAGTTGCCCGATCTCTTTAAAAATATAATGCTTATCCATCGCTCCTTTTAAATAACCGGCCCCGGTGCTGCCGCCGGTGCCAATGCGGCTGCCGATCATGCGCTGCACCATATTGATGTGGCGGTACCGCCAGTTGCCAAGCTGGTTGTCTATTTCCAAAAGTGTGTCTAATAACTGGAATGGCAATTCCATCATGGGGTAACCATGGTAGAGCATGATGAACAAAGCCGAGCGGCAGGCTTTGGGTGACAGGTTTCTTTCTGCAGATGCATTGTTGAATATCTCAGCAAAAGAGGCGGCATTACCTCTCTCCGCTTCTGCAAGGCTGCTTACATATACCTGCTCGTAATTTTTCCAGAAGGCTTCGGTGATAAACGGCATTCTTTCCAGCCAGGCATTGATCAGTTCCAGCACCGACTTGCCATCTTCAGCATCTTTAATGATGTCGATGTCTTTTTTCTTTAATTGAGAGAGATAATAATTCTGTCCGTGACGGTGTTCATATTTCAATCCCAGTTTTGCTTCCAGCACTTTAAACTGGTAACTCTGGAAACCCGATGCCGGCCGCAGCATATCCCTAAAGTCGAGAAAATCCATCGGTGTCATGGTTTCCATGATGTCGATCTGTTGCACCAATACTTTTAAAATAGTAACCACTCTTTTCAAACGATGTACAACTGTCTGCATTTCCGGCGAGTTATCATTCACCACCGGCTTGTTCATTATTTCAATAACCGAATTCACTTCAAACAAAACCTGCTTGAACCAGAGTTCGTATGCCTGGTGGATGATGATGAAAAGCATTTCATCGTGTGCCGGTGTTTTTCCTTCTTTAAAACTTTCGGGCTCCTGCGCCCCGGTGATCTTGTCCAGTTGCAGATAATCGGCGTAGTAAACGGCTTTGTCCATAGCAAGGTTTTATGAGAGCAAACTTACGCAATCGGAGTGATACAGGATACAGGATACTGGATACTGGATACTGGATACTGGAAAAAAGTTTGATTGAAAAAGATTTTAAATCTACTGACTACATCCAGTATCAAGAATCCAGTATCTTCTTTTGTTAACCACTTGCAAACAGCATTCCCTTTAACAAATCCTTCTGCAAAGAAAAAATTCATGGCATAATATTCTAAAGCAGGTATGCCACGCAGTTTATAAAACCCTGCAGCAATTATGAAAAAGATTTTTTTTCTCACCATCATCAGTACCCTGTTACTGAATTTTGCAAATGCACAAATCAGTTATGGGCTCCTGCTCGGAGCCAATTTCTCCAAATGGCAGGGCCAGGACCTCCAGATCGTGGAAGACCTGGTTGATAAGACAGATGGCTGGCTGGTAACCAAAGGCAAAACCGGTTTTCATGTGGGCGGTTATGTAAACATTCCCATCTCTGAAACATTTTCTTTTGAGCCTGGACTTGCCTATTCAAAAAAAGGATACAGCATTAAAGGTGATCTTAAGATCGATGCGTTGAAATTTTTAGCGATCAATGCAAGGGCACAGGTACAACAGCATTATATCGATATGCCCCTGTACGTGAAAGCAACCATTGTGAAAGGGCTCAATGTATATGCAGGGCCACAGGTCTCTTACCTCGTTCGCAGCACGCTGAATGCGAAAGTGGGTGTACTGGGTATTTCATTATTCAATAAAGGTATTGGCATAACCGAACGTTTCAATAAAGTTGATCTCGGTTTATCCGGTGGTATTGGCTACCGGTTTGATAACGGCATAAACCTGCGTGCCGGGTATGATTATGGTTTATCCAGACTGGATAAGAATAATAATTACGACGCCTATAACCGGGTGATAAAGGTTTCAGTAGGCTATACATTCTAACCCCTGTGATCATGAAAGAAGCGGCTTTCCCTGACGGAGCCGCTTTCTTTTTTACAGAGCATGATTTTCCTTAAATTTGCCCCCCGACCAACCAATTAATAAGAATAATGGGAAGAATATTTGAAGTAAGAAAGAGCGCCATGTTTGCCCGCTGGGACAAGATGGCAAAGAATTTTACCCGTATCGGGAAGGAGATCGCCATAGCGGTAAAAGCCGCCGGTCCTGACCCCGATAATAACCCCGCCCTGAGAAGGTGTTACCTGAATGCCAAGGCCTGCAATATGCCCAAAGACAGGGTGGAGGCTGCCATTAAAAGAGCGATGGGTAAGGATACGAGCAGCTACGAAGAGATCATGTACGAAGGGTATGCTCCCCATGGCATTGCGGTGCTGGTGGAAACAGCTACTGATAACCCCACCCGGACGGTTGCGAATGTACGGATGCATTTTACAAAAGGCGGAGGTTCATTAGGTACCAGCGGTTCAGTGGCATTTGGCTTTACCCACATGAGTGAATTTAAAATAAAGAGCGCGGGCTTAAATGTTGATGACCTGGAACTGGACCTGATCGATCACGGGCTGGAAGAAATAGGCGAAGATGCCGATGGCAATATCATCATTCGTACACCCTTTAATGAGTACGGCAATATGAGCAAAGCGCTGGAAGAAAAGAAAGTTGATGTGATCAGTGCTGAACTTACCTGGATACCTTCCAACACAATGGAACTTAGTGAAGAGCAGGCCAATGAAGTTTTAAAACTGGTTGATAACCTGGAGCAGGATGATGATGTGCAGAAAGTTTATCACAACCTGAAATAATTCACCCGGTCAGACGTTCCCGTCTGACCCTTACAAAAATCATTCTTAACAATGGTCAGACGAAGACGTCAGACCATTATAAAATGAGCTGCATTTACTGCGGCTCTTTTTATAAGGAGATCTCTCCTTTCATATAATACACTGCTTTCCCTTTCATGATCACCCGGTCTCCTCTTTGTTCACACCAGATCTCTCCGCCACGTTTGGAAAGTTGCAATGCATGAAGATTGGGCTTATTTAATTTTTCACTCCAGAAAGGGATCAATTGTGAGTGTGCTGAACCGGTTACCGGATCTTCGTCAATGCCGGCGCCC
>Ga0209023_10004200_pt1 | contig 16582 bp, 12 predicted proteins | sample LakOneMetagenome_FD_187468 | JGI IMG/M metagenome (GOLD analysis project Ga0209023, IMG submission 187468) | Freshwater and sediment microbial communities from Lake Erie, Canada (SPAdes) (version 2) | ecosystem: Environmental > Aquatic > Freshwater > Lentic | place: Lake Erie, Canada... | reverse complement strand
TTCGCCTTCCCCATCCACCCGCCGGTGATCCAGGGCATCCGATCCACCGTGGCGTTCAGCCCCGACGGCGTGCCCGGAAGACGCGACACCGCCCGGATCTCGCTTCGTATGAACGAACCGGGATCGCTGACGGTGTCGATCGTGGACCCGTCCGACCGCGGCGGCGCGGTTCGGAAGGTCGTGGCCCAGGGGCATGCCGCCACCGGCAAACGGGTCATTCGCTGGGACGGCAAAGACGCCAACGGCAAGTTCGTCCCGGACGGCCGGTACATCATCAACATCAAGGCGCGCGCCGATAAACGCTCATGGAGTGGCAACCAGCGCTCCTGGAACAGCAACCGTTCGATCATCGTGGATACGACGCCCCCGAAGCTTGCTCGCGTGGCCGTGCAGTCCTCGATCGCGCTCGGCGGCAAGGGGGCATGCCAGGTGCAGGCGACCACCGCGGAGGCCGGCACGTTGACGATCGACGCCATCGTCGCGCCGGGAACCGCCGCGCCCGCCGCCACGCGCAGCCCGGCTCCGGCGGCCAAGAACGCGACGGTCAAATGGAGTTGGGACGGCACGACCAAGGGCACGCCCGTGGCAGCCGGGCTCTATGTCATTCACACGACGCTGGCCGACCGGCTGGGCAACGGCATGCGGGCCACGTCCACCTGTTGGGTCGCACACGGTGGCGGGGCGTTGATCCCCTCCTCGCCAAAGCGCGGCGACACCGTACGGGTCCGTCTGACCGGCGCCGACGGCAAGACCCTCCCGGCGTCGACCCCCGTCACACTGTCGCTCGCCGAGCGCACGGGTGACCTCGGCGGGAGCAGCCTTTCGGTCGTGGGCCCGCCGGTCGGTGGTGTCGCTCGCGGCCCACTCGGACAGGTCAAACTCGTCATGCCGCGCAAGCGTTCCCTTGACGGGCTCTGGTTGATCGCAACGACGTCCAAGCAGCGGGTCATCATCCCGCTTCGCCCATGAGCACCCTCGAAACCTTTCGCCTGATCGCAGCCGGCGCAGCGGCTCTCGCCGTGCTGGCGCTCATGCTCCCCGACGCCAATCCCAACTCGCCACGGCGCCACGCGCTGATCGGTCTGCTCGCCGGGAGCTGGGCGCTGCTCGGAGGAAGCCTGATTCCCCAGGGCGACGTCGACCGCATCACCAACCGCCTCACGGGCGTCGGGATTCTCTGCGCGGTGCTCGCGCTGCTGACGGCCGTCGCGGTCATTCTCGTGAACCGATTCCCGACCATTTGGTTCGTGCTGCTGGCGATCTCCTTGCCGATACGGCTGCCGCTCAACATCGGCTCGCAAAGCGCCAACCTGCTCATCCCGCTGTACTGCGTAATCATCGTCGGTGTGATCGCCCTGATCGTGCGGGCGCGGCGCGGAACTGGTGTCGGCGCACCCAGCTCGCCGTGGATCGCGGTCCCGCTCGGCGCCTTCGTGATCATGACGCTGGTGTCGCTCACCTGGACGACCGATTGGACCGAAGCCACCGCCAAGGTCGTGTTCTTCTATCTGCCGTTCATTCTGTTGTTCCACGTGGTCGTCGCATGGTGGCCACTCGTCCAACAACCGCTTCGCCCGATCGCGGCGACGACCGTGACGATTGCCGTTGCGACGGCGTTGATCGCGCTCCTGCAGTTCGCAACGCGTTCGATCTGGTGGAACACGACGCTGAAGCAGGGCAACACCTACAACCGCTTCTTCCGGACGAACGGGATCTTCTTCGATCCGAACATCCTCGGACGGTTCCTCGCCCTTGCGATCATCGTGGCGCTGGCATACCTGGTCGTGACCGACGATCGGGCGCAGACATGGATCGTCGCAGCGGCGATCGTCGTGATCGCGGCCGGACTGATCGTCACGTTCTCGCGTTCGAGCGCCCTGATGCTCCTCGTCGGCCTCGTCATCCTCGGCCTCCGTGCCTTTGGCGCCAAACGCACCATTGCCGTCACGCTCATCGCACTGGCACTGACCGCCGGGCCGGCCCTCGGACTCAGCAAGAGCGTGCGCGACAAGACAACGTCGATGGTCGGCATCGCAAAGGCCAGTGAGGGACGTGCTCGCCTGGTCAAGGGCGGCGTCGAGCTTTGGCGGCAGGAGCCGGTTCGCGGCGTGGGCATCGGATCGTTCGCACAGCGGTACGCCGAGACGTTGCCGGCACGGGAGCGCCGCCGCACCCGTGTGGTCATTTCCCACACCGCCCCCATCACCGTGCTGGCGGAACTCGGCCTCATCGGTATCGGCCTGTTCGCGGCTCTCATCCTCGGCACGTTCATCGGACTCGTTCGGGGCATCCGCAAGGGGCCGTCGCGGGCGATGTCCCTGATCACGATTCTCGCGGCGCTCTGCGGAATCTTCGTCCACAGCGTGCTGTACTCGGCGTTCTTCGAGGACCCGTACGTGTGGGTGCTGCTGGCTGCGGGCGCGGCGCTGTGCGTCGCATCGACCGGACGGGTGAAACACGTCGCCCAGGAGACGCCGACGCCCGTCGGATGACCGCGAGGTGATCGCATCAGAGTTCTCTGCCTGAGCAACATGTACCCCGGTCCGTCGGAGCCGGACTACGGGGCGTTCATCGCCACGATGTGCGCGGCGATGGAGCGGCAGGGACACGAGGTGGAACGCGTCGTCATCGATTCCCGCTCACACGGGACGCTCGCCACCCCGCGCAAGTACCTGGACCTGGCACGGCGCGCCGTACCCGCGGCAAAACGGGCGGACGTCATCTATGGCCACTATCTGTTTCCCACCGGGGCCATCGCGGCCGCGGCAGGACGGATGGCCAAGCGCCCGTGGGTGCTGACGGCCCATGGAGGCGATGTGCGGAACTTGGCGAGCACAACCATCGCGCGCCTGTCCTCACCCGGGGTCACCGGCGCATCGGCGATCATCGCCGTCAGCCGGTTTCTGGCGGAGCAGCTGCGCGAATCCGGGCTGGCGATGCCGCCGGTGCACGTCATCGACATGGGCGTCGACATGGACCGCTTTCGGCCGAGCGATCGCGGCGCGGCTCGCCGCGCCCACGGCCTGCCGGAGGACGTGCCGGTCATCCTGTCCGTGGGCGGGCTCAACGAACGCAAGAACCCGTTGCGGCTGCTGCAGGCGTTTCGGATGGTCCAGTCCCGCCATCCCCGAGCTCGCCTGGTGTTTGTCGGAGCGGGCCCGCAGGAAGCGGCGCTTCGGGCCGGGATTCGACTGGAAGGGCTCGACGACGCCGTGGTCTTGACCGGCGCATTGCCCGCCGCAAGCGTTGCCGAATGGATGGCTGCCTGCGACCTGTTGGCCTTGCCGAGCCGCGTCGAGCCGCTCGGAGTAGTGGCACTCGAGGCGCTCGCCAGTGGACGCCCGGTCGTCGCGACCCGTATCGGCGGTACAGCGGAGGTGGTCGGCCGCGCGGGGGTGCTGATCGACCCGTACGACCCCCGTTCCATCGCCGACGGCATCGCCAAAGTGCTCGCGCGTCCGCCGTCGGTCGCCCAGTGTCGAACGGCCGCGGAGGGACACGACGTGAACCGCCAGGCGATCCGCGTGCTCGATGTCCTACGGCGCGCAGCCGACGGACACCGCGCCGACGTGCACGCCTAGGCGCCTACTGCTGAGACGACGGGGAGGCGGCACGCCCCGCGACCGGGTCGTCCTCCAACATCCCTTCGTTCCAGAGTTCGATCATCGCCGTTGCCGCCAAGGGGCAGAATTGGCGACCGTTCTCGGCCTCGATCTCCGTGACCGCCTCCGCGCCTTCGCGCGTGCGACCGTATGTTCGGACGCTGGTCATCGCATCCCATGCGTCAGCCACCGAGATGATGCGCGCACCCAACGCCAGGTTGTCGCCACTCAGCCGATCCGGATACCCCAAGCCATCCCACCGCTCATGGTGGCCGCGAACCCAGGTCACCTGCTCGGGGGTCAATACGTCGGACACGATTTCAGCGCCGAGGGCAGCATGCGCCTCGACCTGTTGCTTCTCCGGACCCGTGAGTCGATCGGGCTTGAACAGCAAGCTGTCCGGGACGCCGATCTTGCCGACGTCGTGCAGGAGCGCCGCCTCGCGCAACAACTCGAGACGGTCCGGTTCCCATCCGAGGCGACGACCGATGCGGACCGCGACGTTGGCGACACGCTCGGCGTGCCGGGCAGTGGATGGATCCTTGGCGTCCACTGCGCGTGCAAGTGCACGAAGCGCGGTCACGGCCTGGGTCTTTGCGAGTCGCTCCGCGCGCTCGGATGCCGACAGCTCACGAACCACGTCCGGGGAATACCGGAACGTCGCATCGCGGCCGCTCGCCTTGGCCCAGTACAGGGCGCCGTCGGCCAGACGCATCAGGGTCGCAGCGTCGCTCGCCTGATTCAAATCGGCCACGCCGGCCGACGCGGTGATGCTGCCGACCCCATCGGCAAAGGGGGCTTCGGCGACGGCTTGTCGCGCACGCTCCGCCGCGCGCCAAGCGTTCAACCCGTCGCTTCCGGGCAGGATCCACGCGAACTCCTCACCGCCGACGCGCGCGACGATCTCGCCGAACCGGGCCTCCCCGGCAAGGCGGCGGGCCGCCTCCGACAGCACGGCGTCACCGACGTGGTGTCCGAACGTGTCGTTGACCTCTTTGAAGAGGTCGAGATCGATCATCACGAGGGCCAGGTCGGTTTGGTCGTGGCGGGCACGCGCGACCTCCGCCTCGAGCCGCTCATGGAAACTGCGGTGGTTGGCGAGCCCGGTCAACGGGTCCGTGGCCGCCTGGCTGGCGAGACGGGCGCGCGCATCGGCGTTCGCGACCGTCAGACCGACGAGCTCCGCGAATCGGGCGAGACGATCCTCCACACCCGGAGCGAAGGCCTTGCGATCGTGGGCAAGCACCGCCACGGCCCCCCACCGAACGCTGCCGACCTGCACCGGCGCGGCGGCGCCGGAGCGATACCCGCGCTCGATCAGCAGGTCCCCGGAGATCGCGTCGACGGCCGAGAAGTCGTCGACGCGGGCCGGCCTGCCGGTTTGAAAAACGAGCGCGGTGGGCGATCCCCCGTCGAGCGGCACCCGGGAGGGTGGGCGCTCGGCCAGGCGTGCCGGATCCACCCAGATCCCGACGTCGATCGTCCGGTCCGTCTGCAGCTCGAATCGCGTGACCACGGCGGCATCCGCGCCGAGCAGCGTGGCCGTCTCGCAGGCCACCAGGTCGAATACGGCGGACGGCTCCGCGCCACCGGCGACGAACGTCGCCACCCGGCGCAGCACCTCGCGCTCAACCGACAGGTTGTGCAACTCGGCTTCGGCTGCGCGTCGAGACGTGACGTCCTTGAGAACATGCAGGACACCTCGTCCATGGGCGAGGGGCGACGCGCTGAGCAGCAGGTTGCGCGGCCCACCGTCGGCGGCGGTGAACGTGATGTCCGTCTCACCTTGGAACCGTTCCGGGACATCGGCGAGCCAGGGCGCCGGCCGGCCCTCCAGTTGAGCGGCCGACAGTCCGGTGAGCTCGGTCAGACGATCGTTGGTTTGCAGCACGACCCCGCTGTCGTCGAGCACTGCGAGCCCGTCTTGGACCGATGCCATGACGGCTTCGTTCGCATCGCGCTCGGCCTGGACCTCGGCGATCGCCGCGCGCCGTTGACGATCGATGGTCACCCACATGGCGGTCGCCACGCTCACAAGCAGCGTGATCAGGATTCCGAGTCCGATCAGGATCCGGGAGATGAGGCGGTCGGCCCGCTGCCCTTCACGAAGGAGCTTGGCGTCGAGAATCGCCGCCCACCGTGTCAGGCCGCGGTCAAGCTCGGCGATGTTGGCGCGTGCCTTGTCCACGGCCGCATCTTGTTTGAGCGGGTCGCCCGCCTTGTTGAGCACCCCGGACAAGATCACGGTCGTGATGGTGCCAAGCGATGCCTGCACTTCGTCGATCACCGCCCGCTCATCCGGGTAGCGCTGGCGCTGCTTGACCAGTTGCCCGAACGCCGTGAGCTCGCGGGTGAAGACCTGCTGCACGGCCGGAGTGATTCCGGGGGACGCCTTGTCGAGCACGCGCCGCGACCAGTAGTCCGCAAGCATGACCTGCATCGTGTGACGACTGGTGACGAGCGAGCGATTGGCATCCTGCAACTCGCGGCGCCCGTTGCCGGCGTTCGCCACGCTTCGTCCCATCAGGATGGACGCCACCAGGATCGCAAGGGTCGGGACGACGACAGCCACGAGCTGCAATCGCTGCAGCCGACGTTGCCGTGCGGTTGACTGGTCTTTCGAACCTACCTTCACGTTCCTCACAGAGCACTGGTTCGGATCACCGGATCCCGGAACGGCATCCGGCCGGGCGCAGCTTCTACCTGCACCGCCCTGATTTTACCCGGTCTGCGGGAAATGACCGAATCGGCCCCCGCAGCGGCGCTGCTAGTGTCCGTCGACGAGCAAATTGATCGACAGTTTTCGGTGAGCGAGACCGGTCCGACCCGACCGCAGCGTCTGGTGAGTACCCGGGGAGCACGAGACCAACGGCCCAGCACGACGATGGTGCAGGCGAGGCGGTGCGCCGAGACCAATCGGGTGTGCCCCGCTGCGCACGTTTGACCATCCAACCCAGTCGAGACCACCACCAGTGACCACCACACACACCGCCATCTTCGTGCGCGCCGACGACGGACGGGTGGTTGCGCGTCTTCGCGATGTCGCGGAGCAACGGATCGACGTCACACTCTTTGCCGGATCGCAGGACCGTCGTGCCAGACGCCTCGCGACCGCCGCCGACGCAGAGCTTGGCGCGATCAGCCCGGACGCCCACCTGCCGGTGGTGCTGTGCCCGGACGGGCCGCCCCGTGACGGAATCGTGGGCGCGCAGATTCTGGTCGTTCCCCAAGGCGACGGTGCGGCGTGGCGAGTGTTGTTTCCGGATGGCCGCGTCGGCCAGGCCATCGACGCGATCGATCCTGCGGCGATCGAGGCCCTCTCGGGAGGGGATGTGACCTTCGGACCGATCGGCGGGCGCCCGGGTGTCCCCATGCCGCGACTCGACGGGGTGACGGCGATCCACATCGCGAGCGTCCCCCGCACCATCGACAGCGCACGCCTGCCGGCAACCGTCGCCGTGATCCGTTCGGCGGGCGCCGACATCGAGGTGTTGACCGTCCCGGACACCGTGTCGCGGACCCGTCGCATGCGCGCCGGATGGCGCCTCGTTCGGCAAGCGGCCGCGTCACGTCCCGACGTCGTCCATGTTCATGATCCCGAGCTGCTGCCGGCCGCGACGTTCGCCGCGATGCGGGGCAAGTGCGCCGTCATCTACGAAGCCCGCGACGACCTGCGGGCGACGACCAGAACACGAGAGTGGATCCCACGCCTCGTGCGTCGCCCGTTCGCGCGCATCGCGGGTCGCGTCGAAAATCTGCTCGCGGCGCGAGTGACGGCCGTGCTCACAAGCGGCAAGGTCGCGGCCATCACGTTCGCGGCGCGTGGTGGGAACGCCGTCAGCGTGGCGGATCCCGACGACGAATCTGCGAAACTCATCGCCCTCTACGGACGGCTCACCGGACGAATCGATTGACTCGAATGCGCGTTCTCTACGTCTCCCAGTATTTCGTTCGTGGTGACCAACCCGGCGGCGTGCGCCACTGGCACCACACCCAGGCCCTTCGCGCCCGCGGCCACGACGTCCACGTTGTGACCTCCTACGTGCAACACAAGGAACGCACCATCCCGGAGCGCTTTCGCGGGAAGAAGATCGTCCGTGAGGCCGAGGACGGCGTCACGATGTGGTTCACATACTCCACCCCCGGATACGGCAGGGACCTGCGCTCACGCCTGTCCAACTATCTGAGCTTCGCCACGTGGTCGGCCATCGCCGGTCTGCGCGCGCCGCGTCCCAACGTCGTGCTGGCGTCATCGCCCTCGCTGCCGTCCGCCGCGGCCACGGCGATGGTGGCGCTCGTCAAACGTGTGCCGTTCGTCTTCGAGGTCCGCGACCTGTGGCCGGAATCGGCCATCGCGATGGGGCTCGTTCGACCGGGCAGCGCATTCGCGCGCATCGCAGCCCTGCTGGAGCGGTTCTGCTATCGGCGCGCCGCACATGTGATTGCACTCACCGACGGGATTCGCGACGGAGTGATCGCCAAGGGCGTTGCGCCCCAGCGGGTCACCCTTGTCACCAACGGTGTCGATCGCCTGTCGACGCCGCCGGCACCGGTTGCGGTCCCCGTCCCCGACGATGCCTTCGTCGCGATGTACGTGGGCGCCCACGGCACTTACAGTTCCCTGGACACGGTGCTTCACGCTGCGGCCATGCTTCGTGATCGCCCGGACGTCCGATTCGTGTTCGTCGGCGGCGGGGATCAGAAACCGGGACTCATGGAGCTTTCGCAGTCACTCGGACTGGACTCGGTCACATTCATCGACTCGGTGCCAAAGTCGCAGGTCCCGTCGTGGCTCGCGCGGGCCGACGTCTGTCTGCTGCCCTACCAGGACAAGGCGCTCTTCGCGGGAGCCCTGCCGAACAAGACGTTCGACTACATGGGCGCCGCCAAACCGATCATCGCCGCCGTCCCCGACGGGGAGCTCACCACGGTCATCGCCAAGGCCGCGTGCGGGGTGTCGGTGGCACCGGAGGATCCCGGCGCAATGGCGACGGCGATCCGCGCATTGGCCGACGACCGCGACGGCTGCGCCAGGTTGGGTGCGTCCGGGGCCCGGTATGTGGAGGAGCACTACGACCGCGCCCGTCTGGCGGACGTGGTCTGCGACATCCTGGAGCGCGTCGCCGGCCGCTGAGCGCGACGTGACGCATATGCAAAGATTGGGGCGACGTGACTTCACACGATCCTTCTCAGACCGCCGTTGGTGGCACCACCAAACGCATGATGGACCTGGCCATCGCGATCCCGGCACTCGTCATCCTGTCGCCGGTACTCGCCGTGATCGCCATCCTTGTGCGACGTGACTCGCCGGGCCCGGCGATCTTTCGCCAACGACGCGCCGGTTTGCATGGCCGCGAGTTCGATCTGCTGAAGTTCCGGTCCATGGTGGACGGGGCGGAGGCGATCGGATCGGGCCTCACGGTGCAGGAAAACGATGATCGGATCACCACGCTCGGACGACTGCTTCGGCGCACCTCACTGGACGAGCTGCCCCAGCTGGTGAACGTGGTTCGCGGTGAGATGAGCATCGTCGGTCCACGGCCCACGGTTTCCTCACAGATCAGCCGCTATACCGACGAGCAGCGCCGGCGTCTCGATGCGCGGCCCGGGATCACGGGCCTCGCCCAGGTCCGTGGGCGTGCCAGTCTTCCGTGGTCGATGCGCATCGCGCTTGATCTGGAGTACATCCGCACCTGGAGTCTGCGCAGCGATCTGACGATCCTCGCGCGGACCCTGCTCGTCGTGGTGCGTGGCAGCGACACCTACCGTGGCGAGGTCGCCCCCTTCGACCTTCCGGAACGCACCCCGTCGGAGGAGCAGGATCCCGCCCGCCACTGACCCCGGCGCACCGATCGGCCTTCGGCGCTTCCGGCGCCCTCGATAGGCTTGGCGATCGTGACTTCGCCAGAGCGCCCGCAAAAGACCTGGGAACCGATGCGTTTCCGGCACAAGGTGATGTGGGCCGTCGGCTCGATCACCGTGACCGTGCTCGGGCTCGTGGCGATCAACACGCTCGTCGCACCGGACGAAACGGTCGTCCATGGGTCGACGACCGGGTTCTCGACGACCGCGAACGACGCACCCCCGGACGAGGCGCCGCCCAATGACGCGTCCTGGCCGGAGTATGGATACAACAGCCAGGCGACACGGTCGAACCCGACGCTCAACGACCTCGGGATTCCCGGCAAGCAGCGCTGGCAGGTGAACGCCGGAAGTTTGGTCGAATTCCCGCCGGTCATCGACAACGGCACCGCAATCGTCGGAACCAATCACCAGCGGGTCATGGCGATCGACGTGCGTACCGGCATCCGCCGCTGGCAGTACTTCACCAAAGGTCGCATCGCCTCGAGTCCGGCGATCGCCAACGGTGTGGCGTTCTTGACGACGACCGAGGGCTACTTGATCGCTCGTCGCATCACCGATGGCGACAAGCTGTGGGAAACGAAGATCGGCAGCTCCAGCGAGTCGTCGCCGACGATCGTCGGCGACGCCATGTTCGTGGCGACGCTCGACGGCCACGTGATGCGCTTCGATCTGCAGGGCAACGAGATCTGGCGCACCAAAGTCCCCGGGCAGGTCAAGTCGGCGGCCGCGGTCTACAAGCAGACGGTCATCATCGGCGACTACGCCGGTCACCTGACCGCCCTGGCGCAGTCGAGCGGCAAGCGCATCTGGTCCGTGTCGAGCCCCGGTCGCGCCTTTCGTGGCAGCGGTCGCTTCTACGCCGGTCCCGCCGTGCAGTATGGCCGGGTCTACATCGGCAACGTCAACGGACGCTTCATGGCATTCAACGCGGACACCGGCAAGCTCGCGTGGCTCCGAAGCACCCGGGACTGGGTGTACTCGAGCGCGGCAATCGCCGATCGCACGGTCTTCGTGGGCAGCTATGACCACCACCTGTACGCATTCGACGCCGCAAGCGGCGACGTGCGCTGGACCTTCGACGCCGGTGAGCGGATCACCGGGTCACCGAGCGTCATCGGCCGCACCGTGTACATCTCGACCCTCAGTCGCAAGCCGTCGAACGCCCGCACCTACGGCGTCGACGTGGCGACCGGACGCAAGGTTTGGACCTTCCCCGACGGTCGCTACAGCCCTGCGGTGGCAGTGCGTTCAACAATCGTGATCGTCGGTCGCACCATGATCTACGGGTTCACGCCCGCGTGAACCGTGGGGCCATCGCACGCGCCGCACTGCTGGTGACGGCGTTCACGCTGATCTCGCGCGTCCTCGGCTTCCTTCGAGAGGCCTATCTGGCCGGGCATTTCGGCACCAGTGCCGCCACCGACGCCTTCGCCACATCCATGATGCTCGTCAACTCGGTGGCCGCGGTTTTGGCGTACACCATGGTCTCCGTGATCATTCCGGCGATCGAGCGCGAACGCCACGACCAGGACGAGCAGTCGAGTTGGCGCCTTGTCTGGACGGTCGGGACGTGGGTGACGATCGGCCTCGTCGCCGTGGCGGGCGTCGTCGGGCTGTGGCCCGGCCTGGTGGTCGCGCCATTCGGCTTCGATCCGGTTCGCGCCGACCTCTTGCGCGAGCTGGTGCAGATCATGGCGCCGGCGCTCGCGCTGCAGGGCATCACCGGTCTGCTGACCGCGGTCTTGCAGGCGCAGCGAAAGTTCCTCGGCCCGGCGGTGGTCGGCATCGCGTTCAACCTTGGCATCATCGTGGCCCTCGCCATCTTCGGCGGCATTCGCGCGGCGGCCTGGGGCGTCGTCGCGGGCGCCGTGGCGCAGGTGCTGTTCCAACTGCCGCAACTTGTCGGCGCGATGCGCGAGCTGGGTGTGGGCCGCCCACAGCTCAGCCACCCCCGACTCGGGGCGGTCCTCGCAAGCGCCGGTCCGGTGAGCCTCGCAAGCGTGCTGCAACAAATCAATTCGTTCTCGGACAAGTACTTCGCGGCCCCGCTCGGCGCGGGCCAGGTCTCGGCGCTCAACTTCGCACACGCAGCGGGATCCCTGCCACGTACCACCTTCTTGATGCCGCTCCTCGCACCGCTGTTTCCGGTGATCGCCCGTATGGCCGCCGAACGGCGCCACAACGACACCGCGGCGGCGTTTCACCGGACCGCGGGTGTCCTCGCCCTGGTCTCCCTCCCGCTCGGCGCCTTCATGTTCATGTACGCGGACGAAGTCGCGAAGCTGATGTTTGGGCGTGGTCGATGCGACAGCGTCTGCGTCGGCAACATCGCGGACCCTCTGCGCTACTTGGCGATCGCGACCTGGGCCAGCTTTCTGGGCTACCTGCTCAACCGTGCGATCAACGCGATGAACGCGTCGCGCGACATCTTCACCTCCACTGCGATCAGCGTGGTGGTCGTTATCGGACTGGACATCGTCCTTGTGGGACCGATGGGGATCTCCGGCCTCGCGTTGGCGTCCACACTCGGGGTGTTCACCTCGCTGATCATCAGCTTGGTCCAGTTCAAGCGGATCCTTCCGCAGGCCGGGTTGCGCCCACTCGCGGTCCAGCAGGGTCGCATGCTTCTGGCAATCGCGCTCGCTTGTGGCGCCGCTTGGCTGTCAAACGGATTTGCACCCACCGCGGACCGCCCGTGGCGGGAGCTGCTCATCCCGCTCGCGGTGAAGACGCTGATCGGCGGCGCAGTCTTCGTCATTGCGATGCGCGTGCTGGCGCCCGCCGTCTTGCGTGAGGGTGGGGCGGCCGTCCGCGGCCTCGTCAAGCGCCGCTCGAGCGAGGCTGCGTGAAGGCCCGGATCCGGTGGACGCGATGGGGGCCGCTCTCCCTGATTCTCCTGCTGGGACTCGCACTTCGGATCTGGTGCTGGGTCGGTCCCGACATGGCGTGGCTCTCCGACGAGTCTCGGTTCGCCGAGGTCGTGAAGAACATGACCAACGGGTATCTGCCGAGCGGCCCGACGGAGTGGTTCGGGACACGGGCGGTGCTCCTCGCGCCCGCGGCGCTGTTCATGACGGTGTTCGGTGCGAGCGACGTGTCGATCTCGATCTGGCCGATGATCGGATCGCTCGGATCGGTGCTCGTCGCCTACCTGCTTGGGCGAGATCTCGCAAACCGCGGCGTCGGGCTGACAGCTGCCGGGCTTGTAGCCGTCGCACCGATCGAGGTTCGGCTGGGCGGCTTCCTTCGCCCTGACGCGATCATGCCCGCATTTGTCGGGCTGTCGGTCTGGTGCGCGCTTCGTGCTGCGCGAAGCGAGTCCCATGCCGCACGTTGGGCCGTGGCGGGTGGGGCCGCACTTGGCGCGGGGTGGTCGGTCCGCGAGAGTGCACTGCTCATGGCACCGGTGGTCATCGTTGCCGCATGGCCGGTGCTGCGACGAGTGATCGTCGCCGGGATCGCGGGTGCGGTGAGCGTCCCCGCGGTGACGGGATTGGTGTGGGCGACACTCGGCGGCTCGTTGATGGCCCCGATCTCAAGTGCCGGGGGGGAGCTCGCCTACCGGAATCCCGTCACCGCCTGGAATTGGCACGACTCGTATACCAACCAGCTCCTTCAGGGCGCGTTCCACCCCAAGGATCTGCTGTTCTTTGCCGCACCGGTCGTTGTGGCCACGCTTTCGGTCCATTGGTTTCGTGAGGAACGGCGGGCGATATTGCCCATGGTGTGGCTCGCATGGGCGTACTTCTATCTGGAGTTCGGGACGCTCCTGAATGTCACGAAGCCGTACCGATATCTGACGCTCTGTGTGATCCCGGCGGCGCTGCTCGTCGCGCTGGCACTCGACGACCTTGACGTTCGGGTGGCGGTGGTCGCGGCGACGGTGCTCAGTGTGTGGGTATTGTCGTCCCTCCCCATCCGCAGATACCGTTCGGATGACGTCGTGTTGTTGTCGCGCGTCTCCGCACAACTTGCGAAACTGCCCGCAGGTCCGATTGCAACAGAGAGCTACACCTGGTGGACAAAGCTGCACATCTATCGCGCGACGACTCGCCTGACGGTGCCCAAGGCCGAGGACCCGGCGTTCTCGACGCCGGCGCGCATACGCGAGTTGCGTCAGATGACCCCGCTGCCCCAGCTGGCGGACGCCCGTTATCTGGTCACCGGACCGGTCCATCAACGCGGAGGGTGGCCGAAGAACTGGGCGACGTATCGGCAAACGTTGCCGTCGACGGACGGCCTGCAGCTGGTGGCGGATCTGGGACGCGCCAAGATCTGGCTGCTGCCGACCCCGTCGACGGTGGCGCCGTGAGCGCCACTCCAGCCGACGTGGCGGTGGTGATTCCGGCGCTGAACGAGGCGAAGACGGTCGGCGGCGTGGTCCGCCGTGTGCGCGCGGTGCTCCCGGATGCGACGGTGATCGTCGTCGACGACGGCTCAACGGATGGCACCGGGGCCGTCGCGAAGGCGGCCGGCGCCGACGTTGTGACCCACCGCGCACCGGCCGGCTACTCGACCGCGCTCCAAGACGGCTTCGCGGCGGCGATCGCAAGGGGCGCGCACCAGGTCGTTCAACTCGACGCCGACGGGCAGCACCGTCCCGAGGACATCCCCCGTTTGCTCGCGGATCTGGAGCGGTTCGACGTGGTCATCGGGTCGCGGTTCACGGGCGCGAGCTACGACATGGGTCCGGCACGCCGGGTGGGAATCGCCTTGTGCCAGGTGATGGTGCGCGCCTGCGGGCTGCGGGTGAGCGACCCGACATCGGGCTTGCGCGCGATGCGCAGCGCCGTCGCCGCCGACATTGCTGAGCATGGGTACCCGGACGGGCTCACCGAGTCGAGTTATCTGATCGGGCTGACCCGCCGTGGTGTGTCGATCAGTGAGGTGCCCGTGACGATGCACGCGTCGGCGAGCGACTCGATGCATGACGGACTTGGTGGAGTGCTGCATTTCGGACGGATCGTCCGTGCGAGTGCACGGGCGGCCTTGCGACGAGACGGCCACGGTCGCTGACACCGGACCCGCCGGGTCCCATGCGGCGGCTCCGGCGATTGCCGCATCCGAGCTGACCAAGCGCTTCGGCGATCTCGTTGCGGTCGGCGGGATCGACTTCGCCATCGCGCGCGGGGAATGTTTTGGCTTTCTCGGCCCCAATGGCGCGGGCAAGACGACCACGATGCGGATGCTGTCCTGTCTTGCGCGGCGCGATCACGGGTCCCTGCACGTGCTCGGCTTCGATCCGGACATCAATCCGCGTCTTCTGAAGGCGCGCCTGGGCGTTGTCGCGCAGGAGATCAATCTCGATCTCGAACTGACCGTGCGGGAGAACTTGCTGGTCTACGCACGGTATTTCGGTGTCGCGCGGGAACTTGCCGATGAGCGAGTACATGACCTGCTGGACTTTGTCGAGCTCAAGGAGCGCGGCGACTGGCGGGTGGAGCGCTTGTCGGGCGGAATGCAGCGTCGGGTCCAGATCGCGAGGGCCCTGGTCAATGATCCGGCGGTTGTTCTTCTGGACGAACCCACCACCGGACTCGATCCCCAGGCACGGCACCTGGTCTGGGAGCGCTTGCGCGCACTCAAGGCGCGGGGCGTCACGCTCGTCATCACCACCCACTACATGGATGAGGCCGAGCAGCTCTGCGACCGGCTCGTTGTCATGGATGGCGGCACGATCGTACGTGAGGGGACTCCATCCGCGCTGATCGGGGCCGAGGTCGGGGGTGAAGTCGTCGAGGTGCAGGTGAGTCCGGGCCGTATGGACGTGCTTGTCCGCACGCTCGGCAGCGCAATCGTCGGATGGACGCGGCGCAAGGACGTCCTGTGGCTCTACAGCGGTGACGGCGCCGCGGTTGCACAACTGGTTGAGGCGGCCGAACCAACCTCACGGCGACTCGCCATTCGTCGTGCCACGCTCGAGGATGTCTTCCTCCAGGTCACCGGCCACAACTTGCGAGAGGACTAGCTGGGAAGCGCGGGCCGGACTCGGCTGTTACTTGCGAACGGTTCTGCAAGTGCGGCCACAACCGACGCGGCGCGAGTGAGCAGACCCTCCGTACGCGACGGCAGCGGTTCGTTACGCGTCGTCGCAACGAGCACGGCACCCCACAGGCGACCGTTGACGACGACCGGTGTCGCGACACTGGAGCGGTAGTTGCCCGCGCGTGCGACGTTGGCGATCCGATCCGCGCCGAGTCGGCTGTAGTCGTCGATGCGTGCCGGGGCGCCGGTTCGAAAGACGGTCGCGACCGACCCGGACCCATCGGGTGCAAACGGGCTGAGACGTTGGCCGGGCGGAAGATGCGTGGCTAGGGGATATGCAAGGTCGCCCCGGAAGGCGAACACCACCGCGCATTCAGCGTCGGTCTCCGCGGCCAGCAGTTCGGGAATATCCTCCATTGCCGCCATGTCCAGGCGCGCGCGTGTGTCCACCCCGGCCTGAATCTCGGAGGAAGACCCGGAGGTGGTGGCACCGCCGGTGAATTCGCGCAGGTCCCCGGCAAGACGCGACAGGGACTCGGCGGCGTTCTGGGTGTCGCCGGCGCCGGTGGCGATCTGTGCGCTCGATCCGGTCACATCGGCCATCGCCTGGGCGATTTGATCCATGCCGACGTGCTGCTCACGCAACGACATCGCAATCCCGCCGGCGAAGTGCGCCGTTTGGCGAATGGTCTCGTCCATGCGATTGATCGCATCGCCGGCACGGCGAGCGCGCTGGACGCCGTCTTCCACGGCCTTGCTGCCTTCTTCCGTGGCGAGCACCGCGGCCGAGGTGGCCCGCTGAATCTCACTCAGAATGCGTTGCACCTGTGCGGTGGCAGCTTTCGACTGCTCCGCCAGGCTGCGAACTTCTTGCGCCACGACAGCGAAGCCTCTGCCTTGTTCACCGGCCCGCGCGGCCTCGATGGTCGCATTCAGGGCAAGCATGTTCGACTGGTCGGCGATGTCGTTCACCGAGCGGGTGATCATCTGGATGGCCTGCGTTTGCTCGGAGAGGCTCAGAATGTCGCCCGCGATGGCGTCGACGCGATCGCGGATCACGGTCATGCCACCGATGATCTGGTCCACCGCCGTGTTGCCGTCGGTGGAAATCTCCATGGCACCTTCTGCCT
>Ga0209023_10004199_pt1 | contig 16585 bp, 14 predicted proteins | sample LakOneMetagenome_FD_187468 | JGI IMG/M metagenome (GOLD analysis project Ga0209023, IMG submission 187468) | Freshwater and sediment microbial communities from Lake Erie, Canada (SPAdes) (version 2) | ecosystem: Environmental > Aquatic > Freshwater > Lentic | place: Lake Erie, Canada... | reverse complement strand
ATGCCGGCCGCGATGTACTGAGCGGCCGTGCGCCGGGTGTTCAGGGCAAGCAGCGCCGGGTCCTGCGCCACGGTGATGGCGTGCAGGTCAACGATCGAGAAGAACGCGTCGTGGCTCTGCTGCAGTTCCTTCCAATTGAGCAGGGCGCCGATGTAGTTGCCGATCTGCAGTGATTCAGCGGAGGGCTGCATGCCCGAGTACAAGCGTGTTTTCGTCATTTTTTCGTGTGCTCCAAGAAGAAAAAAGGTCAGATGTTGTAGTCGACGACCACGGGGGAGTGGTCGGACCAGCGCTGGTCGTAGGCGGCGGCCCGGTCAACCGCGTAGTGGGCAACGGATGCCGCGAGCTCCGGCGAAGCCAGGTGGTAGTCCAGGCGCCAACCGGTGTCGTTGTCGAACGCCTGACCGCGCTGAGACCACCAGGTGTACGGGCCTTCGACCTCGCCGGCCCATTTGCGCCCCACGTCGACCCAGCCGAGGCCGCCACCGGTGTTGTAGTCGGCGGAGCCTTCGGCGCCGAGGATGCGGTCAAAGTACGCGCGCTCTTCCGGGAGGAAACCGGCGTGCTTCTTATTGCCGCGCCAGTTCTTGATGTCGAGGGTGCGGTGGCCCACATTGAGGTCACCGAGCACGACCGCGAGCGGGCTGTGCGTTCTGAGCTCGGGCATCCGTTCGAGCATGGCGTCGAGGAACTTGTACTTTTCGACCTGCTTCGGGGTGTCGGTCTCACCGGAATGCACGTAGGTGCTCACGACGGTGACCAGACGACCATTCACCTCATAGTCGGCTTCGAGCCAGCGGCCGGCGCTGTCGAATTCAGCCGACCCCAGCTCGACGCGGTGGATGGTGGCCGCCTTGCGGCTGGCCAGGGCGACGCCCGCGCGTCCCTTGGCCGTGGCGGCGTCGTGCAGAATGTTCCAGTCGGGTCCGAGCAGCCCTTCGAGGTCGTCGGTGGACGCACGGACCTCCTGGATTGCCAGGATGTCCACGCCGCGGGCGGCCAGCCAGTCGCCCATTCCCTTGCGGTACGCGGCGCGCACTCCGTTGGTGTTGACACTGGCGATGCGAAGCGGTGTGGCAGAGGACATGAGTCGATTCTACCGAGGGGGCGCCGTCGGCAGGTTCCGGACGGCCTTGACAGCCGCGCGCACCCTGCGGCCGGCTCGCCAACGGAGAAACCACGGCGTCGTGATGAAGGTCTCCCGGGCAGCGGCCAGCTCGGTTTCGGCCTGCTCCCGCTGAGCTTCGGCTTCCTGGCGCGACTTGATCGCGGCCACTTGATCGGCGCTGAGCGAGATGGGCGGAATGCCGGCGTCGTGCATCCCGACGGCGATCCAGGAGGCGGCGAGCAGGATGACCGTGCTCACGAGGTTGAACCAGATCAGCAGGCCGATGAACACCACAAACGTGGCGAGGAGGGGGTTCCTGGTGGCGCCGCCGAGCAGTGCGCCACCGAGAATCTTCAGCGCGCCGAGGGCGATGCCGCCGAGCAGCGCCCCGGTCAGGAGCCGTGGGAGTGGGATCCGCACCCGGGACAACACGCGGAACAGTCCTGCCAACGTGATCGTGTCGATCAGCAGAACGAGGGCAAGGCCGATTCCCCGGGCGGTGGCTTGGTACCAGAATGAGTCCTGGCTGATCCCGACGAATCCGAATATTGCGTCGAGCGCTGTGGTACTCGCGATAGAGAAGACCGCCGACAGAACGAGGGCGAGGCCGAAAAGCAGTCCGAGTCCGAGCTCGCGGAGTTTCACGAGCAGAAAGAACATGGTCTGCTTAGGCATGCCGAAGATGCGACGGATGGCCAGCGCCGTGGTGGACAACCAGCCGAGGGCGGTGAGCAGCAGCCCGGCCAGGGCGATCGCTCCGGTCCATTCGAGCGTTCCCGAGGTCGAGAGCGACTGGGGATCGATCACGGCGCTGGGCCCGATCAGTCCTGGAACGGACTGGTTGATGGTGGCGTAGAGCTGGGTGGTCAGTTGCGGCGAGTTCACCAGAAAGATGCCGGCAACGGAGAAGCCCACCCACACCGCCGCGAAGACGGCGAAGATGGCCTGGTAGGACATGCCACCGGCCATAATGGCGCCGCTGCGCTCCGTGAAATGCGCGAAGACGCGTACCGGCCGCAGCGAGGTGACGCGGGCGATGAGGGGCTTCACGGGCCCAGCCTATTCCACTGTGAGCCTCCGGAGCCGGGTGTCCCGGCCGTGGCGAGGTGGGACTGCCGACTCCGAGGCACAGGGAACAAAAAACCGGCTGCCCGCAGAGCGGACAACCGGTTCTTCGGTCGGTGTCGTTACGCCTTGCCACGCATGATGGCCTGCTTGACCTCAGAGATGGCCTGGGTCACCTGGATGCCACGCGGGCAGGCCTCGGTGCAGTTGAACGTGGTGCGGCAACGCCACACGCCTTCCTGGTCGTTCAGGATGTCGAGGCGAACGGCCGCGTTGTCATCACGAGAGTCGAAGATGAAACGGTGCGCGTTCACGATCGCGGCCGGACCGAAGTACTGGCCGTCGGTCCAGAACACGGGGCAGCTCGAGGTGCATGCCGCGCAGAGAATGCACTTCGTGGTGTCGTCGAAGCGGGCGCGCTGGGCGACGGTCTGCAGGCGTTCCTTGCCGTCTTTCGGGGTGCTCAGCGACTGGAGGAAGGGCTGTACTTCCTTGAAGGAGTCGAAGAACGGCTCCATGTCCACGATGAGGTCCTTCTCCAGCGGCAGGCCCTTGATGGCCTCGATGTACACCGGCTTGGTGATGTCGAGGTCCTTGATCAGGGTCTTGCACGCCAGGCGGTTGCGACCGTTGATGCGCATGGCATCCGAACCGCAGATGCCGTGCGCGCAGGAACGGCGGAAGCTCAGGGAGCCGTCCTGCTCCCACTTGATCTTGTGCAGGCCGTCGAGCACCCGGTCGGTCGGGTACATTTCAACGTCGAAATCTTCCCAGTGCGGTTCGTCATCCATTTCGGGGTTGAACCGACGGATGTTGAACGTCACGGTGAAGGACGAGATGGTCTCGGGTACCGCGGGCTTGTCAATCGTTGAGGTGCTCATTAGTACTTCCTCTCCATCGGCTGGTAACGGGTGATGACAACCGGTTTCCAGTCGAGTGCAATGTGGTCGGATGCATCGGCGGACAGTGGGTCGCCCGTGAGATACGCCATGGTGTGCTTCAGGTAGTTCTCGTCATCGCGGGTCGGGAAGTCCTCGCGCTGGTGGCCGCCGCGGCTTTCCTGGCGGTTGCGCGCGGAGTACACCACGACCTCGGCCAGGTCGAGCAGAAAGCCGAGTTCCACAGCTTCGAGCAGGTCGGTGTTGAAGCGACGTCCCTTGTCCTGCACGCCGATGTTCTTGTAGCGCTGGCGGAGCAGGTGGATGGTCTCGGTGACCTCGGCGAGGGACTCGTCGGTGCGGAAGACCTGGGCCTTCTTGTCCATCTCCTCCTGCAGGATCTTGCGCAGCACGGCGATACGCTCGGTACCGGTTGATGAGCGGATGCCCTCGAGCAGTTCGCGCACGTCCTTGGCCGGGTCTTCTGGCAGCGGCACGAAGGAGGCGGTCTTGACGTACTCGACGGCGTTGTTGCCGGCGCGCTTGCCGAAAACGTTGATGTCGAGCAGCGAGTTGGTGCCGAGGCGGTTCGAGCCATGCACCGACACGCAGGCGCACTCGCCGGCGGCGTACAGGCCGGGTACGACGGCCTCGTTGTTGCGCCAGACCTCGCCCTTGACGTTGGTGGGGATGCCACCCATGGCGTAGTGCGCGGTGGGCATCACCGGCACCGGCTCGGTGACCGGGTCGACGCCGAGGTAGGTGCGGGCGAATTCGGTGATGTCGGGGAGCTTGGTCTCCAACACCTCCTTGCCGAGGTGGGTGCAGTCAAGGTACAGGTAGTCCTTTTCGGGACCGGCGCCGCGACCTTCCGCCACCTCCTTGAGCATGCAGCGCGAAATGATGTCACGCGGGGCGAGGTCCTTGATGGTGGGCGCGTAGCGCTCCATGAAGCGTTCACCGGCGGCGTTACGGAGGATCGCTCCCTCACCGCGCGCACCCTCGGTTAGCAGGATGCCGAGCCCGGCGAGGCCGGTCGGGTGGAACTGGAAGAACTCCATGTCTTCGAGGGGGAGTCCCTTACGCCAGACGATGCCGACGCCGTCACCGGTGAGCGTGTGGGCGTTGGAGGTGGTCTTGTAGATCTTGCCGAAACCGCCGGTGGCGAAGATGAACGCCTTGCCCTGGAACACGTGCAGTTCGCCGCTGGAGAGGTCGAGGGCGACCACCGCCGACGGCTGGTCGACGCCGTCGACGTTCGTCATCACCAGGTCGAGCACGTAGTACTCGTTGAAGAAGTTGATGCCGCGCTTGACGCAGTTCTGGTACAGCGTCTGCAGGATCATGTGGCCGGTGCGGTCGGCGGCGTAGCAGGCGCGGCGCACCGGGCTCTTGCCGTGATCGCGGGTGTGGCCGCCGAAGCGACGCTGGTCGATCTTGCCCTCGGGCGTGCGGTTGAACGGCAGGCCCATGTTCTCGAGGTCGATGACCGCGTCGATGGCTTCCTTCGCCAGGATCTCAGCGGCGTCCTGGTCAACCAGGTAGTCGCCGCCCTTGATCGTGTCGAAGGTGTGCCACTCCCAGTTGTCTTCCTCCACGTTGGCGAGGGCGGCAGCCATGCCGCCCTGTGCCGCTCCGGTGTGGGAGCGCGTGGGGTAGAGCTTAGAGATGACGGCCGTGCTGGCGTTGGGGCCGGCTTCGATGGCGGCACGCATGCCGGCTCCACCCGCTCCCACGATCACGATGTCGAACTGGTGGTAGTGCACGCCGTCAATGACGGTGGACTCCGTGGGCGCTGTGGAAGATGCGGGGTTTGTCATTAGTAAGTGTGCAGCTCCTAAAGGGCCGAGCAGAAAGAGGGCAGGAGGTCGGCGGGTGAGCCGGCCGGGCACGCGTCGAACGTGAAGACCACGAGCGTGCCGAGCACGATCAGGATCACGACGGCCGCGAGAATGGCGGACTTGAGGATTCCGCGGCTGGTGCGGGTTGAGGCGTAGTCATTCACCAGGGTGCGCATGCCGTTGCCGCCGTGGATCAGGGCGAGCCACAGCATGGATACGTCCCACCACTGCCAGAACGGGTTGGCGAACTTGCCGGCGACGAAGGCGAAGTTGAGCGCATTGACGCCCTCGCCGATCATCAGGTTCACGAAGAGGTGCCCGAAGATGAGCACGACCAACAGCACGCCGGAGACGCGCATGTAGATCCAGCCCCATTTTTCCCAGTTGACGCCGCGCTTCTTGGTGCTGCGCGAGTACGGGCTGCGGGGAGCGTCGATTGTCGTTGTCATTGTCATTCCCCCTAGTGTTCGCTGAACACGTTGATGAGGTGGCGAGGAGCGAAACCGAGCATCGTGATGACCCACAGGCCGATGACCACGTAGAACATGACCTTCTGGTACTTGGCGTTCCAGAAGTCGATGAGGATGATCCTGAGTCCGTTGAACGCGTGGAACACGATGGCGCCCACGAGGGCAACCTCACCGAGCCCCATGATCGGCGTCTGGTACTGCGAGATCACCGCGTTGTAGGCTTCTGGACTCACCCGCACCAGCGCGGTGTCGAGAATGTGAACCAGCAAGAAAAAGAAGATCGCCACACCGGTAATCCGGTGCAAGACCCATGACCACATGCCTTCATTGCCCCGGTACAGCGTGCCGGCGGGGCGACGAGACGTGGTCTTCTGCTGAGATGTCAGGGTTCCTGCCGATTTATCGGGCATGAACAACCCTCCCTGGCTGAATAGTTTGCGCCTGAAACGAGACCGTTCTCGATCAATGAGCTCATCCATCAGTCTAGCCATGTGAGGCGACCCTGCTGACGCGTGGCTACCGTTGCAGGGAAAGCGGAATCGCCGTTGTTGCCCGCACCGCAGCGCATTCGTCGATGACCTGTTCATAGTGCTCGAGCAGTACCCCGCAGACGGCATTCCAGGAGCGACCGAGCACCCGCCGTCGGCCGGCCTCGCCCATCCGACGACGCAGCCCGGCATTCTGAACGAGCTTGTCAACGCATCGTCGAAGATCAGGTTCGCAGTCCGGCGTGAAGAGATAGCCGTCTTCCCCGTGCGTCACCAGGTCGATCGGGCCGCCGGCGGCCGGGGCAATCACCGGTATCCCGGTGGCGTGGGCTTCCTGCAGTGTCTGACCGAAGGTTTCCTCCGTGCCGGCATGCACGAAGATATCGAAACTCGCATAAGCCTGCGCCAGCTCGGCCCCGGCCAGGCGTCCGAGCCAAGTCACCGGCATACCGTCCAGGGCTCGGGCGATCCGGGGCTGCGCGGGCCCGTCCCCCACCAGAACGAGGCGGATGCCCGACAGCCCGCGCAGGGCGCGGAACCGCTCGACCTGTTTCTCGGGCGCCATCCGCCCGACGTAACCCACGATCACCTCAGAATTGGGGGCGAGTTTTTTGCGAAGCTGAGTGACTTCCCGTGAGTTCCTGAGATTCGGGTGAAAACCACCCAGATCCACGCCGCGGGTCCAGAGTGCCAACCGCGGAACCCTGTGTTTGGTCAGGTCACGCATCGACGCCGACGAGGGCACGAGCGTGCGGCTGGCTCCCTCGTGCACCCACTTCAGGTAGCGCCAGGCGAACGCCGTGGCGTGGCCGAGATTGTTGCGCGCTGCGTAACCGGCCACATCCGTTTGGAAAATGGCGATCGAGGGGATGTCGAGGCGGTTTGCGGCCGCGATCGCTTGGGCGCCGAGCAGGAACGGGCTCGCCGCGTGCACGACGTCGGGCCGGAAATCAGACAGGAGCCGTTGCACGTGCGGGCCCGGCAAGCCCACGGGGAACTCGCGGTAGGCGATGGCGGGAACGGTGTGTACGGGAAAGCCGGCGTACCGGGTCGGCGCGCCGGACGGGGCGATCAGAATGGCCTCGTGACCGTTTTGCGCGAGGTGTTCGAGCACCCGGCACACGCTTGTCGTGACTCCGCTGATGGTGGGCAGGAAACTTTCGCTGATGACTGCGACGCGCATGCTGTGAGGTTAAGCGGGTCGCGTGGCCCCCCGGTAAATCAGCGGTGAACAGGTCGCCGTACTCGCACGGGCGATAACATGACACCATGCCTCAGCTTCCCGACGCGCTCGACCGCTTCTACAGTGTGATTCCGGCCGGTGGCATCGGTTCGCGCCTGTGGCCGCTCTCCCGCGCTGATGCCCCGAAATTTCTGCACGACCTCACCGGTTCCGGCCACACGCTCCTGCGCGACACCTGGGACCGGCTCGCTCCCCTCAACGGTGACCAGCGCATCATGGTGGTCACCGGCCGGGCGCACCGCGCGGCGGTGGAGAAGCAGCTGCCCGAGCTCCCGGACCAGAACGTGGTTCTGGAAAGCGAACCGCGCGACTCCACCGCGGCCATCGGACTGGCCGCTGCCATCCTCGAGCGGCGAATGCCGGGCGTCATTATCGGTTCGTTTCCGGCAGACCATGTGATCACCGGAGAGTCGCTGTTCCGCTCCGCGGTGCACGAGGCGGTTGTGGCGGCGGACGCCGGGTACATCGTGACCATCGGCATCCGTCCCACCGAACCCTCGATCGGCTTCGGCTATATCAAGAGCGACGGCCCGCTCAACATCCCCGGCGCCGACAGCGCGCTGTCGGTCGACTCCTTCGTGGAGAAGCCCGATCCGGAGGTGGCCGAGCGCTACCTGGCGGAGGGAACCTACCTCTGGAACGCCGGAATGTTCATCGCCCGGGCCGACCGGATGCTCGAGGAGATCGGCGCGAGCGAACCCGCGCTGCTCGCCGGACTGCTCGAACTCGCCGAGGCCTGGGACACCCCGCGCCGCGGCGCTGTGGTCGATCGGGTGTGGCCGGCGCTGAAGAAAATCGCCATCGACTACTCCGTGGCCGAGCCCGCCGCCGCCGCCGGAAAGCTCGTGGTGATTCCCGGACAGTTCGAGTGGGACGACGTGGGCGACTTCGCATCCATCGCCAAGCTGCACTCCGGTGGACGCAAGGCCAACCTCGCGATCCTCGGTGAAGGAGCGCGGGTGCTGGCGGATTCCTCGAGCGGAATCGTGGTGAGCCACACCGGACGCATGATCGCGCTCATCGGTGTGGAAGACATCGTCGTGATCGACACCCCGGACGCCCTCCTGGTGACCACGAGTGCGAACGCGCAGAAGGTGAAGGCCGTCGTCGACGCGCTCAAGCTCTCCGGTTCCAGCGACGTGCTGTAAACGGCACCACTCTGCCGGGGCCGGTGCACGGTAGGACGGCCCGACGGGCGGCGATAGCTCGCTATGATTCCTAGTTAATCGTCAGGAGTGTCCATGCGTCGCTTGATCGCTGTCTCTGCCCTCGCGGCATCTGCTTTGCTGCTCGCGGGGTGCGCGCCCGCGCCGGCGCCCGCGGCGACAACGGATGCGGCCGCACCGGGCTACTGCGCCCGCATGGTCACCAACTCCGGCGGCCTCGAAGACCGTTCGTTCAACCAGTCCAGCTGGCAGGGCTTGCAGGAGGCGGCGACGGCGTACTCGATCGACACCCAGGCGATCGTCTCCGTATCCGCGAACGACCTCGCGCCCAACGTGACCGCGGCCGTTGCCACCGGATGCGCGTTCGTGCTCACGGTCGGCTACGAACTCGCCGACGCCACCCTCGCGGAGGCCACGGCCAACGCTGACACGCATTTCGCCATCGTTGACGAGACCGTGGACGCGCCCAACGTGAAACCGATCATCTTCGACACCGCCCAGGCGTCGCTGCTGGCGGGGTACCTTGCGGCCGGCGTGAGCAAAACCGGCATTGTGGCTACCTTCGGTGGCGGCAACCAGCCGCCGGTGACCCTGTTCATGGACGGCTTCGCAGACGGTGTCGCTCTGTACAACCAAAAGCACGCCACAAACGTCACCGTGCTCGGGTGGGACAAGGCCACGCAGGACGGTCTGTTCACCGGCGACTTCGAAGACGTGAACAAGGGCAAGGCGTATACCCAGGGCCTCATCGGCCAGGGTGCCGACGTGATCATGCCGGTGGCCGGCCAGGTGGGTGAAGGCGCAGCCGCCGCGGCCGTGGAAGCGCCCGGCGTCGCCATCATCTGGGTGGACAACGACGGCTACGACAGCCTGCCCGCGGAATTCAAGCCGGTATTGCTCACGAGTGTGCTGAAGAACACGCAAAAAGCGGTTGTCGCCATCGTCGGCGATGACGTGGCCGGAACCTTCTCCAGCGCACCCTACGTGGGAACCCTCGCCAATGGCGGAGTCGATATCGCGTCATTCCACGACCTCGCCAGCCGAGTCCCGGCAGACCTGGCGGCGGAGATCGACGGCCTTCGCGCCGCCATCATCGACGGATCCCTCACCGTCACCTCACCCTCCACTCCCGGCTGATCACTCGCCGCGCGCACGAGCGAGACATGAGACATATTCCGGAAAACGTGTAGATTATGCTCCATAATGCGCTCACATGAGCAAATTTGTTTCCGGAATGTAGCGGGTTGATAACCATTCGGCTCGCGCGTCACTTTGCTCATCTGAGCAGCGCAACATTCTGTAACGTTGTTTTTCACAGCCCGGGCGAACCTCGCAGGGCAGCACCTCTGGAGGTCATTTTGACAATCTCGACCCGCAAGGCCGCGCTCGGCGGTCTTGCCATGTTCGGCGTCGTAGCGTTGCTCGCCGCTTGTGCCCCCGCCCCGACCGCCTCGAATAGCACGTCGGGTGCCGCAGCGTCGGACTTCCTGCCCTGCATCGTCTCTGACTTCGGCGGCTTCCAAGACAAGTCCTTCAACCAGTCGAGCTACGAGGGCATCACCGCCGCGGCCGATGAACTCGGTGTCGAGTTCAAGCAGGCCGAGTCCACCACGGCCGACCAGTACGCCGGAAACGTCACCAGCATGGTTGACCAGGGCTGCAACTTCATCCTCACGGTCGGCTTCGCCCTGGCTGACGCCACGCGCGATGCCGCGCAGGCCAACCCCGACATCCAGTTCGCCATCATCGACTCCGCTCTTTCCAACGCCGACTTCAGCCCGCTGACGCTCGACAACGTGAAGCCGGTTCTCTATGACACCGCCCAGGCCGCCTACCTCGCGGGCTACCTCGCGGCCGGGACCAGCACAACCGGCATCGTCGGCACCTACGGCGGACTGCAGTTCCCGTCGGTCACCATCTTCATGGACGGTTTCGCCGACGGTATCGCCAAGTACAACGAAGACAAGGGCGCGAATGTCAAGCTCCTCGGGTGGGACAAGGCAGCGCAGACCGGAGCTTTCGCCGGAAGCTTCGATGACATCGCCGCGGGCAAGAATGCCAGCCAAAGTCTGATCGACCAGGGCGCAGACGTCATCCTCCCCGTTGCCGGACCGCTCTTCCAGGGCACCGCACAGGCGATCAATGACTCCGGCAAGGCCGTTGCCATCGTCGGTGTCGACAGCGACCTGTTCGAGACCACGCCCGAGTTCGGCCCGCTCTACCTCACCTCAGTGATGAAGCAGATGGCTGACGCCACCAAGCAGATCATTGTCGACGCCGCCGGTGGAACCTTCTCCTCCGAGTCCTACGTCGGCACGCTGGAGAACGGCGGAGTGCTACTCGCCCCTCTGCACGACTTCGAGTCCAAGGTCGACCCGGCCCTGATGACCGAAATCGACGCACTCAAGGCTTCCATCATCAGCGGCGACATCGTCGTGACCTCGGAAGCCACCCCGCAGTAGCTTTCCCGCACTACCGGCAGTAACGCATTACCGCATCGATGCGAAACCGGGGAGGCCAGCACAGCTGGCCTCCCCGGTTTCGTTCGCTCGACCTGACTGGTTCTTTCGGCCACTCAACAGAATTGGGAAACATGAAGCTTGAACTTCGCGGCATCACCAAACGCTTCGGCGCGTTGGTCGCCAACGACACCATCAACCTCGTGATCGAACCCGGCGAGATCCACGCCCTGCTGGGTGAAAACGGGGCCGGTAAGTCCACGCTGATGAACGTTCTCTACGGCCTGTACCGGGCCGAAGAGGGCGAGATTCTCCTCGACGATACGGTTGTTCACTTTGCCGGCCCCGGGGATGCGATGAATGCCGGAATCGGCATGGTTCACCAGCACTTCATGCTCATCCCGGTATTCACGGTGGCCGAGAACGTGATGCTCGGCAACGAGGAGACCAAATCCGGCGGGCGCCTCGATCTGACAGCGGCGCGCAAACGCGTGCGGGAGATTTCCGACCGGTTCGGTTTCGACGTCGATCCGGATGCGCTCGTGGAAGACCTTCCCGTGGGCGTGCAGCAGCGAGTGGAGATCATCAAAGCACTCTCCCGCGACGCGAAGGTTCTCGTTTTCGACGAGCCCACAGCGGTGCTCACGCCGCAGGAAACCGACGAGCTGATGGTCATCATGCGACAGCTCAAAGAGGCCGGTACCTCCATCGTGTTCATCACGCACAAACTGCGTGAGGTGCGCGAAGTCGCCGATCGGATCACCGTCATCCGCCTCGGAAAAGTTGTCGGCACGGCGAGCCCTACCGCGAGCAACGAGGAACTGGCAACCCTGATGGTGGGCCGCGCGGTCGACCTCACCGTGGAGAAGGGGCCGGCGACTCGGGGCGCGCCCGCACTGGTCGTGACCGACCTCACCGTGATCGACCCTCGCGGCCAGATCGTTGTGGACAGTGTGAGCTTCTCCGTTGCCTCCGGCGAGATCCTGGCGATCGCCGGGGTGCAGGGCAACGGACAGACCGAGCTCACCGAGGCGCTGATGGGCTTGCAGCCGCGGGTGACCGGCGAGATCACACTCGACGGCTCGTCGCTGCGCGGCCATTCCGTGCGCAAGGTGCTTGACGCCGGGGTGGGTTTCGTTCCCGAAGACCGCACCGAAGACGGCCTGGTCGGCACCTTCAGCATCGCCGAGAACCTGATGCTCGACCGATCCACCAAAGGACCGTTCGTGAAACGGTTCAACCTGCAACTCGACTACCTGAAGGCGTTCGCCGAGGAAAAGGTCAAGGAATTCGACGTTCGGTCCCAGGGCATCGACACCCCGGTCGGGCGGCTTTCCGGAGGTAACCAGCAGAAAGTGGTCCTGGCTCGGGAGCTCAGTCGCTCGCTGCGCCTGTTCGTGGCGGCCCAGCCCACCCGTGGACTCGACGTGGGCTCGATCGAATTCGTGCACGAGCGCATTGTCGCCACCCGCGACGCCGGCACCCCGGTGATCGTGATCTCCACCGAACTCGACGAGGTCGCCGCCCTCGCCGACCGCATCATGGTGATGTACCGCGGTCGCATCGTGGGCATCGTGCCCGGTGACACCGACCGCTCCGTTTTGGGCCTCATGATGGCCGGCGAATCCGCCCCAACCAGCACCGAAGGAGCTGCCGTATGAGCGACAGTCAGGTCCCCGTGACCACCCCCCAGCCCGCAACCGAGGAACCGGGCCGCTGGCACTCGGTTTTCCGCGAGATCACCACCGGCAGCACCATCATCTCGGTCCTTTCCGTTGTGCTCGCCCTGCTCGTGGGTGCCGTGATGATCGCGTTCACCAGTACCGACGTGCAGGAATCGGCCGGATACTTCTTCTCCCGCCCCACCGACATGCTGTCGGCGATCTGGCAGTCCGTGTCCGGCGCCTATACCGCACTGTTCCAAGGGTCGGTCTACAACTTCAGCCGGGACACCTTCGCTGCAGGTATCAAGCCGCTCACCGAAACGCTCACCTTCGCCACGCCGCTGATTGCGGCCGGTCTGGGTGTCGCCCTCGGTTTCCGGGCCGGAATGTTCAACATCGGCGGCCGTGGCCAGATGCTCATCGCCGCGGCTTTCGGCGGCTGGGTGGCCTTCGCGATCGACCTGCCCTATGGCATCCACCTCGTGGTGGCGCTGATCGCCGGTATTCTCGGCGGTGCGCTCTGGGGCGGCATCGTTGGCCTGCTCAAGGCCCGCACCGGCGCCCACGAGGTGATCACCACGATCATGCTCAACTATGTGGCCTTCTATCTCGTGAGCTACTGGCTGCGCGACGGCTTTCTAAAGACGCCCGGGTCCAACAACCCGAAGAGCCCCGCCAGCAAAGACACCGCCATCTTCCCCGACCTGCTCGGCCCGGACTATAACCTGCACCTCGGTTTCATCCTCGTGATCGGCGCCACGATCTTCACCTGGTGGCTGCTGTCTCGTTCCAACCTCGGTTTCCAGTTCCGCGCCGTGGGGGAGAACCCCAATGCGGCCCGCGTTGCTGGTATCCGCGTGGAGCGCATCTACGTGTACGCCATGCTCATCTCCGGTGGCCTCGTCGGGCTCGCGGGCATCAACCAGGTGCTCGGCACGACGACCAGCGGCTTCGGCGCCACCGTGGACTCCAGCATCGGCTTCGACGCCATCACGGTTGCCCTGCTCGGGCGTTCCAAGCCGTGGGGCGTTTTCGCGGCCGGAATCCTGTTCGGCGCCTTCAAAGCCGGCAGCTTCACCATGCAGGCGGCGGAGGGCGTGCCGGTGGACATCATCGTGGTCGTGCAATCCCTCATCGTGCTGTTCATTGCGGCTCCGCCGCTCGTTCGTGCCATCTTCCGGCTCCCGACACCGGGCGCTCCCTCGCGCAAACTCCGCGTGAACGTCTCCCAGGAGGTGGCAGCCAAATGAGCTCCATCGCACCCGTCATCCACCCCACCCAGCCCAGCGAACCACCCACCGGCCCCGCCGTCGGGCTGATTCGAAGCTGGAAGGCACCGGTCGCCCTCGGCGTCTTCACCCTGCTGAGCTTCCTCCTGCTGGTGGTCTTCGGCCGAGACGGCGTGAGCACCATGCAGCTGTCCACCGGTGAGGATCTCATCCAGCTGCCCGACCTGTTGCTGCCCGCCCGGGAAACCGGGGTGGTCATCACGCTGCTGCTGCTGGCCCTCACCCTCCTGGCCACCTGGCTGGTGTACCAGCACCGAAAGGTGTCGATCTGGCTGATCAGCGGGTTCGCCTTCCTGGCGCTCCTCGGATTCCTGGCCTGGGCATCCGCCGGAGCCACCATCCCGATCCCCGGCCTGCTCTTCGGATCGATCAGCCTCGCCGTGCCACTGATCTTCGGTGCCCTCGGCGGCGTCATCTCCGAGCGCGTCGGCGTGGTCAACATCGCCATTGAAGGCCAGCTGTTGGCGGGCGCATTCACCTCGGCCCTCGTCGCGTCCATCACGAACCAGCCCCTTCTCGGCCTGCTGGCGGCCATGGTGGCCGGCATGCTGGTGTCGTTCGTGCTGGCGGCCTTCTCGATCAAATACTTCGTCGACCAGGTCATCGTGGGTGTGGTGCTCAACGTGCTGGTCTCCGGGTTCACCGGCTTCCTCTACTCGCAGCTGCTCGCCCCGAACGCGGCCACCCTCAACCAGCCGCCCAAGTTCGAGCGCATCAACATTCCGTTCCTGAGTGAGATCCCGATCATCGGGCCGGTGCTGTTCCGGCAGACACTCATCGTGTACCTCATGTACATCGCCGTTATTGCGGTGTACTTCGCGATCTTCCACACCAAGTGGGGCCTGCGTTTGCGGGCCGTCGGTGAGCATCCGCAGGCTGCGGACACCGTGGGTATCAACGTGGCCCGTACACGCTTCCTGAACGTGTCGCTCGCCGGCGCGATCGTGGGCCTGGGCGGTGCGTACTTCACGCTTGGTTCGGTGGGCGCATTCGGCAAGGAGATGACGGCCGGCGCCGGCTTCATCGCCCTCGCGGCCGTGATTTTCGGCCGGTGGGATCCGATCCGGGCCACCCTCGCCGCGTTGCTGTTCGGCTTCGCCACGAACCTGCAGAGCGTGCTCAGCATCATCGGCTCGCCGGTGCCGAGCGAGTTCATGCTCATGCTCCCGTATCTCGTGACGATCTTCGCCGTGGCCGGCCTGGTCGGCAAGTCGCGGGGCCCGGCGGCATCCGGCAAACCGTACATCAAGTCATGACCGTGGATTGGGCTGCGCTTCGCAGCGCGGCCGTCGAAGCCATGTCACATGCCTATGTGCCGTACTCGCAGTTTCCGGTGGGAGCCGCTGCCCTGGTCGACGACGGCCGGGTGATCAGCGGATGCAACGTGGAGAACGCGTCCTACGGCCTCACGCTCTGCGCCGAGTGCGCCCTGGTGTCGAGCCTGCACATGAGCGGCGGCGGACGCCTCGTAGCGTTCACCTGCGTCGACGGCAAGGGCAACACGCTGATGCCGTGCGGCCGCTGCCGACAGTTGCTCTACGAACATTCCGCCGAAGGCATGCTGCTCGAGACGGTGTCAGGCACCCGCACGATCGATGAGGTGCTGCCCGATGCCTTCGGGCCTCGCCAGCTGGCCGACTACCGCAATTCAGAGACTCAGTAACTCAGAGACACCGTAATTTCAGGAGACACAATGAGCACCACCCTCGAAGCTTTCGACGCCGTCGATCTCATCCACGCCAAGCGCGACAAATCCGAACTCAGCACCGAGCAGATCGACTGGCTCATCGATGCGTACACCCGCGGCTACGTGGGGGACGAACAGATGGCCGCCATGACCATGGCCATCTTCCTCAACGGCATGAGCCGGAACGAGATTCGCGCGCTCACCATGGCCATGCTCAACAGTGGCGAGCGGATGAGCTTCGAGGGCCTCGGCAAGCCCACCACCGACAAGCACTCTACCGGCGGAGTCGGCGACAAGATCACGCTGCCGCTGATGCCCCTGGTGGCCGTCTTCGGTGCCGCGGTGCCGCAACTCTCCGGTCGTGGCCTCGGCCACACCGGCGGAACCCTCGACAAGCTCGAGTCCATTCCGGGGTGGCGCGCCAACCTCAGCAACGAGGAGATGTTCTCCCAGCTGCGCGACCACGGCGGTGTGGTGTGTGCCGCCGGCAGTGGCCTCGCGCCCGCGGACGGCAAGCTGTATTCGCTGCGCGACATCACCGGAACGGTGGAGGCGATCCCGCTGATCGCGTCCTCGATCATGAGCAAGAAGATCGCCGAGGGCACCAAGGCCCTCGTTCTGGATGTGAAGTTCGGTTCCGGCGCGTTCCTCAAGGACATCAACCGCTCGCGCGAACTCGCCCAAACCATGGTGGAGCTGGGCGAGGACGCCGGGGTGGCGACATCCGCTCTGCTCACCAACATGAACGTGCCGCTCGGTTTCGCCATCGGCAACGCCAACGAGGTGCGCGAGTCGGTCGAGGTGCTCGCTGGCGGCGGGCCGGCCGATGTGGTGGAACTCACTATCGCCCTCGCCGAGCAGATGCTCTCGCTCGCCGGAATCACCGGGGTCGACGTGGGCGCGGCGCTCAAGGACGGGCGCGCCATGGACAAGTGGCGCGACGTGATCCGCGCGCAGGGCGGCGACCCGGATGCCGCGCTGCCGGTGGCTCGGGAGACCCACGTCGTGCTCGCTGATCGCGACGGTGTGCTGGTGGAGCAGCAGGCGCTGCCGTTCGGCATCGGTGCGTGGCGCCTCGGCGCGGGACGCGCCCGTAAGCAGGACCCCGTGCAGCACGCCGCCGGAATCGACCTGCACGCCAAGCCGGGCGACACCGTGCGCGCCGGCCAGCCGCTGTTCACGCTCAGCGCTGACGAGCCCGAGCGGTTCGCGAGGGCGCTCGAAGCC
>Ga0209023_10004197_pt1 | contig 16590 bp, 17 predicted proteins | sample LakOneMetagenome_FD_187468 | JGI IMG/M metagenome (GOLD analysis project Ga0209023, IMG submission 187468) | Freshwater and sediment microbial communities from Lake Erie, Canada (SPAdes) (version 2) | ecosystem: Environmental > Aquatic > Freshwater > Lentic | place: Lake Erie, Canada... | reverse complement strand
AAAAGGAGTCCCCAGTGTCAAATGAAGTTAAAAAAGTGATGAAACGCGGCGTGAGTGCGGTGCTAGCGGGAGCGGTACTGATCGTCTCGCTGATGGGCGCACCGTTAACGGTGGGTTACGCGCAGACGCCGACCACCCCGGCAACCACAGCCGCACCGGCCGCACCGGGCAGCCCTGCCGCCACGCCAACGGCGGCCACCCCGGCCCCTGCCGCCACACCGGCGCCCGCCCCCTTCCAGGCCGGCAAACCCGCTGTAGAAAAAGTCGAGAACCCGTACGGGCTCAAAGCGCTCTGGGCCGAAGGTGACGTCGTCGCCAAGACCACCCTCATCATCATGGTCATCATGTCGATTGGCACCTGGTACATCATGGTCTCCAAGCTGGTCGAACTCTCAAAGATTGGTGGCCAGGCCAAAGCCGCAGAAAAGAACTTCTGGTCCGCCCCCTCGGTCAGTCAGGGTGTCGAATCCCTGAAAGAACAAAGCCCCTTCCGCTTCATCGCCGAGGCCGGGTTAGAGGCCACCAAAAAGCACGAAGGCCTGCTCGCCCACATCAGCTTCAGTGACTGGACCACCCAATCGATCCAGCGCGCCACCGACAGCGTCCAGAGCAACATGCAGAACGGCTTGGCCTTCCTCGCCACCGTCGGCTCCACCGCCCCCTTCATTGGCCTCTTCGGCACCGTCTGGGGCATCTACAACGCGCTCGTCAAAATCGGCGTCTCCGGACAAGCCTCCATTGACAAAGTCGCCGGTCCCGTCGGCGAAGCCCTCATCATGACCGCCATCGGTCTGGCCGTGGCCGTACCCGCAGTGCTCGGCTACAACTTCATCGTCCGTCGCAACAAGACCACCATGGACAAGATCCGCAACTTCGGATCCGACCTGCACTCGGTGCTCATTGCCTCCGGCAAAAAGTAAGCAACCCCCGTCTGCTCCCTCTCACGAACCGGAAGCCTGAATCATGGGCATGAACGTAGGCAGCAACAGCGGCGACGAAGACCAGATCAACTCCAGCATCAACACCACGCCGCTCGTCGACGTGATGCTGGTGCTGTTGATCATCTTCCTCATCACCATCCCGGTGGTCACCACCTCCATCAAACTGCAGCTTCCGAAAGAAGAAGTGCAGATCCGCGAATCGAAGCCGGAGAACATCGTCATCTCGGTGGACGCCAACAGCCGGATGTACATGTACGACAGCCCGATCCGCGACATCCGTGACCTGACCGACCGGCTCAAGAAGGTCTCGAAGATGGACCCGCAACCCGAAGTCCACATTCGCGGGGATCTCACCGCGAACTACGACGGGGTCGGCCGGGTCATCTTCGCCTGCCGCTCGGCGGGCATCTCCAAGATCGCGTTTCTGACCGAACCCGCCGCGCGCGACGAATAGCCCGTCATGGCCCGCTTGGTTCGCCACAGGAACACCGCGCACAGCGCGACTAACGCACAAAGGACACCCCTATGGGAATGAACGTAGGCAACGGGAGCGCGGACGGGGAGGTCATGGTCGACATGAACACGACGCCGCTCATCGACGTGATGCTGGTGCTGCTCATCATGTTCATCATCACCATCCCGATCCAGCTGCACTCGGTCAACATGAACATGCCACCGGCCAGCAACGTCAAGCCCCCGGTCGAGCCCGAAATCGTCAAGATCGACATCGACGAGACCGGACGCATCTTCTGGAACGGCGCGGCCGTGGCCGACCGTACCGAGCTGCAATCGAAAATGGTCGCCGCCGCTGCGCAGCCCACGCAGCCGGAAATCCACCTGCGACCCAACAAGCTCGCCAAGTATGAAATCGTGGCGTATGTCATGGCCGCCTCGCAGCGCGCGGGCCTCGTCAAGATGGGCATCCTCGGTCACGAGCAATTCCTGTAAGCGCACGACGCATGGACTACACCTACAACCCCAAGCAATCCAACAAGCGAATGGTGGCCATCGCCGCCGTGCTTGCCTTGCACGTCTTCATCGTCTACGCGCTGGTCACCGGTCTTGCGCGCAAAGCCGTTGAAGTGATCAAAAAGCCGCTGGAAGCGAAGATTGTGGAGGAGGTCAAACTGCCGCCGCCGCCACCGCCACCGCCGCCGCCCCCACCACCCCCGAAGACGCCGAACCTGCCACCGCCCCCGCCTGCTGCACCGCCGCCACCCTACGTGCCGCCGGTTGAAGTCGCGGTCGCCACGCCAGCCGCACCGTCGATCACCACCACCAGCGAGCCGCCCAAGGCCGAGTACAAGATCGCCCCGCCGGTGCCACCGGCACCGCCGGCACCGCCTGCCCCCCCGCCGGCCAAGCCAGCGGTCACGCGGATCGGCATCGGCTCGCTGCCGCAGCCCTGTCGTCCTGACTCGCCGCCGGCACGCGACATGAACAAGGCCGGTGTCGATCGGGTCGAGGGCACCATTGTGGCCACCGTGAACCCCGACGGCAGCATTGGCAATGTACGGGCGGGTGTGGTCAATCCGGGCAGTCTGCGCAACGCGGTGCAGCGCACCTTCAACACCGCGCTCACCGATTCGGCCTGCCGGATCAAGGCCGATGGTGACAAGTACGATATCGAGATCCCCTTCGTCATGAAGCTCGATTAGGCTGTCCTGATCCCGCCGCAGGCTGCTCTCCCGAGCGAGCCTGTGGCGGGCGGCTTCACTCCCCCTGGTTTCAGTGCGCGCGTATTCTTCGCGGGTCGTTACACTGTTCATGACAGACTATGTAAATTCACGCGGGTCGAGCCCGCTCATAGCCGTGTCACAGTGAGGATGGTTTGGAATGAGAAAAAACGCGATCAAAGCGAAGATGGCCCGTGGCGAATGCACCACCAACGGATGGTGTGCATTCGGATCGTCATACAGCGCCGAGCTGATGGGGCACGCCGGCTTTGACAGCGTTACTGTCGACTTGCAGCATGGCATGTTCGACTTCACCCAAGCGCTGACAATGTTGCAGGCGTTGTCCTCGACACCTGCGGTGCCGATAGTTCGCTCTCCCTGGAATGACACCGCCATCATCATGCATCTGCTTGACGCAGGGGCATACGGCGTTATCTGCCCGATGATCAACAACCGACAGGAAGCGGAGCGATTGGTTGCGGCCTGCCGCTATGCGCCGGCTGGTATGCGTAGTTACGGTCCAGCGCGCGGGTTGCTATATGGCGGCCCGGATTATTTTGATCACGCCAACGATGAAGTTGTTGTCTTCGCCATGATTGAAACGCAGGATGGCATCAACAATCTCGACGATATTCTTGCCACGCCGGGGCTGGACGGCGTGTATGTTGGGCCTAACGATCTGGCGCTCGTATTGGGGGCGCGTCCCGGTACGGACCTTACCGATCAACGCTGTATTGACACGATTGCGCATATCCTCGCGCGCGCCAAGGCACACCGGAAGTTTGCCGGCATCTTCTGCGCAAACGGCTCGGTCGGCGCAATCCGGCGCAAACAGGGATTTGATCTTGTCACGCTAACGCATGAGGGTAGTTACATAAGCCAGGGCGCGAAGGCGGCTGTCGCTGCTGCGCTCGCAGAACCAGAGCCCGGTGCCATGCCAAAGCCCTCGACGGGCTATTGACTATTGATGCACGCGGACGTGGCGTGACGAGCAACCGGTGATGTTCTCGGGGTCCCCAAAAATTCCACTGCGCTTGCGGTTGCTCCGAGCCATGACCGTGTGCGCGATCGGCGTTACGATGTTTTCGTCTGCCGTTGCTGCCGATGTCAAGGCGGTCGAGTCTTTTGAACTCGAGCGGTATCTTGGTTCATGGCATGAAATTGCGGCCATACCGCAATTCTTTCAACGCAAGTGCATCCGCGACACGCGCGCAACCTATACCGCGCTGGAATCATCGCTCATTCGAGTCGAGAACGTTTGCACGCGTGAGGATGGCGGTCGTGATCGTGCCGAGGGGCGCGCCCGTCGTGCTGACAGCGGCAGCACGGCAAAGCTTGAGGTCACCTTCATCGACCTGTTTGGTGAGTATCGATTCTGGGTCGCTGGCGATTACTGGGTCATTGCCCTTGACCCTGCTTACCGTTGGGCCGTAGTGGGGCATCCGTCACGACGCTATGGATGGGTGCTGGCGCGTGACGCTCGTCTGGCGCCGGCCACGCTCGCCGAAATAATCGGGCGGATCAAGCTGCAGGGATATGACGCCTGTGATTTTGTGGTTACGCCGCAGACAGGCGGCCTTTCGGTGCGGAGACCTTTGTGCGAGGCTTTGCCCTAGCAGGGCCATGAAGAATGAACCGATCGACAGGCGAAGGGCCGTGCCCTAGGTTTTGTCGGGAGGCGGCAGGTTCTTGAGGAACGAATCGAGTTCACCTGATTGCGGTGGCTCAAGAACGTCGAGTTCCAGATCCCACTTGGGGGTGCCATCAGTACCGTCGGCGCCACGCGACTCCCAATCGGAGGACCTGCTGTAGCCCTCAGGGCTCAACCCCAGCCCCTCGTGGATCTGGAGCAGGAGCAGAATGTCGCGGTACGCTGCCAGGCTGAATCCAAGGCGCGATCCACCACGATTGTCGTACAACAGCTCTTCAAGGAATTTGCGCGCATCAGCAGTACCCCAATCGCGCTCAATCCGGGCGACTAGATGCGGAAACGCCTCCAGTCCATCGTCCAGCGCGAGCTCGTGGCCGTAGCTGTCCCAGTCGGGCATACGGCCATTGAAGTGCTTGCGAAACTGCGGTGCCAGTTCGTCGTAGCCTGCGCGATTGTTGGTTCTGCGATAAAGATCAAAGATCATCAGCCAGGGCGCGGGCGACGACCGCTCACCGATCTGACTGTCGATGTGGCTGCGCAAAATTTCTATCGCCTGGTCGTTGCGACCAAGGTCGGCGTAAACCTGCGCCTCATCGGTCACCTGAGAAAGCTCGGTGACATCGAGGTGCGGGGCTGTGTCGTTTAGCGGAAACAGCGGGTGATTGAGCCGGTCGGGCGCGAGCGCGGACGGTGGCGTTGCTGTTGCCGGCGTTGCTGCAGCCGCAGAGGCCGTCTCCGCAAGCACTCCCGCGAACTGCTGATGATCTACCACCGGCGGTTCGCCAGATGCGGACTGCGCCGCTGCCCGCGTAAGCGTTCTCGTCGGCATCACGGTGTCAAACTCGTCGTCGGCAGAGCTGATCACCGTAACCGGACCGGCGTTCGCGAACTGGGGCTGCGACTGCTGCGACCGACGCTGTCTGAACAGGAATGCAATGAATCCCGTGACGAGCAGAGCCGCCGGGATCCACAACCATCGACGCCAATCCCAGCTACTTGTTGTCGACGCTGCGCCTGACTTCGCGGGCTGGACGGATGCGGCGGGCTGTGATGCAAGCCCGGCAGCTGAGAGCTGCACCTGCAGCTCTGCCAGTCGCCGTTTGGCTACGACAAGATCCGCCTCGAGCCTTGGCGCCAGATCCTCTTCAATTGGAGCAGCCAGCAATCGGGCGCGACGTTCTTTTGCTATCGCTGCCTGCAGTTCGTCACCTGCGCCCGGCTGCGCTGCGGTACCGGTATCGAACGCCGACAAGTCACTGGAAACTTTCAGCCTTGGCACGGCGAGGGCCGCGAGGGACGCGTCCTCCACAACGGTGCTTCCGCTCGCAGGTCCGCCCTGAACCTGCAACTGATCACGACTGTTGTTCGTGGACGATTCGGCCGTACCGATACGCGGTGTGCCATCGCGAGTGGTATCGGCTTTTTTGGCGGTATTGCTCTTTCGGGCGCCTGTCGCTGGCAAGCGCGGTGTTCGAGTGCTCTTGGTCTCTACGACGCTTTCTGTCGTGCCAGCCGTCGGGCTTGCCGCGGGACGTTCGACCGCTGGCGGTGCGACGTTGGTCATCGTCGGGGGCGGCACCGGTGGTTGCAACGGCGGCGGGTCAAGCAGAATCGTGTAGTCCCGCCGAATGGGGGTGTCACACCCCGCTTCAACCGTAATACGCACGACTGGTTCGTCGACTGACCGCGTGCTGCGAATCAGCAGACGAGGTGGCACGGTGGAGGTCTGAACTTCCACACGTGCCTGCGTGACGACCGTGAGGCCTTCGCCGCGGACGGGGGCGACTACGCGAAAGCATCCCGCTTCAAGCGAATCACCTGTTGCACCGAGCAAAGGGATCGTCATACGCAGTGGTTGGCCAAGCGATGAAAGTACCTGCTCATTGCCAAAAGACAACGCGAACACGGACGGGGCTGACACGAGGACCGCGGCAGCGCAAACAACGCGCATGCGCGAACCTTCAATCACTGACCACCGTGTCAACCCAAACTCCCCAATTACGCTCCGACTATCTCTGTCCGAGTGTAACCAAGAACTGCTATCGAAGCCACGAATAAGGGCTCTATTACGCCGTGCCTACGTTGAAGAACTCGCGGATACTGCGCATATGTGCAATACGCTGTATAAGCCAGTCCAGATGTGTTGGCTCATCGACGAAATTGAGCCCCTCGGTATTCACAAAGAGCACCGGCGCAATGTCGTAGTGATGAAAGAACCGGGTATAGGAGTCTGATAATTGCGCAAGATATTCCGGTGTCATTTGTTGCTCGTACCGGATACCACGTCGTTCGACACGATTCATCAGCGTGTCCATTGAGGCCTGCAGCACGATCACGAGATCCGGTTTCGGCGATTGCGGCTGCAGATGCGCATAAAGTTTCTGGTACAGCGCCAGCTCATCTTCGCTCAACGTGAGCGCTGCGAACAGTGGATCCTTTTCGAGCAGGAAATCGGCCACGACGGTCCGCGAAAACAAATTGAGCTGCGACAGCGCCTTCACCTGATCGGCACGCTGGAACAGGAAATTCAATTGTGTCGCCAGCGCATATCGATTCGGTTCTGCATAGAAACGTTCAAGGAACGGATTTTCACCCGGCGCCTCGAGCAATAGTTCAGCGCCGAGTCTGGCGCCAAGTTTGCGTGCGAGACTCGTTTTTCCCGCGCCAATGGCACCCTCAACGACGACGTAGCGCAGTTCCGTTAACTCCATGCTGACGCGTCCTTCCAGCGTGTTGCCACCTGATTCTCCAGCCGCTCCAGGAGCATTGCTGCATCACCCCGGCCCGGAACGGCTATGTGGGGGATGATTTCAAGGAGCGGTTGCAGCACGAACGTACGTTCGTGCATGCGTGGATGCGGCAGGGTCAGTTTCTCGTCATGCAGCGTGAGATCGCCATAGAGCAAGAGATCGATGTCGAGCGTTCGTGCCGCGTTCCGTTCCCCGTCGCGCGTGCGCCCTTGCGCCTGCTCGATGCGACAAGTCGCCTTCCAGAGTTCGTTCGGCGTCAGAATGGTCATGACGGCCACGACCGCGTTCAGATAATCTGGTTGCGCGCTGCTAGTACCCCACGCCGGGCTGCGATACAGCGAAGATTTCTGAACCACCGTTGTACCCGGAATCAGCCCGATGGCGCGCAGTGCGTTCGAGAGGTGCGTCTCCGGGTCGCCCAGGTTACTGCCGAGAGCGAGATAAGCTATCACCGCGCCGGCTGTCCCCTGCGCCATCGCTTGCTATTCCGAAGGCGCCGCGTCGGCCGATGAATCTTCTGTCGCGACGCGCGCGCGTCGACCACGCCCGCCGCGCGAGCGTCGCCGTCGTCCGGTGGCATCAGGTGCCCCCTCCCCCGTACTGGTGTGTCGTGCCTGCGCGCGCTGCCGTTGATTGATCAGTTCCTGGCGGATATCGGGATCGGATTCGATGAAATTGGTCCACCAGGCGGCGAGTTCCGGTTCGACTTCTCCCGCTGCGGCACGCAGCAGCAGAAAATCATACGCCGCGCGGAAACGGGCCTGCTCGACCATGCGCAGGGCCGCCTTGCTGGTCCGCTGTTCGAAGCGCGGTTGCATGAGCCAAATCTCACGCGTGACCCCAGCAAAGCGCTGTGGAAGCGTAATGGTTTCGCGCTGTCCGTCGATCACTTCTTCCATCGCCTGCATCAGTGCGGGAATGCGGTTTTCGCCACGACCTTCGATCTCGGTCCAGCGCTTTACCACCTCGTGCCACAACAGGCTTGCGAATAGGAAAGCCGGCGATACCGGCTTGTCTTCACGCACGCGCCGATCCGTGTTGTCGAGTGCGAGTTCGATGAACTTTTGTCCGCCGGGTTGCTGGTAAATCAGATCCAGCAACGGCAGCAGGCCCTCGGCAAGGCCGTGCCTGCGCAATTCGGCGAGCGTCGCATTTGCGTAGCCCGAAAGCAGCAGTTTCTGTATTTCATCGAACAGGCGCGCCGGCGGCACGTTCTTGATGAGATCAGCGTGCTCCTTGATCGGCTTCGCGGTAGCGCTCGCGATGCTGCACTTGAGTTTGACAGCGAGGCGAATGGCACGCAGCATGCGCACCGGATCTTCACGATAGCGCAATTCCGCCTTGCCGATCAGGCGCAGGCTGCGCTTCTCGATGTCCTTGAGGCCGTCCAGATAGTCGACGACAACGTCGCGCGTCGGGTCGTAGTAAAGCGCGTTGATGGTGAAGTCGCGCCGGGCCGCGTCCTCGGCCTGAGTGCCGTACACATTGTCGGAAGTAATGCGGCCGGTGGCGTCCGATTCGACCTCTCCGCTGCCCTTCGTCGTGTTACTGCGAAAGGTGGAAACCTCGATCGTCTCGTCACCAAACATCACGTGCACGAGCCGAAAACGGCGACCGATGATGAAAGCGCGGCGAAACTCGTGCCTTACATCTTCGGGGCGCGCGTTGGTGGCGACGTCGAAGTCCTTGGGCGTCACGCCGAGCAGGGCGTCACGCACTGCGCCGCCGACGATATAGGCCTCAAAGCCGGCGCGCTGAAGCTTGTCGCAGACGTAGACCGCGTTCTTGCTCATGTGCTCGGGCCGGATGCCGAGTTTGGCCCCTGAGCTTTCGCGGCGGACGGCAGATTTTCGGGGCAGGACGCGTTCGATAAGCGCTTTGATCATTCGCCAAAAGCCTATGAGAAACCCGTCGTCGCGCCGGGGTGGAATCCGGCGCAAGTCCGACAGGCGCCCCGCAGTGTCGTCATTTCTCTGCAGGGTCATTTTGACCATCGCGCAGGGAAATGACCCCGAGGGGCAGGTAAAGGAAGTGCGCGAAGTATAGCGACGCCCGGCCTTGCGCCGCCGCCGGCCCGTCAGGCCCGGATAAGGAAAGGGTGCCTAAAATGTTGCGACGCAACAACCCTGCAGCGGTATAAGAGCATTCATGAGCTTCGACAAACTCTCCCCCGGACGCGACGCCCCCAACGACATCAACGTGGTCATCGAAATACCGATGAACGGCGAACCGATCAAGTACGAGGTCGACAAAGCCTCCGGTGCCATCTTCGTTGACCGCTTCATGTCGACGGCCATGCACTACCCCTGCAACTACGGCTACATCCCGAAAACGCTTTCTGGTGACGGCGATCCGGCCGACGTGCTCGTGTTGTCACCGGTGCCGCTGATGCCCGGCGTGGTGGTGCGTTGCCGCCCCATCGGCATGCTCAAGATGCAGGACGAAGCGGGCAGTGACGAAAAGCTGCTCGCGGTGCCCGTCGACAAGCTCACCAGCATCTACCGCAACGTGCAAAGCCCGCGTGACCTGCCTCCGATCGAAGTGGACCGTATCACACACTTCTTTGAGCACTACAAGGACCTCGAGCCCGGCAAGTTCGTGAAGGTTCTAGGCTGGACCGAGGCGGCCGATGCCCGCGCCGAAATCATTGCGGCGATGGAGCGGTTCAACGCCAAGGCGTAGCGGTCGTCCACGCGACGCGGGGATCGCTTACCGGCGCGCTTGGCATGGCCGCTCGCGGCAAAATTCTGCCGTTCGCGCCAGTATTCGCCCAGTCGTCGCAGGCGCCTGACGCGGTGTCTGATCACCGCAAACATTCATCCATCGCAACAAATTCGATGGAGCAAAAAATGGGTGAATTCGCAGGCCAGATACTTAAGGGCACACCGCTGTGGGTGTGGGGAATTCTTGTGGTGTTGGTTGTCCTCGGCGTTCAGCAAATGCGGCCACGTGCTGTGAAGCGCTACACGGTGCTCATCGCGCCGGTTGCCTTCCTGATGGTGGGCCTCATGGCGGCAGGGCGCGGTCCGGCTGGTTTCACGGTGTGGGCGCTCACGCTGGTAGCTACGGCAGCGTTCAGCTTCTTTGTCTGGCAACCGACTGGCGGCGCGCGCTACGACTCCAGCAGTGATCGCCTGAATATGCCGGGCAGCGTCGTCCCCATGCTGCTGATGCTCTCGATCTTCCTTTTCAACTATGCCGTCAACGTGACGCTCGCAATCAATCCGGCGCTGCGCGGTGAACTGGCGTGGCAGGTCGTTCCGGCGGTGATTCTCGGCGCGTTGTCAGGCGTGTTCTTCGGTCGCGCCGCTACACTGTTCCGCATGAACCGTGTGAGCTACAACTCCGTCGCCGCCTGACCCAAGCCAGCGCACGAAGACCAAACATGCCGATGGACGCCAAGCTCGAAGCCCGTCTGCGCCCCGGAACGGACTATCACCCGCTGCAGGTGATTCCGTTCTTCCGGCGCTGGAAGCCTTCGAGCCTGCGCAATCTGGTGTTCACCGCGATCATGAGCGTCATGATCGTGGTGCTCATCGCGATCACCATTGCAGCGTTCGGTGGTCGGCTCAGCTGGCAGCGCATCTACGAGATCACGACGTTCACGGTCACCATCGCCTACATGCAGCACTTTCTCTATCGCGCGGTGATCGGTCTGGCGCGCCGCAATCCGCACCTGGCACACTGGATCATGCACCCGCTGGCGCTCGGCCTGCTGGTTCCGGTCGGCGGTATCTTCGTCGGCTATACGATTGCCATCTGGCTGATCACCGGGGGGCGCACCTTCAGCGTCAGCGAAGCCTGGCGCGAGTTCGTGTTTGCCTCCTGCATTGCCGTTGCCATTGGCTGGGCGCTCTGGGAAACGATTGAGGCCACGCGGCTTCGCGAGGTCGAACGGCGTGAGCGCGCCGAGCTTGAGGCGAGCGTTGCGCGCTCGGACAAGGAGCGGGCAACGGCGGAGCTGAAGACCCTGCGCGCTCAGGTTGAGCCGCATTTCCTTTACAACACGCTGTCCAACGTCGTGAGCCTCATCGACCGCGAACCAGCGACGGCAAAACACATGACCGAGCGGCTGATTGGCTATTTGCGCCACACGCTTGACGCGTCGCGCCGGGACAACGCAACGGTCGGCGACGAACTCGCCATCATCGCCGACTATCTCGAAATCCTCCGTTTGCGCATGGGTGAACGCCTCGCGTACACGATTGCCGCTGACGATACGGTACGCGCATTGCCGCTGTCACCAATGCTGTTGCAACCACTGGTTGAGAACGCCATCAAGCACGGGCTGGAGCCGAAAATCGAAGGCGGCCGCATCTCGGTGACCACAACCACGAACAATGATCAGCTTGAAATCTGCGTCGAGGATACTGGTCTTGGTTTCGGTGTCGCCACCGATACCGGCGGCAGCGGCAGCGGCCTTGCCAACGTCCGTGCACGGTTGAAGGCGCTCTACGGCGATGCCGCCAAACTCGCGATCGAACAGCCGAAAGAGGGCACCCGAATCCGCATCATCGTGCCAATGGGCGAAAAACAGCTTTTTGACAAAAGCACCACTGCATCGGGGCTAGGGGCAAATTGTGCATAAAGTCGGGTTTTAGGCAAATCAGCACCTAGCCCATTTGCAACGGTCATTTCAGCGAAAAGATGTACAGGAACTCATATGCCAAACCCCTCCGCCCTGATCGCCGAAGACGAAACCAATCTCGCGCTCGCGCTCAAGGACGCACTTGCCCGTGTCTGGCCCGAGCTGCGCATCGTTGACGTTGTTGGTAACGGGCCCGCGGCCATCACGGCGGTGGATCAGCATGCGCCGGACATCATGTTTCTCGACATCCGCATGCCCGGCCTCACCGGACTTCAGGTCGCCGAGCGGCTGGCCGGGAGTGGCGGTCCGCTGGTCGTCTTCGTCACGGCGTACAACGAATATGCGGTACAGGCCTTTGAGCGCGAGGCCGTGGACTATCTCGTCAAGCCGGTCAACGATGCGCGTCTCGCCGAGACCGTTGAGCGCCTCAAGAAACGTCTCACCGCGCCTGCAACGGGCGCGGACTCAAGCGAACTGGGTCGCGCGCTTGATCTCATCATGCGGCTCGCAGGCGGCGCCTCCGGGCCCTCGTCATCGTACCTGCAGTTCCTGCGCGCCGGGATCGGTGACACCGTGCGCATCATCCCGGTGGACGAAGTCATCTACCTGCAGGCGCAGGACAAATACGTCTCGATTTACACCCATGATGGCGAAGACCTGATCCGCATCTCGCTGAAAGAACTGGCCGACCAGCTCGATCCGAACCTGTTCGTACAGGTGCACCGCTCCACCATCGTCAACATGCGCTCCGTGACCACGGCCGATCGTGACTTCACGGGCCGCGTCATGCTCACGCTCAAGGGCGTGAAGGACAAGATTCAGGTGTCACGGCAATACGCGCACCGGTTCTCGCGCATGTAGCCGCGATGCAGCGCGTATCGCGTCAGTTCAACTTCAGGATGATGAGCGATGCCATGACGTTTTGAGCCGTCCCGCCAGCCAATGGTTGCAGCGTTACTGCAGACGCCGACTGGTAATTCACCAGCGTGATCTGGTCGCCCACGCTGAGCGGGAGAATGGCGCGACCGCTATTTTGTTGCGTCCCCGCTCCAGATCCGAATATCGTGCTCGGGGCCAGAGCGCCGTTGACAAACAGCGCGAACTGGTTGGGCTCGACAGCGGAAACGGTAAAGCTGATGTCGTAGACCCCGGTGCTCAGCACAGTGGCGCCGCCGAATGGACTGAAGATCACGTTGGAAAGGATGCTGGCAACGTTAAAGTTGACAGATCCATTGATGGGTACGACCTGGATGTTGTTGCTGTAGACGTGGGCATAAGCGGTTATTCCCGCGCCTGTAGCTCCCGTAGCGCCGGTGGCACCAGTCGCACCAGTCACACCGGTGGCTCCCGCTCCGGTTGCACCGGTGGCGCCAGTTGCTCCCGTAGCGCCTGTTGCCCCGGTAGCGCCGGTCGCACCGGCGGGCCCCGTATTTCCTGTGGCTCCGGTAGCCCCCGTTGCACCGGTAGCACCCGTGCCACCCGTCGCTCCGGAGATGCCTGTGGCACCGGTTGCGCCGGTGGCTCCCGTCGGACCTGCGATGCCGGTTGCTCCTGTCGCTCCCGTAGCCCCGGCTGTTCCGGTCCCTCCCGTTGCGCCGGTGGGGCCAGTCGCCCCCGTTGGTCCTGTGGCACCGGTTGCGCCAGTCGCGCCGACGATCCCCGAACATGGGCCGAGGGCGCCGGTCACCGTGTCGTAACAAACGGGCGTGCCGTAGGCGGCGGTCGGGATCAGCAGGCCCGGAATCACGACCTGGCGTCCGTCGGTAAATCGCGTGATGATCGAGCCAGCACCGTTCTTGATGGCGACCCCATCCGGCGTAACCGCCGTGATCGACACATCAGCTGCAAATGCCCAGCCCGACATTGCGAGTCCGATGGCGATGACAGTGGGACGAAGCCTGAATGTTTTGGTGGTGTTCACTTCGGTGTTCTCTTCAGTCGGTGTTTATTGCGGGTATGTGAAATCTCGGGCGACGGATCGGTGCACGAGCGGCCAGGCTCAGCGCAAGCGCAATCTGCGCCGCACCCAGACGCCGGTAAGCATCACCGCCAGGGCCAGTAGCGCGAGCGCACCGGCGCCAAGCGTCGGGATCACCTCTCCGTCGCCGAACCAGCGCGGTGCGACACCGGCAGGGTTACGGTTGGTCTGTCCAGCAGCCTGCCAGACGCCGGTGGCGGCCACCCAGTTCACGGCAACGTTGCTGATCTGCTGGTTGCCGGTCAGGTTGATGAAGGCCATCTGGCCGGGCGTGCTGCTGACAAAGACGATAGGCAGCGCGGCGGTACCGAGAATGACGAGCAGGCTGCCGACCTGTTGTGTGCTTCCGGTCGTAAAGGTGTACGTTTTGCCCAGCGTACTCGTGAAGTTAACGGTCCAGAAAGCAGTGTTGCCGCTAATCGTGGAGCTGGCCGCGCATGTCGGGTTGTCCACCAACTTGACGGTGCCGGTTCCCGCTGCGAAGCTGCCGCTGTTGCTCCAGTTGCCGCTGAGCGAGATAAGACCGGTGTTGCCATTGATGACACCACCCGGTTGAATGACGACGTTACGTACGTTGATGACCTGGCCGTTGTCGACGTTGAATGTGCCGGACACCAGCAGGTCGGAGCAGGCCAGATCGAAGGTGGCGCCGCTAGTACTGCTGGACGTGCCCGGGGGCACGTCAATGTCGGCAAACGAGGGGACGGATATCAGGAGACCCGCCAGAGCGACAAGCATTGCAGCCACGTCTCGACGAAGCGTGCGGAGCAGACCCGGTGAGTACCTTAGCGCCTTGGCGATGACCGCTCCCTCTTGTTCTTGTCTTCGGATAGTTCTGAGTATCAGCGCTGGATTCTTGTGGGTTCACCCGCAGAAGTCAATCTAACTTTTTTTGCACTTTGTTGCGATCAGGCTGATTTGCCAAACATCGACGGCGAGCGTTGCGCTACGCGATACTTGCGTCAATTTGATCATTACACCCGACCCAAGCCACAAGACGTCACCATGAATTCGAGCGCTCAAGCCACAGCACGCCCCCGGATTTGCCTGAACATGATCGTCAGGAATGAAAAGGCTGTCATCGAACGCTGCCTCGCATCGGTGCGAGATCACATTGACGCCTGGGTGATTGTTGACACCGGATCAACCGATGACACCAAAGAGAAAATCCGCGAGGCCCTGAAAGGCATTCCCGGCGCGCTGCATGAACGTGAATGGCGCAACTTCGGCAGCAATCGCAGCGAAGCGGTCGCGCTCGCGTATGAGTCCGCCTGCGACTACTTCCTGTTTATCGACGCCGATGACGTGCTGCTGACACCGCCGGATTTTCGCTGGCCGGTGCTGACGCATCACGCGTACGAAATGTGGCTCAACTACGGTGCGTATCGCTATGTGCGGCAAACGCTGGTATCGGCGAAGTTGAGCTGGCGCTGGGTTGGTGTGCTGCACGAATACCCGGAGGCCACGCCTGTGGCGGCAACGATCGGTCAGCTTGAGCAGCCGCAGATTCGGGCGTCGACCGAGGGCGCACGCTCCAGTGATCCGCACAAGTACGAGCGCGACGCAGCGCTGTTGCAGCAGGGGCTCGCCGACGAACCGGGCAACCTGCGTTATCTGTTCTATCTCGCCCAAAGTCATCGCGATGCTGGAAAGCTTGAAGGCGCGCTCGCGGCGTACGAGCGCCGCGCCGCAGCCGGGGGTTGGGAAGAAGAGGCGTGGCGATCGCTGCTCGAAGCCGCCCGACTAAAAGAGCGGCTGGGACGTCCTTTCGCCGACGTGCATATCGCGTATCTCGATGTGTTCGAACGACGCCCGACGCGGGCAGAGCCACTCACCGATCTGGCCCGCGTTCTGCGCCTGCGCAACGCATTCGCGCAAGCCTACGTCTATGCGAAGCACGCCGCGTCATTGCCGCAACCCGATGATCGCCTGTTCGTCGAAGCCGATTGCTACGCGTGGCGCGCGCTGGACGAACTGGCGATCGCCGCCTACTGGACGAACCGTTTTACCGAGTGCAAGGCGATTTGCGACGACCTGCTGTCAAGCAAGGCCGCACCAGAAGCCGAAGTGGCCCGAATCATCGCGAACCGCGACTTCGCGATCGCCAAATTGCGTTGATCAATTCGCTCGCCTGCGCGAGGGCATGCCCGTGCGCTTGTCCGGTCAGAGCGTAATGCCCTGCGCCGTCAGTGCCGCCACCAGTTCGCCCGTGGCGCTGGTGCGGCAATTCTGGAACGCTCGCGTCCACTTGGCCTGATTGCCCGCGTCCAACCCGTGGTTCGTGCTCACATCGTAGGTACCGTCGGCCGCAGCGGTGGACTGCAGGTCGGCAATCAACTGTGCGAGTGGATCACGGATGGCGGCGACCGCATTGTCCAGGTCGCTCTGGCTGGAATAGGTCTGCGTCAGCAAGGTGCTGAGCTCTCGGTCCATCTGTCGCACGAGCAACGCAGTGATCTCAAAATGCCCCTGCTCATGCTGCAACAGGCTTGCCGTTCTCGCGCTGGTGCGCGCCCACATTTTTGTGCGGTTGAGGCTAATCGAGCAGGCGACTGAGCCAATCGAGTACACCTCATTCGGCGGATTTCCTACATAGGTCCACGGCGTCGAAGCCTTGAACGAAGTGGAAACGAAAGCACCCATGTCCGGTGACGCGTTGGCGGGCACGCCCGCCGGAAAGTCCCGCCAGGAGAGTTGGACGACAAAGCCGCTGAGGGACATAGTGGTTCTTTTCTTTAGGCGTAGGTGTAAGTGGTAAGGACGTTTTCGGTGTCCGGAGTGTGCCAGCGCAGCTTGTGTGCGAACAGGCCGGGTCTCGGCCCGGCGGCCGACCTACTTTTTGGCATTGCCCAAAAAGTAGGCAAAAAGGCTAGCCCCTGGTGCCCGCCTTTTCCTCCAGTGCTCGCGTTGTGCGGGACGCGTCAACGTCGCACGAATGCTTCGCTATCGCTACGCAGAGTGTGCGCCGGAGACGCATCTACGACCGCACAACACTGCGCGCTTCGG
>Ga0209023_10004194_pt1 | contig 16614 bp, 15 predicted proteins | sample LakOneMetagenome_FD_187468 | JGI IMG/M metagenome (GOLD analysis project Ga0209023, IMG submission 187468) | Freshwater and sediment microbial communities from Lake Erie, Canada (SPAdes) (version 2) | ecosystem: Environmental > Aquatic > Freshwater > Lentic | place: Lake Erie, Canada... | reverse complement strand
ATCAATTCGTCACCCAATTCATCCAGTCCAACGTCTGTTCCGTAGGTTTCGAAGGACGATATTCCGCGCCGCAGTAGCCGTCATAATCCAACGCATCGATCAAACTAAAAATGTTCTTATAATCAATAGTGCCTGTACTTGGTTCATGGCGGTTTGGGCAGTCGGCAAACTGAATATGTCCAATCTGATCAATATTTTGAGTTAAACCCTCAAATAAGTCCTCACCCATCATTGCCATGTGGTAGCAATCAAATTGCATTTTTAACGGATGATGAATATTCGGTGTATTCACCGCTTCAAGGATTTCTTGCATCTGGGCAATATTCTGGATCAGGAAGCGCGGCATATCCACGCCATTGATGGCTTCGAGCACGACACTAATATTTGCACCCGCCATCACATCCATCGCAAAGCGCAAATTCGCTGCCAAGACATGTAAACATGGCAATAGATCAATATCGTGCGGTTGGCGTCCAGCAAGGACATTGACGCGAGGCACATTCAAAGCGCGGGCATAATGCGCGGCTTCATACACCGCTTGCCTAAATGCTTGTTCGCGGCTGGGAATGCATGCCAGTCCATCGCCACCTTGCATTAAATCGCCCGCAGGAACATTAATGAGGATGAGTTTGAGATTGTATAGGTTGAGTTCAGTCTGAATGCGTTCAGGCGTGAGCTCGTAGGGGAATTGGATTTCAACCGCGTCAAAACCATGCTGGCGTGCTAGCGCAAAGCGCTCAATCAGAGGCACTTCAGTGAATAACATGGACAGATTAGCGGAAAATTGCAGCATAGTAGGCTCGCAGGTTTTAGACCGTGATTTAGAAAGCTAAGGTGATTCAATGACCTTAATAATGCTTGATAAATCCTGTGCGGAAAAGCCATTTTTTGCGTGTTTATTGAGTTGTTGTAATGCACGATCAGCAACAGGCAAGGTTAAGCCATGTGTCGTTGCTAGGTTAATGGCGTTGGTGAGGTCTTTTTCTAAGGTCTGAACTTTCCATTGCACAGGTTCAAAGTTCTGCGTTGCCATGCGCGGAGCAAGGATTTGAAACGGTTTGGAGTCGGCGAAACCACCTGCTAGTGCTGGCGCAAGTAACGTCGTATCGACGCCCGATTTTTCAGCGAGGGCAATGGCTTCAGCTATTAGCGTACTCGTTGCCGCGACGATGAGTTGATTACAGATCTTAGTCGCTTGACCGCTGCCGCTATTGCCCATGTGCGTTACGCGTTGTGACAGTGGCGCGAAGAATGGTGCAAGTTGCTGAATCACTTCTGCATCACCACCTGCAAAAATCACCAACGTGCCCTGTTCCGCACCCATCACACCACCAGAGACAGGTGCATCAATCCAATGCGCGCCTTTGGCATTTGCTTGCGCGGATAGAGATTGAGTCAGTTCGACGGAGCTGCTGGAGAAGTCGATAATGATTTGATGCGGTTGGATTTTGGCTAATAAAGGCTGCGCAACAAATTGTACGGCTTCATCATTCGCCAGACACATCGCTATGATTTGAAACGATGAAATATTTTCGAGCTTGGTTAAATGCGTTGAGCCTTTTGCAATGAGTGGCTCAACCGCATTTGCCGTACGATTCCACACACTCACCGCAAAACCAGCATCGAGCAATCGCACACTCATGCGACTGCCCATTAAACCCATGCCGAGAAATGCGATATTCATAGCTGTTTTTATACTCATTTCAAATAATATTTCAGCGCTTTTGCTTTGAAGTCTTCCCCTTGAAGGGGAAGATTTAGAAGAGGATGCTTTTGAACTCTAAAAAACCATCCCCCTCCCAGCCTCCCCCTTGAAGGGTGAGGAGCTTTTTGGAAAGTTAACGAAATTGACGTGGTTTGTATTCGAGTTCTGGTTTCTTGTCTTTACGCATGGCGATTTGACGATTTTTGCTAAATAGCAATTTTAGTTGCCAGATTTTTTCTAGGCGCAGCGCACGTGTCGGCTGATGTGACATTGCATCAAGGACGCGTTTTCCAGCAAGGAGTGCATCAGGTGAGCGTGTCAGTAATTCTTGTGCCAAAGTTTCCGCTGCTGCTAATGGATCCGCTGCAAGATGAGTAACCAAATGCAGTTTTTCAGCTTCTTTTCCTGTCAGTATTCGACCTGTCATGGTTAGTTCTTTTGCCACATCAACAGGGATAATGCCTTTTAGGGTTTGCGTCAGACCCATATCAGGTACGAGACCCCAGCGACTTTCCATGATCGAGAGCTTACAGGTTGGTGTTGCGATACGAATATCGGCAGCCAACGCCAATTGCATGCCCGCACCTAAGCAGTGACCATGCAGCGCCGCAATCACTGGTACAGGCAGATCACGCCAAACGAGAAATGCTTTTTGGAACAGACTTTGACCTGGTTTAATCAGTTCCCAGACGGCAACGAGTGCATTTTTCTTGCTATTTAAATCGGTTAAATCAATACCCGCACTAAAGGATTCGCCGACACCCGTCAGGATCACAACACGGATCGACTTATCGTTGCGGATTTTTCGGGCTGTCACTATGAGTTCGCGCAGTAAGGCAAAGCTCATTGCGTTTCGTTTTTCTGGGCGATTGAGTTGCACGGTCGCGATTGCGCCTTTTTTTTGCAAGAAAATGAGTGACATGCGCGGCATCCTAAGAAGGGGTGAAAATCATTGCACCATTTTACTCGATCTTAGCGGCGATAAAGCAGGGAGCGTAGATATTTTGGTAGACCAACCAGTCCAACCACAAGGCAAATCACTAAAATGACCGCTGTTGGGACTGTACCGAACCAATCACCAATGAGCTTATTATAAATCGGCCAACCCAATGGCAGTTGTTGCCAGCAGAGATTCAGAAAGGTGGTGATGAGGGTCGCAAAAAGTGCGCTATGAAATGCTTGCGGTAAAATAATCGTGCTGGTAATCGTTTCACGGCGACGGTCGACTTCGCGGCGTAAACGCTCTGCGATTGGCCAGCCTAAGAGTAAGCCTGCGAATACCCAAACGATGAGGAGGAGTGCGCTATTTTCAAAGCCAGAAAACGGGGCTTCACCCAACAAGAAACGAATCAATGGACCAACCAGTAATAATGCTTGGGTCAGCAACATAATGAACAGACTGACCCGCCGCTGCATTAGCGTGGCAATCATAAGTAATGATGCTGGGTAGAGCAAAAATGTAAACCAAATCAGCATAGCAGGTGATGTCCTTATGCGTTTTACCGTGCAAATGAGTACTGGTTATCACAACAATGCGGCTAGTGTGACTCCATGTCGATCTGTTCAAAAGGATAGGCTAAAACCGCGTCTATAGCATCAATCATTGCATAAAAATTTACTGTTTGTTCAACTTTTATCTGTACTTGGGACTCTTCAGTAGAGAGCAATCCTGCTTTCGAAGCACTGGTTAATGCGCGCTCAATCACGCCTGTGGTGTTGCGTAAAGTCGGTGTGCCTGTGTAACGACTGCCGCCATGCAAACGATGAGCGTGGGCTAACAGCGCTTCGAAATCTCGATTTTCCCAACTGGCAAGGAGTTCTGTTTTATCGGTTGGTAGTGCTTCGACCAACATACGAAGCAAATCACGCGCCAAATCGACTTTGCCTGCGGCCAGTTTTAAGCTTAATTGCCAGTCAATAATCGGGTGTGCGTCTTGATCATGCAAACCCTTTTCTAAGTTAGTGTGGTTGATATTTTTTTCATTCAATGGGCCAGTCCAGCGCTCAAGGATATGAACCAATTGTGTATGTTGAATCGGTTTACTGAAATAATCATCCATGCCTGCAGCCAGTAAATTGTCTCGTTCATCACTGAGTGCATGTGCTGTTAGGGCAATAATTGGCGTGTGCTGCTCGACTTGATATTGTGCTGTGTATTCCGCTTCAAGTGTCCGAATGCGCTGCGCTGCTTCCAGTCCAGACATACGCGGCATTTGAATATCCATAAACACCAGATCAAACGGTGCTTCTGGAGAATCGGGATTGAGTCGCGACTGAATCAACTCAATCGCTTCTAAACCACTGGATGCTGAAATGGTTTGCACGCCTAAATCGCCGAGTAAGGCATCAAGCACCATCAAGTTCGGTGCGTGATCATCCACGGCTAACACATGTAGATTGCGTCCTTCAAATTTGGGTGCAGCGACCTGACTGCCCTGACATTTGGGCTGTAAAGCGCACAGTAAGCCTTCGCGGCTCACGGGTTGGTACAGCGCACGGGCGTCATAGCTGGCCAAAATTGCTGGATCAATACTCATTTGATAACCGTAAACCACAAGTTCACCGCTGTAACGCGTCCGAATCTCACGCAGCAGTGCGGTGGTGTCATTGGCATCAACATCGACGATGACCCAGCCTTTACCATTGGTTTCTTGTTCAAAGTCAGTCAAGCGACCAAACAGATCGGGCAGCGAGCTGGCTTGCTCTAACTGAACATCGGTATGGGTGAGATAGGCGCGTAGCACGTTAAAACTAGCACGATGCTCTAAATAGGCGAGCACACGACGTCCACCCAATTGTGGCCAATCGATAGGGTTTTCATGGGCAACGCCCAGCATTGCTGTAAACCAAAAAGTTGCACCCAATTCTGCATTGTCTTCACAGCCGACTTCGCCGCCCATCAGTTGTGTGAGCTGACGCACAATGGCAAGTCCTAAACCTGTGCCGCCGTATTGGCGGGTGACTGACGGATCGCCTTGTTGAAAGGATTGGAACAGGGTTTCTTTGGTATTGCCATTTAAGCCCACACCGCTGTCTTGCACAGAAAAATGGATTAAATGTTGATGACTGCGCTGGTGATGGGTGGGCGTTTCTAAGCGCACACGGATAATGATTTCACCTTGCTGCGTAAACTTGATCGCATTACTGACGAGGTTAGTCAAAATCTGCCGCAAGCGTAATGCATCGCCATTGGTTGTGCGCGGCACATCATCGTAATAATAAACCGCAATATTCAGGTTCTTTTCGCTGGCGAGAGGGGCGAGCATATCGATGACATCAAACACAGTTTCTTCTAAATTAAACGGTGCTTTTTCGAGGACCAATTTCCCTGCTTCAATTTTAGAAAAATCCAACACATTATTAATCAATGCCAATAAATGAGCGCTGGATTTGCGGATAGTTTGCACATAAACGCGTTGCTCATCAGATAACTCACCACGCCGTGATAGCAAATTAATAAAGCCATCAATGCTATTTAATGGCGTGCGCAACTCATGGCTGATATTGGCTAAAAACACCGATTTGGTTGAGCTGGCTTGCAGTGCAATATCACGCGCTTTACGATAAGAAATATTTTGCATTTCAATGGTATCTAACGTTTGGCGCAAGTCGTCTTCAGTCTGCTCATTATGCGCGTGCAACTCTTGAACATTACCGTGCAGACGGCGTAAGAAGTATCCAAAATCTTTTTGCAGTAGGCGCATTTCTCCGCCGTAACTGCTGGTTTCAATCGGCTGGTTGAGGCTATCAATTGATAACCGTTGCAACAGCATCCGCAGTTCATGGATGGGTGAAATCCAGCGTGTTGAATAGAAGCTCAAACAGAGTAATAACATCATCAGCGTGATGAGACCAATGATGACCAATACGGACCAAACTCGATACTGTGCTAAAGCCAGCGGTTGATTGTCCATATCAATGACCAGCCAAATCGGCGCATCGCTTGCATAACCAACCAATAATCCGTAACTATTGCCGACACTACTTTCCAATGGACCAAAGGCTTGGCGGTTAACTTTAAATTTCGGCCAAGGTGAGTTCGCGTTATAGCCAAGCGCCAAGCGCGCGACTTGATTGTTATCTACCAGTCCTGCACGTTTGACGTTCTCTTCGCCAAGGATGTTTTGTAAGATGCTGCGCGCGGTATTGGCGCCATCAGGCTGTTCTAATACTTTAATCAGAATGTGTGCTGCGCGTTGATAGCGTGCCAATACGGCTTCAGCTCGGCTGCGCTGTTCAGCGTTGGCCGAGCGGTTGGTTTCAGATATGACGATGGCTGTCCCAATGAGGGTCAATAGTGCGATCGGAATAAAAATGAGCATGACCAATTGCCCGTAAGCATTTTGAATGCTTAAACGATGTAACCAGCGTTTGTGCGGCGAGGTCATGCACGATTCCTTATTTTATTGGGTAAAACTCAGTGGTTAAAAATTTGGGTGACTGTTTTGCGCGCCCGTATTATCGTTTGATTTTATGCTGTTATACACGCTTATGCATTCTAAATGGCTTATCGTCAGAAATCACCTTTCAATCGATATTTAACCTACAGTGCATACGCACGTTTTTTTCTCTACAATGCACGACTACGAACATCGAAACTTGAGCACCTTTCATGCCTCACTCTGCAAGGCTTTCGATGACGAATGAATTCGAACCTGATCAACCACGATTAAATAGCATGACTCTTGAAAATACGATTGAACAAACGATTGGTAATACCCCGCTAGTCCGTTTACAGCGTCTCGCACAGCATACCCAAGCCACTGTATTGGCGAAACTCGAGGGCAATAATCCTGCGGGTTCGGTCAAAGATCGTCCGGCTTATCACATGATTATGCAAGCCGAGTTGCGCGGCGACATCAAAGTCGGCGATACCCTGATAGAAGCCACCAGTGGCAATACAGGCATTGCGCTGGCGATGGTTGCGGCGATGCGCGGTTATCGCATGATCTTGATTATGCCTGATAATTCAACGCAAGAGCGTAAGGATGCAATGCTGGCGTATGGTGCGACATTGATTGAAGTGTCGGCGCAAGGTGGCGGTATGGAGACGGCACGAGATTTGGCGTTGCAAATGCAAGCCGAAGGCAAAGGTCGCGTGCTGAATCAATTTGGTAATCCTGACAATTCGGATGCGCATTACCGCACTACAGGTCCTGAAATTTGGCGTCAAACCGAAGGAAAAATCACTCATTTCATTAGCTCAATGGGGACAACGGGCACGATCATGGGCGTGTCGCGTTATTTAAAAGAACAAAACCCAGAGATTCAAATCATTGGTTTACAACCTGCCGATGGCGCGCACATTGCGGGCATTCGTCGCTGGCCGAAAGAGTATTTACCAACCATTTTCAAACCTGAATTGGTTGATCGAACCATGGATATTGAGCAGATTGATGCTGAGCAAACCATGCGTAGACTCGCGCGGCATGAAGGGATTTTTGCAGGTGTGTCATCAGGCGGCTCAGTGTGGGCAGCGATTAAAGTCGCTGAAGAAAATCCAAACGCGGTGATTGCTTGTATTATCTGTGATCGCGGCGATCGTTATCTTTCTACAGGGCTGTACTCTGTCATTGATGAAGCATAGTTGACGCGAAAAAATTGATACGACGTTGTTGATAAAGGGAAGTGCAACATGAACCAGCCGATCTTAGTGTTTGATATTGAAACTGTGCCTGATGTACAGGCAGGTCAGCGCATGTATGGCTTGGATTTGCCGACCGATGAAGCGCTGCAGGCATTGTCGCATTTGCGTCGCACTGAAGCGTTGGGTCGCTACGATGGCAGCACAGATTTTCCACGCATCCCATTTCATGAAATCGTGTGTATTTCGGGATTGTGGATTGGTTCGGGTGAAATGAAGCTGTTTTCATTCAGCCAGCAAGATTTGTCCGAGCGTGACATCATTGCGCGTTTCTTGGGTGTGTTTGATAAGCACTTTCCAACGTTGGTGAGTTGGAATGGCGCGGGTTTTGATGTGCCTGTATTGATCTATCGCGCGATGGTGCATAAATTGTCAGCACCCCGTTTTCTCGATCAGGGTGAGCATGACACTAGTCGCCGTTATGATAATTACCAAAATCGTTACCATGTTCGCCATACTGATTTGATGGATGCGATGGCGCTGTTTAATAACCGTAATTTTCAGCGTCTGGATGATATTGCGCAGTTATTTGGTTTGCCAGGTAAACAAGGCATTAGCGGTGCCGATGTCAGTAGCCAAGTGCAAGCAGGGCAATGGAACGAGCTAAAGGAATACTGCGAAGGTGATGTATTAAATACGTGGTTGGTTTATTTACGCTGGCAACTTTTGCGCGGACAAATTGATCTTGATGAGCATGAGGAACGCGTCAAACATACCCGTGATTTTCTAGCAGTGCATCCTGTGCATCAGAATGGCTTTTTAAAGCATTGGGTTGAAGCGTAAGTTAATAAAGAAGTCTTTTCGCGTCAGTATTTATAAGAATTTTGGCTTACCTGCTAATTATTTTTAACATCAAAAGCAAATCCTCCCTAACCCTCCTTTTTCTAAGGAGGGGACAGTTCCTCCCTTTTAGAAAGGGAGGTTAGGAGGGATTTAACTTTTGATTTTAAAGTCAAAATCACCGCCATCCCGACCTTCCCCCTCATGGGGAAGGAGACAAGCAACATCTTTTCCCAACTCAAAAAAATCCCCACATAAAAATAAATTTTATTTTTTTGAATCCAAAACCACGTCTGTCTCGTAAGTACTGATGTGATCCACAAAATCACGCGCGCTATGCGATTAATCAACCGATTTAATAAAAAGTGCTCGTCTAATTATCTTAAAGGATATTCAAAATGAAACGTCAGCTTACGAGTCTAGCCGTCGCCCTGCTCATGGCGACAGGCAGTTTTACTGCAGTGGCTTCTAGCCACCGAGAAGCACCAAGCATTACCAAGACCCCAAAAGTCGATGGTACTGATTTTTATATGTTTAACAGTTATGAATCAGGGCGTGCAGGCTATGTGACCTTGATTGCCAACTATTTGCCTTTGCAAGACGCATATGGTGGTCCGAATTATTTTTCGCTTGATCCAAACGCCTTGTATGAAATCGAAATTGATAATAACGGCGATGCAAAAGAAGACGTGACTTTCCAATTCCGCTTTCAGCAATCTTTGAAAGATCTACAAGTGCCAGTGAATGGCACGATGGTGTCTGTGCCGCTGTCCAACATTGGCGCGATTACCAATGATGCCAGTTCAGCGCAAAACACCGCAGAAACCTATAGCGTGACTATGGTCAAAGGCAATCGCCGCATGGGTCAACGCACCGTTTTGGGTTCTAGCTTCAAAAAGCCTTTTGATAATGTTGGGAATAAATCAATCCCTAATTATGCCGCCTATGCCAATAGCTTTATTCAACCGATCACCATCCCAGGTTGTGGTACAGGCAAAGTGTTTGTTGGCCAACGCCAAGATTCATTTGCCGTCAATTTAGGTCAGATTTTTGACCTTGTAAATATCGCTGCGCCTGCGACTGAGTTTAATGCCAATGCAGAAAGTGCAGGCAAGAACACTTTAGCCAATAAAAACGTCACCACGATTGCGCTGGAAGTCCCAGTCAGTTGCTTAGCAACCGCAGGTCAACCAATTATTGGTGGTTGGACAACGGCGAGTTTGCGTCAAGGTGCGCTACGCAATCCAACGCCAGACAGCAATATTAAAACTGCAACCAAAGAAGGCGGTGCTTGGACTCAAGTGTCACGTCTCGGTATGCCACTGGTCAATGAAGTCGTCATTGGTCTAAAAGACAAAGACAAATTCAATGCTAGCCAGCCGATGAATGATGGTCAGTTTGCCACCTATGTGACCAACCCAACGTTACCAACCTTGCTGCAAATTCTGTTTGGCAGTGCTGGTGTGAAAGCGCCGACCAATTATCCGCGTACCGATTTGGTTGCGGCGTTCTTGACCGGAATTCCAACGCTCAATAAACCTGCCAATGTGGTTGCCTCTGAAGAACTTCGTTTGAACACGGCGATTCCTGCAGTAGCGCAACCACAGCAAGATCGCTTAGGTGTGATCAACGGTGATAACGCAGGTTTCCCAAATGGTCGTCGCCCAGGTGATGACGTGGTCGATATCGCGTTGCGCGTGGTGATGGGTAAAGTTTGTACCATCGCTGGCGTGAATACTGCTGTCGGTTGCCAAGCCAGTGATGCACCGTCAGGTAGCATTCACTTCACTGATGGTGCGCTGCAAACATCGTCTCAGTTTGGCACATCGTTCCCTTACCTCAATACGCCTATCCCAGGTTCACCATAAGCGTAGGCTTGATAAAGGAGAAATATCATGCGTTTAGCTTTGGTTTTACCTGTAGGGTTTATGCTGGCAGGAACGATATTGGTCTCAGGTTGCGGCGGTTCTGATCATAATAATGGTCAGGGCAGCGTGGTGACACCACCACCCTCCACATCAACCGATGATGCCTTCGTGACTGTCGTCCGTCAGCAAACCGATACCCCAACAGCGATGTTAGAGTCGTCAGAGCCGATTGAAGTCGCTCGGATTGTCGAGACCTCCCCTGAAAACACCGAGCCGCAAGCGGTGAAGTTCTAAAATATTGTCTCGCTTAAAGCTTCTCGAATCCTCGGATTCGGGAAGTGTTTAATGATTAACACATACATAGCCAAAACGTATTTATATCAATATTTGTCTGGAGTAGTGACAAATGAGGCAAATAAAAAGCAAGTTAGACTGGAGAATGCCTCTTCATGGCGCAGCGATGAAAAAAACAATACAAGCGGTCGCTATGAGTTTGATTTTGGGTGTATTTACCTTCAGTTATGCAACGCCTTATCGACCCAATAATGATGCGGAAGTAATCGATACTTTGCCTACGGGTAGTCCGACTTTTCAAACACGGCAGCGTCTGAATAATTCAGTTAAACAACCTTTTAGTGTGGTCGAACCGCAAATTAGTGCGCTGTTGACCCGCGCTTATAACCAAGGTGATCCGCGCGCAATTGGACAAGCCGAGGCGTTATTGGAGCCTTATAGCCGCGATCAATCACCGAATGTCATGATGCTGCGTGCCAATATTTTTCAAGCTAATCATCGCTTTGATGACGCGCGCTCAGAACTACAAGCCATCTTAAAAAAAATCCCTAATCAGCCCGATAGCGTGCTGATGTTGTCCTCGATTGACTTGGTGCAAGGGCGTTTCACTGAGGCGCGCAAAGGCTGTAATGGCATCCGCGATATGAGCTTGATGATTTTACGTTTTGCTTGCATTGCACAAGTGGACAATATGACCGGCAAGTTGGTTAGCAGTCGCGATACTTTGACCCAGTTATCCCAAGCCAATAATGGTCTGACGGCAGAACAGCAACGTTGGTTGAATCTGATTCGGGCAGATATTGCATTGCGATTGAATGATCCTGTGCTGGCGAAGTCGGTGTTCGAGCAAATTGATATTGATACGGCGCCATCATTAACCGCGCGTGCGGATTGGTTGCTTGCCCATCGTGCGTGGGCGCAAACGCGTCAGCTTTTGCTCAATCATAAAGATAATGATGCCTTGTTACTGCGATTAGTCATGAGTGAATTACAACTCAAACATCCTGATGCTCAAGCGGACTTTAAACTGCTCAGCGAACGCATCAATGTCTGGCAAGAACGTGGTGAAACTGCACATCAACGCGAACAAGCGATGTATGCCCTGATGCTCAATCCACCCGCCAAAGCCCTTGATCTCGCTCGTAGTAATTGGCAAAAACAACGAGAAACGGCAGATGTGATTGTCTACGCTAATGCTGCCATTCGCGCGCACAGTTTGTCGGATTTGAAAGTTATTGATGAATGGATTAAGCAGACAGGTTTTGAATATCCGCGCCTGACACAGGTGTTGGCACAGTCGATCAAGGTAGGGGGCTAATCATGCAAAAACCCGTCTATGATGGAATTAAAAATGTCATCGTGTTGATCTTGACCATTCTGGTTTGGTTTTTGCTATTGAATTTTTTGAATCGCGCAGAGGCTCATCAATTCAGCACCGCTTATCTGACAATCCAAACCCAGAACCAAACCCAAAATCACCAGCCCAAAATGACTGCTGAATATCGGCTGGCGGTGCGTGATTTATCCCTGCTTGTTCCGCTAGAAATGAGCGAAAATCGTCAGATTACGTGGGGCGCGATCAAAGCGCAGAAGGGTGCAATTGCCACGTTACTCACTCAAGAAATGCAATGGACGTCAGGCCAGACGGCGTGCACGATGAATCCTTCGCGTGAACCACTTGCGCTGGATAACATTGCTGGATTGCCGTATCTGGTGATGTATTTAGCGGTGGATTGTGGCGGTGCGTCTGCCACCGCGCTGGATTATCGGGTGTTGCAACATGTCGATAGCGGTCATCGTTTGATCTTAAGTTTACATGATGCGAGTCAGCCTAAATCTGCTACGCGAACATGGCTCATTGCCCCAAGCGTCACGACACTTGATGCGAGGGAGAGTGTTTCTAGCCATCTCGCACAAACCTTTAAAACCTATGTTAAAGAAGGCACGCATCATATTTTAAGTGGCTATGACCATTTGCTATTTTTACTCTGTTTGCTGTTGCCTGCGGTGTATATCCGCAAAGATCAACAGTGGATTCCCGTGAAGTCGTCGATGACTGCGGTGCGGCAAACATTATATATCGCGACGGCATTTACACTGGCGCATTCGATTACATTGTCGTTGGCGGCATTGAATGTCATTGCATTGCCATCGAAATTGGTTGAATCGGTCATCGCATTTTCGATTGCGCTGGCGGCGTTGAGTAATTTATTTCCCTTCTTTGGAACCAAGCAAATTCGCGTAGCATTTATTTTTGGACTGATTCATGGCTTTGGTTTTGCCAGTGCCTTGACCGATTTACCGCTGACAACGGGTGCGAGATTGATGGCACTGTTTTCCTTTAACTTCGGTATTGAGCTGGGGCAGATTGTTTGTATTTTGCTATTCTTTCCGATTGCACTGGCTTTAAGAGAACGAGTGTTCTATCGTCAAGTCATGTTTAAGGGTGGCTCTGTGGTGGCGTGTGTGTTGGCACTGCTATGGATGACGCAGCGGATTTTTGATCTGAATTGGATACCTGGATAATGTTTGCCGAAACTTTAGATGAGCGCACACTGTTACTGCAAATCGGGCAGGGCAATCGAAATGCCTTCCGCCAGTTGTATGACCAATCCTCACCGCAATTGTTTGCTGTCGCGGTACGTTTATTACGCAAGCGTGATGCCGCCGAAGAAGTGTTGCAAGAGGTGTTTTTAACCTTATGGCATGCCGCCGATCAATACGATATTGAGCGCGGTTCGGTGCGCACGTGGTTATCGACGATTACACGCAATAAATGCATAGATCGCATTCGTCGCATGCCTGTGGAAACGTTGCCACTGCTAGATGACGATGCGTTGGCTTCGGAAAAAGATGATCCGCTGGCACATGTGCTTGATCAAGATCATCATGCATTACTCACAGTGTGTTTGGATGGTTTGGATCATCAACAACGGCAATGTGTGTCGCTGGCTTTTTTTGATGGCATGACTCATCAGGAAGTTGCTTCGCATCTCACCGTACCGCTGGGTTCTGCCAAAACGTGGATTCGCCGCGGTTTAGATTTCTTGAAAAAATGTATGGGGGCAGTATGAATACGACTCTCAATGATGCGAGTTTTAACGAGGGTGAACCACCCTTGAATCTGATTGCCGCGCAATATGTGCTGGGCACGTTATCAGCGTCTGCACGCCTGCGCTTTCAGTCACGGCTGCAACAAGAGCCTGATTTACGTGCGCTTACCCATGCGTGGGAGCGCCGTTTAAATCCGTTGACTCATTTGCTGGTGCCACAACCTGTTCCTGTCGAAGTTTGGCAAAAAATTGAAGCGCGATTGGATGGGTTGGCTGCAACGACGACGCAAAAACCAATTTCATTGCTCTCTCAACAACCACCGAGTTTGCCGTCTAGTCCAAAAACATCATCTAATGATCAATTCTGGCAGCCGTGGGCATGGTTTAGTTCAGCGGTTGCAGCTGGATTGGCGTTGTTTATTTTCGTGCGTCCAGAAGCGGTTACGCCTGTGCAGCCTCCTGTGGTTGCCCAGCAACAAGTGCCCGTTAGTCATGATGTCGCTGTGTTAAGTACTGACAAAAACAGTCCTGCGTGGATTGTACGCAAGCAAGGCAATGCCTTGGTCTTGAGTGCGCTCAATGCTCAAGCGGTGCCATCGGATCGTGATTTGGAGCTATGGAGTATCAAAGGCAATACCGCGCCGCGTTCACTTGGTGTGATTCATGTGAAGGATGGTCAAGCGACACTTCCACAAGTGACCGCCGATTTGATCGCGCATGATGTGACCTTAGCCATCAGTTTAGAACCTAAAAATGGTTCGCCTACTGGTCAACCTACAGGCGCTGTGCTGTATACAGGAAAAATCGTACAAGGGTAATGATGTTTTACACGTCAAAAAAGGCTTCCAAATGGAAGCCTTTTTTGATTTGCAATCTCTTTAAAATGAGTATTTGTTTTATGGATAAAAAAACTAAGGCTTCTTTGCCGAAGCCTTAGTCTGGGGCAACCCAAAACTTAAAATGAAATGCCTGTTATTTAGGCATTAACACGGTATCAACGACTTCAATCACGCCATTCGATTGGTATACGTCATAGGTGGTGATGTTGGCTGAACCTCCGTTTTCATCCGAAACCATGATGTTGTGCATGCCATTCATACTGAAAGTCAGCGTGCCGCCGCTTGCAGTTTTTAGTTTGGCTTTACCATGATCTTTGGCGATGAGTTTAGACAACGCCGCAAAGTCATATTTACCCGGTACAACGTGGTAGGTCAGCACTTTGGTCAACGTCGCTTTGTTTTCTGGTTTCAGCAATGTGTCTACAGTGCCCGCTGGGAGTTTGGCAAATGCAGCATTGGTCGGCGCAAAAACCGTAAACGGTCCTTTGCTTTTTAGCGTTTCCACTAAACCTGCGGCTTTAACAGCAGCAACTAGCGTGGTGTGATCGGCAGAATTAACCGCATTGTCGACGATGTCTTTGCTTGGCAACATGCTTTGACCGCCAACCATCACGGTGTGTTCAGCATAAGCAACATTCGCGACAGCCATGGTTGCAGTGAGGGCGAGGACAAGAGATAACTTGTTCATGACATTCTTCCTATAGGTATAAAAATAGAGTTCTTTTGAATAAGGTAACAACCAAGTGATCACTTCTGGGGAGTATGATCAAAAGGTTGTTACCTAGAGATATACGCAGGAAGAATGGGTTTGGATTCAATATTTTTTAAAAATAAATGGAAATAATCCTTTCGGGGAAAACTATGAAAGTTTGACCAAAATTTTAGGCTGAATAACTGCTAAATAAATACTGATCAAAGCCATCGACACGATCTGTTCAATATCAACAAAAAATGTCTGATGTGACAATTATTGTCATAAATTTGACTTGGTAGTGTGATGGGGTGTGCACTATTTGGCGTGATTACTGCAAATATTTTAAGATTATTACAATAATTTTTAGCATGTGCTTGGTTGTTTTTCTGGAGACGGAATCTGGTTTTTGGTGAGCGAAAAACAATCAAAATACGGCTGAATATCCGCTCATTTCCATTTATTATTTTACTCATCTAATAATCATAAATATCTAAAAGTATTCATTTTAATGTAAACGGAAAATGCTGTTTTTTGTCTTGATTCTACGAAGTGATGTTTGTGCTTATTCGTGTGATCTGGTTATCGTTTTATGCTTTTAAAGGGCATTTGAATACATTTTTGGCTCATGAAATTGCAAACTGGCTCACAGTTGGCATGAAGTGGGCGCACTATTTGCAAAGACTCTGTATATAGATGTTTTTAGTTGCGTAAAGGATGACGCGACGATGCGTTTAGACAAGGAGTCTTAAAATGTCACTTCCACCACCACCGATCAAAATTGTTTGCAAAGTTTGTTGCTGGGACAAAGTCGTTCGTCCTAAAAATCATGAATTCCAAATTCCAGATTGCGAACACTGCGGCAGTGAACATATGACTTATATGGGCACAAAACGTTTCGAACGCGTAGCGGCTTTAGTGCGCGATGTATTAAGTGCGCGTCTGGTATAACGGCTAAAACTGAAATTTTTGTTTGTTTGCGATGAATCATACCTTGAGTCAGGCAATCGGTTGAGCTGATTAAAGTGAAAGCGTTTATTCGAGAATTAACGCAATCTCAGTTCTGATTTCATCGAGTTGTTTGGCTCTTTTGAGTTTCGCCCACAGTTCTTCGGCTTCTACATAGCCATGCGTCAACATGCCAAGCCACTGCTTATAACGACCGACCAGCCCTAAGTCGGTCTTCGTTGGGCTGTCCAAAAAGTCTAATTGCAACTTGAGCAATGTCATCCAATCAATCCCATCTTGCCCACGAATCCGATTGACCAAATCGGGTCGCGTCACTGCGCCACGTCCAAGCATAAGGTCAACGCAACCACTCACTTCCTGACAACGCGCTGCATCTTCCACCGTCCAAATTTCACCATTGGCAATCAACGGCATCGACACTGCTTCGCGCACTGCTGGGAGTTTTTCCCAATAGGCGGGTGGTTTATAGCCATCGGTTTTGGTTCGTGCGTGTATGGTGAGCCATGCTGCGCCTGCCGCTTCGATGGCGCGGGCATTATCCAGTGTTCGTGCATCGTCGAGATAACCGAGGCGCATTTTTGCTGAGACGGGAATGTGTGTAGGCACCGCTCTACGCACTGCGGCAACAATGTCATGAATGACTTCAGGTTCATCCAGTAGCACTGCGCCACCACGATGACGATTGACGGTTTTGGCTGGACAACCGAAGTTCAGATCGATGGCTGGAGCGCCGAGTTCTGCGGCGAATGCGGCATTTTCAGCGAGGGCAAT
>Ga0209023_10004193_pt1 | contig 16614 bp, 10 predicted proteins | sample LakOneMetagenome_FD_187468 | JGI IMG/M metagenome (GOLD analysis project Ga0209023, IMG submission 187468) | Freshwater and sediment microbial communities from Lake Erie, Canada (SPAdes) (version 2) | ecosystem: Environmental > Aquatic > Freshwater > Lentic | place: Lake Erie, Canada... | reverse complement strand
ATACTTTCTTTTAAAATGGCGCCGGCCTTATCTATAGCAAATTCAAATATTTCTTTTTTGGGTTTAAGGCTGTTGCTGGCTTCGGAAGTGATGACATGTGTAAAATAACCGCCCAGCCCGCTGTGGTTGAGTTTATTCCACTGTGTTTTTTCAAAGCCATTGGTGATTAAATGCAGCACATAATTTTTAGCCCGCAGGTATTCCAGTATTTCAATAGTATAGGGGAAGAGTATTTTTTTTGTGGGCAGCAGCTCTAAAAAAGAAGCGCTCAGTGCTTTCGCCAGGGGCTCATCGCCAATTTTAAAATCCAGCAGGGTGCGCCACATCCGTTTCCATTTCAACTCATCGGCAGTGATCTGCCCGTGATGGTATTTGTCCCACAATATTTCGTTATGGTATAAATATTTCCGGTAAAAATCATCAAAAGGTGCTGCCACCCGTTTATCCAGTTCGTATGTGGCATATAAATCGGTAAGCGTGGCTTTGGCATTGGCATCAAAATCCCAGAGGGTATGATCAAGATCGAAAAAGAGGTGTTTATACGTGTTCATTATTTCGAAAAGCAAGATAACTAAAGATTTTTTAATGCAGCTGTCACTTCTTCTTTTCTGCGTCTTGAAATCTCCACTTTAGAAGAGTCTTTCATTTGTATCATGCCATCGGCAGTATAACTTACCACATGTTTTTTATTGATCAAATGCGATTTATGTATTCTCAGAAATCCATGATTACTCAGTATTTCATCATATTCTTTCAGTGTTTTGGAAAGCAGCATGGGTTTGCTGTTGCTGAAAAAAAAACGGGTGTAATTATTTTCACCTTCCAGGCGTATAATGTCATCCGTGCTGTAAAAGAAAGTGCCGTCATTGGTGGGTAATGCCAGTTTAAAACCCTGCGGCGTTACTGCGTTGATATTATTAAGTAAATTTTGATACAGCAGGGTATTGGATGTTTTTGACCGCTGCCGTTTGAACCGCTCCACTGCTGCTTTCAGCTCTTCTGCATCAATAGGTTTAAGCAGGTAATCCAGTGCACTGAAACGGATAGCTTCTATGGCATACTGATCGTGTGCCGTGGTAAAAATGATGCTGAAATTAATTTGAGGTAATTGTTTCAACATTTCAAATCCATTGATAACCGGCATTTGTATATCCACAAAGACCAGGTCGGGCTGCAGCGCTGCAATTTTTTCAATTGCCTCTACGGGGTTTACAACTGCGGCAACCACCCTGATTTCAGGAACATAACGCTGCACCATCAGCTCCATAGTAGTTACGGCAGAAAGTTCATCATCTATGATAACAGCAGTAATCACAAAACTAAAATAGCAAGAAAAGCTGAAAACCTGATGAAATGATCAGCCGCCGATAAAAAGTGTGAGTGATATCCGGGTGCCGGCTGCCGTGCCGTCTTCATTTTTCAAATCCTGGATGGAAACACCGAAAGGATGGTTAAGCTGGGTTTCTAAAATATGCAGGCGTTCATATACCAGTGACAGTCCTTTTGATTTATGTTTTGATACCCTGCCCGTTTGTTTGATGGCCGCTGCAGCTTCCCTCCCGATGCCATTGTCGGTAATGGTACAATACAGCAATGAGTCATTTGCCTGTACAAATTCAATGAACACTTTTTTGCTTCCCTGCTTCGGCATCAGCCCATGCCAGATGGCGTTTTCAACAAAGGGCTGGATGATCATGGGTGGTACCATAATCTCATCTGCTTCTATATTTTCATCAAAAATGATCTCGTATGAAAAACTGTCGTTGAACCTGAGCCGCTCCAGTTGCAGGTACAGCTCCAGCATTTCTTTTTCTTTTTCCAGTGGAATAAATTGCTGGTCGCTGTTGTTGAGTATCTCCCGCTGCAGCCGGCTGAACTTAGATAGATATTTATTAGCTTCATCCACATTGCCCTGTAAAATGTACTGTTGTACGCTGTTAAGTGCATTAAAAATAAAATGCGGGTTCATTTGTGCCCGCAGTGCGGTGAGCTGTGAGGTGGCCAGGTTTTTATTAAGTTTTAAAACTTCTGTTTCCTTTTGCCTGGAAGCCTGTTCTGCTTTTATCTTATCCATTTTTTCCACACATAACGAAGCAATCGTGGTAAGTATCTGCAAATGCCGGTTGCTGTAAAAATGTTTTTCAGGGTGTTCGCTGTCAATCACCCCAATAGTTTTCCCGTTGTCGGTAATGGGTACTGCAATTTCAGAAAAGCGGAACAAATCATCCATGATGTATCTTTCATCATTGAGGGTATTACCAATGATCTCCGGTTTTCCTGTTACCGCCACGGTGCCCACCACGCCCTTGCCCATCGGGATCTCGATCGGGTTGATGATCTTGTTTTCGTCGGTTGTTTTTGGTCCCCAGGCAGCTTTTTGTATCAGTACATCCCGGGTTTCATCTTTAAGATAGATGACACAGTCTTCAAAACCCAGTCGTGCGATACAGTTTTTAGCTACATCCCATAACATCTCATCGGTTGTTTGCTGCTCATTAATGGAGGTGGCAAAATAATTCACCACCTGTTCTATTTCCAGCTGGTGCTGGTAACTGTCAGCCTTCAGTTTTTGTATTTCCGTTTTTTGGGCTTCTTTTTCTTTAATGTTTTTTTCACGCCGCTTAATAAATAAGTAGACCAGTAATATTGCAAGGGCTGCAGTGGTAATAATGAACCAGGCCTGTTGCCAGAATGGCGGAAGAATAATGAATGAATATAAGGCTTCATTATTACTCAGGATTCCTTTGCTGTTAATGGCTTTTACCCTGAATGTGTATTTGCCGGGCCGGAGATTTTCATAACTGGCACCCCGGGTTTTACCGCTGTTCATCCATAAGGTATCCAGGCCATCAAGCCGGTAATAATATACCGTACCGTCAGGGTTATTAAAGTCCAGTGCTGTAAATGCAAAACTCAATGCATTTTCATCCCATTTAAAATTTGCAGCAGCTGCATTTTCTTGAAAGGCCGTAGCATACAGCAGGCTGTTTGTTTTTAACAGGGTTACATTGGTAATAAAAACTGCCGGGGCAGCTGCGGGCTGAATAACAGCTTCAGGATTAAATGAAGTGATACCAAAAATGGTTGCCGCCCAAATACGCTGCTGCTTATCCTGGTAAAGGCTGATATAATTATAACCGGCCTTTATAAATCCGTTGGCTTCCGTAAAATTTAAAATCCGCCCGTTGTTTTTTTTGTCCTGCCCGATAAATGTGAGCCCCTTTGAACTGCCAGCCCAGATATTATTTTTGCTGTCTGCCAGCAGTGTTAGATAATAAGCGGAATTTAAACCATCAGCAAGATTATACCGTTGCACAGGTACTGGCTGATTTTTTTCGTTAAAACGGCATTTCAAAATACCTTCTCCTTCAGTGGCCATCCAGATATTTTGACTGCTGTCTTCAATAAGATAGGTTACTGCTGTTTGCCTGCCGTTAAGTAAAAAAGGATGCAATGCGTCATTCTGTAAATAAAAAAGTCCTTCATCACCGCAGATCCATATGGTGCCGTCTGGTGCTTCTATGCCGGAAAAGCATTTACCATATTGGGAGGAGCGGGGAAGAAATCGATACGGTCTGAACGAAATGCCTTTGTCAGTAGTCATAATTTCAGTCAGCCCTGCATCACCAATTACATATAAATTTCCGCTGCGGGTTTTTAAAAATGCGGAGAGGGAATTATCATGCAGCCCATCCTTTTCTGTAAAAAGCTGTTGCCCGTTTTGTTGCAGCAATACCAGTCCCTGGTAACCGCTTGCGGCCCACAGCCTGTTGTTTTCATCTTTATAAAGCCCCCTTATATCTGCAGTGGGCACTAACGGTTTTGGTGATGTTAATAAAAACCCTTCTTCTTTTTTTTCATATAACCTGCCCCTGTTGCTTCCCAGGTAAAAATGTCCGTTAGCTGTTTCAAGAAAAGAATAAAAATCTTTTACCGTTCCTGCTTCAGGAATTGTGTATTTGGTAAACAGGGACGGACTGATTTTTACCAGCCCGTCGTGTGATGCCACCCAAAAGAAGCCAGCATCTTCCAGCATGGCACTCGGCCATACGATACCTTCCTCCATTGTATTGATATACCTGGAAGCGGTACCAGTTTGCGGATGAAAATAATATAACCCGCTTGTGCCGACGTACCAGTAGCCATACAAATCATCCCTTAGCCCCGGTTGATATAAAATTTCATGATAGGAATTGGTATGCACGCCGTTTTCAATCGTATTTATTTCCGATGCGCCGCCGTCATAATACACTTTTGTTTTGCTTACCGGAAATACAGAGAGTATCCTGTCGTGAGAATCGGCTATGCTGTGCAATAGATCGAGTTTTTGATTATACAACCTGTATAAATCTGAATAGCCTGCAATATAAATGGCACCGTCTGGTGCTTCTTTTATGTGCATGGTTATTTTTCCGGCACCCGGCAGTACCTGGCCCCATTGCGGCAATAAATAATTACTGAGCGTTATTTTATTTTTACCGGTAATGTCCAATTGGGTCTGTTGCAGTTTTGCCGGCCCAACGGCAGTGGCAATAAGAATGGTATTGTCTGAAGTTATTAAAATATCATTTACACTTTGCGGAGCAGCCGTTTCAGTACTGAGTTTAATAAACTGATTATTTTGTTTGCAGAATAAGCCGGAGGTGGTGCCCAGCAGCATGTACTGCGGGGTGATTTTTATACAATTCACATAACCAATTTTACTGCCGTCTGCCGTAAAGCTGAAGTTGGTAAATGTATATCCATCAAAACGGCTTACGCCGGCTGAGGTGCCGCACCATAAAAACCCCTTTTCATCTTTTGCCAATGCTATCACTTCTGAAGTGGGCAATCCGTCGGCAGCAGTATAATATTTGTAAATATAGTCCTGTGCAGCAGTATCATTGCCTGCACAAAACAATGCTAACAGCACAGCTATTATAATACGGCCTTGCATGGTAGTTTACTAATTGCTGCTTAAGTTACTTCTTTTTTTAACAGCAAAGCCGGCGCAGCGGCCCGGCTTTATCACTTTTTTCCGCCTGCTACTTTTATTATTTTGTTTTTTCAAGCAGCTTCATTCGCTTTCACAGATCTTCATTTTCTTTTTTCAGGTACTGTATGGCTTTTATAAGCGAAGGAATAAATTTACTGTATACAATGCTGTAACGATTTTTTTTGATGTTACTTCAGCCGCCGTAACCGCCTGCTACGGTTGTTAAATTGTTACCAATGCCTGCATTTTAGACCTCGGCAACAAAAAACCTGGTAATACAAAATGTAAGCATGAAAATGTTTTCTCTCATGCGGTCACTCAATTATTGGTTTTAATGAATGTTATTTTGAAAACCAGGTTGTTCCTGGCATCTGTTGCTGTTACCAGGTATTGCCCTGCTGTTATATGGCTGATATTTTTTTGCCACCTGTTACTGCCGGGATGTACTTTTTGCCGGTCGCGGCTTACCAGAACACCTGCAGCATTGTATATGCACAGCTGCATTTCTTCATTACCGGCGAATACAAAATCAATACCGATGCTGTTACTGGCCGGGTTAGGGTACAGCAATACCGCAAGGTCTTGTTTATTGGAAATGCTTACTATTGGGGAATAAGAAAAACTGTTGTCTTTATCCGCCATTTTTAAACGGTAATAATTCATGCCCTTTGCGGGATTGGTATGCCATGTGCTGTAAGTTTTTGACAGGCTGCTGCCACCGGATGCATTTATTCTTACCACCGGGCTGAATGAAATACCGTCGGTACTGTGCAGCACATCAAAGTATGCAGTATTGATTTCTGAAGTTGTGTTCCATGTTAAATGAACCTGCCCGTTTTCAGCAAGGGCAGTAAAACCGGTAAGTGTTACAGGAAGCAGACTGTTGATTATAAATGTACCGGTGTTATCAGACTGGTTATTGGTTACAACAGGCGAAAGGCTGTAAGTAAATGAAGCAGGGTTTACTGCACCGTCAACTTTTATCGTATTGTTCACAGTCGCTGCAGCATCCAGCGTGGCCGTCAAAATAAAATAAACTGTAGAGCTGGGTGTGACCGCCTGGTTAAATGTAAACGTCAGCGCATTGGGAGCTGCTGCACCTGAAGGTTTTGATTGCAGAAAAGTAGCTCCCGTTAATGATGCGGTACTGTTGGCATACAGGCTGTATTGAGTAATGTCGTTATTATCAAATGTGCCGGTAACAGTTACGGAAGCACCTGTAATATTTTGAGCAAACAGTTCATTGTCCAGTTGTGTGATGTAGATGATCTTATTCACCTCACCGGCTAAAATACTTCCCCCCGGAACTACCGGGGTAGACAAGGTTACCGCTGGCCCTTTAATGGTTTGTAAACCTCCGGCATCTGTTTGGTTATTGGTAATATTGGGGGAAGTTGTAAAATTCAGGCTCACCGGGTTTACAGCACCATCAGTTTTAAAAGTGTTGTTATGAGTGGCGGTAGCCGTTACATCGGCTGCGAGGATAAGGTATATGAATGAACCTGCAGTAAGTGATATGTTGCCAAAACTTGCATTGTAAGTATGCGGTGCTGCAAAACCTGCAGCTATGTTTGTTAAATTAGTAGCCCCTGTTAGTGATGGTGTGCTGTTGCTGTACACCCTGAAAAAACTAATATCATTGTTATCATGTGTGCCAGACACTGTAAAATTGATACCGTTGAACCCGGCGCTGAAAAAAGACGCTTCTGCTTTTACGATATAGAATATTTGGTTATTCGTACCCTGGGTTACATTGGAAGCGGGAACAGTGGTGGTGGTTAGCGTTACGTCTGCACCTTTAATGGTCTGTATGCCGGCGACATCTGTTTGACTGTTGGTGATATTGGGACTGGTTGTATAGCCCAGTGTAACCGGGTTGGCATTGCCGTCTATCTTGATGGTATTGTTATGAGTTCCCCCGGATGCAATATCTGCAGCAATGATAAAATAACGTGTGGTGCCTGCTGTGATCGTAATATTTCCAAAGGCTGGATTATATGTATGCGGTGCAGCAAAAGCTCCCGAGATATTTGCAAGGTTGGTGGCTCCTGTAAGTGAAGGTGTGCTGTTAACATACACCCTGAAAAAAGGAACATCGTTGTTATCATGCGTGCCTCCTGCAGTAAAACTGATGGTATTTGTTACCGCATCAAAATTACTTCCATCGGCCTTTAAAATGTAAATAATATTGTTACTGCTTCCCTGCAGTACATTGGCTGCACTAACAGCAACGGAACTGTAGGTAACATCGGCTGCCTTAATGGTCTGCGTGCCCGCCACATCTGTTTGGCTGTTGGTGATATTGGGACTGGTTGTATAGCCCAGTGTAACCGGGTTGGCATTGCCGTCTATCTTGATGGTATTGTTATGAGTTCCCCCGGCTGCAACATCTGCTGCAATAATAAAATAACGGGTAGAGCCTGCAGTGATCGTAATATTTCCAAAGGCTGGATTGTATGTATGTGGTGCAGCAAAAGCTCCCGATATATTTACAAGGTTGGTGGCCCCTGTAAGCGATGGTGTGCTGTTAACATACACCCTGAAAAAAGGAACATCGTTGTTATCATGCGTGCCTCCTGCAGTAAAGCTGATGGAATTGGTTATTGCATCAAAATTGCTGCCATCGGCTTTCAAAATATAGATGATATTATTGCTGGTACCCTGCAGTACATTGGCTGCACTAACAGCAACGGAACTGTAGGTAACATCGGCTGCCTTAATGGTCTGTGTGCCCGCCACATCTGTTTGGCTGTTGGTGGTATTAGGACTGGTTGTAAAGCCCAGTGTAACGGGGTTGGCATTGCCGTCGATCTTGATGGTATTGTTATGTGTTCCTCCAGGTGCAATATCTGCGGCAATAATAAAATAGTTTGTGGTGCCTGCTGTAATAGTTACGCCGCCTATGTTCAGGTTGTATGTATGCGGTGCGGCAAAAGCACCCGAGGCATTTACAAGGTTGGTGGCCCCTGTAAGTGATGGTGTACTGTTAACATACACCCTGAAAAAAGGAACATCGTTATTGTCGTGCGTACCGCCTGCAGTAAAGCTGATGGTGCTGGCCACTGCATTAAAATTACTTCCATCTGCTTTAAGAATATAAATGATATTATTACCCGTACCCTGGGGCAGGTTGGCTGCAGCAACAGCAACGGAACTGTAAGTGATATCGGCCGCCTTTATTATTTGCAGCCCCGCCGCATCGGTTTGGTTATTGGTCAGAACCGGTGCAACTGTGTAGGTAAATGTAACCGGGTTGGCATTGCCGTCGATCTTAATAGTATTGTTATGAGTTCCTCCGGATGCAATATCAGCAGCAATGATAAAATAGCGGGTGGAGCCTGCGGGAATCGTTACAGATCCAATACTTGGATTGTATGTATGCGGTGCAGCAAAAGTACCCGCAAAGTTGGCAAGGTTGGTAGAACCTGTAAGGGAAGGAGTGCTGTTAACATATACCCTGAAAAAAGGAACATCATTGTTGTCGTGCGTGCCGGTAATGGTAAACTGAATGCCGGTAATTGTTTCAGGATCGGTGGATACATCGGCCTGAACGATATAAATAATATTGTTGTTGCTGCCCTGCTGTACATTTCCGGCAGCAATAATGGTGCTGGTGAGCGTAACCCCGGGAACGGCAAAGCAGTTAATAAACAGTAAAAAGCAAATTGAACTGAACAGCAGTTTTTTCATACAAAAAAATTTAATGGTAAATGTCAGTGCATAGATACCAACCAGGCTGCTGCTGTAAAAAACCACTTATGTAACGGCAAAACAGAATTAGCTAACGGTAATAAAACGGCAGCCCCTTAACTTTACAGTCTAAATACTTACAGATGAATGTTGTTATAACCGGGGCATCGAAAGGGATTGGTAAAGCCATTGCAAAACAGTTTGCTGCCCATGGGCATCATTTATTTCTTTGTTCAAGAAATGAACTGGCCCTGTTTAAAACCGTGGAGGAACTTACAAAAGCCTATCCTGCTGCTATTGTTAAAGCTAAGCCTTTTGACCTGGGCAGGAAAGATGAGGCCAGGGCATTTGGTATTTGGTGCCTGGAATATGGTGTGCCGGATATGCTGGTCAATAATGCCGGTAGCTTTGCGCCCGGTGCTGTTCACAATGAAACCGACGGGTTGCTTGAAAGCCAGCTGGCCACAAATGTATTGAGTGCATACCACCTTACAAGAACCGTGTTGCCCTGGATGATGGAACGGCGCAGCGGCCATATTTTTAATATCTGTTCCATTGCTTCCTTACAGGCCTATAAAAATGGCGGGGCGTACAGCATCAGCAAATTTGCCATGGACGGTTTCAGTAAAAATTTAAGGGAGGAAATGCAGGAGTACAATATTAAAGTTACTGCCGTATACCCCGGGGCCGTGCTTACCGATTCCTGGGGCGGATTTGACAACAGCCACCACCGGATTATGGAAGTGGATGATGTGGCAAAAATGATTTATGCGGCATCGCAGCTGAGCCCGGGCGCCTGTGTGGAATCGATTGTGATGCGGCCCCAGCTGGGAGACCTGTAACCCCAATGCTAATTAACAGTTTTTTACAACCACTTATAAAATCTTCAGTAAAGTATAATTTCTTTAGCCGGTATTTTTGTACCACTATTTATGCGATATTTTTTACCCGTATTTTTTATGGCCGTTTTACACCTGCCGGTACTTACCATTACGGCACAGGTAAAATTTACAGCCAGTGTTTCTGCTGGGCAGATCAGCAAAAATGAATTTGTGCAGTTACGGTTGATGGTGGAAAATGCCAATGATGTAAAACAGATAACACCACCCCGGTTTAAAAATTTTATTGTGGTAAGCGGCCCCAATTCAGAAACCGGTATGACGGCGGCCAACGGCGCCATCAGGCAATACGCGGCCCTCAGCTTTGTACTAAAGCCCAGGGGGCCCGGAACGTATACAATTCCTGCTGCGGTGGCCATTGCCGACGGGAATGAATACAGGAGTAATGCTGTAACAGTTCAGGTAACCAATACGCTGGCAGCAGATAACAGCAGCAATAATAATAATTCTCCTTTTGCAGGCTTTAACCCTTTTGATGACGCACCACCCCAACCGGCTTTCAACGATTATATTTTAAAGAAAGGCGAAAATGCGGCTGAAAAAATAAACCGTAATATGTTTATCAGGCTGGAGACTGATAAAACCTCCTGTTATGTAGGTGAGCCCGTAATTGCCACTTATAAATTGTACACGCGTTTAAAAAGCGAAACTAATATTGTAAAATATCCTTCCTTTAACGGTTTTTCTGTAATTGACCTGCAGCAACCTGATAATAACAGCTATACCACCGAAAAAATAAATGGCAGGGATTATAATGTGTTTATCATCCGTAAAGTGCAGTTATATCCTTTACAGCCCGGAAGTTTTGAACTGGGCCAGGTGGAAATTGAAAACAATGTACACTTTATCAAAGAAGCCTATGCCAGCGGGCAGAATAATAACATGAATGATATGTTCAGGGAATTTGCTGAAGCTGCCATACCTGCAGAAGGGATAGTGGACCAAAAAGCGACACTGAAAAATAATGTGGTAAACATCACAGTAAAAGCACTGCCGGATACTGATGTGCCGGCAGCTTTTAAAGGGGCGGTTGGTAATTTTGCCATTGAAGGCCTGCTGGATAAAAATAATTTTACCACCGATGATGCCGGTAATTTAAAAGTGATTATTGCAGGCGTGGGTAACCTGCAGCTGGTAAATACACCAGAAATACAATGGCCACAGGGCGTGGAGGGGTTTGAACCTGCTGTAGCTGATGATTTTGTAAGAACTACCGTACCCGTGAGCGGCAGAAAAATAATTGATTATCCCTTTACCGTTGCAGCGCCCGGAAATTATATTTTGCCAGCAATAAAGTTCTGTTACTTCAATGCAAAGGAAGGGAAGTATAAAACAGATTCTACAAAACCCATTGCCTTTACCGTGGTAAAAGGAACCGGCAAAAAAGCCAACCCTGTTATTACAGCTGGCGAGAAGACTTTTTTAAATAAATTTTTCAGTAACAGGCGGTGGGTGGTAAGTACGGTGGCCGTATTGATTTTATGTGTGCTGATTTTTTGGTTAAAGCGGGATAGAAAGCTAGAAACGGAAGTTAACCAAAACCTGGCTGCTGAAGCCGCTGCAAAAGCGGAAGCGCAAAAAATTGCTGAAGCCATTGCTATTGAAGAAAAAAACTGGCTGGAAAAAGCCGGCAAATTATTACAGGCCGGCAACAGTACGGCATTTTATTATGAGCTGAACCTGGCATTGAAAAATTATCTTTCAGAAAAACTGCACCTGCCTGTTGAAACCATCAATAAAAAAAATATTGCGGAAGCAATGGATAAAAAAAATATTGCCGTTAATACGGCTCTTCAGCTGCAGCAGGTAATGAATTCCATTGAACTGAAATTGTATACACCGTTTACGGGTGATGAAAACGAAACTTTGCTCAGGGAAGAAATGCAGGAATTGTATAACAGTACTGCCGGCATCATGGAGTTACTGGGCGCTTATAAAACCTAGTCGCTGGTAAATTTATAGCCAATGCCCCTTACAGAATGGAAGTATTTCGGGTTGCGGCTGTCCTCTTCAAAATATTTCCTGAAGTTGAGGATAAAATTATCGATCGTCCTGGTGGTGGGGTACACATTATAACCCCAAACGGCCTGTAAAATTTTTTCCCGCGTTACCACCTCATTTTTGTTCTCTATCAGCAGTTTCAGGAGCATGGCTTCCTTTTTGGTAAGGGTTATCTTTTCATTGGTTTTAGAATAGCCTTCCAGTGCTTTAAAATCAATTTTATTTTCTCCAAACTGGTATAGTTCGGGTAAGGGTTCCCTGGTATTGAGGCGCTGGCTTTTTTTAATGAGCTTGCTCACCCTCAGCAGCAGTTCTTCTAAATTAAAGGGTTTGGTTAGGTAGTCGTCGGCGCCTTTTTTTAACCCTAAAATCCTGTCTGCACTGCTGTTCCTTGCGCTTAAAATTAAAATAGGGATATCCGGGTTTTGCAGGCGGATGGTTTCACAAACAGTAATGCCGTCCACTTCAGGCAGCATCACATCCAGTATCAGCAGGTTAAAATATTCCTGCTGTACCGCTTTCAGTGCTTCCGCACCGTCATAAGCACCAGTTACTTCATAGCCTTCCATTTCCAGGTTCAGCTTTAAAGCCTCATGAAGATTTTCTTCATCTTCCACCAGCAGTATAGATAATTTTTTTTCCAAGACTCAGTAATTTTTTCCTGCCATTGGCAGTGTAACCGTAAAAATACAACCCGAAGGAATATTATCTGTCACAGAAATGTTTCCATTATGTTCTGCCGCAATTTTTTGGGTAAGAAAAAGCCCCAGCCCTGTACCCTTTGCTGCTTTTGTAGCCGCATTGCCGGTACGGTAAAACTTGGAAAACACTTTTTTCTTTTCTTCAGCAGTAATGCCTTTGCCTTCGTCTTTTACCTGTAAAATGGTAGTGTGCTGCTGTGCCGACAGCAAAACGGTAATAACTGTTTCCTTGGGCGAATACTTAATGGCATTGTCAATAAGATTATTTACAGCCATTTGAAGCAGCAGCCTGTCGCCATCAGTAAAAATATCATCAGGTATGGTGGCTGTAATGACCCGTTGGGGAAAACGTATTTTAAAGTCCTGCACACATTCAGTAACCAGCTCACTGAAATTTATTTCTTCATTGCTCATCCTGAAACCACTGGCTTCAATTTGCGAGGAGAGCAGCATGTTATTGCAGAGTGTGTTTAAGCGGTTGGCTTCCTGCAGCGTGGTTTGTATCAGCCTTTGCTGCTGCTGTTCTTCCAGCTTTCTTTTTTGAAGGGTCTCTAAATTTAATTTGGCCACAGCAATGGGGGTTTTCAGTTCATGCGTAAGTGCCATCATAAAATTTTGCTGCTGCTGGCTTTGTTTCAGCTGCTGCCTTACCATGCGGAATACAATGGCAGCCCCTGCGGCAATGAGCAGGAAAAATATAATACCCTCGCCGGTGTACTGCGCTGTTTTTCTTTTTTCGTCGGCCTTAATCTTTTTCACCTGCGCCGTATAGGTCTCCTGTTGCGGCTGCAGTTCCTGCATCTTATAATTTGCCATCTGTTCATTCTGGTGGTTAAGTGCAATAAACCACCATACCAGTGCAGCGATAATGTATGCCAGTAAAAACCAGTATAAGATAAAAATGTAACGAAGTTTTTTGGCCTTGCTGGGCATAGTTGCATGGATAAAAATTCAGTAAAAAGCGTTGTTGCAGGCGGTGTTTTTTTTAATTAATTCCTCACATCCAGCCCCCAGCTTAATTTATTACGAAGGGTTTGTAAAAAATTATTTTCGTTAAGCCTTATCAGGTTGATGCAAAATGTTTCTTTACGAACAGCCAGCTGAATTTCTTTAGTAACGGTTTCACGCCGGCTGTCGAGCGTGCATAAAAAATCATCGGCCCGTCCTTCCACTTCAAAAGAAATAACTGTATCATCGGGCACCACAATGGGCCTGATGTTAAGGTTATGCGGCGCTACCGGGGTAATTACAAAACTGCCACTGTCTGGAAAAACTACCGGGCCATTACAACTGAGGGAGTAACCTGTAGAGCCGGTGGGTGTGGCCACAATTAAACCATCTGCCCAATAGGTATTTAAAAATTCACCATTCAGGTACGTGTGAATTTTTATCATTGAAGTGGAATCTTTCTTTAAAAGTGTAAACTCATTCAAAGCATAGGGCACATCGCCAAACAGGGGCACATTGGCATCCAGGTGAATAAGGGTTCTTTTATCGATAACATAAGTACGGTTTACCAGCGCTTCCACCGCAGTTTTTAATTCGCCTTTACCGATATTGGCTAAAAAACCCAGGCGGCCATAATTGATGCCCAGTACGGGTATACCTTTATCACGCACCAGGGCCACTGTATCCAGCAGGGTGCCATCGCCGCCAAGGCTTATCATGCAGTCAATGGTTTCATCAAGCCCTTCAGAAGAATTAAAAGTGGAGTAGGCAGATTTGAATTTAACAGCAGAATAAAATGTATTAAAAAAATCCTGGTAAAAAACAGGTTCTACATTATTGGCTGCCAGTTCGTGCAGTAATGCCGTAATTTCTTTATGCTGGTTATCTTCTATACCCCTGCTGTAAATTGCTATTTTCATGCGCTGTGGCTTTTAAACGGGTGCTGGTTTTTAAAACCCGCTTTGCGTATGTAAAAATAACCCCTTTTGACCTAATTGGTTAAAACTGTATTCGAGCCGCAGGTTAATATCATAAAAGGTAAGCATGTCAATGCCAAAGCCCCCTGTATACAGTAACTGGTTATTGAGCCTGGTTACAAAAGGCTTTTTGTTATAAACGTATCCTAAATCTCCATAGGTCTTGGCAAAAAATGTAAAAGGTATATAGGGCAGTGATTTAATTTTAAACGGAAGGGGTATTTTAAATTCAATAAATTTCTTTTTGAGCGTGGTTTTTATTAAGCCTGTACCCACACCGTCAATTACCAGGTATTCCAGCCCGCGCAGGTAGCTGTCGCCATAACCCAGGCCCCTCTGGTTGATATAGGCCTGGTAAAGGGGCAGGCGTATTTTACCATTCAGTTGTATACTGCTGTACCATTTTTTTCCCAGGTCAAAATAGCGGTTCAGGCCTGCTTCTGCAGTAAAAGAGTTAATGCCCCCTGTAAAACCCAGTCCTGTTTTTTTAAGTGAAATGAATGCCGATTTCCCTTTTGTAGCATACAGTACATTATTTACATTAACATACTGGTAGGTATAAGAAAGGTCAATGATATTGGCCGCTGCCTTACCGTTATTAAAATAATTGGGATTGTTTTTGGGCAGGATGATACTGTCGCTTACCATCATGCGGGAAAAGCCGGCATTAAAATAATGTTTGCTGAAGAATCCTTTGCGAAGGGTATACCCGGCCGACACATAAAAAGTGCTGCCCACAAATTTGCTGCGTACCGAATCGGAAGTATAAAACAGCAGCGTGTCGCTGTAGTTGGTTTTATAGGCTATTTCTTTTTTTTGAGAATACCCGGCACCAATTACAAAGCCTTCTGAGAGGGCTTTATTACTGTAAGGCGCGTTATAACTGAATGAAAAATCCCTGCTGAAACCATTCAGTAAAAAAATACGCAGCTGGTCCCTGCGCCCGCTTAAATTGTAATGGACAAATTTTAATCCATAGTTAACCCTGCTTAAGCTGGCATTGTATGTTTTTACCCATTCATTAAAATTCCTGTCAACCATTTTAAACTGCGGCACAGGATAAATATACCAGCGTTCCCTTACATCCACCACCACCATGATGTCGTATGCAGAAAGAACGGCTATTTCCATTTTTACTTCGCTGAACAGTGTGGTGTTATATACCTGCCTGCGTGCCTGCTCCAGTTCTTCATTAAGTGTGGCTATTGCAATGGAGTCGCCTTTTTTGAACTGCATTTCCCGGAGGATGATATAGTCTTTGGTTTTTTTATTCCCCTTGATAATAATGTCTTTAATGTGCAGTTTCCCTGCAGCATCGGTAATGGGTTGTGCCGTGTTTTTATTTTGACAAAAAGAAACAGATGCCCCCTGCAGTAACAACATGCAGCACAGTATTTTTTTTAAAATGGGCATTACGTTGTTACTTTATAAATATAGCGGCGGTTATTGAAGATTGATATTGGCGAAGATAAAGGTAACCTGCAATTATATTATATATCCAGATAGTTCATGAGATGGCGGTAGTTGGTGTGAATTTCATTCTCAAAATTTTCTGTACCAAAATAGTAAATAACATCATAGTCATACCGTTCAAAAGTGGCCACCACGGCGGCAATTTCTTTTTTATTGGTATGTATGGTTACGGTGAGCATACCGGTTTCGGGATGCACGGTGGTGTTTAAATGTAAAATAGTGGCATCATTGCTTTCCACAATGCGGCTTATTTCTGAAATGGCAAACTGGCTGCGTTCCATTTCCAGTACCACAATGCCGCCAATTTCGTTGGTGCCTGCAAAATTGCCCAGCGCTTTTAACAGATCCGGTGTGGTAATTACGCCCTGCAGTTCCCTCTCTTCATTAATAACAGGTACAACAGTGGTATCAAACTGGTTGCTGCAGGTAACGGCGGTTAAAAAATGCTCGTTTTCGGTTACAGCAGCATCAATAAAAGTGTCCTGTAATAATTCAATGGGCATTTTTTCTTCATCAATGTCCAGTAAATCTTCTTCGCTTATCAGGCCGAGGTATTTATCGTCCTGCACCACGGGCAGGTGAGTAACCCGGTAATCGTTGATCAGCTGCAGGGCCTTACTTACCGTGTCCTGCAGTTTAAGGCGGGGAATATTGGTATTTATCAGTTCTACGGTTAACATTGCTGCGGTTTAAAGTTTATAACCTTACTGCTAAGATGATAACGAACAGTATTAGTTAATAGTATATGACAAAAAGATTTGTTAAACTGTTGCAGCAGGGGTCTTTAATTTCCCTAAAAAATTGTCCAGCACCTGGTTAAATTCCTGCGGCACTTCCATCATGGGGGCATGGCCGCATTTATCAATAAAGTGCAGTTCGCTGTTGGGAATAAGGCGGTTAAATTCTTTGGCCACAAACGGGGGCGTAATGGTATCATTATTACCCCAGAT
>Ga0209023_10004192_pt1 | contig 16617 bp, 12 predicted proteins | sample LakOneMetagenome_FD_187468 | JGI IMG/M metagenome (GOLD analysis project Ga0209023, IMG submission 187468) | Freshwater and sediment microbial communities from Lake Erie, Canada (SPAdes) (version 2) | ecosystem: Environmental > Aquatic > Freshwater > Lentic | place: Lake Erie, Canada... | reverse complement strand
CAGCTCGTCGATGGAGCTGAAGAAGTAGCTGGTGGTGGAGAGCGGCACACCGGCCCGGGCGGCGACGGCGCGGTGGGTGACCGCGCCGGCTCCCACCTCGGCCACGAGCTGTTCGGCGGCTTCGAGCAGGGCGGCCCGCCGACGCTGCGCGCTGGCTCGATGGACTCGGGACGAGGGGGTCATGGGCGGAGCCTAGAGGGACGAGATCGGGGAAAACCGGACACTCTTCTTGCTACGGCAAACAATTCTCTGGGAATGTTTTCACCCTCGATCGAGTCAGAGATCAGCGAACCCGAGGTCGAGGTTGGGCTGCTCGAGACCGCCGTCGACCTCGATCACCTTGCCCGTCACGTACCCGCCGGCAGGCGATGCCAGGAAGAGCACCGCAGCAGCGATCTCCTCGACCTCACCGATGCGGCCCAGTGGGGTAACCGACTCCATGGCCGACCGCATGGCGTCGTCGTGCATCACGATGTCCAACGCCGAGGTGGCGATGGAGCCGACCGCGATGGCGTTCACCCGGATCCGGGGGGAGAGATCCCGAGCGGCAAGCCGGGTGTAGTGCGCCAACGCCGCCTTGGCCGTGCCGTAGGCCAGGAACCCTCGGCCCGAGACCCGACCCATGATCGACGAGATCCCCACGATCGAGCCACCCCCGGTCTCCAGCATCAGCGGAACCGCGGCCCGGTTGAGGGCATGGGCGGTGACCACGTTGAAGTGGAAGGCCTCGGCGAGGAATCGGGGCGACGTGTGCTCGAACGGCCGAGGCATCGACCCACCGAGGTTGTCCACCACGACGTCGAGGCGACCGAACGCCTCCACTGCAGCCGAGGCCAGGCCGGCGACCGCGTCGAGATCGCTCAGATCGGCGGGGACGATGTGCGCTCGACGTCCGGCCGCCTCGATCTGGGCCGCCACCTCCTCGAGCTGCTCGGTGGTGCGCGCCGAGATCACCACGTCGGCCCCGGCCTCGGCCAGCGCCACCGCGGTGGCAGCGCCGATCCCGCGTCCGGCCCCGGTGACCACCGCGACCTGATCGGTGAGACGAAAGCGGTCGAGGATCATGCGGGCTCCCTGGTTGGCCAGTTCGGACGAGGCGTCACGATAGGTCCGACCGGGACCGGCGGAGGTGGGTCGTGGCATGCTGACCGGTCTCAGGGCCACCGGCCCGACGTCGCCGAACCCAGCAGGGGGACATGCCATGGCCGAGCTGATCGATGCACTGGCTGACGTGGTGGGCGCGTCCAACGTGCTCATCGGCGACGCCATAAGCGAGGACTACACCCGCGATGAAGCGCTCACCGCGACCGCACACCACCCCGTGGCCGTGGTCCGCCCGGGAAGCACCGACGAGGTGGCCGCCATCGTCGCCGTGGCGGTGGAGCGCGGGGTGTCGATCACGGCCCGCGGCTCGGGCACCGGCCTCTCCGGTGCGTGCATCCCCCAGCCCGATGGGCTGCTGATCTCGTTCGAGCGCATGAACCAGGTGATCGAGGTCGACACGGACAACCACGTCGCCGTGGTCCAGCCCGGCGTGACCCTCGCCCAGCTCGACGAAGCCACCGAGGGCACCGGGCTGCGCTACACCGTGTTCCCCGGCGAGCTTTCGGCCAGCCTCGGCGGCAACGTGGCCACCAACGCCGGCGGCATGCGCGCCGTGCGGTATGGCGTGACCCGCAGCCAGGTGCTTGGCCTCACCGCGGTGCTCGGCACCGGCGAGGTGCTCCGCACCGGCGGCAAGTACGTGAAGGCCACCTCGGGTTACGACCTCACCCAGATCATCATCGGCTCGGAGGGCACCTTGGCCCTCGCCACCGAGGTCATCTTGCGCCTCCACCCCCGGCTGGACCATGGCGCCACCGTCCTGGTGCCGTTCACCACGCTCGACGAGGTCACCACGGCCATCCCCAAGATCATCGCCTCGGGCCTCCAGCCCACGATCCTCGAGTACATCGACCTGGTGACCATGGCCGGCATCACCGCGAGCGCCAACCTGGAGCTGGGCGTCCCGCAGGAGATCAAGGACACCGCCCTCGCCTACCTGGTGGTGGTGCTCGAAGGCCGGGACCCAGGCCGCGTGGAGGAGGACACCCAGGAGCTGGCCGAGCTGGTCACCGAGTTCGGGGCGCTCGACCTCTACGTCCTGCCGTCGGGCGCCGGCGCGGCGCTGATCGATGCCCGCGAGAAGGCGTTCTGGACGGCCAAAGCACTCGGTGCCAACGACATCTTGGACCTGGTGGTTCCCCGTGCCTCCATGCCCGACTACCTGGCCGCGGTGAAGGAGATCGCCGACGACACCTCGTCGTTCGTGGTGGGTTGCGGCCACGCCGGCGACGGCAACGTCCACCTCTCGGTGTTCCAGGGCGACCCCGCCGTGCGCTCCGACGTGGTCGGTCGCATCCTCAAGGCCGGCGCGGCCCTGGGGGGCGCGGTGTCGGGCGAGCACGGCATCGGCACCGAGAAGAAGGTCTACCTCGCCGCCATCGAGGACCCGGCCAAGCTCGACCTCATGCGCCGCATCAAGACCGCGTTCGACCCCGCCGGGATCCTCAACCCCGGCGTCATCTTCGACTGAAGGAACCCATCTCGTGAACGGTGCCCAAGCTCTCATCCGTACCCTCGTCGACGCTGGCGTCGACGTCTGCTTCATGAACCCCGGCACGTCGGAGATGCACTTCGTTGCCGCGCTCGACGACGTGCCCGAGATGCACGGCGTGCTGGCCCTGTTCGAGGGCGTGGTCACCGGCGCAGCCGACGGCTACGCCCGCATGGCCGACAAGCCCGCCGCCACCCTGCTGCACCTTGGCCCGGGCCTCGGCAACGGCCTTGCCAACCTGCACAACGCCCGCAAGGGACACTCGTCGGTGGTCAACATCGTGGGAGACCACGCCACGTACCACAAGCAGTACGACGCCCAGCTCGAGTCCGACATCGAGACGGTGGCCCGCAACGTCTCCACCTGGATCCGCACCTCCGAGGCCACCGACAAGCTGCCCACCGACGCGGCCGAGGCCGTGGCCGTGGCGTCGGGCCCGCCTCGCCAGGTGGCCACCCTGATCCTGCCGGCCGACGTCAGCTGGTCCGAGGGTGCCTCGCCAGCGCCGGCCCTTCCGGCCAACCAGCCCACCGCCGTGGAGCAGTCCACCGTGGACGAGATCGCCGCCATCCTCACCGGCGACGAGCCCGCCGCCCTGTTCATCGGCGGCATGGCGTGCCGGGCCGACGCCCTCGTCGACGCCAGCCGGGTGGCCAACGCCACCGGCACCAAGCTGCTGGCCGAGACCTTCCCCACCCGACTCGAGCGCGGCGCCGGACGAGTCCCCGTCGACCGCCTCGCCTACCTCGCTGAGTTCGCCGCCATGCAGCTCGACGGGCTGCAGCACCTGGTGCTGGTTGACGCCAAGTCGCCCGTCTCGTTCTTCGCCTACCCCGGCAAGGCCAGCGACCTCGTGCCCGAAGGCTGCACCGTGCACGTGCTGGCCGACGGTGCGGCCGACGTGGCCGGTGCCCTCGCCGCCCTGGCCACCGCGGTGGATGCCCCTGCCGACGCCGCCACCATCCAGGCCGCCAGCCGCCCCGACCTGCCCACCGGTCCCCTCACCGCCGAAGGCGTGTGCCAGGCGCTCGGCGCGCTCATGCCCGAGAACGCCATCGTCTCCGATGAGGGCAACACGTCGGGTCTGTTCGCCCCCATGTTCACCGCCGGCTCCCCCGCCCACGACTGGCTCACCCTCACCGGTGGCGCCATCGGCCAGGGCCTGCCCGCCGCGCTCGGTGCGGCGGTGGCGTGCCGGGACCGACGGGTGATCGCCCTGGAGTCCGACGGCTCGGCGCTCTACACCTGCCAGGCCTGGTGGTCCATGGCTCGCGAACAGCTCGACGTGACCACGATCTTGTTCAACAACTCGTCGTACGCCGTGCTCAACATGGAGCTCGACCGGGTGGGCGCCGAGTCCGGCCCCCGGGCCAAGGAGATGCTCGACCTCGCCCGCCCCGACCTCGACTTCGTGGCCCTGGCGAACGGCATGGGCGTCCCTGCCACCCGCGCCACCACCGCCGAGGAGTTCGTCGAGCAGCTCACGGCATCGCTCGCCACCAAGGGCCCGACGGTGATCGAGGCCATCGTCCCCTCCATCATCTGAGGAACGGCGCCTGCGTGGAGTGCCCCTTTTGGCCATGAGTCGCACGCTATTAAGGGACACCAGGCTCAGGCGCGTGGAATTCACAGGGCAACGGTGGAATCACATCCTCCGCCACGCCCCACCGCGACGGTTGCCCATGCCATCGTGGAGAGATCGGGACTCTCATCTTGCCCATCACCGTTCACTACGTTGCGATTCCGACAGACACTCAAATCATCGGGCGTTCGATCAACTGCGGCAAACGTGGTCTGGCGTTGCCACGGTCTCGTGCGCCCCGGCAACTCCGGAGGCCACCGACAACCTGATCAACGGCATCGCAACGCGTCGGGTTGGCGCCGCGAGTTCGAGCACTACAGGATCCGAGTCCTGCTCTGCATCAGCCGATCCAACTGGGAACTACTCGCCGCCACCGCACCCGCTGACCTCCGACGAGCCCCGAAACCTCGCTGTCGCCGCCGTGATCGGATCGATTCTCGTGCCCCACCTAGGCCCACCCCGTGCTAGTCTCGCCAACCATGGTGGGGAGGTTGCAGGCGGGGGGTAGGTCTCTTCCGATCGCCTGGTGGCTCGCGGGACTCGGCGCCATCACCGCTGTGATCGTCGCTTTCCTTTGTTTGGTTCATGTAACTCCAGGCGACGAACACCAGCAGCTCCCCCTGGTCACCTCACTCGCCTCCGGCGATCTGGTGCACGCGTTCGAAGGGAGTGTCCCCGCCCAGACATCAGGTCCAGGATTCGGTCTGTTCGCGCTGCCCATCTTCGCAATCGCGAGCGTGTTCGCAAGCGATCACACGGCCTACGTGGTCGCATCGCTGGCCTGCCTGATCCCGCTCGGTTGGTCCGTGGTGGCGGCATCTCGCGCAACCGGGGTACGGCGCCAGAGCGCTCGAGAGCTCGCAAACGTGGCAGCCGTTGTCTTGGGCACCCCGATACTGGCCAGCTACTTCGAGTTTCTCCATCCCGCCGATGTGCTGGCGACGGCTGCCTGCCTCGGGGCATTCGCAGCACAGGCGAGCCGTCGCCTGACCTGGGCCTTCGTCCTGCTTGGCTTCGCGCTCGCGACTCGACAGTGGGCAGTGCTCGCACTCGCTGTACTTGTAACCCTCGAACGTGGCGAGGAGCGACGGTATCTCCTCATCGGATCACTAGGCGTTGCGACGGCGCTCATCTTGCCGTTCTTCCTCGCCAACGCCGGCAAGACGATTGACACCCTCGCTCCGGAATACATGGATAGAGGTCCCATTGCAGGTATATCGATGTTCGACCTCGCTCAGCCCGTGGCACGTGCACTCGGCCGAACGGTGCCATTGGTCGGAACTGCCTCGATCTGCGCCTGGCTCGCCTGGCGCCGAGTGTCGAGGTCACCAGAGGTTTCAGTTGCCGCACTTACCGCGGCATTCCTGATTCGCCCGCCGCTCGACTTGGGTGGCTACCTGTACTATGCCGCCCCGGGATATGCCTTCTTCGTCCTACTCAGCCCGCGCAGCTGGCGCTGGATGGCAGCTGCTGTTGTGGGCAGTATGGCGCTCCTCCTCCGCTACTCACTGCGTCTTCGCTACCCGTACGCGAGGCTCGTGACGATGTTCGGCCCGCTCGGGCCTTACCAGGCTCCAGGCGTGATCCTTTCGATCGCCACCACGCTCGTCTACGTCGCAGCACTCGTAGCCGCAATCGTCCACCTTCGTACGGTCGTGGGCCGGACCGGAGAACCGCCCTCGATCATCGCAGCGGTCCTGTAGAGCGCCCGAAAGCGGCCGACCTTGCCAGGTCGGCCGCCCGGGTGCCGTTGGGTACCCCGCGGTGGCAAGACGCTCGGCGATGCGTTTCGAGATGCGGTCGCGCGACCAACTCAGGGGTAGCTGTGCACCGTCGACGACTTCGGATCGCCGGCAGGCAGCGACCGCCACTGACAACCCGCGGCCGGGGTGCCTCAGATGCATGCCGCCCATGAAGGGACCCGAGCCACCGGTCCGCGCCAGTAGCGTCACGCCCGTGGCCGTTCACCTCCTGGCAACCGAGCTCCTGGCGTTCAGCCATCGGGCCGGGGACCTTCCCGTGCGCTGGGAGATGGTGGTCCGGCTGCTCGCCGCCCTCGGCCTCACCTGGTGCATCGGCTTCGAGCGCGAACTGCGCGGCTCACCTGCCGGCGACCGGACCTTCGCCCTGATCGGGGTCGGCTCCGCCGTCGTCGGGTACCTGGCCCTCAACGACGCGCCCAACGCTCTGGCCGGCGTGGTCACCGGCATCGGCTTCATCGGTGCCGGGGTGATCATCCACGGCGGCAAGGACATGATCCACGGCGTCACCACCGCCGCCACCATCTACCTGGCCGCCGCGGTAGGTGCCGCCGCCGGACAGGGCCAGCTTCTCATGGCCCTGGTGGCGACGGCCATGACGCTGCTGATCCTGGAGGTGCGCCACGTCAAGCACCTCCGTTGGGCCGACGGCGGCTATTGGGCGATGAAGCTCTCGGCTCAGTCCGACGACGACGACTTCCACGTCGACCCCGAGCCCGAGCGCTGACCCCATCGGGTGGCGGGCTACGGGGTGCCGAGGCCGAGCGGGCGGAGGGCTTCGAACACCGCGGTGAAGGCGGCCTGGCCGGCGTCGTACACACCGGCCACCTCGGGGTCGGGCTCGTAGCGCGGCCCCCACGACGACCCCGGGCCAGGCCCGTCGCCCGCGTCGGCCAGCGCCCCGCCCACCGCCGCTCGGGCCCATGCCGACGCAGCGCGAGCACCGGCGTGCCCCGGCTCGGCGATGGTGCGCACCGAGCGCTGCAACACGTCGGCCAGGATCTGCGACCAACCCGGCGAACGAGCCGCTCCCCCGGTGAGCACCACCTCGGTGCCCGACGTTCCGGTGAAGGCATCCACCGGTTCCAGCAGCCAGCGCAGGTTGTGGGCCACCCCCTCGGCCGCGGCGCGCACCAGGTCGACCCGCTCGGTGTCGAGCGACATGCCGACGAACCCACCCCGCACCGTGGGGTCGGCCGCCGGTGCCAACGAACCCGACAGCCAGGGCAGGAACCGAAGGCCCTTGGCCCCGGGCACCGACTCGGCCAGTGCATCCTCGAACCCGACGAACGGGTCGGCCACGGCATAGACGCCGAGCGGATCCGACGCGTGGACGAAGCGGTCGAGCACGTGCTCCACCGCACGACCGGCCAAGCCGTTCTCGGCCCACACCAGGTAGCTCTCGGGTCGGATGCCCGGCATGGCCAGCACCTCGTGATCCAGGTCGACACCGATGGCCCTCGCCGCAGCCAGCACCACTGCGGTGGTACCCACCGCGATCCCCACCCTCCCGGGCTGGTCGGCCCCGGTGGCCAGTGCGGCAGCGTGGGAGTCGGTCATGCCGGCCACCACCACCGCAGTGGCAGGTAGCCCGGTCTGGGCACACAGGTCGGCCCGGACCGTGCCCACCTTGGCGTCGGGCGCCACCAGCGGCGGGAGCTTGGCGGGGTCGACCCCCGACATGCGCACCAGCTCCGCGTCGTACGCCAACTGCCCCAGCGAGCGGTTGTCGATGAGCTGCGACGCGAACATCGACACCTGCGAGCCGGCCACCTTGCCGGTGAGCCGGGCGGCCACGTAGTCCACCGGTTCCAGGTAGGCCCGGGTGCGGGCGTGCAGCTCCGGCTCGTCGATCTGCAGGGCGAGCAAGTGCCCCAGGGCCAGGCCACCGCCCACCGGAGGAATGGGGTGGTGCTCGAGCCAGGTCACGAAGGCGTCGGGTTCTCGCTCCATGATCTCGTAGCAGTGCGCGGTGCCGCGGGTGTCCAGGTAGAGCCGCATGGGCGCGAGCGGCTCCAGCGCCTCGTCCACCGCCACGATCGAGGAGTACTGGCCGCACAGCCCGATGGCGGCCACCTCGCCCAGGCCGCCCGGACCCAACGTCGCCGCCAGCTCACCCAGCGCATCGACCACGGCGGCCCACAGCGCCACGGCATCCTGCTCGGCCACCTCACCCGCGCGCTCCCACACCAGCGCACGCGTGGCGACGGCCCGGCTGACGCCGTCAGGACCCGAGAGCACCGCCTTGACGTTGCTCGACCCGATGTCGACCCCGATGGTGTCCACGGATTCCCCTTGCCCTGCGGTTGCGGCTGCTCAGGGTACGAAAGCCATTGCGGTCCTGCCGAGCCGAAGCTCGACAGGACCGGACATCGCATCGGGGAGGGATGAGCGACATCGCTGGACCAAACGGTCCGAGGCAGCTCCGATGACGCCGAACGGCGGAATCGTCAGCCCACGGGACGGACCATGAACCGTGCCCGGTACTCCGCCGAGGCCAGGATCTCGTCCATGATCGTGCGCAGCGAGGTGCCTCCGTTCAGGCGAGCCACCGTCGAGGTGACCTCGCTGGCCGTCGGCGCCCGGTCCAGCAGCGCAACCCAGGTGGCCGCCACGTCGACCCAGGGCTGGGTCTCGATCTTGTAGGCCGGCGTCTCGGTGCTCAGGGCCAGCACCTGGCCCCGGGTGAGGCGGTGGTGCCGGAGCAGGCCGACCCAGGCGTCGACAGTGCCTTGGGCAGGCTTGCCCTGGCCGACGGTGGTGAGCACGAAGTGCACGAACTCGGCGTTGGTGAGCGTGCCGTGCCGTCGGCTGAACTCGCTGGAGCGGGCGAAGGCATCGGCGATGGCGAAGATGGAAACGCCCTTGCGGCGCTGGCCGACCCAGTAGTGGAGCTCCTCGGGGCTCGGCGGCCGACCGAACGATGCCCGGTAGAGGCGCAGCACGGGGTCGGTGTTCAACCGGGCATCGGTGCCCCGGCGGACGGCCACCAGGTACGCACCCGGCGGACGACCCTGCGCCAACGCCGCGGCGTCGGAATCGACCCAGGCCTTGGGTGCTGAGCCGGTGAAGTCGGTCAGCACCTGGCCGGCGAAGGCACTCCACGAGGGGAACAACCCGGGGACCAGGCCCGCGCCGGTGGTCGGCTGGGTCGTGGTGGTCGTGGTGCCCGGTGGCTGCGTGGTGGGCGACAGCGTGGTCGGGGGCAACGTTGAGGGCGGCAGCGTGGTGGAGGTGGTCGTGGTCGACGTCGTGGTCGACGTCGTGGTCGATGTCGTGGTGGACGTGGTGGAGGTCGACGTCGACGTGGTGCTCGAGTCCGGCACGCTGGTGGACGAGGTGGTGGTGGACGAGGTGTCCGGCACCGTCGACGACGTGGTGGTGGTGCTGGTGGACGTGTCCGCCGGGGTCACCATCACCGGGAGCGACGCGTCGGACGCCGGGGCGTCGGTGGCTCCGAACCGGGCGGTGACGGTGAACTCCAGCGACACGCCGGGGGTGACCCCGGAGAACGTGGCGCTGGTCTGATCACCGTCGATCACCTGGGGATCGGGAGCCACCGCCGGGCCCGCGTCGGGAACCGACGTGGACGTGGTGGACGACGTGGACGTGGTGGTCTCGTCGCCAGGGACGGGTCCCGGGGTGGATGGGCCGACGGCCAGGTGAGGGGTGACCACCCACTGGTCCGGAGCGGTGCCGGCGGGCGGGGTCCAGTTGACGGTGATGTCGGAGTCGCCAGCCGTGGCGGTGACCGCGGTGGCCGTGCGGGCCGGGACGTAGTCGCGGCACGGCTGGTTGCGCAGCGACACGGCCTGGGTGGTCACCCCGGGCAGCGTGCACGGCGGCAGGGCATCGGGGACCGCAGGGGTATCGGACTCGGACAGCTCCGGCAGCACGATCCGCGACGGCATGCCGGCGCTGTGGCCGATGGAGTTGGTGGCCGTGCCGGGCAGGTCGGCGAACTTCCAGAACGGCTGGTTGCCGCCCGGTGCCTCGATGTTGATGCGCAGGCGCGAACCGGGACGGATCACGTGGGCGAACGGGAAGATCTCCACCCGCACCGGCGTGAACTCACCGGCCGGCAGCGGCGCAGCGTCGGAGGCCTGATGGGTCTGGTAGGGCACCAGCTCGGTGGACTTGGCCGGGTCCAGTGCACGATGGCTGGCGCGCAGCCAGCCGCTCTGGATGTACACCTCCTTGCCGTCGGGCCGGACCTCGGTGAGGGTGACCTCGAGATCGGTGTCGGCCGCCGACGACTTGATCCACAGGTCGGCCGAACCCTCGCCGGCGTAGGCCACCTTCTTGGCGTACGGCTCGCTGACGTAACTGAGGGAGTTGCCCTCCTTGAGCACGTTCCAGTGGTAGTCGGGGTGGGCATACCAGGCCTGGTCGGTGCTTCCGTCGAAGGTGCTGGCCCGCTTGGAGGTGGGGTCGTAGATGTACGACGACGACGACCGCAGGTCGTTGTCGGGCACATCCGATGGCGTATCGGCGGTCTTGCCGTCGGGCTGCAGGTAGATCTTCTGGTGGACCGTGTTCGACGGCGGCCAGCTCGACAGGCGGGTGACCAACGGCGAGAACGGCTCGCCCTCCTCACCGGGCACCGTGCCGTTCTCCCACTTGATGCGGATCGGGTCCTGGGCCTCGTAGGTGGCCAGCGCAGCGGCGTAGCTCGGCTGCTGCGGCCACGGGTTGTAGGGCAGCCAATAGCGCTGCTCGTTCTTGGAGCCGAACAGGTCGGCCAGCACCGCGCCGGCGCCCAGGTAGAGGAGGTTGGATATGTGCGGGATCCGCTGGGCCACGTACAGGTCCATGAACACCATGGACTCGTAGATCTCCGACGGCGCCATGGGCTCCACGTGCGCGCCGTTGGTGAACGAGGCGTACACCTTGGTGTGGGGGTTGAAGAGCGGAATGAGGTTGGCTGAGCTGCCGCCGGTCTGCTCGTCCTGCCACTGCGCCGACAGGTAGACCGGCATCTTGATCTTGTCGACGAACGTCTCGGTGTTGAGGTAGTCGAACCTGGGGTCGGCGAACGGTGTCGACTGGATCTGGTGCAACAACGCCTGGCTCTGCAGTCGCATCACTTGGTTGTCCGAACAGACCTGATCGCCGTTCTTGATCCGCGTCTTCACCCAGGTGTGGGCGGCCGGCTTGGCGCTCTCCTCGCGCTCGGTCGCCCAGTCGACGGCGAACCCGTTGTTCAAGATGCCGCCGGGGTAGAGGATGCCGCTGTAGGTGTCCGAGTACGGCGACGCAGGGGCGATGGCGTCGAGGTGCGGCGGGTTGGTGGCACCGACGTAGAGCTGGCTGTAGCCCGAGTACGAGATGCCGGCCATGCCGACCCGCCCGGTGGACCACGACTGGTGGGCGACGGTCTCGATGGCGTCGTAGCCATCGGTGCTCTGCAGGTGCTCCATGAACCAGAACGCACCACCCGAGCAGCCGGTGCCGCGCATGTTGATGCCGACGACCACGTAGCCCTGGTACGGGTAGACCGCGACCTCGCGGGTGGGGTCGCCCGGCTGGGACGGGTCGTAGCCGGAGTAGTTCACCACCACCGGCCACGGGCCGGTGCTGCCGTCGGTGGGCATGGTGACGTTGACCGAGAGCTTGGTGCCGTCGCGGGTGGTGATGTAGCCGAAGCCGGCCTGGAGGGGCGAGGCCGCCGCCTGGTCGGCGTACCACTGGTCGGACGGGTTGTCGTCCATGGCCGACACCGTGAGCAGGTCCGACGTGAACGCGCCGCTGGTGACCACGTACTTGGTGCCGACCGGCAGGTCGCGGAACAGGTACGCACCCTGCGCGTCGACCGTGCCCGAGGCGACCGGGGAGCCGTCGTTGGAGAGCGACACCGTGGCCCCAGGGGTCAGGCCGTACGTGTACACCTGGTTCTGGCTGCCATGAGCGACGGCGGGACCGGCGTAGGGGGTGGCCGCGGTGGCCGATGCCGCGGTGGGCAGCGCCGTGCTGGCGACCACCGGGACCACCGTGGTCAGCAGGCACAGTGCGATCAAGAGACGGCGCATCAGATCCCCTTGGCTCCCGTTGCGGAGCCTTTGCTCAACTTTTCGTAGGGAAAGTGTGGCCCATGGCACCGGTCGAAAAGGCATCGGGGTGAACTTCCAGTTTCCCGACCACGACCGCTGCGGCGCACCCGTCGACCCGCCGTACGCTCTGCAGACGAGCACCGGCCGCACCGAGGTAGCCATGACCACCACCGACACCACCCGAGCGCCTCGCCCGATCGCGCGTGCAGCCCAGGAGCTGCTGGCGCCGCTGCCCACCTGGGTGCCCTCCCTACCCAGCGTCTTCGAGATCACCGTCGGCATCGCCAGTGGCACCGTGGCCGGCCTGGCGTCACCACTGCTCATCGGCCCGCTCAGCACCGCACTCCGGCCCGTGGCGGCGCGCCCGGCCGACCTCGATCCCGACCCCGCCACCCTCGGGGACCCCGGGTGGTTCGGCCCCGACAGCGTGGCGTGGGAGGTGCACGCCGATCCGTCGTTGCTCGTGGCCGGCATCGCCGCCTTCACCCTGCAGGCCCTGCACCCCCTGGCCATGGCCGGCGTGGCCGAGCACTCGGCGTTCAGCGATGACTTCATGGGCCGGACCCAGCGCACGGGCGCGTTCGTGCAGGGCGTGGTCTACGGATCGTCCGCCGAGGCCGAGCGACTGTGCCGGATGGTCCGCAAGGTCCACACCTCCGTGGTGGGCATCGCTCCCGACGGTCGCCCCTACGACGCCAACGACCCCGAGCTCCTCGACTGGGTGCACATCGCCGAGTACCTCGCCATCGCGGCCGCCAACCGTCGGTTCGCGGTGCACCCGATGAACCGGCACGACCTCGACACCTACATCGGCGAGGTCGCCCGGGTGGGTGAGGGCACCGGTGTGGTCGACCCGCCACGATCCTGGGTGGAGATCAACCGCTCCCTCGAACGCCATCGCCCCAACCTCGCGGTGGCCGAGTACGCCGCGGCCGGCGTCAGCTTCCTGGACGACCCGCCGATCATCCCGGGGCTGGCCATGCCGGTCTGGCGAGCGCTGTGGGCCGGAGCCTGCGCGTGCCTTCCGCCGGTGGCGCAGCGGCTGCTCCGCCTGCCCGAGCCGTCCATCGTGGAGCTGGCCGCCTGCCGCGCCGTGCTCCGCACCCTCGGGTCCATCGGCGACGCGCCACCGCGACTGATCGAGGCTCGCCGCCGGATCGCCCTCGGTGCGGCACCCGTCTGAGCGTCAACCGCGGTTGAGGGCAGCGATCACCTTCGCTCGCTCCCGCACAGCAACCCGCAGCTCGTCCGGCGCCACCACCTCCACCTCCACCCCGAGGCCCAGGACCCAGCGAGCCATGGTCTCCACGGTGGGTCCGCCGACGGTGACCACGGTGCCGTCCCCGTCGGGTTCGTGGAGCCCGACGGTGCGAGCGATCACCGCCTCGGCCTGGGCGGCCGAGAGCGGGAGGCGAAGCCGGGCCTGGATGGCGTAGGGCTCCACCGCGGTGCCTCGAGCGACGAGGGCCACGGGATCGGGCGGATCCACCAGGTCGACCCGAATGCGAGTGGAGACCACGTCCACCACCCGATCCATCCGGAAGGTGCGCCACGCGGCGCGCTCCACGTCGAACGCCACCAGGTACCACCGCGGCCCGGACCGGACCATCCGGTAGGGGTCGGCGCGCCGCTCGGTGGTGTTGTCCGCTCGGTCTCGGTAGGTGAGCCGGATCCGGAGGCCGGCCCGACACGCCTGGGCGAGAGCGAAGAACGTGGTGCCGTCCACCGGGTCGGGCGAGCGGCCCACCACCTGGGCCACCACGGCCGACACGTCTCGGACCCGCGCCGCGAGCGACGCGGGGAGCACCTGGTCGAGCTTGGTCAAGGCCGACACGGTGGCGTCGTCGAGCTCGGCCACGCTCCCATCGGCGGCCAGGCGCAGGCCCACGGCGACGGCCACCGCCTCGTCGGGCTCGAGCAGCAGCGGCGGCAGGAGCGCGCCTCGGCCCAGCCGGTACCCACCGTGGGGACCCGGCTCGGCGTCCACCGGGTAGCCGAGCTCGCGCAGCTTGTGCACGTCTCGCCGCACGGTGCGGCTGGTGACCTCGAGCCGCTCGGCCAGCTCGGGCGCGGTCCAGCTCGGACGAGCCTGGAACAGCGAGAGCAGCCGGAGGAGCCGGGCCGGATCAGCCACCTGGTCAGTTTGTCCGATGATGCGGACCGAACCTGTCCGCATCGGGTCCTACCGTTGTGGTCATGAGCACCACGACCACCCGCACCGCCCACGCCACCATGAGCTTCACCGACTGGCAGGAGGACCCGGGCTGGGACACCGGCGCCCCGCTCCCCCGCCTGGCCCAGGCCACGGTGACCTTCACCTACGAAGGCGATCTGAACGCCACGTCGAGCTGCCGCTACACCCTGTCCTACGGAACCGACGGCGAAGGGAGCGCCGTGGGGTTCGAAGCGGTCTCCGGCACGCTCGACGGGCGGGCCGGGTCCTTCGTGCTCCGCCACGACGCCGCCTTCACCGCCAACGGCGTGGCCTACACCTTCACCGTGGTTCCCGGGTCCGGCCTTGGCGAGCTCGAGGGCCTGGTGGGCGAAGGCACCTGCACCGCCGAGCACGGCGCCGAGGCGTCGGCGTGGTCGCTCACCTACCAGCACCAGGAAGGCTGAACCCGTGGCGGCCGTCGAGATCACCCGGGCTCAGGCCCTGGCTCACCGGGTGATCGCGCAGGGACTGGACCGGCCCACCGGGGTCGACGTGAAGGACCTGCCCGTGTGGGATCTGGGCCTGCAGGACTCACCCGCCGGGTCTGCCGCCCTCTCGCTGGCGAGCCGCGTCCCCGGCGGCTTCGACGCCGTGCCCGACCTGGCCGACCGCCGTCGGTTCACCACGGTCTGGGGCACCAGGGGCGCGCCGCTGACCGTACGTTCAGGTGACGTCGCCGACCTGGCCGCTGCGCTGTGGCCGCTCGATGCCGCCGATGCCGTGTCCCGGCTATCGGGCAACGGTCAGCAGTTCCGCAAGAACGGCCAGGATCCCATCGAGGCCATCCGGGTGGCGGCCGAGGCCATGGCCGGCGTGGTGGACCGGCCCATGACCAAGGGCGAGGTCAGCACCGAGGTCTCGGCCATCATCCCCGACGAGTACATCACCTGGTGTCGCGGCTGCCAGGCCCACCACCTGGGCGATCAGCTCATGCGCGTGGCCGCCCTCCCCGCCGGACTCCGGCTCGTGCCCGGCGCCACCCCTGCGACGCTCGAACCGATCCCCGGTTGGAAGGGTGTGGTGCACGACCAGGTGGGAGCCGAAGGCCTGGTGCGCAGCTACCTCCAGCTCTACGGCCCCACCGCAGCGCCCGACGTCGGCGCCTACTTCCAGACCAGCGGCAAGGCGGTGTCGAGCGTCTGGCCCGACGGGCTGGTGGAGGTCCGCTTGGAGGGCCGCAAGGCCTGGGTGCCCGAGGAGGACCTCGACGCCCTGCTCGGCGCCGAGCCCACGTCCGGGCTGGTGCGCGTGCTCCCCCGCAGCGATCCGTGGCTGCTGGCTCGAGACCGCGAGCTCACCGTGCCCGATGCCGCATCGCGCAAGGTGCTGTGGCCGGTGATCGGCTGGCCCGGCGCGGTGCTCGTGGACGGCGAGGTGGTGGCGTCGTGGCGGGTGAAGGGATCGGGCACGAAGGTGGCCATGACCGTCGACCCGTTCGGGAAGCTCACCAAGAAGGTGACCGACGAGATCGCTCGGGAAGCGCACGGCATCGCCGCCCAGCGCAGCGTCGACGACCTGGCCATCACCTACGGCTGACTGTGATGATGAGCGTGGGCCTGGTGTTCGTGCTGGGCTGTCGCCGACAGCAGCGGTCGTGGCTCTACGCCTGACTGGCTTCGTGCCTTTGACGGGACGTGTCCGGTCGTTGTTGTCGGCCCCGGCCCGGCCGGAGCGACTGGCCTGATCAGGAGCTTGACCACCAGGTAGTGGCCTGGTGTGTCCCGTCACAGTCCTGGCGAACTCCAACCGGACCGGAACCACACGTCCCGTTCCTGGCAAGAGAAGAACGCAGTGACCATGCTGGCAGAGGTCGTCGATGTCGTCATCGGCGTCGATACCCACAAACACACCCACAGGCAGGCTGAGGCCGACGCCCACCAGAAGGCCATCTTGGCCATCGTGCGGTCATGGCGCCCCGACCTGCTCGACCAATGCGGCATCGGCCCCATCGTCGCCGCCACCATGCTGTGCGCCTGGTCCCACGCCGGACGCTGTCGCAGCGAAGCCGCCTTCGCGAACCTCGCCGGCGTCGCTCCCATCCCGGCCAGCTCCGGGCTCACCACCCGCTACCGCCTCAACCGTTGCGGCGACCGACAACTCAACCGGGCCCTCCACGTCATCGCCATGCAACGCATGCGCCACGACCCAGCCACCCGTGCCTACGTCGAACGACGCCGCACCGACCCCCGCAACCCCAAGACCGACCGCGAGATCCGCCGTTGCCTCAAGCGCTACATCGCCCGCCAGCTCTACCGGCAGCTCGAACAACCACTTGACGCCCTATAGGAGCGTCCCAACGCTCGTAGCGTGCTCGGCGTGGACGAAGAACTGATCGCCAGGACCGTGGATCACGGTGCCATCGAACGGCTCCAGCGGGCCTACGCCGATGCCGTCAACCGACGAGCCTGGGCCGA